>Ga0137298_10010_pt2 | contig 137089 bp, 142 predicted proteins | sample RamsorincwithD2O_2_FD_97182 | JGI IMG/M metagenome (GOLD analysis project Ga0137298, IMG submission 97182) | Mouse cecal microbial communities from Vienna, Austria - Glucosamine amended with D2O | ecosystem: Host-associated > Mammals > Digestive system > Large intestine > Cecum | place: Austria...
AAAATCGGAGGTGTTTTACTATAAAACAAGAATTACCTATTAATAGGCAAATAAAATTAAGTTCAGTTAATGTAATTAGCGAAGAAGGAGAAAAACTAGGAAAATTATCTTTAGACGAAGCTATAGAATTAGCTGAAAGCAAAGATTTGGACTTAGTACTAGTTTCACCAAATCCAGAAATGCCAGTTGCCAAAATAATGAACTATGGAAAATACAAATTTGAACAAGCTAAAAGAGAAAAAGAATCTAGGAAAAATCAAAAAGCGGTTGAAACAAAAGAAATCAGAGTAACTCCAAATATAGGAGACCATGACTTTGGTTTTAAATGTAAAAATGCTAGAGGATTTTTAGAGTCTGGAAATAAAGTAAAATTCACAGTACGATTTAGAGGAAGAGAGCTTAATAATGTCAAGATAGGAGAAGAAGTATTAAACAAATTTGCAGACGAACTATCTGACATATCTAGCGTAGAAAAACCACCTCGTTTAGAAGGTAAAAGTATGTTTTTAATACTAGCTAAGAAATAGAAAGGAGAAATATTATTATGCCAAAATTAAAAACAAATAAAGCAGCTGCAAAAAGATATTCTTACACAGCTACAGGAAAAGTAAAAAGAACAAAAGCTAATAGAAGACACTTATTAGCAAATAAAACAAAAAGAACAAAACATACAGCAAGAGTACAAGACGGAATCATGGACAAGACATGTATGTCACATGTAAAAAAATTATTACCATATGGTGACTAATATTTGAAAGTTTGAGAAAAAAGGAGTGAAAATAAATGGCAAGAGTAAAAACAGCAAGAACAACAAGAGCAAGACATAAAAAAGTTTTAAAAAGAGCAAAAGGATATTATGGAGCAAAACATTACAGATTCAGAATGGCTAATCAAGCTGTTATGAAATCAGGAATGTACGCATATGTTGGAAGAAAAGATAAGAAAAGCGATTTTAGAAAATTATGGATAATCAGAATTAATGCAGCTGCAAGAATGAATGGATTAACATATAGCAAATTAATCGCAGGTCTAAAAAAAGCTAATGTAGCAATAAACAGAAAAATGTTAGCTGAATTAGCAGTATCTGACAGCAAAGCATTTGCTGAAATTGCAGAAATAGCAAAAAAAGCATAGTTTAAAAAGAAGACTTAGAAATAAGTCTTCTTTTTATTGTTTACATAATTGAGATTTTATAAAAACTATGCTATAATAAAAAAGCACTACAAAATAAACAGAAAGGAAGGTTAGACCATGCGGAAAATAATTTCTTTACTTGGTAAACCTTGTGCTGGAAAAGGCACATTGCTGAGGCGATTTCTTGAGGGGAAAGAAGACCAATATATATGTGTGTCCTTCGGAGATGCTTTGAGAAAAGAGGTCGAAAAAGAAACTATATTGGGCCAGCAGGCTAAGATTTATATGGAAGCTGGGAAACTAATACCAGACTATATAATAATAAATATAGCATTAGGCCAGATTCGAAAAGCACCTGAAAACATGTCATTAATATTGGACGGATTTCCAAGAACGGCAGAGCAGGCAGAGGCTGCGGTGGAAGCTAAAATGGGTATTACTCACGTAGTCAATGTGAAAATATCAGACGAAGAAGCCATCGCAAGATCAGCAAATCGAGTAGTTTGCCCAGAATGCGGAGAAAGCTACACACTAAATGAATATAAAAAGCCGAAAAAAGAAGGCATATGTGACCGGTGTGGAGTAAAATTGGTAAGAAGAAGTGATGATAAGCCTGAAATAATAAAAGAAAGGCTGGAAAGCTTCAATAACTACACAATACCCGCAATCAAGAGAATGAAAGATTCAGGCGTAGAGTACTTGGAAGTTGTGCTTTAATACCAAAAGAAAATACGCAGCAAAATGAAACGGTATGGAAATGTCCATACCGTTTTGTTATATTAGCTGTTTATTTAAGTTTATCAGATTTTTATCATCCCACTATTGTTCTTAATATTAAAATTAATCTCTATAAATATTGAAAAATCTATAGTACTGATATATAATAACAAATATTCTAAAAAGGAGGAAAAAAACATGGCGTACAATTTTAAAGAAGTAGAAGCAAAATGGCAAAAAAAATGGGAGAAAGAAGGAACATTTAATGCAAAACAAGATTTTACATTACCAAAATGGTATGGATTAGTAGAATTTCCATATCCTTCAGGCCAAGGACTCCATGTTGGACATCCTCGTAGTTATACAGCATTAGACATAATAGCTAGAAAAAAGAGAATGCAAGGATATAACGTATTATATCCAATGGGATTTGACGCATTTGGATTACCAGCAGAAAACTATGCTATAAAAAATCATGTACATCCAAAAATAACTACAGAAAAAAATGTAAATCACTTTAGAAATCAATTAAAATCATTAGGATTCTCATTTGATTGGTCTAGAGAAATAAATACAACAGATCCAAATTATTATAAATGGACACAATGGATATTTATTCAATTATTTAAACATGGCTTAGCATATAAAACAACAATGCCAATTAATTTCTGCACAGGATGTAAAGTAGGTTTGGCAAACGAAGAAGTTGTAAATGGCGTTTGTGAAAGATGTGGAAGTCCAGTAGTTCAAAAAGAAAAATCACAATGGATGTTAAAAATAACAGAATATGCACAAAGATTAATAGATGACTTAGACGATTTAGACTTTTTAGATAAAATAAAAGCACAACAAAAAAACTGGATAGGAAGAAGCGAAGGAGCAGAAGTAAACTTTAAAATAAAAGATACAGATGATACACTACTAATATATACAACAAGACCAGACACAATTTTTGGTGCAACATATATGGTAGTATCACCAGAACATCCATTTATTAAAAAGTATGAATCAAAAATAGAAAATCTAAAAGAAGTAAAAGAATATCAAGAAAAAGCAGCAATGAAATCAGACTTCGAAAGAGCAGAATTAAATAAAGAAAAAACAGGTGTAGAAATAAAAGGAATAAAAGTTATTAATCCACTAACAAATGAAGAAATACCAGTATGGATTTCAGATTATGTATTAATAACATATGGAACTGGTGCAATAATGGCAGTTCCAGCGCATGACACAAGAGACTTTGAATTTGCTAAAAAATTTAATTTACCAATAAAGCCAGTTATTATACCTAAAATTAAAGATGAAGCAGATAAATTACAAAATGAAATTGAAGCAAAATTCCAATATAATTTTTCTGATAGTCAAGAAAAATTATATATGGAAATGAAAGAAGCCTTTACAGATGTAGAAAATGGTATAGCCGTAAATTCTGGATTCTTAAATGGATTAGAAAGCAAAGAAGCAATCAAAAAAGCTACAGAATACATTGAAGAAAATAAATTAGGAACTAAAAAAGTAAATTACAAATTACGTGATTGGGTATTTTCTCGTCAAAGATATTGGGGAGAACCGATACCAATGGTATATTGTGAAGAATGCGGATGGGTTCCAATTCCAGAAGAAGAATTACCACTAAAATTACCAGAAATTGAAGATTATGAACCAGGAGAAAACGGAGAATCACCACTTGCTAAACAAACAGATTGGATAAAAACAAAATGTCCACACTGTGGCAGGGAAGCCAAACGTGAAACAGATACGATGCCACAATGGGCAGGGTCTTCATGGTATTATTTAAGATATATGGACCCACACAATGATAAAGAATTTGTATCAAAAGAAGCATTAAAATATTGGAACAACGTAGATTGGTATAATGGAGGAATGGAACATACAACACTTCACCTATTATATTCAAGATTCTGGCATAAATTCTTATATGACATAAACGAAGTTCCAACAAAAGAACCATATCAAAAACGTACATCACACGGTATGATATTAGGCGGAAATGGCGAAAAAATGTCAAAATCAAAAGGAAATGTAATAAATCCAGATGATATAGTAGTAGAGTTTGGAGCAGATTCTTTTAGAGTATATGAAATGTTTATGGGACCATTTGATCAAACAGCACCATGGTCAATGGAAAGCATCAGAGGATGTAGCAAATTCTTAGATAGAGTATGGCAAATGCAAGAAATGTTAACAGATGAAAATGAATACTCAAAAGAATTTGAATCAATGATGCATAAAGCAATTAAAAAAGTAACAAATGATATTGAAGAAATGAAATTCAATACATCAGTAGCTACATTTATGACGATGGTAAATGAGTTTACAAAAGCTAAAAAGATAACAAGAGCAGAATATAAAACATTTTTACAATTATTAAATCCATTTGCACCACATATGACAGAAGAGATATGGGAACAAATAGGAGAAAAAACAGAAATAGCAAAAACTCCTTGGCCAAAATATAATGAAGCTAAAACAATCGATGATGAAATTGAAATACCAGTACAAATAAACGGAAAATTAAAAGCAACAGTAACAGTATCAAAAGATGCAGATAAAGAAACTATTGATAAAACAGTAGAATCAAATGAAACAATTTCAAAGTTAATTGAAGGAAAAGAAGTTGTAAAGAAAATTTATGTTCCAGGAAAAATATATAATATAGTAATAAAATAAAAAAAGGGAAGAGCCGACGGTTAAAGTAACAACCGCCGGCTTTCCTTTTGCATTTGAGGCTATCAGAAGACCATCTTAAAGACATGGATGTGCTTCCCACTTTGCTCATCGGTATAATACTCCTCCGGGATCGGGTGAACAGGAATGAAAGACATGTTCAGTAGATGCCTAACATCTTCATCGTCCTGTTCGAGCTCGAACCGTAAGGTGTAGAAACCGAGCTGTTGGCTGTGGTGAGCAAATCCCCGGAGCAGTTCAGCTACATAATCGAAGTTGTAAAATTCTTCGGTCAGGAAAAACTCGACCAAAAGCTCCTGCTCCGATTTGCTGTACACATAGCCGTTGATGTAACCAATCAGATAAGAGCCAGAAGCGGAATAGACTCCCATGGGGTAGCAGTCATACTGCTCAAGCCCATGTAAAAAGTCGACCGGATCACCACAGTGGAAAAACTTCTGAACGTGTGGCTCGGCTGCTATCTGCCGGAAAGCACGTATGTCTTTTTCTTCTAACGGCTGACATACAAGCCGTGTGGTACTAAAATTTGTTTTTTGCATAGTACCTACCTCCTGTATAATAATATTTTAGTGCACAAATATTATATCATAAACTTTACATAATGTAAAATTATTGTTTTTTCATTTTAGGTTTTGAAACAAGTGCAGCAAGATATCCAAAGAAAATAGCAGCAGTAATTCCAGCAGCACAAGCTTTAATACCACCAGTAAAAGCACCCATCAAACCATCACTTTTAATAGCTTCAGCCACACCTTTTGATAAATTAAAACCAAAACCAGTAAGAGGAACTGTAGCACCACAACCAGCAAAATCTACTAAATATTTATATATTCCAAGACCACCTAAAATACATCCCAAAGTTACATATAAAACTAATATCCTAGCAGGAGTAAGTTTTGTTTTATCTATTAATATTTGGGCAAAAACACATAGTAAACCACCAATAACAAAAGCTTTTAAAAGCATCATATAATCTATTGAATTAATAAAATCACTCATATTATGAATCTCCTTATCTATCTAATTCTATACTTACTGCATGAGCGATTCCAGGAATACTTTCACCCTGTTGAGAAGATGTAGAATTCATAAGAGCACCAGTTGCAACAAGTAGAATTTTTTTAATTTCTTTTTTACGTAATTTATTAAAGAAATATCCTGAAAATACAGACCCACAGCAGCCACAACCAGAACCACCTGAATGAGTATCTTGTTCTTCTTTATCAAAAATAAGAACACCACAATCATTATAATTTCCAGAAAGATTAAAGCCATCTTCATTACATAAGTCTAACAGAATTTCTTTACCAACATAACCTAAATCACCAGTTATAATAGCATCATAATAAGATGGTTTACGCTTAGTATCTTCTAAATGAGTTAAGATTGTAGAAACAGCAGCAGGAGCCATTGCAGCACCCATATTATTAGCGTCCTTAATTCCTTTGTCAACAATTTTTCCAGGTGTAATATGTGTTATAAATGGACCATTTCCAAAAGTAGATAATACAGTAGCTGCGGCTCCAGTTACCGTCCATTGAGCAGTAGGGGGTCTTTGATTTCCCAATTCTAAAGGAAATCTAAATTGTTTTTCAGCACTACAAAAATGACTAGAAGTAGAAGTTATAACATTCATGCCAGCACCACTATCTAAAAAAGTAGAACCTAAAATTAATCCTTCAACAAAAGTAGAACAAGCACCAAAAACTCCAAAAAAAGGAATTTCGAAATCACGAATACCAAAACTTGTAGAAATACATTGGTTTAGTAAGTCACCAGAAAATAAACAATCGATTTGATGAGCAGAAAGATTAGATTTTTTTAAAACAGTTTCAACAGCAGTTTTTATCATTTTTGATTCAGCTTTTTCCCAAGATTCTTCACCAAAAAATTCATCTTCTAAACAAACATCAAAATATTGAGCTAGAGGACCATCAGCCTCCTTTTTTCCGAACTATGCTAGAAGTTTCCAAAATACTAATAGGATTATCTAACATAAAAGTTTGATTTCCAACTTTTCTCATAAATACACTCCTTAAATTAAATTAGCAATATAGCTTGGGTATTAAAAATTAAATAAGCAATCCCCACAATAACAGAACTGCAAATTCCATATACCAAAACAGGACCAGCGACAGTAAACATTTTGGCTCCAACACCCATTACATAACCCTCTGATTTGTATTCCATAGCAGGTGAAATAATGGAATTAGCAAAACCAGTTATAGGAATAAGGCTACCAGCACCTGCAAATTTACCAATACGATTAAATAAGTTTAAGGCAGTTAAAAATGCGCTAATAAAAATTAAAGAAATAGAAACAACACTTCCTGCCAAATCTTTTGAAAAACCTCTGAAAATACAATAATCAAAAATTAATTGTCCTATAATACAAATTAATCCTCCAACCCAAAAGGCATTAAAACAATTTTTAAGTATAGGAGAGTTGGGAGATTTTTCATCAACAAAATTTTGATATTTTTTATTAGAGTCTAAAGTCTTCATAAAGCACCTCCTTTTAAAAGATATAATTTCCATAAATTGAAAAAATATTCTACCAAAAAATAATATTACATTACGATTACTTTTGGATAACACTTAGGTTAAAAATATTGACTTCTTATGTCTAAATGAGTAAAAATATAAGTATAAATGATTAAAAAAAGTAAAAGAAATAGTCATCTAATAGAGAAAGGGAAAAAGAGATGCAAAACTGTCTAGGGATATATATCGAAGGAAAAATAATAAAATATGCAAAAATTTCAAAAGACAGAGATAATATAAAAATAGAATCTTTTGGAACAAAAATCTATGAAGATATAACTCAAACAATAACTCAAATAGTTCAAGAGACAAGTAGCGAAAAAACACCAGTAGCAGTGAATTTAACAGGGGAATATTATGACTATTTTGATTTATTTGCACTACTTAGCGAAAAAGATTTGAGAAAATCAACAGAAATAGAATTTGAAATGCTTTGTCGTGAAAAAAATATAAAAAAAGAAGATATGGAAAAAAGATACATATTTGTTCTAGACCAAGATCAAGAAAACAGAATGAAAGCAATTAACGTATCAATTGAAAAAAATAAATTAGAAGATAGAAAAGAATTATTTCAAGGACATGGTTTGTCTGCAATTGAGCCATTACCAATATGTATATCAAACTTAGTAAAAACAGGTGAAGTAGAATGCGAAGTTATAGTTAACCTAGAAGAAATCACTACATTAACTTTTATAAGAAATGGACAAATAGATACAGTTAAAGAATTAGATAGCACAATTTTTGACGCTCTAAAAGAAATTGCACAAAGAGAAAACTCAATGTCAAAAGCATATGAAATATTGAAAAACACAACATTAGCTTCACAAGACATGGACAGAACACAAGAAGGAAATGAATATATAGATATAATTACACCAGTTTTATATAAAATTGTTGCAGAAATAAAAGAAGAAATGGCTAACTATGGAAAACAAGTAAACAAATTATATTTTACAGGAACTGGAGTAGTAATCAACAATATTGACATGTATTTCCAAGACAGAATGAATGATATAGAATGCAATATAGTTAGACCATCATTTATAGAATCACAATCATTAAAAGTAGGAATAAAAGATTATATAGAGGTAAACAGTGCTATAGCATTAGCTCTAGCAGGAACAAGAACAGCTAACTCAAATGAATTAAATTTTGCCGATAAAAAAGCTCTACCAAGTACTTTTGACATAACTGGATTATCAGGCGGTGGAAAAATGCCTAAAATAAAATCTTTAAAAGAGTCATCACAAGATGATCTAGACGCATTTGAAAGAACAACAATAAGATTATTAGCTATATGTTTAGTATTTATAATGGGTTACACTATAATTGCTAGTACATTATTTGAAAATATGGAAAGACAAGAACAAGAAGCTACAAAAAAGCAAACAGAAACTACTACAGCAATACAAAATATGTCTAAAAACAAATCATCAATAGATGCATTTACAGCAGAATATCAAACTGTAATATCAAAGTTAAATAATCAATCAATGGCAAATGGAGAAGTTATATTTAGAGAAGTAGAAATATCAAATTTCCTTACAAAAATAGCATCAATAATGCCACAAGAAGTTAAATTAATCAGTATAGAAAATACAACAGGAAGACATTTTGTAATACAAGCAAGAGCTATAAAATATCAACAATTAGGATATTTCAAAGCAATACTTGAAACAAAAGGTGGATTAGAAAATGTTACTGCTTCAACAGGTATAAGAACAAGTTCTACTATAGAAAGTACATTATCACCTAAAGCAGGAGTGGAAGAAGAATATATTGTAGTAACAATAGAAGGCGATTTAAAATAAAATCAATTATAAAAGGAGAGCGCAATGAGAAAAATAATTCTCACAGGAATATTAATCTTTACTTTAGTGTTTAGTTTTATATGCGTAAAGGCCGGAATTGGTTTTCCAGTCAAAGTATACAGCTTTAAAGAATTAAAAGCTAAAAGAGAAACTGTAGATACACAGTTAAATAATTTAACAAATTTAAAATCTAACGCATATGCCGGAACTCAAAAATCATTAAAACTTTCAATTCAAAACTTTAATTCTACTAAAAAAATGTACGAAGCAGCAATGGAAAGTAAATCAACATCAGAAAAAGAAAGAGCAATCGCAGGAGTTAGCTATGATTTAAGCTATATATGGGTTAAAATCGGACAATATGCAACAAAAAATAATTGTGATTTAACAATAGAAGTTTTTCAAAATCAAGATACCACAACTGATGAAAATTATATACTATGCGACTTTAAATTTAATTTTGTAGCTTCATATTCAGACACTATAGGATTTATTGAAAAAATAAGCATGGATAATGAATTAAACTTTATACCAGAAAATATAAAAATGGCTACAGAATATAGAGAAGTAAAAACAGATCAACAATATAATGGAACACCATTAGAAGAAGAGGAACTTATAGATGCAAGAGTTTTACTATTAGTTACAGAATTTTATAAGACTAATGTACCAATTGCAAAATCAAGCTTATCAAAAGTAGAAAATCAACTAACAATTGAAGCTGAAGCAAAAGCACAAGAAGAAGCTGAAAAAAATGGAAATAAAACTTCAAATACAGTAAATAACACAAGTAATACAACTCAAACAACCAATAGTACAAATGAAGTAACAAATAAAACAACTAATTCTACAAATTAAGAGGTGAACAAATGAAAACTATAATTAGAGAATCACTAGCAATGATTATTTTGATATTTGCGATAATGCTAATATTAATAACAGTATTTTTTGATTATATAAAAAATAATTCAATTGAAATAACTGGAGCAACATATCAACTATCTAAAGAAGAACAAAAAATATTAAAAGAAAAACAAAACTATTTAGAAAATCAAAATAAAATAGTATTATCATCAGGATATTCAATAACAGAAGAAGATTTACAAAATTATAAAGCATCAGGAGATTTAAAATCAGGACAATCAAACCCATTTGATGAAGCTTTAGTAACAGAAATTATACATGAAGCAGATGGATCAATACATTATAAAGTTACAGATCCAACAGCAATAGTTAGTAACTCTACATCATCAGTTTCTGGAACAGGAAGCACAGTAAAAAATACAAATAATACTGTAAAAAATGAATCAAATTATTTTGCAAATGACATATCTGCACCATCTGTAGGAACGGGAAGTATTATTCCACCTGCAAAAGAGCGGAAAAAATAACTAGGTTATATTTAAAATTTACATATATAACACAATTAATTTAAAAAAACTAAGGAGGAAATTATGAAAAATCAAAAAGGTATTACTTTAGTAGCATTAGTTATTACAATAGTTGTATTATTAATCTTAGCTGGTGTTACTATATCAATGGTAATGGGAGACAATGGAGTTTTAAATAACTCACAAAAAGCAAAAGATAATTCTGCAAAAGGAACTGCAGAGGACGCACTAAGTACTGCATTAGGATCAATATCAACATCAGAATATGCTGAAGGAAACACACCAAGCAATTTAGATGCTGATGTTTTAGCAACAAAATTAGGAAGTTCAGCACCAGGGTATACATATACAGTTACAAAACAAACAAATAATAATGTAACAACATTTAATGTAACAATGTCACAAAAAAATTCAAGCTTTGTATTCCAAGCTATAGTTACAGATCAATTAACAGTTAACAGCTTTGCTATGACAGCAGGTGCAAAAACTAATGAAAACGCAATCTTTTAATAGTGATACATGAAATTTATAAAAGCATATGCATTTTATATGCATATGCTTTTATAAAAATAAATACTAAAACTACAAGGAGAAAAAGATGGAATTAATACTATACATAATAATATTCATAATTGGAACAGTATTTGGAAGCTTTTCTACATTAGCAATATATCGTATACCACAAAAAAAGAATATTACAACAGAAAGATCTTTTTGTCCTAACTGTAAACACAAATTAAATTTCATAGACTTAATACCAGTATGGAGCTATATTTTGTTAGGTGGAAAATGTAGATATTGCAACAAGAAAATTAGTAGTAGTTACTTTTTTATAGAAACATTAATGGGGATAGCTTCATTAGGAATATTTTTTAGTATAATGCCAAGCATTCAAATGTTATCAGTATTAACACTAACAGAATACTTATATTTAATGATATTTGCAACAACTCTAGTAATAATAGCTGGAATTGATAGAAACAAAAAACAAATCAACAAACCAATAATATTAGTTGGATCACTAGTTGGTTTTGTACATATTATATATTTATATATAATAAACAATATAAATATAATTAGTATATATAAATATGTTATATATTTTTTCATAGTAGTCGTATTATCAATAATTACAACAAGACATAAATTATATAAATATAAATACTTACTAGAAATATTGATGATATGCATATACATGAATATGTTTATTGTTTCAGAAATTTTTTTAATAACAGCAGTCTTAACAATGATTTCATTAACAGGAAGTGTTATTGTTAGAAAAAGAAAACTAAAAATAGATCAAAGCGATATTCTAGCAGAGAAAGATATAAATTTAGACATACCAATCGCTTTTTATCTATGCATTTCAAATATAATAGCAATGATAATACAAGCAATTCCAATTATTTAATTAGGAGAGATTATGAACCAAAATCTTAATAAGAAACTAAAAAAGAATAATGGTTTTACAGGGCAAGACATAATAATAGCAACATTTATTATAATAATATTCTTATCAACTTTTACAACGATAATGGTCAATTTATCAAATACATCAGCTGAAATATCAAAAGTAAAAAGAGTTACAGATATGGTAACAAAAATGGCTGATAAATTTGATGCTATAACGTATGATGATATAGCAGTAACAAATGAAAAAGACGTTAAAGATTTATTTAGTGATATAAATTTATATAATAATATGAAAGCAACATATGAAGTTACAGAAACATCAGATAAAACACAAAAAAAAATAAAATTGAAAGTTACATATCCTGATGTGGCACCAGTAGAGATAACAATAGGAAAGAAAAAAGTAGTGCAACCAGGTGAGGGTGACGGTACAGGCACAGGTAGTGGAACAGGAAGTACTACAAATAAAATAGTAACAATAAATAAAAATCCACAATATCCATTTAATAGACCAACAAGAAATGTAACAGAAAGTTCAAATGGTTATGAATATGGTGATGGAAAAGCAATAATTCCTATAAAATTTCTTTGGACAAATGTAACATCAAATAATAAAACAGGAAGTTGGGTAATAACAACAGAAGATGATATAGGATGGTATTCTCTAGAAGAAAATATATGGCCAACATTTGTATACAATGCTACTGAAAGAAATAGAACTGCTCAGGGATATACTAATAGCCAATCGTATACAAAATTAAAATATAATCCATTTGATGAAGAGGCTGATGGACGTGAAGAGAATAAATGGGCATTTATTTGGGTGCCAAGAATACTAAAAGAAAACAGTAATTATGCATATGCATATGAAGATACAAATAACAAAATTGCATTTAATAATAAATCATATTATCAATATACTTTAGCACGATTAAATGTATGGGATAATTCATTACATACTGGATTTGGAGACTATAAATATAATAGAGGAGCACTAATAGCAAGAAACAGTCAGTCTAAGGACTATGATACGACAGCAGAAGGATGGAAAATAATAATAAATAATTTACCAGACGAAGTAAAAACAAAGATTCAAAAAATACACATGCACATAAATGATCAATAAAGAAAGAAGGAAAAGAAGGGAACATGTCAATGAAAAGAGTACCTTTAGGAATAGAATTAGTAAGAAGAAAAATAGCAACAGAATCAGATATAAAAGAAGCCATAAGATATCAAAAAGAACATCCAAATTCAAAAATAGGCGAAGCATTATCTGCATTAGGAGTTGTTGATGAACAAAAGTTAGTAGAAGCTATGAGTGAAATAATAGGCGAAAAAGTTATAATTATGAGACCAGAAATTGTAAATATAAATATTTCAAAATATATATCAATGGATATAGCTAAAAAGAATAAAGTAATACCATTTGATGAATTAAATGGTAAAGTAAAAGTTTGTTTTGCAGATACGTCTAATACCAAATTAGTAGAACAAATAAGATTAATGTTAATGCACGCTGGTTTTTCTATGGAAAAATTTGTTTCTTTTACAAATAAAATAGAAGAAACATTAGAAACTTTAGATGGAGATGTTTCCACTGACGATTTTGGAAATGCTGAAAATAAAGATATTACTAAAATGGTAGATAATATCATAAAAAGCGGTATGGACAAAAATGCATCAGATATACATATAGAACCAATGGAAAAAGATATTAGAGTAAGATATAGAGTTGACGGTGATATGATAACAGTAGCAAGAATACCAAAAGAAAATCAAACACAAATGATAGGAAGATTAAAAGCTATATCAAATATGTATCAAGAAAAACAAGAATCTCAAGATGGTAGAATTATCATGTATCCAGGATTTAATATCCGTGTATCCTCACAAAAAACAATATATGGAGAAAAATTTGTTCTAAGACTTTTAAAGAAAGATGCAAAAATTAGAGATATTTATGAATTAGGATTTCCTAGAGAAGATAATTTAATTTCAAAATATTTTGATAAAAGAAACTCTGTAACAATAGTTGCAGCACCAACTGGTGAAGGTAAAACAACAACACTTTATAGTATAATAAAAGTTTTAAATACAAACTCAGTAAATATCATTACACTTGAAGACCCAGTTGAAGTTAGACTTCCAGGACTAAATCAAGTTGAAATGGATGCTAAAACAACCTTTGCTAGTGCATTAAGAACTGTTTTAAGACAAGATCCTAACATCGTTCTAGTAGGAGAAATAAGAGACTTAGAAACAGCAGAAATAGCACTAGAAGCTGGACAAACAGGTCACTATGTTTTATCAACAATACATACAATAAATGCGATAGAGGTAATAACAAGACTTAGAAAACTAGGAATATCAGATTATGATATTGCAAGTACGCTAGCGACAGCAGTATCTCAAAGACTAGTAAGAAAAGTATGTCCACATTGTGCACAAAAAAGACCATTCAATGACGAAGAAAAAAGAAAAATTAATACATATTCAAAAAAATATAATATGGAATTTGACTTTACAGATAAATTTACATGGGATACTATTGGATGCAAAGAATGTAATATGACAGGATACACAGGAAGACTTGCAATAATCGAAATATTAACATTAACAGATAGAATAAAAGAACTTGTAATGGATGGAAAGTCAACTTTTGAAATAAGAAAAGCAGCATTAGAAGAAGGATTCTTACCATTCGAAATGGATGGAGTTAAAAAAGTTGTAGACGGAAAGATTACAGTTGAAGAATTAAATAATAAAACATTAATATTTAATAATTTATAATGAAAGGAATAAAAATATGATAAGTTTAGAAGACATAATAGAAGAAGCAGTTCAAAAAGACGCATCAGATATTCATATTATATGTGGACTAAAACCAGTTCTAAGACAAAAAAAATCATTAGTTCCATCAAAATATCCTGTATTAACAGAAGAGGATATTTATGGCTTTTATGATTTTATAGTAAATGGAAGTATAGAAAATGATGAATTATTTAAAAAGGACAAGAGACTAGATACAGCTATAGCGTATAAAGATGTAAGACTAAGAGTAAATATTTCTCAAATGGATAATATACCTCTATTCACACTAAGAATTATAAAAAATGAACTACCAAGATTTGAAGATTTAGGTGTACCAGATATTATAAGAAGAATGACATATCAGCCACAAGGTGTTATACTAGTTACAGGAAAAACAAACTCAGGAAAAACAACAACACTAAACTGTTTAATAAATGATATAAACGAAAATCAAAATAGAAAAATACTAACACTAGAAGCACCAGTTGAATATAAACATAAAACTAAAAAATCAATAATTGTACAAAAAGAAGTCGGAGTTGCAGGAGATTCATTAAATTTCCATGATGGTGTTAGAAATGCACTTAGAGAAGACTGCGATATACTAGTAATAGGAGAGATTAGAGATAAAGAAACAATGTCAGCAGCTATAGATATGGCAGAGTCAGGTCACTTAGTAATAGGAACTTTACATACTAAATCATGTGCAGAAACTCTAGACAGAATCATCAATTTCTATGAATTTTCAGATCAAGCTCAAATCAAATATTTAATGGCAGCTTTATTAAAAATAATAGTATCACAAAGATTAATAAAAACAGCAGATGAAAAAGGATTAGTAATGGTACCAGAAGTAATGGTAGTAGATAACGTAGTTGCCGGTTGCATTAGAAAAGAAAAATTCTCAGTTTCAGAAGTTGAAGATGCTATACAATCAAGTAAAGATAAAGGAAGCCAAGGACTAATAAGCGTATTAGCTCAATTACACATAGATGGTAAAATAACATTAGAACAAGCGCAAGCACAAATAGAAGAAAAAAATTACGAAACATTAGACAAAACAATTATTCAATTAAGAGGTGGAGGACACGCAAGAATAGGAGTATAGTCGTGGAGGTGAAATATGCCAGCATTTCAGTATAAAGCAATTGATAATAAAACAGGACAAGAAACAAAAAACACTGTAAATGGTATTACAAAAGAAGAATTATATAAAATGCTAAAAAAGAATGGTCTAACACCAATAGAAATTCAACAAGCATTAGAAGTGACTGCTGGAGCAAAAGCACCAGTAAAAAGACATAGAAGTTCAGAAGAAATATTAAAAGATTTATCTCCAGAACAAGTAAAATTAATTTACAAAAGCAATAGCAATACACATAAGGTTGATAAAAATATGACAGCTCAAAGTAAAAAAATTGCTAAAAACAAAGGAAGAGGCAAAAAAATAACAACTAGAGATATAATAATATTTACGCAAAACTTTTTACTTCTAAAAAAAGCTGATTTCAATAATATACATGCATTAGAAACAGTTATTTCAACAACAGAAAATGCAAATTTCAAATCAATATTAGAAGATATATTGGCAGGTATAGAATCTGGTGAAAATATGTATACAACAATGGAATACTATTCAAGTATTTTCCCAGTAATATATGTCAATATGATAAAAGTTGGAGAACTATCAGGATCACTTGTAAATGCACTAGAACAAGCGATGGATTATTTGGAAAATGCAGATGCATTAACAAAAAAAGTAAAGAAAATAGTAATGCCAAACGTAATACAATTTGTTGGTATGTTAGCATTATTATTAATAGGAACAATATTCGTTATCCCATCAATACAAGATGTTTTTGATTCTATGGGATCAAAAGATTCATTACCATGGATTACAAAATGGTTTGCAGACTTTTTAAAAAGTGCTACACATTGGTGGTTTTATCCAGTAATTTTAATACTAGCAGCAATAGGCGGAGTAATTGCATATATAAGAACACCACAAGGTAGATATCAATGGCACTTATTTAAATATAAAGCACCAATATTTGGGCCATTAATTTACGCTGTAGATTTTTCAAGAGTAATGAAATCAGTGTCATTAAATATAAAAAATGGGATGAGAGTACAACAAGCACTAGAAGTTAGTAAAAACGTTGCTAAAAATAATGTAATGTTATCAATAATAGAAAGCTCAATCAATAACTGCTTTATAGGTAAATCATGGGTAGAGCCATTTGAAGAATCTGGCTTCGGAAGTAGCATGTCAACAGAAATGCTTAAAGTTGGTATGCAAACAGATTTGCCAATGATGATGGACAAAATGTTAGAGTTCGTTGAAGCAGACATAGACGTAATACTACAAAGAATAATGAAAGTATTGCCAGAAGTAAGTTACATATTAGTTGGTACAGTTTTAATATTCTTCGTTGTTGTAGTACTAGTTCCTTGTATCCAGTTATATATGGGTGGATTTATGTTCAGTACAGATTATATGAGTTAATAATAAAAAAGGAACGGCATATCAAAATGTGTTCGTTCTTTTTTGTTTAGAAAGGATGTATTTATGAGAATAGGGATAGATATAGGTGGAAGCCATGTTGGAGTAGGATTAATAAATAAACGGAATGATATTAAATATGGAAGAACAAAATTTAACAAGAGCAGATAGAGTAAATGTAAAAGAAAGCCTTGTTAAAATAATAATAGAATTATTAAACAAAGTAATAGAAGAAGCCAATGTAGATTTAAACGACATTGAATTTATAGGAATAGCCTCACCAGGAACAATAAGTGATAATAAAATAGTTCAAGCAACAAACTTAGGAATAGAAAATTTTGATTTAATAGCAGAGTTACAAAAATATATAAATTTACCAATGCAAATAAAAAATGATTCAAAATGCGCAGCTTTAGCAGAAAAGCATTATGGAAATATGAGAGATTATGATGATTGTGTATTTATATGCATAGGTACAGGAATAGGTGGAGCAGCTTTCTTAAATGGTGAAATGCTAGTACCAAAAAGATTTTCAGGATTTGAGTTTGGACACATGGTAATAAATAAAGGCGGAAGACAATGCTCATGTGGAAAAAGAGGATGTTTTGAAACATATGCTTCAATCAGAGCTTTTAGAAATAAAGTAGCAGAAGTACTAGATATAGATAATGACTTTTCAGGACAATATCTAAGAGAGCAATTGCTAGTTTTAAATGCTGAAAAAGTAAAAGATGTAGTAGATCAATTCATAGAAGATTTATCAATAGGAATATGTAATTTGATTGATATGTTTGAACCAGAAATCGTAGTATTAGGAGGAAGCTTCTCATACTATGAAGGAAATCCAGTATATGATAGATTATTAGAAAAAATAAAAGCAAAAGACAGTAGATTCAATAGTATGTCAATGCCTAAAATAGAATTAGCAAAATTAAAAAATGATGCAGGAATAATCGGAGCAACAATAAGAATCTAACAATAAATAAAAAAACTCTTTACAAAAACGATAAAAAAGGATATATATAAACTAATAAAAATTTATTACAAAATAAAAAGGAGATATGCTTATGCCTGGAATAAAATATGAAATAGTTGAGAAAATTGCAGTTCTATCTACAACAGAAAAAGGATGGAGCAAAGAATTAAATTTAGTAAGCTGGAACGAAAGAGAACCAAAATTTGATTTACGTGATTGGAACGAAGAACATGATAAAATGGGAAAAGGCATAACATTAAATAAAGAAGAAGTTGAAAAACTAAAAGAAGCATTAAATAAAATTTAAAGATATTATAAAGCCAAAAAGAATAACATATATTTTTATGAATTTTGCTCTTCGCAATCTCCGAATAAAAAACTCCGTTTTTATATTGTAGATTGCTCAAATTCGCACTTCGGTAAACTCAGTTTACCTTCGTTTGGTCGCTAGCGCAATTCATAAAAATATATGTTATTCTTTTTGGCTTATTTAGTATCTTTATTATTGTTACTGTTATTTTTCTTTTTCAACATATTTTTTAAATCTTCCAAATTTTTTCCAAATCGCTTAACCTTCTGAGTAGTAGTTTTTTCTAAAGAATCCTCTTTAATAACATAATTTTTAATATGCTTAAAATTAGGAAGCCTATCATTAATAGCTTTAATAGCAGAATTTAAAAGTTTAGTAATATCCTCTTTAGTAGGTTTTTTAAATTTCTTTTTAATATTATCCATATTTAAAACAATTAAAGCACTAACTTCAGTATCTTTATGAGATTCATTAAAATTGCCAGCAACCAAAGATTCTTCTATATAGTCATTTTTATTTAAAATTTCTTCAAGTTCTTCTGGATATACATTTTTACCATTCTTAGTAATGATAACACTTTTTGCACGACCACAAATATATAAATATCCATTCTCATCAATTTTACCCAAATCGCCAGTTTTTAGATATTCACCCTTAAAAGTATCACGAGTAGCTTGTTCGTTTTTATAATATCCAAGCATAACATTAGGACCTTTTACTAAAATTTCACCAACACCATCTTTGTTAGGAGAATCAATTATAAATTCAACATTTGGAATAGGCAAACCAGCAGAATCAGATTTATGAAAGAAATCATTATTTCCAGCAACAAGAGGAGAACATTCAGTTAAACCATATCCAGATAAAATAGTAATGCCAAACTTTTCAAAAGAATTTAATAATTGAGGATCTGTAGCAGAAGCACCAACAATAATCTTTTTTAAGTTTCCACCCAAAGATTTAGCAATTTTACTTTTAATAATAGGCTTATAAAAAAATGGAACATTATCCATAACATGTTTATTCTCTGTGAAATATTTTGAAGGTAAACTACTTTTAAGAGAACTCATAATTTTTTTATGTAGTTTTTCAAGAAGTAGAGGAACACTTAAAATTATATTAGGTTTAAATTCTAAAAAATTATTAGAAAGCTTTTTAAAACCTTCAGAAAAAGAAATAGTTCCACCGTTTGAAATAACTAATAAAAATCCTAAAGTACATTCATAAGTATGATGCATAGGAAGTATTGAAAGAATAGAAGTTGAAGAATTTACCTTAACAATACTACCAACAGAAAAAATATTTGAACAAATATTTTTATGAGATAAACATACACCTTTTGAATTTCCAGTAGTTCCAGAAGTGAAAAGTAAAAAGTGCATTTCATCTGAATTTATTTTAATGTTTTTAAATTTATTATCATTTTCTAAATTATATAAACCAGAAGATTTAAAACTATCAAATCCAAAAAAGCATTCTGTATTAGTTTTAGCATCAAAGTTAATATATTGTAAATTTGTAGTTAATTTATTACTTGACTCAAAAATTGGTTGCAAATATTTGTCATCACCTAAAATTACAGAGGTTTCAGATATATTTAAAAAATTAATCACATCATCAGGATGAAGCTCTTTATCAATTGGAACAACAACACCAACAATACAAGCTGCTAAATAAGAAACAGCCCATTTATAACTATTAGATCCAATTAATGCAATCTTTTTATTTAAAAAACCATGCTTGATAAGTGAAATACCTATTGATTCTACATCTTTTACAAAATTAAAATATGAAACAGTAACAGGGTATCCAGAATTATCTTTTAAAATGAAAGCAGGTTTGTTTCCAAATTTTTCTGCAATACCATAAAGCATTTCATGAAGATTAGAATAATCAGCTGTTTTAAAATAATGCTTTTTCATATAGTCTAAATGTGATATTTTTTTCATAAAAATAAATCTTTCCTTTCAATTTGCCTATTAATCTTCTCTTTTGTAAAATTTATTCTCTCCTGAATCAGTAGAAACTAGTCGGTAAGAACCATCATATATTGAATTAATATCATTATCATCACTCAAAATAATAGGAATAACTAAATTACATACATATTCTTCATCAAGTTCATTAATTATATGAACTGAAAAAGAAATCGAATATTCAATATTACTAAGTAAAATAGATGCGTCTAACAATAAATTGCCATCAAAAGTAATTGCAGAATTTGTATTTCTAATAATAAAATTAGGAACAATTTCTTCATTAATAGAAGAAAGCAAAATAGGGTCAGAACAGTCAGCATAAAAGTCATTAATATTTCTATCAGTATTATCATTTGAAGAAATAATATTAAAATTAATTTTTTTATTAATCAAATTTTCTTTATTAATAATACCCTTACCAAAAAGATAAGAATCTTTCAAATATAAACAAGGAGTTCCTTTATCTGGTAATCTAGGATAAGAAATGTTATCAATATACATTTTTTTAACAGTATTTTTTAAAGTTGATCCATCTATTGAAACATGATTATCTATAGTAATAGCAATATCTGAATATTGATATAGATTTAAATCCCAATAATCTTTCTGCATTTCATCATTACTTAAAGCATTAGCAGAAGAATATATAGAAACAGAATCTACTTTGAAGATATTACTATCTGTAACTAAAGATAAAACTGGTTCTTTATTAGGTTCAGGTTGTTTATTATAGTTTTTTCTTAATATATTAAAAAGAAATATAGAAATTAAAATAATAAAAATAAGTATCGAAATACTTAAAACTACTTTAATTTGTTTGTCTTGAAACATGAGTAAATCCTTTCAAATAAAATTTATCATATGTAAAATTATTATGAATAATCTTCAATAAATATATAATAAAATCAGCAATTATTCAAGTAAAAAGCTAAAGAAATCCAAAAACTTCAATTGACAAAAATATTAGGCAAGATTAAAATATTATCAGGAGTTAAAAATGAGAAAAATAAAGTATATTGTAAAAACTAAAGAACAAATTATAAAACAAAGAATAATTATATATTCTATAACAATATTGCTACTTACAATAACTTCAATTTTATGCGTAAAATCTTTTAAAAATGTACAAGCAACTGCAATTATAGAAGAAAAAACAAAAGTTGAAAAAGTAAATGAAAAAATCAGAATGGAAGAAAATAAAAACAAGATAGACATAAATGAAATTTTAAAAGAAAATACAAGTGATATATACAAAAAAACGTTAAATATTGATGAAGTAGACTTAGATTATACTACTCAATATATAGAAAATAATGAACTACCATCAGGTACAATTCAAGTACAACAAGAAGGAATTGACGGGAAGCAAATGATGGTTATAGTAAAAACATATCGTGGAAATGAATATATATCAGAAGAAAGAATTGAAGGAGAGGTAACTCAAGAAGCTATAGATAAAATCGTAGAAATAGGAACAGGAGAAGGAAGCAATAACTATATTCCTAAATCCGGAGATTCTTTATGGACAACGCCAGATAGAGTAAAATTAAGAGAATCACCAAATAAAAAATCAACAGAGATATGTGATATCTTAAAAGATAGCAAAGTAGTAGTAATGGAAGTAGTAAACAATAATTGGCTAAAAATCCAAGTAGAAAATTATATTGGATATTCAGATAAAGCTTGTTTTACTAATATTAATCCAAATGGAACAACAGCACCAAACTTTAATGTAGGAATGGAATATAGTAAAGAAGAGTTATTATCTTTCTTAGATATAAATATGGATCTAACCTTACCAAGCGGATTAACAATAGATCAGTTTAAAAAAGTATTATCAGGAAATAGCGGAGATACTCAAGGTGTATTAGCATCAAATGCAGAATATTTTTATTATGCAGAAAGACAGTATGGAATAAATGGAATATTCTTAGCATCAATGGCAATACACGAAGGAGGATGGGGAACTTCGAAGATAGCAAATGATAAAAAGAATTTATTTGGATATGGAGCATATGATAGTGATCCATATGGAGGAGCAATGACTTTTGATACATATGCAGAAGGAATAGATTTAGTTGCAAGAGTTTTAGCGAAAACATATCTATATCCAGCAGGAACAGACATATATGATGGACTAATAGCTACAGGTACATATTATAATGGACCAACTTTAGCTGGTGTAAATACTAGATATGCAAGCGATAAGAACTGGGCAAATGGAATTTTTAGATGGATGTCATATTTGTACAATAGATTATAAAAAAGTGAAGGTGTCCTAAAATGGGATATCTTCATTTTTTATACAGTATAAGCTTAATTAATAATAATTATTTTAACAAATTTTGCTCTTCGCAATCTCCGAATAAAAAACTCCGTTTTTATACTGTAGATTGCTCAAATTCGCACTTCGGTAAACTATGTTTACCTTCGTTTGGTCGCTAGCGCAATTTGCTAAAAGAATTATTATTAATTAAAATATTATATAAGCAAGTAAAATATGTCATTTTATGACACCGTATTTTAAATTAAAAAAACAGGGCTTGAAAACATTGATAAAACAGAAAAAATAAATAAAAATAAATATCAAAAATTAGTTGATATTTTTTCTGTTTTATTGTATTATATTATATGTATAAAATTAGGCGGAAAAGGAAAAATAGGAGGATTAAAAATGAAAAAAGTAATAGCAGTACTAAGCATACTATTAAGTTTAACATTACTATTAGTATCATATACTCCAGTATACGCAGTAGAAGAAAATAACGAAGTACTTGAATCAGATAACGCAAGTGACTTCTATAAAATAAAAGAACAAGCAAGTGGAAAATTAGAACAATATAGTGAAAAATATGGTTCTAAAGCATATGGAATAACTGCAATGGTATTAGATACAGTAAGAATCTATAGTATACCTTTTTGTTTATTAGGAATAGCTATAGGTGCAATATATCAATATATTATAGGAATAAGAAGACTAGATATTAGAGATAGAGGATTCAATTTAATTATAGCTTTTGTAACAATATTAGTTATCGCACAAGTATTACCACTTGTATTTACTATAGTGGTAAAAGGATGGGTTTTATAAAACATAAGAAAGTTTGGGGGTAACAAATGAAAATTCTATTTGCAGTAAGTAATGAAAATGTTTCAAAAAGAATAGTCGAAAATTATCAACAGAAATATGGAGAACCAGTTTCATTTAAAAATGTATTTTACTTTAATGCAATAATAAGAGAAATAAAAAATGATAAAACATATGACAGAATTGTTATAAGTGAAGACTTAGAACCATTTGCCAATAGTAACTATGACGTTATCGATAAATTTATATTAGAAAGATTAAACGAGATTTCTAATGAAACAAATGCATTAGAAAAAATACCAGATATAGTAATAATATGTACAGATAGAAGAACTAAATCTGGATATGTATTAACTAAAATGCACGAATATGGAATTTATAATGCATTAGTAGGTGCAGACAGAAAAATTGATGAAGTATGTGAATTATTGAACAGACCACGTAATTCTGAAGAAGCAAAAGAATATTATCAAATTGTAGGATCTAATGTCGATACAAGTTCTGTAGACGACGTAACAGAACAAGAAGTTCAAAATATCTTAATTCATTACAAGAGATTAGGAAAAAATGAAGACAGATATACAGACAGTTTTAATAATATTGCATCACAATACACAGATAAACAATTAAAAATAATCATAAAATGTCTGCCAATAAATGTTAGAGCTGTTTTAGAAGCAGAATGTCCAAAATATCAAGAACTAGTAACATATGCAGAAGAAACAGAAGAAGAAAGAAAAGCAAAAGAAAAATTACAAGAACAAAGAAGAATTGAGCAAATAGAAAATGACAGAAAATTAAAACAAAAAATAGAAAAAGAGAAAAAAGACGCTTTCAAAATGGAACAAAAGGAGGCGAACAGACCAATTCAAGGAAATAATACAAATTCAAATAGCGGAATAGATTTACTAGACAACAAAAATGCACAACCAAGAATGACAGGAAACGTAATAATTCCAAATAATATGAATATTAAAAATGAGAGAAAAATATATTCAGATGAAGAATTACAGAATATAAGTGCAACACCTAGAAATAATAATGATGTAAATCAAAATTCATATCAAGCTCAAACAGATACATTTATAAGTAGTGAACAAGAAAACTCTGTAATTACTGAGCCAATTGAACAATTTACAAATCAAGCAACAGAATTAGAAAGTTCAGCTCCAGAAACAAGTTCAATAAACAACAATGAGTTTAATACATTACCTGGGTTAGATGAATGGGACAAAGATCCATTTGATGATATCAATAAAGAACTACCACCTTCTGAACCATATAAAGCACCAGAAGAAACAAATATGAGCTATGAAGATCCGTTTGCTATACCAAACACAAATCAACAACCTACACAAAATACATTAGACAGTTTTGATGAAATAACATTACCAGGATTAGATAATATAGCAACTCAAGAACCAGTAATGTCAGGATTAGAAAATATGCAAAATCAAGACATAGGACTACCAGGACTTGATGACATGGCAATGCCAGAAGAACAAACATTACCAGGTTTAGACGATATGTCAAATCAAGATATATCACTACCAGGGCTAGAAAACTGGGATGCAGACCCATTTAATCAAAATGATAATCAAGTACAAAATACACAAAATAATGGAACATTACCAGGTTTAGACGATATGCCAAATCAAGATATATCACTACCAGGGTTAGAAAACTGGGATGCAGACCCATTTAATCAAAATGATAATCAAGTACAAAATACACAAAACAATGGAACATTACCAGGATTAAGCGATATGTCAAATCAAGATATATCATTACCAGGAATAGACGATATGGCAATGCCAGAACAACCAGTATTACCAGGATTAGATGATACACAAATGCAAACTCAAAATACATTCAATCAATTTGAAAACTTAAATACAAATGAACAATTAGTAAATCAAGTTTCAAATAATACAGATATGTTTGCAGAATTAGAACAATCATTAAATACAACTGATACTACAATGAATAATACAGAAGTAGTTCAAAATATAAATGTTGTACAGCCACAAATACAAATGCAAGATGTTGCTGTAACTCCTGAAATACCACAAGAGCCAAAGAGAGGAAGAGGAAGACCACGAAAATATCCAATTGAGCCACCTAAGCCAAAAGGAAAAAGAGGAAGACCAAGAAAATATCCATTACCAGAAGAAGTATCTCAAAACCAATCATTGCAAACAGTTCAAAATTCAATGATTGAAGTACAAGCAACACTTCCACCACAAGTAGCTAATCAAAATCAAATGAATACAGCAAATCAAATGGTAAATAATAATCAATATAATACACAAACAAATATGCAACAAGCAAATAATTTCGAACAAAATTATGGACAGTATAATCAACAACAAAATAATACACAATATGTGAACCAAACTGTGGAACAAACAAACCAAATTAGTCAAAACAATGCACAATATTCTCAAGCAAATCAAACAATGTATAATAACACACAAAATCAATATCAAAATAGTGAAACAACACAAGCTGATACATTGCCAGGATTAGATAATTGGAACGCAGACCCATTTAATCAAAATAGTAATCAAGTACAAAATACACAAAATGATAATACATTACCAGGACTAGATAACTGGAACACAGATCCATTTAATCAAAATAATAATACACAAGTGCAAAGTGCACAAAATGATAGCACATTACCAGGACTAGATAATTGGGATACAGATCCATTTAATCAAAATAGCAATCAAGTGCAAAATGCACAAAATGATAGTACATTACCAGGACTAGATAATTGGGATACAGATCCATTTAATCAAAATAGTAATCAAGTACAAAGTGCGCAAAATGATAGTACATTACCAGGATTAGATGATTGGAATAAAGATCCATTTGCAGAAAACAATGATACATTACCAGGAATAGATAACAGTATAGGATATAGCTTAGAAAATACTGAAGACACATTATCAAGTTCAGTAGTAAATCCATATAATGCGTACGAAACGAACAATATACCAAAAGAACCAGTTCAAACTAACAATTACAATAACCCACAATATCAAAATCAAGTAAATACTGAATATAATCAAAATACAAACAATTATAATCAATTTGAAAATATTGCGGGACCACAAGTTGGATTTGGAATGACAGACAATATGAGAAACGAACCAGTTACATCATATTCACCAAGCCAAGAAAGACAAGAAAGTTTGCAAAAAATTGAAGAAAATAAATCATATTCAACAGGAAGTTTGAACTCAGTCCTAACAAGAGATAAAAAAATAGTTGCATTTGTTGGAGCAAGCAAGAGTGGAACATCATTTTTAGTAAACAACTTAGCATGCTTATTCTCATCAATAGGAGTAAAAACAGCTATATTAGATATGACTAAAAATAAAAATTCATATTTCATATATACAAATAATGATGAAAATTTAAGAAACATAGCATATACATCAATAGAAAACTTAGAAAATGGATATGCACAAGGAATACCAGTAGATAGAAACTTAAATGTATATACTACAATTCCAAACGATGGAAAAGATTATTCAAATGCAGAAGCAATATTATCAACACTAGTACAAAATGAGTCATTAATATTAATAGACTGTGATTTTGATACAGATTTAGGATACTTAGCAAATGCACAAGAAATATACCTTGTACAATCAATGGACATATTAACAATACAACCATTAACAGCATTCTTAAGAGATTTAAAAACAAAAGGAATACTAGATCAAGAAAAGTTAAGAATAGTTATTAATAAAGAAACAAAAGTAAGAGGATTATCAAGTAAAGCAATAATAGGTGGAATATCTTTCTATAATGATCCAGCAATGTCATATATGACAGAACTATTTAATAAAGACAAAGTAAAAGCTTGTAGTATACCATTTGATGAGAATGTATATTCAAGATATTTAGAGTCAATAGTAAATTGTGCTATAACAATTAGCGGATACAATAAAAACTTTATAAATAGTTTAAAAATTTTAGGAAATATGGTATACCCATTATTAAGCAAACAAACATATGGTTCAAAAAGTTCAGCAGAAGCAAATTACGGAAATAATTTCTCAACAGAAATGAACAATACATTAAATCAAATGAAAAAGAAATATTAAAATAAGAGGTGAAAAACGTGGCGCTAATACCGATAGTTGTGCTAATTGGAATTATTTCAATTCTAATAGTCTACAATGTTAATATAAAAAAGAAGTTAACAACATTTAGTAATGTAACATCAAAAATCAATAAACTAAATGCACTTCAAGACTTTATGAATATAACAGGTGAAGACTTACCAGTAGACGAAAAGATACAAAAAATAAATAACGTATTAATAGATAAATTTGAAATAAAATATTCAAGCATAGTAGTATTCGACGGAGCAGAATATGTATTAAAAGCCTCAAACACAGAAGAAAAATATTGGAAAAACTTAACGAACTTACACACAGAAGAAGTATTTAAAGATAGTATTAGTACCGCAACACCTAAATACATAACAATAGATTCAGAAGATGAAAAATTACCATATCAAAAATTAGATTTTTCAAGAGCAAAATCAGCAATGTTTTTTCCACTATATATAGATAACGTATATATAGGATATTGGATTATAGAAAGCTCAGTAATCCATGCATATGACGACACAGACACAACTTTGTTAGAAGTAATAAAAGACGACATAGTTTCAATACTAAAAACTGTATCATATCAAACAGCTATGGAAAGCATAGTAAGAACAGATCAATTTACCGGACTATATTCAGCAGAATACTTATATGGACAAGCTAAAAAGAAAATAGACTCAGAGCCTACATCAATAGTTGCAATGTTTAGGGTAACAAATATAGAAGAAATAAATACAACATATTCGAGAGAAATAGGAAATAATGTTATCATTTCAATGTCAAACTGGGCAAAGACATGTATAGATTCAAGCGACATATTTGTAAGATATATGGGGCCAAAATTTGCAATAGTATATATAGGAAAAAACGAAGACTCAGTAATAGAAAAAGTAAAAGTATTAAAGCAAGAATTAGAAGATACACAAGTAGAATACATAAATGAAAAAACATATGAAAAAGCTTTAGTAAGACCAAAAATAAATTTTGCATTAGGTAATTACTATAAAGGAACAGGAATTGAAAAAGTTACTAAGAAATTAGAAGAATATTTAGATAATGCAGACAAAAATGAAAATAATATTAATTTTATATAAATAAAGGAGAATAAATTAATGGATTTTGATAAAACTATGAGTTTTAAAGTAGAAAGAGACAACAATTTAGAAGCAAAAGAAATTATGAAAAAAGTGTATGATGCACTAGTAGAAAAAGGATACAATCCAATAAACCAAATAGTTGGATATATTTTATCAGGAGATCCAACATATATAACAAGTCATAATGACGCAAGAAATCTAATTCGCAAAGTAGAAAGAGATGAATTACTAGAAAAAATGGTAAAAAATTATATAGGACTAGAAAAATAATGAGAACACTTGGAATTGATTATGGTGGTGCAAGAGTTGGAATTGCTATAACAGATGCATTAGGAATAACTGCACAAGGATTAGAAACAATACACCATCAAGGTAATGATAAAATAATACTAAAAAGACTAGATGAAATAATGCAAGATTATGAAATAGATTGCATAGTTGTTGGTATGCCATTACATATGAATGGTGATAAATCTGAAAGAGCCGAAATAACAGAAAAATTTATTCATAAATTAAAATGTAAATACAATAAAATAAAAATTGATTGTATGGATGAAAGATTAACAACAGTAGAAGCTCATAGAACAATGAATGATTTAAATATAAATCCAAAAAAGAAAAAAAATTTAGTAGACACAATATCAGCAGTATACATTCTAGAAATGTATATAAATAAAAATAAATAGTTTTTAACATTGTTTTTTAACAATTTGTTTATAAAAATTGAAAGGAGAAAAAATATGAGTAACGAAGAAAACAAATCAGGAGAGGAATTAGACAACATAATAATATTAAATGATGAAAATGGTAACGAAGTTCAATTTGAATTCTTAGATTTAATAGAGTATGACGAAGAAGAATATGTAGTATTACTTCCAGTTGAAGAAGTATCAGAAGATGAAATTGGTGAAGTTGTAATATTAAAAGTAGAACCAACAGAATCAGAAGATGAAGAATCATATGTTGGAGTAGAAGACGAAGAAGTATTAAATAAAGTTTTTGACATATTCAAAGAAAAATTCAAAGATGAATTTAACTATGTAGACGAAGAAGAATAAAAATTAAACAAAAGTGGAACGTTACGCGCAATAAAACATGCACGTTCCACTTTTAGATATATAAATTTTATATAAGATAAATAAAGGTATTTATTTTATATAAAAATTTATTATAAAAAAACAGAGGAGGAAACAAAAGATGGTTGGAATGTTAAGTTATTTAATATCATTCTTAGGAATTTTATTTTGGGGATTCAGACTAGTAGTAGTATTTTGCGCATCAATGGAAATAGAATTCGCGATTACACCAATAAACATCAATTTAGAGATTGCATTACTATTTGCATCAATACCATGCTTTGCATTAGTATTAAAAAGAAATGTTATAGGAGCTTTTGCATACTTTATATTATTTACAGCATATTTCGGAAATGATTTATATAATTGCTTAAGCAATAATATTGGAAACACGGAAACAATTTTAATTGATGCACTAGGAGTAATACTTCCATTAATATCTTTCATAGACATATTAGTAAACAAAAACAGAATGGGTTCAGGAGAAGACAAAAAAACAGTATGGTTTTATGGAAATAAAGAATATGACAGAGAATTTGATGAAAGAGCAGATAGAAATAATTATAGAACTTAGGATTTAGAAAGGATATACATATGAAAGAAAAACTAGCCAATTTAAGCATAAGTACAAAAATTATTTTAGTATTATTAGTAATAACAGTAATATTAGCAACTGGACTAGGAATAGCATTTGCAACTAATAGTGATCTAAAAGCATTAAGACAACCTACAAAAGAAGTTGTAAAAGCAATGAATGTTCCAAATGTTGATAAAGAAAATACAAGCTTTGAAATTTCTAATACAGAAGAAACAGAAGAGAGCGTAATAATAAAAGCAAATTCAAAAATAGAAGGCTGTAAACTATATTACTATATAGAACCAATAATAGTAGCCGAAAACATGGAAAATCCAGAAGAAAATAAAGTACAAAATTCCGAAAATTTAATAACAGATACAGAATACATAGCATATGAAGAAGAAATAGAAATATTTTCAAATGCAAAAGTATATTTTAAATACGAAGTAAATGGTGAATACAGTGAAAATGCATATACATTAGAAATCAATAATATAAAAGAAAAAATAGGAACAGAAGCACCAGATAGCGAATCAGTATCAGAAGAAGAACTAGCCAAAGCTAAAGTAACTAATAAAGATAACAAAGCTACATATTATATTGTAGTTAACTATGGTTCAAATGTTGTTACAGTATATACAAAAGATGCAGATGGAAATTATACTGTACCAGTAAAAGCAATGGTATGTTCTTGCGGAACTGCTACACCAAGAGGTGGAATATATAAATTAAGAAGTTATAGAACTAGATGGCAACCATTATTCGGAGGAGTATTTGGACAATATTCAGTACCAATAGTAGGAAATATATTATTCCATTCAGTACCATATTTAAAAAATGGAGACCCAAGTTCATTAGAATATTGGGAGTATGATAAATTAGGAACATCAGCATCAGCTGGATGTATAAGACTTACCGTAACAGATGCAATATGGATATACAATAATTGTGGAGCAGGAACACAAGTAGAATTCACAGCATCAGCTAATAATCCATTAGGAAAGCCATCAGCAAGAAAAATATCTGGAAACGTAGAATGTAGAGGATATGACCCAACAGACCCAGTAGCAAATAATCCATGGAGAAATGTACCAGAAGAAAAACCAGTAGTATCTGAAACACCAGTTCAAACACCAACAAATACACCATCACCAACAGAAAGTCCAAATACATCGCCAACAGGAAATCCAGATACATCACCAACAGGAAGTCCAGATACGTCACCAACAGGAAGCCCAGACACATCGCCAACAGGAAGTCCAGACACATCACCAACAGGAAGCCCGGCTACATCACCAACAGGAAGTCCAGATACATCACCAACAGAAAGCCCGGCTACATCACCAACAGGAAATCCAGATACATTAGTAGAAAATGAGAATAATGAATAATACAAAGAAATATGAAGTAAGCAATATAGGGTTTACTTCATATTTTTATTTTTTACAAGAATTTAAGTTAAATTTAATATCAATATATTAATATAGAAAAAAATAAAAGAAAAGGAGAAAAATATGAAAAACAAAATAGGATATGTAATTATAGGGATGTTAATAGGAGCAATAATAACAAGCTCAATCTTTTTAGTTCAGATAAAAGAAATGAGAGAGAAAAGAGAAGAAAATCAAATAGAAAAGAATGAAAAAATGCTACAACAACCAAGTGGAGAAATGATGGAACCACCTGAAAGAGATAATCAAGAGCAACCACCAGAAAAGCCTAATGAAAGTAATAATCCACAAAATGAGAACACATCTAAAGAAAACAAAATATAAAGGAGAGAAATATGAAAAAAGAAAGTATAATACAAATAATTGTTATTGTGATACTAACAATTATTTTAGGAATATTAATATATTTAAACATAGAAGAAATTAATAAAAAAGAAGAAGTAAAAGAACCAGACAACAGATTTGAAATGCAAGAAGAAAATAAAGAAAAAGAAACTAAAGAAGCAGATGTAGAAAAAGGAGACGAAGTATCAGAAAAAGAAATAGACTTAAGTGAATATGATAAAAATGTAACTATAACTAAAAGCGGAATCTATACACTAACAGGAGAATTTGAACATTCAGTATTAATAGATGCTGAAGATGAAGTAACATTAGTTTTAAACAACGTTACTATAGAAAATAAAAATACAGCAGCAATAGCTAATATTAGTGAAAATGATTTAACAATTAAATTAGAAGAAAATACAGAAAACAACTTATCAGACGGAGGATCAAGCGAATACGATAGTTGTATATATTCAAAAGGAAATTTAACTATAGAAGGAAAAGGAATACTAAATGTATATGGTAATCAAGAAGAAGGAGAAGGAATTGCAACAGAAACAAAAGACATAACAATAAACTCTGGAATTATTAATATAGAAGCTGAAGATGATGGAATAAATGCAGGAGGAGACGGAGGAACTATTACTATAAATGATGGAACAATATATATAAAAGCAAACGGAGATGGTATAGACTCAAATAAAAATTTAATTATAAATGGCGGAAAAATTTATACAGCTGGTTCACCAATAGGAGGAGATGCAGGAATAGATACAGATGATGGATTTGAAATTAATGGAGGAGAATTAATTGCATTAGGTTCAGATATGTTAGAAAAACCAGAGAGTACATCAACTCAAAAATTTGTATGTTTTACATTAAAAAATAAAATAAGCAAAGGAACATCAATAAGTTTAAAGAATGATAACGAAGAAGATATCGTTGAGTTTGAAGCAGATGAAGAATTTAAAACACTAATTATAAGTAATGAAAAGATAACTAAAGGAACATATTACTTATATGAAAATGACGAAAAAACAGAATATACATCAGAAGTAAAATAAACTTATAAGAAAGAGCAATTATATTGATAATTGCTCTTTTTTATAGTAATATAAAAGAAATTAAAATACTGAGGTAATATATGAAAATAAAAGAAATACAAGTAAATGATTATTTAACTAAATCAAATTTACCAGCAAGTGACTATGTAATAAATCCATATGTAGGCTGCCCACATGGTTGCAAATACTGTTATGCATCATTTATGAAACGTTTTACAGGACATCAAGAAGAATGGGGAACTTTTATTGATATAAAAAGATGTGACAAGAAAATAAATTTAAACCAAATAAAAAACAAAACAGTATTCTTATCATCTGTAACAGACTGTTATAATAAAATGGAAGAAAAATATGAAATAACAAAAGATATTTTAAAACAATTAATATCTTCAGAGTGTTACCTATCAATCTCAACAAAATCAAGTTTAATATTAAGAGATATAGAATTGCTAAAACAAATAAAAAATGTAACAGTAAGCATGTCTATAAATACATTAGATGAAAACTTTAAAAATGACATGGACAATGCAGCTAGTATAGAAAAAAGATTAGAAACATTAAAAGAATTACATAACAATGGAATATATACAATTTTATTCATGTCACCAATTTTTCCATATATAACTGAATGGAAAGAAATAATAGAGAAATCAAAAGACTATATTGATGAATATTGGTTTGAAAATTTAAATCTAAGAGGACAATACAAAGTAAGCATAATGAATTACATCAAAGAAAGATACCCACAATATTATGAAAAATATGTTGAGATATATAATAAAAATAATAAACAATATTGGATAAATTTAGCCCAAGAAATTAACAATTATTGTGACAAAAATAAGTTAAATTATAAAAATTATTTTTATCATGAAGAATTAGTAAAAGCTAAAAAAGAAAATAAAATATAAAGGAGATTAAAATGGATTTTTTAGAATTAGCAAAAGCAAGATATTCATGCAGAAGCTTTGCAGATAAAAAAGTTGAGAAAGAAAAATTAGAAAAAATATTAGAAGCGGGAAGAATAGCGCCAACCGCAGTAAATTATCAACCACAAAGAATTCTAGTATTGCAAGACAAAGAAAAATTAGCCAGATTAAGTGAATGCACTAGATTCGGTTGGGGAGCACCAGTAATTATGATTATATGCTATGACAAAAATATATCATGGAAGAGAAAATATGATGGAAAAGATGAAGGAATAATAGATGCAAGCATAGTAACAACCCAGATGATGCTTGAAATACAAGATTTAGGATTAGGAACAACATGGATAGGATCATTTAATCCACAAAAAATAAGAGAAGTATATGAAATACCAGAAAACTTAGAAATAGTTTCAATATTACCAGTAGGATATCCATCAGAAGATGCACATCCAGGAGAAATGCATGAAAAAAGAAATTCAATAGAACAAATGGTATATTGGGATACAATAAAATAAAATTTAGATAAACAATATTGAAAGCCAGTTCAAAAGAGCTGGTTTTTTATTTTCCAAAATACTGACAAGTATATACTTAAATGGTATAATTCTTAAAAAGAGGAAAAAATATGAGTTTTAAAATTTTAATAACAGGCGGAGCATGTGCAGGAAAGACAGAAATAATAAAAGATATAAAAGAAAGATATGAGAAAAAATGCTATACTGTATTTGTTTTAAAAGAGATTCCAACATTTTTAATTACTAAAGGAATTACACCAGAAGAAATAGGAAAAGAATCATTTATAGAATTAGTAATCAAAACATATATACATATAGAAAATATTTATAATAATATTTCACAAAAATATAATAGTTGCTTAATGATATATGACGGTTCATCTATAGATACTCTAAAATTTATAAATCAAAAAGTCTTCGAAGAAATTATTAATAGATGCAATACATCATTTAATAAAATAATTAATCAATATGATAAAATCATATTTTTAGAAACAATTGCAAAAAAGGAACCAAAGCTGTATACAACACAAAATAATAAAGCGAGATTAAATGATATAGGTAAAGCAATTGAAAGAAATGACACACTTTTTCAATATTACAAAAACAATTGCAATTATATAGAAGGAAGTAAAAATATAGAAGTAAAGAAAAACAAAGTGTATGAAATTATTGAAGAAGCAATTATAAAGATGATATAAGGAGTTAAAAATGAAAAATATAAATATAACAAGAAAAATTAGTCAAGGAATGTATGTACTAACAACAAAAAACGGAGGGTGTATAGTAGATGCAGTATCACAAATAAGTTCAGGGGAAAATCCATTAATATCTGTATCAGTAATGAAGAAAAACTATACAAATGAACTATTAAAAAATAATAATAAATTTGCAATATCAATATTAGGAAAAGATGTAAATCCTGACATAATAAAAACATTCGGATTCAATTCAGGAAGAGACATGAACAAATTTGAAAATACTGAAGTAAATCAAGTAGAAGGAATAAATGTAATAAAAGATTCTTTAGGATATATGATATGTGAAATAGTAGATTCTATTGATAATGACACACATACATTATTCATAGGAAAATTGATAGAAGCAGACATTTATAGCGAAAAAGAAGAAATGAGTTATGGTTATTATCAAGAACATAAAGAAGAACTATTAAAAGTAACTACAGAAAAAGGAAAAACAGCATGGATATGCACAATATGCGGATATGTTTACTATGGTGACGAAGTACCAGAAGATTTTAAGTGTCCATTATGTGGAGTAGGAAAAGAATTATTTAAAAAACAAGAATAAAATTTTTAAAAGTCAGCTAATAAGGCTGGCTTTTTTTATAGGAAAATACTGACAAATAGGCATTTAAATGATATAATAAAAGGCAGTAATAATTACAAATAGAGAAAGGAAAGTGAAAATGAGAGAAGAGTTATTAGATGTGTTAGATAGTAATGGTATAAAAACAGGAGAAATATTACCAAGAAAAGAAGTACATAAAAAAGGACTATGGCATCGTATAATTGTAGTAGCAATAGTGAATGAAAAAAATGAAGTATTAATACAACAAAGAAGTGAAAATAAAGATAAAAACCCAGGAATGTGGGATATATCAGTAACAGGACATTTATCAGCAGGACAAGATAGCTTAACAGCAGCAACTAGAGAAATCAGCGAAGAAGTAAGCGTAAGCTTAGGATATAGTGTTGAAGTTAGAGATTTTAGATTCATGTTTTCTTACAGAAAAGAAGAAAAAGTAAATGATAATCACTATGATAGACAATTTTATGATTTCTTTATTTTAAGACAAAATGGACTAACAGCAGAAAATATAAGATTTCAAGCAGAAGAAGTTCAAGCAATAAAATTTGTTTCTATCAATGAATTAAATAAAATGAGAGAAGAAGGAAAATTAGTTAATAGAGACGAATGCTATGATGAATTAGCAGCATACTTATTTAGAATTTAGTAAGAGAATGGAGAAATAAATGCTATTATATTTGTCATCACAAAAATTTGGAAATAAAACCAATCTACTAAAAAATTGGATTAAAGAACACGACAATAAAATATTGTTAGTTTTTAATGCAATGGATGCAAAAGGTGCAGAAAAGGTTGAAAACAATATAAAAGAAGATAGAAAATTATTAGAAGAAATAGGATTTGAAGTTACAATATTAGATTTGAAAGAATATTTTGATAACAAGGAAAAATTAAAAGAAAAATTTATGAAATATAATGCATGCTGCATTATGGGAGGAAATGTGTTTGTTTTAAGACAAGCAATGAAGTATAGTGGATTAGATAAGTTATTGCAGGAAAAGCTTACAAACGAAGACTTTTTATATATTGGATATAGTGCAGGAAGTTGTGTAACAGGGAAAAATCTAAAAATTTTTGAACAAGTAGATGAACCTAAAAAATATTATAATAAAAATCATATTTTTACTGAAGGATTAGATTTTATAGACTACATTTTTATACCACATTATAAGTCCGATTATCATAAAGTGCATCTAATTGAAGAAATAGTAAAGAAATGCAAAAGACAAAATAAAAAATATAAATCTGTAAGAGATGGAGAAGTAATTATAGAAAATATAAGAGGATAATAAATGAAAAACGAATTTTATGAAGTAAACCAAGAATTAAAAAATTATATTGAAAAAAATATTTTTCCAAAGTATAGCAAATATTATTCACATGGAATGATACATATTAATAATGTAATTAATAATATGATGATGCTTGCCGATTACTATAATTTAGATAAAAATATGGCATATACTATAGCTAGCTATCATGACTTAGGATTAAAAATTAGTAGAGAAAATCATGAATACGAATCAGGAAAAATTTTAGAAAATGATTTGGAAATAAAAAAATATTTTAATGATGAAGATATTAAAGTAATGAAAGAAGCAATAGAAGATCATAGAGGATCTCGAAAAGAAAGACCTAGAAACATTTATGGAGAATGCGTGTCTGATTCAGATAGAGATTTTGATATTAAGCTTTTAGCTAAAAGACAGATAGCAACATCAATAAAAAATTTACCAGAAATTAATGATTTTGATAAACATTTTGAAAACTGCTATAAATATATATGTAAGAGAATAAATAGTAATGGTAATTTTAACATATGGACAAACAATCCAGTATTAGCACAAAAAAGAGATGACTTTCAAAAGAATTATTTAGACACAGAATATGCCAAATCAATATATAAAGCAGAGTGGAATAAAATATCAAAAGACGGAACAATGGAAAAAATAATAAATTATTATGAAGATTATTAAGGAAGTGAAAATAATATGATAAACGAATATAAAGAACATGAAATAAAAGTTTTAGATATAGATATTGATCAATTAGTAAAAAGATTAGAAGAAATAGGAGCCAAAAAAGTTTATGACAATGAACGCACAATAATTGCACTAGATACTAAAGAAAGAACATTTTTAAACAAACATGATAAATTAATTAGAGTAACAGACGAAGGCAATATAAAAGTAACAATGCATGTTAATCAAAGTAAACCAGAAATTAAAGAAGGAATAAAGTTTAAAACAAGTAGATTAAAAGAAACTATGGATTTCTTTCATGAAATAGGTTTAGACCCTATTAGTAAAGTAAAAGCAAGCAGGATATCGTATGAATTAGGAAAAATTGACTTCGATATAGATAAATTCCCCGCTATTCCAGCATTTTTAGAAATAGATATAGAATTTATAAAAGAAGAAGGATATGAACTAGAACAATTATTAAAAGAATTAGGATTAGAAAATAATAAAGTAGTAGTTATGGGAACAGAAGATATTCATAATTTATATGGTAAAGATTATTTTAATGAATATAGAGCTAAATAAGATAGAAGAAAAAGCATTATATGTTGCAAAAAATAATTAGAATAATGAATATTATAATGACTTAAATATTATGAAAGAAAGTAGTTCTTTTATAGAAAATCAATACCAAAAGAAAATTTATTGATAAAAATAAGAAAATATTTAAATGAATTAAAATTAAGAGAATTTTAATAATAATTATAGTTAAAGGAGGGATTATGAGAAAAACTAACAATGAAATAATGATTTATGAAGATAAAGATGGCGTGACAAAAGTAAATGTAAAATTTACTAATGAAGATTTATGGCTTACACAAAATCAATTAGCTAGTATTTATAAAACTACTCAACAAAATATTAGTCTACATATAAAAAGTATTTATAATGATGGTGAGCTTCAAGAAAATTCAACTAACAAGAAATTCTTGTTAGTTCAAAAAGAAGGAAATAGAGAAGTAAAAAGAAATATAGATCATTATAATTTAGATATGATAATTGCCTTGGGATATAGAGTTCAATCAGAAGTAGCAGTTAGATTTAGAATATGGGCAACTGAAAGACTACACGAATACATACAAAAAGGTTTTTCAATGGATGATGAAAGATTAAAACAAGGTGGAAATAGATATTTTAGAGAATTATTACAACGAATTAGAGACATTCGTTCAAGTGAAAGAAACTTTTATCAACAGGTAACAGATATTTACGCAACAAGTATTGATTATGATCCAAGAAGTGATATGACGAAAAAATTCTTTGCAACAGTGCAAAACAAATTACATTATGCGGTTCACGAACATACAGCAGCAGAATTAATTTATGATAGAGTTGATAATGAAAAGCCTTATGTTGGGATGACAAATTTTAAAGGCGATTATGTTACAATAGATGATGTAAAAATTGCTAAAAATTATTTGTCAGAAATAGAATTACAAAGACTTAATTTATTAGTATCTCAATTTTTAGATTATGCAGAATTGCAAGCATTAGAACAAAGAAGTATGAAAATGATAGATTGGATAGAAGAATTAGATAATCAAATACTTTTGAATAGAAGAGAAATATTAGAAGATAATGGAAAAATATCTCACGCAGAAGCAATAAAAAAGGCTGAAAAAGAATTTAAAATTTATCGTGAAAGAGAGATAAAAGAATTACAAAGTGATTTTGACATAATGATAAAATTATTAAATAATAATAAAAATGAAAGTAAATAATAAAAAAATGACAACAAGTTGTTGCCAAATAGAATTTTAAATCTGTCGAATTCGACGGGATAATAAAGGAAGTGAAAATAATGAATAAGACTCAAAATAAGAAAAGCGATAATAGAATAGACGAAAATATGCCAAAAATGAACATCAACTGGTATCCAGGTCATATGGCAAAAACTAAGAGGCAAATGATAGAAGACTCAAAACTAATAGATGTAGTAGTAGAAATATTAGATGCACGTATACCAAAATCAAGCCAAAATCCAGACATAGCAGAAATTATTAAAAATAAAAAAAGAATAATAGTACTAAATAAAAGCGATTTAGCAGATGAAAAAGAAACAAGAAAATGGATAGAATATTTTAAGAAAAAGGATATAACAGCAATAGAAGCGGATTCCAATCAAGGAAAAGGAATCGAACAAGTAAAAAAAGCCATTGAAGAAATAATGAAAGAAGAATTAAAGCTTCAAAATGAAAAAGGTAGAATAAGAAAAACAATAAGAGTCATGATTATTGGTATACCTAATGTAGGAAAATCATCATTTATAAATAGAATATCAAAGAAAACTGCAATGACAGTAGGAAACAAACCAGGTGTAACTAAACAAAAACAATGGATAAGAATAGGAAATCAAATTGAATTATTAGATACACCAGGAGTATTATGGCCAAAATTTGAAAGTGAAGAAGTAGGATTAAATTTAGCATATACAGGAAGTATAAAAGACGATGTGATAGAAAGAACAGAAGTTGCATATACACTAATTCAATATTTAGATAAAAATTATCCAGAAAAATTATATGAAAAATATAAAATAACAACAGAAAATCTAGAAAAAATAAAAAATCACCCACAATATTATCTTGAACTAATGTACCTAATTGGAAGAAAAAGAGGAGCATTAATATCAGGAGGAAATATAGATGAAGAAAAAGTTGCAAATATAATATTAGATGATTTTAAAAATGGCAAAATAGGAAAAATAACACTTGAAAAAGTGTAAAAAGAAAGGAACAAAATGGAGTTAATAGAAAGAAAAAAAGACGAAACAGAAGTCAATTTGTTATCACCACTAACATGGGCATATGTAGGAGATGCAATCTATGAACTATACATACGAACCAATTTAGTAAATAAAACAAAACTAAAGCCACATAAATTACATATAGAATCTATAAAATATGTAAAAGCAAAGGCTCAAGCAGACATATTAAAAAGATTAATGGATGATTTAACAGAAGAAGAAAAAGAAATTGTAAGAAGAGCAAGAAATGCAGAGAATCATCATTTACCTAAGAATGCAGACCCAGAGGATTACATGTATTCAACAGCATTTGAAGGATTAGTAGGATATTTATATTTATCTAAAAAAGACGAAAGACTAAAAGAAATTTTAGAAAAATGTATAATAGAAGAATAAGCTACAGGTTGATGCAGCTTATTCTTTTTTGGTATTTAATTAGACAAAGTTATGTAAACATGATATAATAAGCAATATACGACATTTGAAGAATAGGAGAGAAGAGATATGTTGCATCCTGAAATGGAGCGGTTTCGTGTGATGCGAGACCAAGTACACACAGAAGAGTTAGAAAAAAGAATGCAATGTGATGAATTTGATCCAAGCTTCTACTTAGAAGGAAGCGGAGAACAGCAGATGTACATTAAGGGACACGAAGATGGACTGGAAGCAATACCAGGAAAAAGTGTTTTCTTTTTGGAACTTGCTGGAAGCATGAGAAAAGCGTATGCACATGGCTTTCGTACAGGAGAAAATATCAAAACCAATCAGGCATTAAGCTCCGATTACGAATAGTCAAAAGCAAAACCACCAGCTGAAATTTAAGCAGGTGGTTTTGCATATATTAAAAAATAATAAAAGGATTTGAAAATAAAACCTCAAATCCTTTATTTATAGGCAATTTATAGCCTGGTGACCCCTACGGGAATCGAACCCATGATTCCACCTTGAGAGGGTGGCGTCTTAGCCGCTTGACCAAGGGGCCATAATCAGTACTTACTATTTATACCACAAATAGTAGGTTTTCGTCAATAGAAGAGAAAAGAAAAAATATTTTATTTTTTGCGAACAAATGTATTGACAAAAAACAAAATAGAAGTATAATATTTATACAAACAAACGTACGGAGGTATAATTATGATAGGTACATTACATATTAAAAATGTTGGGATTATAGATGATATAAGTATTAACTTAAACGAAGGATTTAACGTATTTACAGGTGAAACAGGAGCAGGAAAAACATTAATAATAGATTCATTACAAGTATTAGCCGGAGGTAGATTTTCTAAAGAAATAATTCGACATGGAGAAAAAAGTTCATTTATTGAAATGCTAGTATATGTAAATAATGAAGAATATATAATATCAAGAGAAGTAAATATATCAGGAAGAAATATCTGCAAAATAAATGGAAGATTAACAACAGTAAATGAATTAAAAAATTTTATGAAAAAGGTAATAGATATTCATGGACAGCAAGACAACCAAACAATATTAGAATCTTCTAGTCATATAAAGTTCTTAGATGATTTTATTGGTAAAAATATAGTTGAAATAAAAAAAGAATATCAAGAAAAGTATAATAGATATGTACAAATAAAAGAAGAATTAAGAAGAAATTATGGTGATGATAAAGAAAAACAAAGAAAATTAGACTTACTACAATACCAATTAAATGAAATTGAAGAAGCAAATTTATATGAAGGTGAAGAAGAAGAACTAGACGAACAAATTAAAAAATTAATGAACTTCGAAAAAATACAAAAAAACTTAGAAGAGTCACACTATAAATTAGAAGAAGGAATTTTAACAGAGCTAAACACAGTAATAAGATCAATAGAAAAAATAAGTGATTATGATAAAAACTACGAGAAAATATTAGAACAGATCCAAAATGCCTATTATAACTTAGAAGAATCAGAAAGAGATTTATATAATTATAAAGAAAATGTATATTTTGATGAAGAAGAAAAATCAAACATAGAAACAAGAATTGATTTAATACAAAGCCTAAAAAGAAAATATGGAAATAATATATCAGAAATACTAGAATACATGGAAGATGTAAAAAAACAATTAAATGATATAGAAAACATGTCAGAATATATTGAAAGAATAAAAAAAGAAAAACAAAAAATAGAAGAAGAATTAGAAGAACTATCAAATAAAATGCATCAACTACGAATAGAATTTGCTAAAAAAATGTCAGAAGAAATTAATGAAGAACTTAAAGATTTGGAAATGAAAAATGCAAAATTTTCAGTAAAAATAGAATACCGAGAAGAATTCAATACAAATGGAAAAGACAATATAGAGTTTTTAATTCAAACTAATATTGGTGAAATTGAAAAACCATTAATAAAAATAGCATCAGGTGGAGAGATGTCAAGAATAATGTTAGGAATCAAAAAAGTATTAGCTGATATAGATGAAGTGCCAATATTAATATTTGATGAAATAGATACAGGAATTAGTGGAATAGCAGCCAAAAAAGTTGGAATCAAAATGAAAGAAATATCAAAAAAACATCAAGTAATATGTGTAACACATTTAGCTCCAATAGCTGCTAAAGGAGATTATAATTATTTTATACAAAAAGAAGTTAAAGATAATAAAACTAATACAAAAATAGAACAATTAGATGAAGAAGGAACTTTAAAAGAAATAGCTAGAATAGCATCAGGAGAGATAAATGAAATCTCAATAAATCATGCTAAAGAACTTAGAAAAGAAAAAGTTGCATAAAAAAGTATTATTTTCCCAAACTAATATAAAGAAAGAGGTGAATATTAGTGGAAAATAATAATTTAAATGTTTTAGATGAAGTTAACAAAGGTGCTACAATGGGAATGGACGCAATCAAATTTATTGAAGAAAAAAATCATGATGCGAAACTAGAAGAAGCTTTAAAAGTGGAATATGGAAAATATAAACATATATCAGAAAGAGTAAACAATTTATATTCCGAATATACAACTGTAAAAAAGCCACATGAAACCAGCCAAATGAATAAGATGATGACATGGTATGGAGTGCAGATGAGAACAATAACAGATGATACTCCATCTAAGCTATCAGAATTACTAATGCAAGGAACAAATATGGGAATTATAGAAGGAAGACGTTTATTAAATAACAATACAAGAATAAAAGAAGACGTAAAAAATATACTAACAGACTTTGTTGAAATGCAAGAAGATAGTATAGAAACATTAAAAAAATTTCTATAATACAAAAAAATCAAACTAACATATAGACAAAAAAATAATAATATGTTATCATACCAAAACTGTAATATGTATATTTAAGTCATCGGAGGACAGGTGCACCGTATTGCACGAGGTTACAAAATCTCATGTCAGAAAAGATGCCTGAGTAGGCTCAGTTATTTATCTAAATAACGAGCCTTTTATATTGCATAAAAGTAGAAATAAAAGCGAAAGGAGAATACAAATGAAAATACAGTTATCAGAGCACTTTACATATAGAAAACTAATAAAATTTACAATTCCAACAATAATAATGATGATCTTTACATCAATATATGGAATAGTAGACGGAATATTTGTATCAAATTGTGTTGGTTCTGATGCTTTTGCAGCAGTAAATTTAATAATGCCAGCACTAATGATTTTAGGAACCTTCGGATTTATGATTGGAACAGGAGGAAGTGCTCTAGTTTCAAAAACGATAGGAGAAGGAGATAAAGAAAAAGCAAATAGATTTTTTTCAATGTTAATATATTTACTAATTATAATAGGTGGATTATTAACCATTATAGGAATACCACTAGTAAAACCGATAGCAAGACTAATAGGAGCAAAGGGAAATATGTTAGAATTATGTACAACATATGGAAGAACCTTACTATTATTTTTAATTCCATTTGTACTACAAAATAGTTTTCAAAGCTTCCTAATAGTAGCTGAAAGACCAACATTTGGATTAATTATTTCGATAATAACTGGTGTACTAAATATGTTCCTAGATTTTATATTTATATATGTTTTAAAAATGGGAGTATTTGGAGCAGCTTTAGCTACAGGAGTAAGTCAATTAATAGGAGGAATGGTTCCATTAATATATTTTATAAAACCAAATAAAAGTCCATTAAAACTAACAAAAACAAAATTTAAAGGAAAAGCGATATTACAAGCCTGCACTAATGGATCATCAGAAATGCTAACAAACCTATCAATGTCACTTGTAAATATGCTATTTAACCTACAACTTATGAAATATGCAGGAGCTGACGGAGTGATAGCATATGGAATAATAATGTATGTAGGATTTATATTTACAGGTACATATCTAGGATATTCAATAGGCACAGCACCAATTATATCTTATCATTATGGAGCTGAAAATACAGAAGAACTAAAAAATTTATTAAAGAAAAGCTTAATTTTGATAACAATAACATCAGTAACAATGACAGTAATAGCAGAAATATTATCAAAAGTGCTAGCATCAATATTTGTAAGCTACGATATAGAACTATTACAAATTACTACAAGAGCAATAAGATTGTTTTCAATATCATACATAATTAGTGGATTTAATATATTTAGTTCATCATTTTTTACCGCATTAAATAATGGAGTTGTTTCAGCAATAATTTCATTTATGAGAACACTAGTATTCCAAATAGCAATGATATATATACTTCCAATTATTTTAGGAATAGACGGTATCTGGCTTGCAGTAACATTTGCAGAAATATTATCATTAATAATTAGTGTAATATTCTTAATTAAAAACAAAAAAAGATACAATTATGCATAAATAACAGATAAGATTACAAAAGCCTACATACTAGACCTTTTAAACAAAATATGGTATAATAAAAAAAGCTTTTGCAACAAAGGAGGTAGCATGTGATGCAAAAGAATATACTAAAAGATGTCAACAGCGCATCCATAAAGGGGATACTTTCCCAATCCGAAAAAAGCAACCAAAGAATTGCTAAAGAGATGATTCTACAGCACAAATGCGAAGAGTATTTCTGCTGTGAGCAAAGCTCTTTTTGCAATAATGGCGAAGCGTGCTGTATTAGTTCTCATAGCACACGCTAAAAGCAAAACAGCAGCTCATCTGTGTAAATAGGTGAGCTGTTGTTTTTATATACTAAATAATTATAGTAAAAGTTTAATTTGTGTTTTAATTTTCAATCATCTTTAAATTCTTTAGAAAGTTTAGCAATAGCTTTAGTCTCAATACGTGAAACATATGACCTAGAAATACCAAAAATCTTTGCCACTTGATTCTGAGTCAAAGGAGCAGAGTTATTTAATCCAAATCTGAGAATAAGTATTTCTTTTTCTCTAGGCTGTAAAAGTGAATCCATTTTTTTATAAAGTTTACTTTGTTTTAATTTTAAATCAATAGCTTCTTCAATACTACGTTCATTATTTTCTAAAATTTCTTGAAGAGTTATAACATTATCATCTTTATCTTTACCAATAGGTTCGTTAAGATATACTTCTGCATTCAGTTTTTTAGAATTTCTAAAAAACATAAGAATTTCATTTTCAATACAACGTGATATATATGTAGATAACTTCACACCTTTGCTAAAATTATAACTATTAATCCCTTTAATAAGTCCAATAGTACCAATAGAAATCAAATCATCAAGACTGGCAGAAGCAGAAGAATATTTTTTAGCAATATGAGCAACCAACCTTAAATTCCTTTCAATTAAAACATTTTTTGACTCAATACTTCCTTTTTCAAATTCTTTCAAATGAAATTCTTCTTCTTCACTAGAAAGTGGGTCAGGAAAAAGAGCATTATTAGATATATAACCAACTAAAAAAATAGATGAATTAAGAAAATTAAAAAAACACGGAATAGACAATACAAGCATAGTAGACCTCCAGATATCTATATAAAAATATATGAGATTAAAATAAAAAAGTGCGTGTCAACATTAAAATAAACTTGTCATAAAATGTCCATACGGCATAAAGTAAGGTTAAAAATTATTTATCATTTGATACAAAATTGAAAAAATACAGCTAATATGCTATAATATATGTATCACAACATAAGGAGGTAGCTATATGGATAGCGAATTAACACGGAGCAGGATCAAACAGATGGAGTATGACTCACCACTTCCGTGGGAACACGAAGGCAAAATGAAACACTATGAAGAAGTTTTCATCAACCCCGGAGGAGAGGAAACTCACGAAAAAGCGCAGGAACACCTGAAAGCCATCCAGAAGGCACACCCGGAAAGCAGCGGCTGGTATTGCCCCTGTGGACATGAAGGTGTGTTCAAGGATGAAACTGATGGCAAGTGGTATGCTTACCGCCATCACGCTCAGTATGTCTAATCCAGAAAAAAGCTACGCCCCCGGCTGTTACCAATTCAGCCGGGGGTAATTCTATTTTAAAAAGACTTTACTAAGAACTAAATTTGTTATAAAATTTAATAGCTGATAAATAATAAATAAAGGTTGTATCAAAAATGAAAGAACTAGAAGAATGCACATTATGCCCATTTAAATGCAAAGTAAATAGAAATAAAAACGAATTAGGAAGATGCCGAGCGGGAAATAAAATTAAAATAGGCTTATATTCACTTCACTATGATGAAGAACCATGTATAAGTGGAAAATCAGGTTCAGGAACAGTATTTTTTAGTAACTGTAATTTAAAATGTGAATTTTGCCAAAATTATAAAATAAGTTGTGAATCAAAAGGTGAAGAAATATCAATAGAAAAATTATCAGAAATATTTTTAGAGCAACAAAATAATGGAGCTAATAATATAAATTTAGTAACAGCTGTACCATACATACCACATATATTAGAAGCAATAAAAAAAGCAAAAGAAAAAGGACTAAATATCCCGATTCTTTATAATACAAGTGGCTATGAAAATATAGAAACACTAAAGATGCTTGAAGGATATATTGATATATACTTACCAGATTTTAAATACTATGATAACGACTTGGCAATGCGTTTGTCAAAAGTAAAAGACTATAGAGAAAAAGCCGAAGCAGCAATTTTAGAAATGAAAAGACAAGTTGGAGAAAATATATATGACCAAAATGGAATAATGCGAAAAGGATTAATAATAAGACATTTAGTATTACCAAACAATATACAAAATTCAAAAGATATTTTAAAATGGATAAAAGAAAATTTAGGAGAAGAAACAACAATTAGTTTAATGGCGCAATATTTTCCAACATACAAAGCTTTAGAAAATAAAGAAATAAATAGGAAACTAACAAAAGAAGAATATGAAGAAATAGAAAACTATTTATATGAATTAAATCTTAAAAATGGATATATTCAAGATTTAGAAGATGAAGAAGAAAAATATGTGCCAAAATTTTAAGGAGGAATGATTATGAAAATAATATATGGAACAAGTAATGAAGGAAAAATAGCAGACATGAAAAGAATAATAACAGAAAACAACATTGACATAGAAATATTAACTGCAAAAGATATAGGATTTGATAAAGATATAATTGAAGATGGAAAAACATTTGAAGAAAATTCAGAAATAAAAGCAAAAGCAATTGCGGAATACTGTAATGAAAATAATATAAAAGGAATAGTAATAACAGATGATGCAGGATTATGTATAGATAAACTAAATGGAGAACCAGGAGTATATTCAGCAAGATATGCAGGAGACCATGCACCACAAATAGAATGTATTAACAAAATATTAGACAAAATGAAACAATACGAAAATATGGAAGAAAGAACATGCCAATTTGTATGTGTGTTAACAGCTATTATATTAGCAACAGGAGAAAAAATAGTTGCAAGAGGAGAATGCAAAGGAAGTATAGCAAAGGAACATGGTAAATTAGGAGGATTAACATATAGTCCAATATTTATACCATATGGATTTACTGAACCAATGAGTAACATGCCAAAGGAAAAATATGAAAAACAACACAACCATAGAAATATGGCAACAAAAGAAATAATAAAAAATTTAAAAGAAAGAAAAATATTATAATATAGAATAAAAATAAAAAAAGACAAGATTTTTGGAAAAACTTGTCTTTTTTATTTACTCCCAATATTAATTATACTATAAAATAGATAATAAATCAAATAATAAAATGCAATAAATTAAAGAGAATAATATAAGAAAAAAAGAGAAAAATATAATTAGATTAAACTTAAATAGATTTAAAAAAGAAAAAATGGTTTGAAGCATATAAAAAAATATGATAATATATAAATATAAATAAGTTAATAAGTTTCCCTACATGGTGCGTTTTTGACAGAGTTTTTAGAACCTACAAGTTTTGGAGAAGGGAGCATGATCTCTGAATATGGCGTGTATGCTTGCTTTTTAAGTAAGAAACCCAGAAGTATTTAGGACGGCACCCACCTGTTTTAGGACAGGTCCATAAAAATTCTTATTCATGACGGCTGATGTGGGGCATTTTTTAATTAAGTGATTAAATATGATAGAAACTAAATACAGTGAAAAAGATTATTTTGAAAATGCGCTAGCGACCAAACGTAGTAAAAACATAGTTTTTACGAAGTGCGAATTTGAGCAATCTACAATATAAAAACGGAGTTTTTTATTCAGGAGATTGCGAAGAGCAAATTTTTAAAATAATCTTTTTCACTGTATTTAGTGCTAATTATATTAAGAATGCCTTTACAACAAAACCTAAAAATGCTAAAATAAAAAGCACTTGGAGGCAATATGAAAGTAAAAGAAGCAATCCAATATGGAATAAAAGAATTAAATAACATAGAAGAAAAAATATTGAAAATAAAATTACTATTATCATATTGCATGAATGTAGAAAAATCATATCTAATCACACATGATAATGAAGAATTAAAAAAAGATATTATAGAAAAATATATAAAAGGAATAGAAAAACTAAAACAAAACATCCCAATACAGTATATAACAGAGGCGCAAGAATTTTTTGGGAGAAAATTTAAAGTAAATGAAAATGTTTTAATACCTAGATTTGATACAGAAATTTTAATACAAGAAACACTGAAAATAGCCAAAAGTAATGATAAAATACTGGATATGTGCACAGGCAGTGGAATAATAGGCATAACGTTATCAAAAGAAGTGCAAAATTCCAAAGTTTATGGATCAGATATAAGTATAAAAGCATTAGAAATAGCAAAGGAAAATAATGAGATACATAATGGAAATGTAAGCTTTATACAATCTAATTTATTCGAAAACATAGAAGAAAAAGAGTTTGATATAATAATTTCAAATCCACCATATATAAATGAAGAAGACATGAAACAACTAGAAGAGCAAGTAAAAAAAGAACCAGACTTAGCATTATATGGAGGTAAAGACGGGTTAGATTTTTATAAAAAAATAGCAAGTAAAGGTAAAGAGTTCTTAAAAAGAAAAGGATATATTCTATTTGAAATAGGATATGATCAGAAAAACAGTGTATCACAAATATTAAAAGAAAATGAATACACCAAAATAAAATGCATAAGTGATTTAAACGGAATAGATAGAGTAATTATTGGAAAGAAGGAATAACAATGTCTTTCTCATCAGAAGTAAAAGAAGAATTAAGTAAAATAAATAACTTTTCTAAAAAAGAATTTATTGAAGCAGAATTAATAGGATACCTATTATCAGCAAATACAAAAATAGAAAAGAAAAATATAGAGTTTCTTACTGAAAATGAATTTAATATAGAAAGAATATATAAAATTTTATTTAAACTAGATATAGAGTACGAACCAGAAATAAAAGGCAAAACCTACACAGCTAAAATAGAAAATATAGGATTAAGAAAAGTAGAAGAACTAAAAAAAGAAGAAGAAAAAAAAGCATTAGTCAGGGGCATATTTTTAGGTAGTGGTTCAATAAATGATCCAAACAAAAAATATCATTTAGAAATATTGTTAAACAATAAAGATATAGCACAATACATTCAAAATATATTAAAAGAATCAGGAATAAAAACAAAAATATTAGAAAAAAATAATACAATTTATATAAAAGAAGGTGAAGAAATTTCAAAATTCTTAGCCTTTATAGGAGCACAAAAATCTGTATTAAAATTTGAAGACATACGTGTAATGAAAGATATGAGAAATACAGTAAACAGACAAGTAAATTGTGAAACAGCAAATCTAAATAAAACAGTAGGTGCAGCAGTTGTACAAATAGATGCAATAAACTTTCTTAAAAAAATGAAAAAATACGAAGAGCTTCCAGATCCATTAATAGAAATAGCAGAACTAAGAATAGAATATCCAGAAATGAGTTTAAAAGATTTAGGAATGCATCTAGAAAATCCAATAGGAAAATCAGGAGTAAACCACAGATTAAAAAAAATAATTGAAATTGCAGATGAATTTAAAAGGGGAAATTAAATGAAAGAAATAGGAATATATGTTCACATTCCATATTGTAAAAGTAAATGCTATTACTGTGATTTTATTTCATTCTCAAAAAAAGATGAAACAATTGAGAAATACATAGAAACAATAAAAAAAGAAATAGATATATGCATGCTAGGAGGATTCAACATAAAAACAATTTATATAGGAGGTGGAACACCATCTTATATAGAAAGTAAATATATATTAGAAATAATAGCAAAAATAAAAGAAAAATTTATTGTAGTACAAAATGCAGAAACAACAATAGAAGTAAATCCAGGAACAATAACAAAAGAAAAATTACAAGATTATAAAAAAGCAGGAATAAATAGATTAAGTATAGGACTTCAATCAACAGACAATAAAACTTTAAAGCAAATAGGAAGAATTCACACATATGAAGAATTTTTAGAAACATATGATTTAGCCAGAGAAGTCGGATTTAAAAATATAAATGTAGATTTTATATTTGCACTTCCAAATTCAGATGAATGGGGAACAGCACTACAAATAAGTGAAATAATAAATTTGAAACCAGAACATATATCAAGCTACTCATTAATATTAGAAGAAAATACAAAATTAAAAGAATTAGTTGAAAGTGGAGAAGTAGCATTACCAACAGAAGATGAAGAAAGAAAAATGTATTGGAAAATGAAAAATTTACTAGAAGAACATGGCTATAAACATTATGAAATTTCAAACTTTGCTATTCCTGGATATGAATCAAAACATAATGTAGATTGCTGGAATCAAAACGAATATCTAGGATTCGGAGCAGCGGCACACAGTTACTTTAATGGAAAAAGATATTCAAATAGTAAAACAATAGAAGAGTATATCGAAAAATATCATAATAAAAATATAGAAGAAGAACAAAATAAAGAAATGATGGCAAAAGAATATATGATGTTAGGATTGAGAAAAATAGAAGGAGTATCAATATCAGAGTTTGAAAGAAAATTCCAAATTAACCCACTATTTTATTTTAGATTTGAAATAAGCAAACTAGTTGAAGAAGAACTAATTGAAATTGATCTAGATAACATTAAGCTAACAGACAAAGGCTTAGATTTCGCTAATAAAGTATTTGAAGAATTTATATAAATTTAAAAGGATATCCTTACCACTGGATATCTTTTTTATATTCATAAAGAAAAGAGCATCACACCTGATGCCCCAAATAGATTAGGAGAAATACTCCTTATGAAGAGATACGATTAAATTAGCATTCACCAAAACCTTCCTAGAGTCGGGGTTCCCATAACTACGGTTAGGGCTCACTCTCTGGCAGGCCTCAATCAAACGCCGCTTTAATTCATCAGAACAGTTAGATTTTAAAGACCCATTTGCATCAAAAGCAATGTTAAAGAGTTGATCAAATCTTGTTAAATCAGACTGATTCATCATCTACCTCCTGATAAAATTTATCTTAACAATTATACAATTTTGTCGAAAAAAGTCAAGAAAATGAGTAGAAAAAATACTAAAAATACTAAAATGTAAAGAGTAAAATAAAACTAGAAAAAAATAAAAATAATTTTAGCAATATGTATTGACAATTGCTAAAATAGGATATAATATATATACGAAATTAGCAAACAAATAATAAAACTGCTAATAAAAGGGGAAATAAAAATGCTTGATAATAGAAAGAAAAAAATACTACAAGCAATTATTGAAGAATATATAGATACAGCAGAGCCAGTAAGTTCAGGAAACCTAGTAAAAGAACTAAACTGCAGTAGTGCTACAATCAGAAACGATATGGCGGAACTTGAAAAAATAGGCTTCTTAGAAAAACCATATACCTCAGCAGGAAGAATACCATCACAAAAAGGATATAGATACTATATTGATGAACTATTAAGAGACGATAAATTAACAGCAAAAGAAATGCAATATATAAAAAATAAATTAGAAACTACAGTAAATGAATTAGAAGATCTTACAAAAATTGCAACAACAACACTTTCAGAATTGACTCACTATACAACAATTGCAATAGGTCCGAAAATAGAAACACACACTATACTAGATATAAAGTTTGTATTACTAGGAAGTAGAGTAATGATGGCAATAATATTAACAGACTCAGGAATAATCAGAGAAGCCATTATAAAATTTGATGAAGATGTAACAGAAGAACAAATCAGAAATTTAAATACAATTTTTGCTAATAATATGGTTGGAAAACCAATAGATGAATTAGGTGGAAATATTGAAGAGTTTATAACAACAGAAATGAAAAACAGTATTTCAATAATTCAAAAAATTATAGCTGAAATAAATAAAATATTTAAAGAACATGATGATTTAATATTAGAAGGAACAAATAAATCATTCGACTTACCAGAATTTCAAAAAGTCGAATTAGCAAAAAACTTTATGAATGTGCTAGACGCAAAAGATTTAGTATCAGAAGTACTAAATACAGGTGTAGCAGAAGACATAAATGTATATATAGGCGAAGAACTTCAAGATGAAAAATTAAAAGACTTCAGTGTAGTAACATTTAATCATTTATTAGGAGATAAAGATATAGGAACAATAGGAATAATAGGACCAACAAGAATGGATTATTCTAAAGTTATTTCCATTATGAAATATATAAGTAAAAAACTAAAAGAAGATCACAACGAATAAAAAAAGAAAGAAGGGATAAAATGACAGAAAACCTAGAAGAAAAGACAACAGAACAAGAAGCACAACAACCAGAAATTATAGAAAATCAGAATACAACAAATGAACTAGAAGAAATGAACGATAGATATAAAAGACTATTTGCAGAATTTGAAAATTACAAAAAAAGAAACATAAAAGAAAAAGAATCACTAAGAAATATGTTAGTATCAGATATAATGATGAGCATATTGCCAATAATAGACAACCTAGAAAAAGCAATAACAACAGGAACAACAGACACAGCATATGAAGAAGGAATAAAAATGGTATTAAAACAACTAAAAGATACTTTAGCTTATCATGGAGTTAAAGAAATTGAAACTGTTGGAAAACCATTTGACCCAGAACTTCATGAAGCAGTAAGTCATATAACAGATGAAAAACTAGGACAAAACATTATAAAAGAAGAATTTAGAAAAGGCTATATCATAGGAAATAAAGTAATAAGACATTCTATGGTAATAGTTGCAAACTAGTTATTAATTTTTTATATATAAATTATACAAAAGAACAAAATCAAATAAAATAAAAACAAGTCGTTGGGAAAAGAATTATTAATAGATTCGATTTTATCTATATTAGAAGGCAAGGGAGCGTATGTATATACGTGACCGCGTTATAATATAGATAAAATTGGAGATAGTGATGATTATTTTTCCAACCCGATAAAAAGGAGGATAAAAAAAGATGTCAAAGATTATAGGAATCGACTTAGGAACTACAAACTCATGTGTAGCAGTAATGGAAGGTGGAGAAGCAGTAGTAATACCAAATCCAGAGGGAAATAGAACTACTCCATCAGTAGTTGCTTTCTCACAAAATGGAGAAAGACTAGTAGGACAAATAGCAAAACGTCAAGCAGTTACAAACCCAGATCACACAGTAATTTCAATAAAAAGAGATATGGGATCAGACAAAAAAGTTAAAATAGAAGGTGATGAATTTACACCACAAGAAATATCAGCAATGATATTACAAAAATTAAAATCAGATGCTGAAAATTATTTAGGAACAGAAGTAAAACAAGCAGTTATAACAGTTCCTGCTTATTTCTCAGACAGTCAAAGACAAGCAACAAAAGATGCTGGAAAAATTGCAGGCTTAGAAGTTCTAAGAATCATAAATGAACCAACAGCTGCATCATTAGCATTTGGTATGGATAAAACAGATAAAGACCAAAAAATAATGGTATATGACTTAGGTGGAGGAACATTCGATGTTTCAATTCTAGATATAGGAGATGGAGTATTTGAAGTTCTAGCAACAAGCGGAAATAATAGACTAGGTGGAGATGATTTCGACCAAAAAATTATGGATTACTTAGTAGCTGAATTTAAAAAATCAAGCGGAATAGATTTATCTACAGATAAAATGGCAATGCAAAGATTAAAAGAAGCTGCTGAAAAAGCTAAAATAGAATTATCAGGAATGGGACAAACACAAGTAAACTTACCATTCATAACAGCAGATGCTACAGGACCAAAACACTTAGATGTAACATTAACAAGAGCAAAATTTGAAGAATTAATTGGAGAATTAGTAAAATCAACAATGGGACCAGTTAATCAAGCTTTAAAAGATGCTGGATTAGAAGCAAGCCAATTAGATCAAATATTATTAGTTGGTGGATCTACAAGAGTTCCATTAGTACAAGAAGAAGTTAAAAAAATAACAGGAAAAGAACCAAATAAAGGAATAAACCCAGACGAATGTGTTGCTTTAGGAGCAGCTATTCAAGGTGGTGTATTATCAGGAGATGTAAAAGACTTAGTATTACTTGATGTAACACCATTATCATTAGGTATTGAAACATATGGTGGGGTATTTACAAAATTAATTGAAAGAAACACAACAATACCAACTAAAAAATCACAAGTATTCTCTACAGCAGCCGATGGTCAAACAAGTGTTGAAGTTCACGTATTACAAGGTGAAAGAGAAATGGCAGCATACAACAAAACATTAGGAAGATTCCAATTAACTGGAATTCCACCAGCACCAAGAGGAGTTCCACAAATTGAAGTTACTTTTGATATAGATGCAAATGGTATAGTTCACGTATCAGCAAAAGATACAGCTACAGGAAATGAACAAAAAGTATCAATTACAGCAAGTACAAATCTTTCAGAAGATGATATTAATAGAGCTGTTAGAGATGCTGAAGAACATGCATCAGAAGACAAAAAGAGAAAAGAAGAAGTTGAAGTTAAAAACAATGCAGAAAGCTTAATCTACAACAGTCAAAAAACAATAGACGAATTAGGAGATAAAATCAGTAGTGAAGAAAAAGCTAAAGTACAAACAGAAATTGATAACTTAAAGAAAACTGTTGAAGGAAATAATGTAGAAGAAATAAAAGAAGGAACAGACAAACTAACAAAAGTATTCTATGAAATTTCTGAAAAACTATATAAAGCAAATGCCGCAGCTGCAGGAACAGAAGGAGCTGCTGAAGATGCAACAGCAGAAACAACTGAAGGTGAAGCAAAAGAAGGAACAGTTTATGATGCTGACTACAAAGTAGATGAAGAAAGTAGCGAAGACGAAAATAAATAATAAATAAAAAAGAGAGCAAGTTAGGGGCAAATAAAATAAAAATAAAAATTTGCCCCAATTTGTTGTATTGTAGATTATAAAACTACATAAAAATGGAGGAAAAAATGGCTAGTGAAAAAAGAGATTATTATGAAGTACTTGGAGTAGATAAAAATGCTTCTGATGATGAATTAAAAAGAGCATATAGAAAACTAGCAAAAAAATACCATCCAGATGCTAATCCAGATAATAAAAAAGAAGCAGAAGCTAAGTTTAAAGAAATAAGTGAAGCATATGAAGTATTATCTGATAAACAAAAAAGACAAATGTATGATCAATTTGGACATGAAGGACCACAAGGTTTTGGAGGACAAAACGGAGGGGGATACTATTCATATGGATCAGGATTTGAAGGCTTTGGAGGATTTTCAGGTTTTGAAGACTTTGGATTTGGAAGTTTTGGAGATATATTTTCAGCAGCTTTTGGAGGAGGAACTAAAAAAAGAAATGGTCCTAGAAAAGGAGCAGACTTAAAACTAAATTTAGAAATAACCTTTGAAGAATCATATAAAGGTATAGAAAAAACTATAAGTGTAAATAGAAATAAAAAATGCGAACATTGTCATGGAACTGGAGCAAAACCAGGAACAAATCCAATAACTTGTCAAGTATGTAATGGAACAGGGAAAATAAAACAAGTAGTAACAACACCATTTGGACAAATGTCAACACAAAAAGTTTGTTCAAACTGTGGTGGAGAAGGAAAAATAATAAAAGAACCATGCCAAGATTGTAAAGGAAAAGGAACAGTTAGAGAATCAGCAAAAATAAAAGTAAAAATTCCTGAAGGAATTGATGATGGACAAACAGTAGTGCTTAGAGGAGAGGGAGAGCCAGGAAGTAAAGGCGGACCAAATGGGGATTTGTATATAAATGTTCATGTTAAAAAACATAGTATATATACAAGAAAAGCAGATCACGTATTATGTGATATTCCAATAACATTTACAGGAGCAACTTTAGGAACAGAAATTGAAATTCCATTAGTAGATGGAACAAAAGAAAAATATAAAATTCCAGAAGGAACTCAAACTGGTTCAAAATTTGTACTAAAAGGAAAAGGATTCAAGAGCATTAATGGAAGCTGGAGAGGAGACTTTGTATTCACAGTAAATGTTCAAGTTCCTAAAAAACTAACTCAAGAACAACGAGACTTAATAACAAAATTAGCACAAACTATGAATGAACAACCACCAATTAAAAAACGTGGAATATTTGGCTAAAATAGTAAAAATTTCAATAGAAAAAGAGCAACAAAATGTTGACTCTTTTTTTTATTATTAATATAATTTATATATACATAGGAGGAGAAAAAATGAAAAAAGTAATATCTTCAGTAGTACTATTAATATTAATTATGCAAATAGCTACAACATGCTTAGCAACAGAAAGTGATATAAAAAATTCAGAAAATGATGTAAACAATCCAGAAAAAGAAAATGTAGTTGAAACTGATGTAGATGAAACTAAAGAAAAAGAAGAGATACCTACAATAGGAACGGAAATAGAAAATAATAAAACTGAAAGTGAAAGCGAAAACGAAAGCAAAACAGAAGATGTTTGGACTGATTTTTCAAATGCAAAAGTTACTATAGAAACAAGTAGTCAAGGAGCAAACCATTTTGCAGAATATCACTTAAAGTTTTCAGATGTAAAATTAGAAGAGTCAGGAAGAAGCTATAAAATATTATTAACTCATTCTGCTGATAAACCTCAAATTGAATATGGAAAAATAGAAGGAGCATTTATAATAAATATGAAATCAAATGGCAATATAGACCAATATTTAGAAGAAAATGGAGATATATATTGCCATGTTGCAGAAGAAATATATGATACACGTAAAGCTAAAATAGTTTTTTCAAAAAAACTAGAAAGACCAGCAGAAAACAAACTACACGACAGATTAGTATGCTATTTTTTCCATGATCGCACATCATCATTTTATTATGGACCTAAAAAAAGTGATACTGTAAGAAAAATAAATCTAAAAATTGGTACTATAGATGACAAAAACATATTACTTTCAATAAAAAACGGAGAGAAAGATTGCTTAGAAAAATTATTAGCTTATGCAAAAACAGCAAAATCAATATATACTGGAACGATTCCATTAGGTAAAGGCGAAAGTATAGCAAATGACTTAAAAGTCACAAATAAAGGATATTATTATGTATATATGCAATTAGATGATGAAAATGGAAAATATTATCCAGTAGAAGATATTTCGTTATATCAAGCACATATTTCAGAAAGTGCAGAAGTGACTTTGGCTGATTATCTAGACTCAAACTTTACATGGAATATAGAAAACGGAAGTGGAGGAGCAAGCAATATAAAAGATGACCCAACTACATCAGGAATAAAATATCCAAACACAGGAAAAATAGCACTAGGAACAGGAATAATTGTATTAATAGGAGCAACATATATATTGCACAGAAAAAATAAAAAATATCAAGATATAAAATAATATAACAAGAAAACAGGCGAGGAATTGGTAACCACGCCTGTTTTTTAATACACCTACAGCTAAAAATTGTAACGAAAATGCCTATAAGCACGAGAATCACGGTAAAGTTCTGTAGAACCGAGTTTTGACTGTACAGCAAGACTGGCATTATTTTTCTCTTTTACAGCAAAATTAAAGTAAGAAAAATTTTTGCTAAGAGTCTGTGCCAAAAGCTGAACGCCAATTGAAGCATAATCGTTGCCAAAGTAATCTTCGCCAGTAAAGTAACTGATTTCAGCACCACCTGAGGAATCAGGGGATACATAGAAAACAGAGACTAATCCAACACGTCTTACAAAAAGTCCATACAAAGCATATCCATACCGATTGTTTTTAGCAATAATACTTTCTGCTTCTGAAACATTTCTAGCACGGAAATAAGCTAAGTACTGAGACATTCCAAGACCAGTTGAAATTTTAACAAAGTTAGCTGCATCTTTGGTCTTTAATTTTCTGATGGTAAGACCATCAAACGTCTTTTCCTTCATCTAAGGAACCTCCTATTGTTCATGTTTATAGTATACCATAAAACACGCCAATAAACAATATTATGTATACTCAGGCAATGATAAAACAATTGAAAATTGACAAACAATTAAAAAAATAGTATAATACATACCAGTTGTATCGCAAGAGGCGATAAGAAGAGATGTATATAAAAATAAAAAGAGATAATGGTTCGGAAAAATTAAATAAGGTGAAATTAAAGCAATATTTAAATTGTTTGTATTTGCGTTTTCATAAATAAATTATAAAAAGCGGTGTATATAATTTATATTAAATAAAAAAATGAACGGAAAAAAGAATCATTAAACTCCTTATATCAAAAAGATATAAAGAGTTTTATTTAGCTATGGCTAAAAATTATGTAATTAAAAACATTACAGAAGATAATTTATTTTATATACTATTTTTATATAAAATTTTAGGAGGAAATTAAATAATGGAAAACAACGAGAAAAACAATTCTACAAATACGGCTAAAAGAAATAATCAAAGAAATAATAGAATTGTAAGCACAAGAAAGAAAACAAACCAAGAAACAAAAATAAATAAAGGAAAGACTAAAGAGAGAACATTACAAGAAATAACTCAAGACTTAAAAAATGCAAAAATGCAAAAAGAAGAAAAAGTAGTTAAAGAAAAGACATCAAATATAAACAGAACAAGAAAACCAAGACAATTAACAAACAAAAAAGAAGAAAATGGATTTAAATTTAAAAAAGAAAAATTAAAAATAATACCACTTGGAGGAATTCAAGAAATAGGAAAAAACATTACTGTATTTGAATATGGTGATGACATGGTAGTAGTAGATTGTGGACTAGCATTCCCAGAAGATGATATGTTAGGAATAGACTTAGTTATACCAGATTTTTCATATCTAGAGAAAAATCAAGACAAAATAAGAGGCTTAGTAATAACTCATGGACACGAAGATCATATTGGAGCAATACCATATTTATTACAAAAAATAAATGTGCCAATTTATGCTACAAAATTGACAGCAGGATTAATAAGTCATAAATTAGAAGAACATAAATTACTAAAAAGTACAAAATTAAAAGTAGTAAATCAAGGTCAAACAATAACATTAGGAAAAATAAGAGTAGAATTTATAAGAAGTTGTCACAGTATACCAGATGCAGTAGTGCTTGCAATACACACACCAGCTGGAACAGTAGTACATACAGGTGACTTTAAAATAGACTATACACCGATAGATGACGAAAGAATGGACTTTGGAAGACTTGCAGAACTTGGAAATAAAGGTGTATTAGCATTAATGTCAGACAGTACAAATGCAGAAAGAAGAGGATATACAATGTCTGAAAGTACAGTTGGAGAAGTATTAGATAAATTATTTTTTAATTGTACAAAAAGAATTGTAGTTGCAACTTTTGCATCAAATGTACATAGAGTTCAACAAATTGTTAATTCAGCAGTTGCAAATAAAAGAAAAATTGCAGTATGCGGAAGAAGTATGATAAATATGATATCAACTGCAATGGAACTAGGATACATAAACGTACCTGAAAATGTATTTATAGACATAGATATGATAAAAAATTATACAGATGATCAATTAGTAATAATAACAACAGGAAGTCAAGGAGAAACAATGTCAGCCTTAACAAGAATGGCTACTGGTGATCACAAAAAAGTAACAATAACACCAAATGACTTAGTAATCATATCAGCAAACCCAATACCAGGAAATGAAAAATATGTAGCAAAAGTAATAGATGATTTAATGAAAATAGGAGCAGAAGTTGTATATAGTTCATTAGAAGATATCCACGTTTCAGGACATGCTTGTCAAGAAGAACAAAAACTAATGTTATCATTAATCAGACCTAAATACTTTATACCAGTACATGGTGAATATAGACAATTAATTGCACACAGCGAAACAGCAAAAAAAGTAGGTGTAAAACCAGAAAACATATTCCTAACAACTAATGGAAGAGTATTAGAATTAAACGAAGATGAAGCATCATTAACAGGAACAGTTGCCTTTGGAAAAATAATGGTAGACGGCTTAGGTGTAGGAGATGTTGGAAATATAGTATTAAGAGATAGACAACATTTATCACAAGATGGTTTAATAATAGTAGTAATGTCAATGGACGAATCAACAGGAGAAATTGTCGCAGGACCAGATGTAATTTCAAGAGGATTTGTATATGTACGTGAATCAGAAAATTTAATGGAAGATGTAAAAAGAATGTTAAGAGAAGAGGTAGCTAAACTAGAAGAAAGCGGAGTAAGAGACTGGACAACAATTAAATCAAGATTAAAAGATTCTTTAAGAGATTATATATTTACAAAAACTAAGAGAAACCCGATGATCCTACCGATAATAATGGAAGTATAGTTAAATATAGCAGTATCAAGCCTTTTACAACTTGATACTGCTAATTTGTTGATAACGTGTTGATAACGCAAAAAAATATATATGTTTATCTACAATAAAAACACACATCTCTATTATTTAACATATAAATAATAGAGGTGAAAAGAATGGATTATGATTATTATACTTCAAATAATAATGGTAAAGATGACTATGGATTAAAATACATAAATGATAAAGGCTATGGTAGAATTTGCAAAGAATATAAAATAGAATTTCCACCACAACATCAAGATAAACAACCTGGAATGGAATATTTAATGACACCAAGACCAATATTTAACAATCCATATTATAGAGCATCAGGTAAGTTATACAATAAAGTTGCAATTATAACAGGAGGAGATTCAGGAATTGGTAGAGCTACAGCAATCGGATTTGCCAAAGAGGGAGCAAGTGTTGTAATTGCATATTATGATGAACATAAAGATGCAGAAGAAACAAAAGAATTTATTGAAAGAATAGGAGGAAAGTGCTTATTACTTTCAGGAGATATAAAAGATACGAATTTTTGCAATAAAATTATAGAAGAAACTATTAAAACATTTGGCAAAATTGATATATTAGTTAATAATGCAGGAGTTCAATATCAAAAGAAAAGTCTATTAGATATAACAGATGAACAATTTGATTTAACAATGAAAACAAATATATATTCTATGTTTTATTTAACCAAAAAAGCTTTAAAACATTTGAAATCAGGAGCAAGCATTATAAATGTAACCTCTATAACAACATTTAAAGGAGAACCCGAGCTAATAGATTATGTAACAAGTAAAGGAGCGATAGTAGGATTTACAAGGTCACTCGCTACTAATTTAGCAGATAAAAATATAAGAGTAAATGCAATTTCTCCAGGAGTATTTTGGACACCATTACAACCAGCATGTTGGGAAGCAGAAAAAATACCAACACTAGGTTCAGATGCACCAATGGGAAGAGCAGGACATCCTTATGAAATAGCACCATTATTTATTTACCTAGCAAGCGACGATTCGTCATATGTTACAGGTCAAGTTATTCACATAAATGGAGGAGAATATAAAGGATAAACATAAAAAATAATGTTCATATATGGAAAAAAAACAAAGTTTATGATAAAATACCCACGTATAAATAAAAAGGAGAGATAAATATGGATAGAAAAGAATTAGCTGATTTAATATTTCCTGATATAAAGGATGTATCATATTATGAAGAAAAATACCCTGAAAGAGAGTTAAAAGAAGGAGCACAAGTAGTAAGAGTTGCACCAAGTCCAACGGGATTTATACATGTTGGAGGAATTTTTCAAGGACTAATAGCTAAAAAAATAGCTAAACAAACAAATGGAATATTTTTTGTAAGAATAGAAGATACAGATCAAAAAAGAAAAATTGAAAATGGAACAGAAGAAATTTTAAATGCATATAAAGACTATGATTTATATCCAGATGAAACAGTAGGTAAAGGAAATTACGGTCCATATATTCAAAGTGAGAGAAAAGAAATCTATAAAGCATATGCTAAAAAATTAGTAGAAGAAGGAAATGCATATCCATGTTTTTGTTCAACAGAAGAACTAGATAAAATAAGAGAAAATCAAACAAAAGCACAAGAAAGAACAGGATATTTTGGAAAATGGGCCAAATGTAGAAATATGCCTGTAGATATGGCAATAGAGAAAATAAAAAACGGTGATCCATATATAGTAAGATTTAAATCACCAGGAAATCCAGATAAAAAAATAAAAATAAAAGATGTCATTAAAGGTGGAATAGATATGCCAGAAAATGACCAAGATATAGTTATTATAAAATCTGATGGACTTCCAACATATCATTTTGCACATGCAATAGATGACCATTTAATGCACACAACATTAGTAACACGTAGTGACGAATGGTTATCATCAGTGCCACTACATATACAATTATTCCAAGTTCTTGGATTTAAAGTTCCAAAATTTGCACATACAGCACCATTAGAAAAAGCAGAAGCAGAATCAAGAAGAAAATTAAGCAAAAGAAAAGATCCAGAAGCAGCAGTTTCTTATTATACTGAAGAAGGTATACCAAAAGAAGCACTAAAAGAATACTTAATGAATATAGCAAATTCAAATTTCGAAATATGGAGAAAACAAAATCCAGATAAAGACATGATGGAAGATTTTGAATTCAATTTAAATAAAATGGGAGTAAGTGGAGCTTTATTTGATACAGTAAAATTATTAGATGTAGCAAAAGGAGTTATATCAAGATTTACAGCACAAGAAGTTTATGACTTTGCATACACTTGGGCAGAAAGATATGATCAAGAGTTAAAAGAAATGTTAGATAACAAAGAATATTCACTAAAAGTTTTAGGTATTGAAAGAGAAAACGCTAAACCAAGAAAAGATATATCAAAATGGTCAGAAGTAAAAGACAACATTAGCTATATGTATAAAGATAAATTTGCAAATGTAAAAGATTTTGAATATCAAAAAATAACTGATAAAGATGAAATTAAAAAAATAGTAACAGAGTATATAAATAATTACTATAGTATAAATGATGACAAACAAACATGGTTTGACAAAATGAAAGATTTAGCAGAAAAATTAGGATATGCTAGAGAAGTTAAAGAATATAAATCAAACCCAGAAGATTATAAAGGACATGTCGGAGACATAAGTACAGTTATTAGAATAACATTAACAGGAAGAGCAAATACACCAGACCTTTATGAAATAATGCAAGTACTAGGAGAAAAAGAAGTAAAAGAAAGATTATCATAACTTTACATAAAATATAAAAGATGATATAATAAACAATGAAAAAAAAATAAGGAGGTCCATTATTATGGCATTATTCAAAACCAATCATCATGTATTGGGAAGAGAACGCGGTACGGTAGAGAAAAATAATGACCTTACAGTCACAGGAGTAAAAGTACTAATAGATTTATGGTGCTCCAAAGTGATTGAAGAACAGATACTCCGCCGGCTGAATGAAATTCTTGGAGATGAAGATGAAAAAATCTCTGAAGACGAAATTTGCCAGCGAATTGAGCAGATGTTCAAAGACGAGTTTTCTTCCGTAAAGACCAGCATTAGTCGCGAGCAGAAAAAGGAAACAAGTGAGGTTATGTGTCCGTTTTCCATTCATATTACAATTGAGGATGAAAATGAGTATCCAAAAATTGAGATGAAACCGACTAATAATCTTCAGAAAAATGCAACAATGGAGGTACTGACAATCAGTGTCAGAAGAAAACTATTCAAATGAGAAGGCGGGCACGGCGAAAGCTGTGCCTTAGCTATTATTAAGGAGAAAATATGGAATTTAATGTAGGGGATATAGTAGTAACTAAAAAACAACATCCATGTGGAAGCAAAGAATGGACAATATTAAGAGTAGGTGTGGACTTTAAGTTAGAATGCACAGGATGCGGACACACCATAATGTTAGAAAGACCCAAAGCCATAAAAATTATAAAAAAGAAGATTTAATCTATAAAATAAATAAGTCGAGATACAAAAAGATAGTATATAAAAATGCGCTAGCGATCAAACGAAGCTATGTCAGTAGCGTAGTGCGAATTTGAGCAATCTACAATATAAAAACGGAGTTTTTTATTCGGAGATTGCGAAGAGCAAATTTTTTATATACTATCTTTTTGTATCTCGACTTTATTATATATTAATAACTAAATCTTCAAAAATTTTTCTAATTCTTCCCAAGCACGGTCTGTATAAATCCTTCTTTCAGCAGAAAAAGGGAAAACAGTAGTAAAAGAAAGACAAAGAAAATCTTTAATTTCATTCACAGCAGAATCTACTTTAGTAACAGCAATTTTATCAGCCTTATTAGTAATAACAACAAAAGGTAGATTAGTACGTTTTATATAGTCAAGCATCAAAATATCATCATTTGTAGGCTTATGTCTAATATCTAAAAGCAAAACAATCAGTGCAATATTTTTACATTTATTCAAATAATCTTCAATAAATTTTCCCATATTAACCTGTTCTTCTTTGCTAAGTTTACTATAACCATAACCAGGCAAATCAACAAAATAAAAATTATCATCAATATTATAAAAATTTATCTGTCTAGTTTTACCAGGGGTATTACTAGTTCTAGCCAAAGCTTTTCTATTAAGCATAGTATTAATAAAAGAAGATTTGCCAACATTAGATTTACCAACTAAAACAATTTGAGGTAGATCATTTTTTGGATATTGAGCAGGTTTTACTGCTGAAATTTCAAATTTAGGATTTTTTATTATCATAATTATTACTCCATTTACATTTATATAAAAAAGTATATCATATTAAAAAAATAGATTCAAATTAAGCAAATTCATAAATCAATTTTAAAATATCAATACGTTATATTATAAAAAAGGCGGGAGCTCGTTATTTAATAACTATGCTCCCATGTAAGTTTTTAGGCAACAGATTACAGTGCATTACACTACCTGTCGTACAATAGTCTTGCTGTTATCGGCGCCTATCCAAAGATAAACGATAGGAACACCAACAGCTTGTTCAATTGTTTCGACAAAGCGTTTTGCCTCTTCAGGCAAATCCTCATAACTTGAGCAATCCTCCGGAATAGTCCAACCGTCAAATTTATGCTCATAGATAGGAATAGGATGAAAGCCAGTAACCTCACAGTCCTCAGGAAGATAATCAATGATTCCTCCATCATACTTATAAGAGGTACAGATAGCAATTCCATTCTCTGTCTCAAATTTGTCGCGCAGAACGTTTCCAACAATACCAATCGAATCAAGATGATTCAAATTGATTTTAGTGACGCCGAGCCGCTTAACAGCGGCTTTGAAACGCACCAAGTCGAAATGACCGCAACGACGAGGTCTACCAGTGGTAGTACCAAATTCATGAGCAACTTCACGAATGACGTCACCCACAAATGAGCTATCTTCGGTTTCAAAAGGACCTTCTCCAACACGAGAGTTGTGAGCTTTAGCAACACCAATAATATCTTTTACATAGATAGGCGCGATGCCAGCTCCAGAGAGAGTTCCAGAGGAATTAGGGTTGGATGAGGTCACAAACGGATAATCGCCCCAATCAAGGTCCAGCCAAATGCTCTGAGCCCCTTCAATAACGATTTTTTTGTCTGTGCCAACCCAAGTGTCCAGATATCTGCTAACATTGCAGATGTAGCTACCAAGAGCTTCTTTCCAGCGAGAACAAGAATACATCATAGCATCAACATCAAACGTAGGACAGCCGTGAAGCTTAAATTCCTCGTTGTGTTTTTCTACAATGTAACTGACCTTTTTATACAACTTTGAATAGGGAAGAAAAAGGTCAATCATGCGGATGCCAATGCGATCTGCTTTATCCTTGTAATCTGGACCGATGCCCCTGCCAGTGGTACCAACTTTTGAGTCACCTTTTCTCATTTCGTCCAAAACATCCTGCTGCTTATGAAACGGGAAAATAATATGAGCCCGATTGCTAAGCATAAGATTATCTGGACCGACGTGAACGCCAGCCTTCTGAAGCATTTCAATTTCAAAAATCAACACCTCAGGGTCAACAACCACGCCATGAGAAATGATACTCATCACATTGGGCCAAATGATACCAGAAGGAATAAGATGCAAGGCATATTTTACGCCGTTATGCACGACTGTATGCCCAGCATTATTACCGCCAGTGGCGCGAATGACAATGTCTGCATCTTCACATTCGAAAAAAGCTGCACGACCTTTGCCACAATCGCCCCAGGTAGTACCTTCGATTATGGTAACATTCTGCCGAGGAATGAATGCATTAACCATAGCCTAAAATACTCCTTTCACAAGTGCGAGAGTTACCATAAAAACTTGCATAAGGAGTATAACACGGATTCTAGTATTTATCAAGGAATAAAGAGGAAAATAAAAAAAGAAACGAATATAATTCGTTTCTCTAAATTAAAATTTATTTTTTAGGTTTTAATATTTCAATTCCACCCATATAAGGACGTAGAACTTCAGGAATAGTTATTGAGCCATCTTCTTGATAATGATTTTCTAAAAATGCAATTAACATACGAGGTGGAGCAACAACTGTATTATTAAGAGTATGAGCATAATAATTACCTTTTTCACCTTTAATTCTAATACCAAGTCTTCTAGCTTGAGCATCTGTTAAATTAGAACAGCTACCAACTTCAAAATATTTTTGTTGTCTAGGGCTCCAAGCTTCAACATCAACACTCTTAGCTTTTAAATCAGCTAAATCACCACTACAACATTCTAAAGTTCTAACTGGAATTTCCATGCTTCTAAATAATTCAACAGTATAGTTCCACATTTTTTCATACCAGTCATAACTTTCTTCTGGTTCGCAAACAACAATCATTTCTTGTTTTTCAAATTGATGAATTCTATAAACACCACGTTCTTCAATACCATGAGCACCTTTTTCTTTTCTAAAACATGGAGAATAAGAAGTCATAGTATATGGAAGACTAGCTTTATCTAAAATTTGTTCTTTAAATTTACCAATCATAGAATGCTCACTAGTACCAATTAAATATAAATCTTCGCCTTCAATTTTGTACATCATAGCATCCATTTCTTCAAAGCTCATAACGCCAGTAACAACATCAGATCTTATCATATAAGGTGGGATACAATAAGTAAAACCTTTATTAATCATAAAATCTCTAGCATAGCTTAAAATAGCACTATGAAGTCTAGCAACATCACCAACTAAATAATAAAAACCATTACCAGCAACTCTACGAGCAGCATCTAAATCAAGTCCACATAGACTTTCCATAATGTCAGCATGATAAGGAATTTCATATTTAGGAACAACAGGTTCACCAAATTTTTCGTTCTCAACATTTTCACTATCATCCTTGCCAATAGGAACAGACTCATGCATAATATTAGGAATTTTCATCATTATATTATTAACTTTTTCTGCATATTCAGCTTCAAGTTTTTCATTTTCAGTAAGTTTATCATTAATTTCTTTAACTTCAAGTTTAATTTTTTCAGCCTCATCTTTTTTGCCATCACGCATAAGACCACCAATTTGATTACTTAAAGTATTTCTTTTACTTCTAAGTTCATCACCAGCAAGCTTAAGTTCACGATTTTTTGCATCTAATTCAATAACTTCATCTACTAAAGCTAATTTATGCATTTGAAATTTATTTTTTATATTTTCTTTAACCACATCTGGGTTTTCTCTTAAAAATTTTATATCTATCATTATAAATCCTCCTTATTTACAATTATAATCTGTTAGATTATTAATTAATTCAAATCTAACTTTTTGACCGGTTACATTATCAGGTCTTTCTGGAATTTCTTCTAAAAACATTGTTTCAGGACGTACACAAATTTTACCTGAACCATCTAAATGACGGTAAACAACAACTCTTTCTTGTGTTTCGGAGTCAAACCCAACACAAACAACATAATAAAAGGGACCTTTAAAATGTCTATAAACTTCTCCTTCTTTAACTTCTTTCATTTTTCTTTACCTCCTTAGAATTTATATAATCTTTTGATAAATCCTCACAAAGTTCAAATCTATGTTTTTGACCAGTGATATTATCTTTTTTATTAGGATCAATTTCTTCAAAAAACATTTTAGCAGTCCTGTTCCAAAGCATAGAATCTTTTCTTTCATATAATGGTCTATAAACAATCATATCTTCTTTAGTTTCAGAATCCATACTAATATTTTCTATGAAATAGTAATTTCCTTTATAATGACGAAATACTTTGCCAATATAATCAACATAAATTTTAGAGCCAACTAAACCATCTTCATCTTGATAAACAGGAGTAGACTCGTTTTGATATAGTAAATCTTCAGTCATTCCATCAGTTAATTCTTCGAAAACAATTTGGCCAATACGTAAGTTAGGAGTTATTCTATACGAATTGCAAGACATATTATGCATTGCAATATTTAAAATTCCAGAATAACCAGCCTGAGCATGTTGAAGATTTATATATAAACCTAATCTACTAAGAGATGTTCTAGGTCTAATATGAGCAACTATATTTTCAGGCAGATATATTTTTTCATTTAAAGCACATAAAATAGTTTCATTAGGTTTTAAACAATATCCATTTTTTATATCAACTTTTTCATACATTTTTGAAATTTGTTCACTATTATTCAAATCAATTACTTTAAAAGACTTTTTAATTTTCAAAATTGTAGAGGAGACTGATATATCATAAGAACCTGAATTTACATTATCTATATTAAATGGGTTAATTAAATCTTTTTCTTCTACTAATTTTTTAATATCATTTCCATTAAGTATCATAATAACTCCTTAAAAACAAAAAATCCCTTATGCTTTTAGCATAAGGGCGATTAATATTTCGCGGTACCACCTTGGTTTATAACTTTATAAGTACTATAACCTGTACAAAAGGTCTAACTTATTAGGTTAGAAGCTAAAGAGTAGATTCATAAAATGTTTTAATCTGTTTTCACCAGCCACAGACTCTCTAATAAAACTTAGATTACTATAATCTCTTATCATTGCCAAATTATGTATACAATTTTAGCATCAAAATAAATATTTGTCAAATGTTGAAATAGAAAAATATTATTGATAAAATCTAAAGAAAAAAAGAGAAGAAAGAAAAAATGAGTGAAGAAGAACAAATAAAAAGAATAAAAAAAATAAGAAATATCAGCATAATAATTATTATAATTATAGATGTTATGCTTATAGGATTATTAATATTCATGCAATCAAGTAGTAAACGTTCTGTAAGTAGTTGTACAACAATGAGCTCACAAGAAAAAGAATTGTATAATTCTAAAATTTCAAAATATATAGGTAACGAAAAAAAAGGCTCTGATGTAAAAATAATGATTGAAGAAATTATCACCAACAATAATCAATATATTGGAGAAAGAGAAAAATTTATATCTATATATAGTAAAAATATAAAAGCATATAAAAATGAAGAAAAGTTAGAAAAAATAAATAAAAAAGCAAATGTAAACGAAGATAGTAATGGAGAAAATAATCAAGAAAATATAGATATAGCAGCTAAAGAATATAGAAAATTAGCCCAGAAAATTTCATCAGGAAAAGAGTATAAAGTAGAAGCAGAATATAGTGATGGAATAATTTACAAAGTTATAATAACACAAAATAATGAAGAAAACGCCGATAAGGAAGGAAAAGAAGATGAATGATAGAGTAAAAAAAGAAAAAGAGAAAGCAATAGTAATAGTTTTAGCAACTGTGGCATTAACACTTTTACCACTTATTGGTACAATTGTATTATATATATATAATGAAGTAAACAGCCCAATACAAACAGCAAAACCAATCATATATCTATATCCAGAAGAAGAAACAGAGGTAACAGTATCATTAGGATATCCAGAGAAAATAACGACATCATATCCAAAATATGAAAATGGATGGAATGTGACAGCAAAACCAGACGGAACACTAATTTATAATCAAACAGGAAGAGAATTGTATTCATTATATTGGGAAGGCGATAATAATATAGCTATAGACACTAAAGAAGGATTTGTAGTAAAAGGCGAAGATTCAGCTAGATTTTTAGAAGAAAAGCTAGAAATATTAGGGCTAAACGAAAGAGAATCAGAAGAATTTATAGTATATTGGCTACCAAAATTAGAAGCAAATAAATATAATTTTATAAGATTTGAGACAATGGACAAAATAAATGAAGATATGCCACTAGAAATAAATCCAAAACCAGACACACTAATACGTGCATGGATGGAATTTAAAGGTTTAGATAAATATAAAAAAGTACAAGAGCAACAACTACAAACACAAGAAAGAAAAGGATTTGTAGCAGTAGAATGGGGCGGAGTAGAGTTAAAGTAGGAGGAAAAAATGAAAAAAATATTGATGGCAATATTAACAATAGCTATAGCAATTTTAATATCAGCATTAGTCTTATATATTAATGTTTTTTCAGAAAAAGCTAAAAACAATATTCAAAAAGAAGAACAAACCCTAGTAAAAACAAACATCTTAGATGAAGATGAAATAGCTGAATATGAAAAGAAAATAGATAAAGCAGAAGAAAAAGCTAAAGAGAATATAAAAAAAGAAGAAATTACTGAAGCAAAAATAGAAGAGGCAATAACATATATAGAAAAAAATATAGAACTTACAACTGAAGATAATAATACAGAAAGCTTTGAAAAAATGGCATATTATGGAGCATATCTAAAAAATGTAACAACATATAAGGAAGATGAAAAGAAAAGCGAAATATCTTTGCTGGGAGAAAATACCTTAGCATATTCAAAAGAGGCACTAAAATTCATAGAAAATAATACAAAAACAAAAGAAAATATTGAAGCACCAGAGCAGACAGCAAATGTAATAGAAAGTACAATTGAAAATAACACACCAGAAACAAGTACAATACCATCAGAAACATCGATGCCAGAACAAACAGCAATACCACCAGTAAATGTAATAGAAGTAAACACAAGCACTACATTAGAAAAAGCTAAAACAAAAGTAAAAGCTTCGATAAGTAAAATAAATAATTTAAACAGAAGAAAATTAATTACAGAATTAATAGAAAGAATAAAAAGTAGCTCTCAAAACTGAGAGCTTTTAAAAAAGGTGGAAAAATGAAAGAATATGAACTAAGTATGGTATGCGGCAGATTTTGCCACATACATAATCGGACATAAATCAATAATAGATAAAGCCATATCTTTATCAGAAAGAGTACTAATATTAGTAGGATCAGCAAGTGAAAGTCACACATTAAGAAATCCATTTACATCAGATTTTAGAATAGAATTACTAAAAAAAGTATATAACAGTCCAAAAATAAAAATAGAAAAATTAAATGACATGACAAATGAATATGATATAAGCTATGAATGGGGAGAATATGTAATAAATAATGTAAAAAAACATGAGGGAAAATTTGCTGATATTATAATAACTGGTGACGATGACTTAAGAAAAGGATGGTTTTCAGAAGAACAAATGGAAAATACTAAAGAAATATTAGTAGACAGAAAAATATTAGATATTTCAGCAACAGAACTTAGAGGATATTTACTTTTAAGCGATAAAGAAAAATGGAAAAAATATGTTCCAACAGAAATAATATCAGATTTTGAAAAAATAAGAGAAAAGCTATTAGAAGTAAAAGAATATAGAGAAATTTTAGAAAAACTAAAAGAAAGTAAAACAATAGAAAATTTCAGAAAAATTTATAAAGAATATGAGGAAAAAGATAAAAAAGAAAAAATGAAGAATAATTAAAAAGTACAAGCATATAATAATGGTAGGAGGAAATTAAAATGTACGAGTCATACATAAAAGAAGTTCCTATCATGGATTTAAAAAAAGAAGAATGTGATCAATCTTTAATACAAAGTATATTAGAAACACAAAAAAGATTAGATATAGCACACAAAAATTTTCAATATGCCAAAGGAGATCTAGTAGATTATTATGCATATCAAATAAAATCAGAACAAGCAAAAATAGATTATCTACTAAAACAAGCAAAAAACAAAAAAATAACAAAATCAAATTAAAAAGCAGACTTTAAAAGTCTGCTTTTTAATTTGATTTGATTTGATATTTGTAATTTTTATTTTAATAGGAAATTACGTTCATCCTATTCATATTAAAGTTACTCAACAGTAACTGATTTAGCTAAATTTCTTGGTTTATCTACATCTAATCCCTTTTCTTTAGATATGTAATAAGCAAAAAGTTGAAGAGGGATAACCGATAAAATAGGAGAGATAAGCGGACTAGTTTCTGGAATTTTTATTAAATTATCAAAAACTTTGTCTCCTAAATCTTGATTTGTAACTACTAAAGTTTTAGCTCCTCTAGTAATAACCTCTTGTAAGTTGCTAATAGTCTTAGGTGTAAGAGATGAATCTGTCATAATAGAAACAACAGTTATACCTTTTTCTATTAAAGCAATAGTACCATGTTTTAGTTCTCCAGCAGCATAAGCTTCAGAATGAATATAAGAAATTTCTTTAAGTTTTAAAGAAGCTTCCATAACAGCTGCATAATCAATACCTCTTCCTAAGAAGAAAACATCTTTTTCAGTATAAACTTTTTTAGCAAAAGTTTTAATTGAATCAGCTGTTTTCAAAGCAGTTTCAACTTTAGCAGGAAGAGCTAAAATATCTTTTTTCAATTCAGGAATTAAATCAGATTTTATTCCTAAAATTTCTGCAAAATATATTGCAACAATAGACATTAAAACAACTTGTGAAGTATATGCTTTTGTAGAAGCAACAGCAATCTCAGGACCAGCATGAGTATAAACTGTATAATCAGCTTCACGAGTTATAGAACTTCCAATAACATTTGAAATAGCTAATGTTTTTGCACCTTTAGATTTTGAAAGTTTTAAAGCAGCAATAGTATCAGCTGTTTCACCTGATTGACTAATAAAAATAACTAATGATTTATCATCAATAAGTGGATCTCTATATCTAAATTCAGAAGCAATATCGACTTCTGTTTGAATATGACAAAGTTTTTCAAATAAAGGTTTTATAGCAAGCCCAGCATGCATAGCAGTACCACAAGCTACAATATAAATTTTATTTAAAGAACTTAAATATTCTTTAGAAAGTTCTAAATTTTCGATAGAGCAAACACCATCCTGAGTTAATCTAGAACCAATAGTTTCTCTAATAGATTTTGGTTGTTCAAAAATTTCTTTAAGCATAAAATCATCATAACCATCTTTTTCAGCAGCAGAAGCGTTCCAATCAATATTAACCACTTGTTTATTAATTGGTTTTAAATTTTCATCATAAAATTCTGCTGAATCTCTAGATAATACAACATATTCTAAATCTTCTAAAAGATAAAAATCTTTTGTATAAGAAAGAATAGCTGGAATATCAGAACTAATATAATTTTCACCATTAGCTTTTCCTATAACTAATGGACTATCTTTTCTAACAACAATCATTTTTTCAGGAAGATATGTAGAAATAATTTCTAAAGCAAAACTTCCATGTAAATCGTTACAAGCTGAAACAACAGCTCTTAAAACTTTTTTATCATCATTAATTGAATCATTATTATAATAATAATCAATTAAATTAGGAACAACTTCTGTATCTGTTTGAGAATAAAAAGTATATCCATTTTTACCTAAAAATTCTCTAAGTTCATTATAGTTTTCAATAACACCATTATGAACAACTGCAAAATTTTTATTTTTGTCAGTATGAGGATGAGAATTTTCATCAGAAGGTTTACCATGAGTAGCCCATCTAGTATGAGCAATACCAATAGATCCTTCTAAAGAATCGATAGCTTTAACACTTTCAAGTGCAGCAACCCTTCCTTTAGTTTTTACAACGTTGATTCCATTTTGTTCAACAGTTGCAACTCCTGCAGAGTCGTAACCTCTGTATTCTAGTCTTAATAGACCATTAATTAATATAGGCTTAGCTTTTTTATTACCTATATATCCTACAATACCACACATAATACCTCCTTTGTGGAATATATTTATACAAAAAGTGAAATAAAATCACCAAACATAAAGGCAGAATAAAAAACTGTCTTTAAAATTTGTATAAATTAATTCATTTGTAAATATTATGTGAAAAAATATATTTACGTGAAAAAGTTATTGTTTCACCATCACTGATGAACTTTGTACTAATTCTAATGACAGTAACATGCCATAGAGTATCCGCCGAAAAACTCGATAAACTCTAACCTCGTTAAGTGTTTAAAAATCAAACACTCTGGCGCTTTTAAAAATAAACTTTTAACCTCCTTTCAAAATAGATTTTTTATATTTTATTCACATCATAATCCACATATTACTATAAAAGTAAAAAAAAAGCAAATCTACAAATTTTATCAAAAATATTGAAAAAAATAATTATTAAAAATATAATAAAAATACAAATTAAAGGAGGAGAAAAAATGAGAAACGAAAAAGGATCAATATTAATGATGATGATACCAGTATTTGCTATATTAATAATATCAGTTGGAATATCTGTGTATAACAACGCAAATGAAACTTTCAGATCTACACAATCTGAATTAAATGAAATAGAAAGAAAATTTCAAGATGAACAGAATTATCTTGATAGTGTATACAATTATACAGATTATAATTATACAGATTATTATGATGATGACTATGACGATTATAATGATTATGATTATGACGACTACGATTATTAAAAAATAGAATTTAGAAATAAATGCTATTTTTTTGTTTCACATTAATAAAATAATTGCTAAGTAAAAAATGTGTATAAAAAGTTGCGAAACATGTCGAATTATGATACAATGACTAAGCCGAGGGGGGAATAAGTATGGATAAATATTTTGAAATCTCTGGAAGAAAAATAGGCCCAAAATACGAACCAGTAATAATTGCTGAAATAGGAATTAACCATGGAGGTGACTTAGATGTTGCCAAAACTATGGTAGATGCAGCTTACAAGTCCGGACTCGAAATAATAAAACATCAAACACATATCCCTGAAGAAGAGATAACACCTCTTGCAAAAGAGTTAAAAATGTGTCAAAGTGAAGAATGCAATTTATATGAAACCTTAGAAAAAATTTCTTTAACAGAAGAGCAAGAAAGAGAATTGCAAAAATATGTTGAAGACAAAGGAATGATATTCATATCAGCACCGTTTTCTTTTGCTGCGGTAGATAGACTAGAAAGAATGAACATACCAGCATACAAAATAAGTTCTACAATGATGAACAACTATCCATTGTTAGAATATGTAGCAAGCAAAAGAAAGCCAATAATTTTATCAACAGGAATGAATGATATGGAAGCAGTTAGAAAAGCAGTAAAAACTATAAAAAAATATCACAGTGAATTTGCCCTTTTACACTGCACAAACATATATCCAACACCAGCTGACAAGTTAAGACTAAATTCTTTAAAAGAATTTGAAGAAGCTTTTCCAAAAGGAATTATTGGATTATCAGACCATTCATTAAATAATTTTTCATCTTATGCAGCACTAACTTTAGGTGCATCAATAATTGAAAAGCACTTTACTGATAGAGTTGATAGAACAGGACCAGATATAAAGTGGTCAATGACACCAAAAGAAGCAAAAGAATTACTAGCTTTCGCAAAAGACATAAATAAAATGAAAGAAGGAAAAAAAGAAGCATTAGCAGAAGAACTAGAAGTGAGCGAAAAATTATTTAATACAGTAGTAACAAGAAGAGCAATAAGAAAAGGTTCATGCTTGACAAAAGATGATTTAACAACTAAAGGACCAAATCAATCTGGAATACCAGCAGAAGACTTATATAAAGTTGTATGGAAAAAAGCTAAAAAAGATTTTCCTGCTGATTATCACTTAGAATGGGAAGATTTAGCATAGAATAAACAATAATAAATAAAATAAGCAAACTTGAATTACTAAAAATAGTGATTTTAGTTTGCTTTGTTATTATATAAGGAGATAAAAATGAAGATAAAAACATTAATAAGCAGTGAAGATTTGCAAAAAAGAATAAAAGAAATAGGAAAACAAATAACAGAAGAATATAGAAATAAAGAAATAGTAATAATTTGTATATTAAGAGGAGCTGTATATTTTGCTACAGATTTAACTAAATATATAGATAGTAATAATTTAATAATGGAATTCATGCAAGTATCAAGTTATGGTAATATGAAAGAATCAACAGGAGAACTAAAAATAAAAAAAGATTTAGATGTAAATATAGAAGGAAAAAATGTAATAATAGTAGAAGATATAATTGATAGCGGATTTACGATGTTAAATTTAAAAAAATATTTGATATCTAAAAAACCAGAAAGCTTAAAAGTATGCACATTATTAGATAAAAAAGACAGAAGAAAAGTAGAAATAGAAGCAGATTATATTGGATTTGAAATTCCAAATAAATTTGTGTTAGGATATGGATTAGACTATGAGGAATATTACAGAAATTTACCATATATAGCATATAGTGAGGATTAAAATGTTTGATATAGAAGCAGAAATAAAAAAATTGCCACATAGACCAGGCGTTTATATAATGAGAAATAAAAACGATGAAATTATATATGTAGGAAAAGCAATATCATTAAAAAATAGAGTAACTCAATACTTTAGAAAAACAAATAAAACTCAAAGAATAAAAAATATGGTTTCATTAATTGATCATTTTGAATATATAGTATGTGATAATGAAGCAGAAGCATTAATATTAGAATGTAATTTAATAAAAGAAAATAGACCAAAATTTAATGTGCTATTAAAAGACGACAAAACATATCCATATATAAGAATTGGGATGAAAGAAGAATATCCAAGTATATTCATAACAAGAAAAATTCAAAATGATGGAGCAAAATATTTTGGACCATATGCAAATCCAGGTGCGGCAAGAGAAATGCTAAACTTTATAAAAGAAAAATTTCAAATAAGACAATGTAGAACCTTCAAATCGAATGATAGAGCTTGCTTAAACTATCACATAAAAAAATGTTTGGCACCATGTATGAAATATATTTCAAGAGATGAATATATGATACAAATAAACCAAATTATAATGCTATTAGAAAGAAAAACATCTAAAATAATAAAAGAATTAGAAGAAGAAATGAGACAAGCATCAGAAAAATTAGATTTTGAAAAAGCAGCAAACTTAAGAGATAGAATATCTGCAATTGAAAGAATTTCGGCCAAACAAAAAGTTTCAAATATATCAGAAAATAATATAGATGTAATAGGAATATATAAAAATGAATTATCTGTTTGCATAGAGATCTTTTTTGTACGTGGAAGTAAAATGATAGATAGAGAGCATTACTTCTTTGATGATTTAAAAGACATGGAGCAAAAAGAAATAATATCAGGTTTTATAAAACAATACTATATCGGAAAATTAGAATTTCCAAATAAAATAATGATACAAGAAGAAATTGAAGATAAAGAATTATTAGAAGAATGGCTTTCAAATTCAGCAAATAGAAAAGTAGAAATAAAAGCACCACAAAAAGGAGAAAAACTTAGATTTGTGGAAATGGCAGAAAACAATGCTAAAATAACATTGGAAAACAAATCAAAAGATAAGTTTGAAATATTAAATGAACTAAAAGAAATATTAGATTTAGAAAAATTACCACATAAAATAGAAACTTTTGATATATCAAATATTTCAGGAACACATATAGTAGCAGGAATGTGTGTAGCAGTAGATGGAGTCATAAAAAGAAATATGACAAGAAGATTTAGAATAAAAACAGTATTTGGTCAAGATGATCCAAGATGTACAGAAGAAGTTGTAACAAGAAGAATAAAACATTCAATAGAAAATCCTAAAGGTGGATTTGGAACATTGCCAGACTTAATACTAGCAGATGGTGGAATAACTCAAATAAAAGCTATAAAAAGAGCATTAAAGGAATATGAATTAGATGAAACAATACCAGTATATGGAATGGTAAAAGATGATAAACACTCAACTAGAGCTTTAGTAAATGAAAACAAAAAAGAATATGAAATTTCAGATAACTTATTTTTCTTTATAACAAATTTACAAAATGAAGTTCATAATACAGCAATAGAATATCACAGAAAATTAAGAGAACAAGCAATGACAAAATCAGAATTAGACGATATTGAAGGAATAGGAAAAGCAAAAAGAGAAGCGCTGTTAAAAGAATTTGGAACAATTGAAAAAATAAAGTCAGCAAGTATAGAAGAATTGACTACAGTAAAAGGCATTACCAGACAAATAGCAGAAAAAATTAAAAGTTTATAAAAAATATGCAGATTAAATTTATTTAATCTGTATATTTTTTACTCTGAACAGTGCGTAAATAAAGGAAAATCGTTGACCAATTTACATAATGATGATATAATGAATTCAACGATTGTGAATGCACGAGCAGAAGTAACTTATTAACAAAGCAGAACGAAAAATAACAATGGGAGGTCATCAAAATGATGAAACGATTCAGTAAGGTAGTCATGTTCGTGGTCTTGGCGGCTGTATTCGCCGGGATATTTATGATTGTGGCCACTGTGCCGCAAATGGTTGTTGAGGTCTGGAAGTATATGAGTATTGATCTCGGCTACAAGTGGGTGATTAACATGCTGGTAGGCTTTTTGGCTGCCATCGCTGTTAATGTCATCTGCAGCAGAGCAGGATGGGGAAAAGTAGGAACGGTAGTATTGGCAATTGTCGTCATGCTGGTAGTTATAGTAGCTTTCGAATGTGTCGTCTGGCACCCGAAGGAATTTGGAGGAATGATAGCAAGCAAGCTGTCGCCTACCAAAATTATCTATATGCTACTGGGCATCTTGGCGTCAATGTTCTCATACGTCGTTGTCGAAATATCCCAGAAAGCTCCGACAGAGCAGAGAGACAATCCTCAGCCACAACCCAGACAGGCTTCTGGACAGGGGGCAGGTTCACGTGAACCCCGTAGCGGAAGAAATGATCCGATGAAGGACTAATGAAAGATGGAAACACGCTTTCACAATCAAAAAGATGAGTCTGCCGGTAAAACGGCAGACTCATTGATTTATATATAAAATATTTGTTATAATATAAAAAGTAATAAAAAGTATGCATGTTTCTTTTTATCTTGAATATACATATATAAAGTAAGATAAAAGGAGACAAGCAAATGATAAAAAATAAAATTATTAAAATAACATGTATATTAACAGGAGTATTTATAGTTATAAATTCAGTACTAATTTATAATTTCTGTAAGTTAATAAGCATGCTATAAGTTATCTAGAAAGGATACAACTATGAATATAGCAAATGAGTGGAAAGAATATGAAATAATAGATATGGCAAATGGAGAAAAGCTAGAAAGATGGGGGAATTTTATTTTAGTACGACCAGATCCACAAATTATTTGGAAAAATAAAAGCTTTCCAAATGAATGGAAAAAGGCAAATGCCAAATATATTAGAAGCAATACAGGAGGCGGAGGCTGGGATTACAAAAAAAGACTACCTGAAAGCTGGCAAATAAAATACAAAAACTTAACCTTTAACATAAAACCGATGGGATTCAAACATACAGGATTATTTCCAGAACAAGCTGTAAACTGGGATTGGATGATAAACAAGATAAAAAATGCAGGAAGAGAAATAAAAGTATTAAATCTTTTTGCATATACAGGTGGAGCGACAGTAGCATGTCTTTCAGCAGGAGCATCAGTATGCCATGTTGACAGTTCTAAAGGAATGACAACTTGGGCAAAAGAAAATGTCGAGAGCTCAGGACTAAGAGATAGACCAGTAAGATTTATAATTGATGATGTAATAAAATTTGTTCAAAGAGAAATAAGAAGAGGAAACAAGTATGATGCGATTGTTATGGACCCACCATCATATGGTAGAGGAAAAAACGGAGAAGTATGGCAATTTGAAAATAATATAGCCGATTTGGTTGAACTATGTGAGCAAGTTTTAAGTGAAAATCCATTATTTTTCTTAATCAATTCTTATACAACAGGAATATCATCAAAAGTATTAGAAAATTTATTAGAATTTAATATGAAAAAATATAAAGGAAAAATAACATCAGGAGAAATAGGATTACCAATGAGAAATTCAAAATTAATATTACCATGTGGAATATATGGAAGATGGGAAAATTAATAATAGAATAAAAAGAATGCGACGCCCAATGTCAAAAAGGGCGTCGCATATTTTTTGAAACCTCAAAACAAATTAATCTTCGGAATTCACATACTGCAAAAACTGTCTAATGAAAAAATCCAGTTCTAATTCCTCATGTGCATGGCCGACGATGAACGTCAAATCCAACAACTTCCGACGTCTTTCCGCAATGTCCTCATCGTACTGCCTTTGAATTTGAGAATGTGTCATGGGAAGCGGACCTTTTTCGTATATGCGGGCATATTCAGAAAAGCTGACAAACAGATAGTGATTTACAACATTCATATAGTCATCTTCCGAAGAGAAGACAATAATAGGGGTTGTAATTTCATTCTGTAACATCTGCCAAATGAATTTGCCACCAGCATCTGGAGTAGGCATGCGACGTGCTCCGCCGATGAGACCTCTTGACATATAGAAATTAAGATCCAGAATGACCAGATCAATGTTCTTAATGTTATCAGGCTCATAGACAAAATCCAAAGCTTCCTCGCAGTTGTCGAAATGGACATATTCGGTTATATCGTGGCGCTTTAATACCTCTATAGCGTCTTGAAATTTGAACCGGTTGTCCTCAATGATTAATGCTTTCATATAGGTAATACCTCCTAGTATATGAAATATAGCTTAAAAGTGTCGCTAACATTATATTATAAAAATACGTAAAATTCAATATACTCAGGGTTTATAGAAAATAGTAGTAGATAAAAAATGAAAATTATGATAGAATTTCAAAATAAAGAGAGGAAAAATATGATAGATTTAAAAGTATTGTATGAAGATAACCACATAATAGTTGTAGAAAAACCAATAAATATACCATCACAAGGAGATAAAACTGGTGATGAAGATATGTTAAGCATTATTAAAAAATACTTAATTGAAAAATATAATAAGCCAGGAGATGCATATTTAGGTTTAGTGCATAGGCTAGATAGACCAACAGGAGGAGTAATGGTATTTGCCAAAACCTCTAAAGCTGCATCAAGATTAAGCGAGCAAGTAAGAGAAAAAGAATTTGAAAAAGAATATATATGTATAGTAGATGGAAAATTAGAAAACAAACAAGGAATACTAGAAGATTATTTAATTAAAAACGAAAAGAATAATTTAAGTAAAGTAACAGCTGAAAAAAATAAAAACGCAAAACTAGCTAAATTAGAATATGAAGTTTTAAAATATAACGAAGAAACTGATTTATCATTAATAAAAGTTAAACTACATACAGGTAGACACCATCAAATAAGAGTACAATTTTCTAGTAGAAATCATAGCTTATATGGTGATCAAAAGTATGGAACTAGAGGAAGAGGAAAACAGTTATGCTTATGGGCATATAAATTATCTTTTAAGCATCCTGTAACTAAAGAAAAATTAGAATTTATAGATTATCCAGAAATAACAGGAAGTTGGATGATTTTAGAAGATACAAATATGAATAAATGATTATACTAAAACAGATAGCATATTATATAATATACTATCTGTTTTAGTATATTAATAATAAATTTTCAATTGATGTCTGAAAAAATTGTTATTTACTGAAGTATTAAGAGAAATATTATCATATTTTTTCAGAATATTTTTAACTTTCCATAAACCTAATCCAGTATTTTTAGGTTTGGTAGAAAAATTCTTTTCAAAAATTTTATTTGTATCAATACTATTCAAATTACAAGAATTTTCAACAGTAATTAAATCAAAATGATTACGAAAATCTTTAGAAATCATAATGTTAATAACTTTTTTAGAGGATTGACTAGCAGCTTCAATACTATTATCAAGAAAAATACCAAGAATTCTAGTAAATTCATAAATATCCATATTTAAGTCATTTAAATCAATAAATACATCAATATTAAATTCAATACCTAAGTCAGCGGCCTTATAATATTTTTCAGCAATAATAGATAAAACAGGAGGACTATTTAAAACGTCCTTATTAAAAATAGATAATTTATGTAATTCTGAACAATCTTTAAAAACACTAGAATAATATTCTTTAAGACCAGGCAAGTCATCAGTTAATATATATCCACCAATGGCTTGCATAATATTAGAAAAGTCATGCTTAAAACCTCTCACACAATCATAAGAATTTGAAAGGAAATTATAAGATTTCTTTTCATAATCAATAGTATTTTCAGCATATTTTAAATCAAAAATTTTAATCACTAGAGTAACTAATAAAGCAATTAAAAATAAATTAGAAATTATAAAAACAATAACAGCATTTTTTACTGAATACGCATAAATAAAATTATAATTCATCAAAACAGAAATAAAAGTACAAATCGAAAATGTATTAATAATAAGTTTACTAGAAAAATCTAATTCAAAAGAAAAAGATTTTGAAAAATTCATCTTTTTTAAATAATCTAAAAGTACAAACATAATAAAATAAGTAGGAAGAACAATAAGAGGTCTAACTATAGGTATATTAATCAAAGTTAAAGGTGATATGTTTGAAAAGTATGATATGGCAAAAACAAAAGCAGATGTTATAAGCTGAAAAAAAGTTAAAGGTATAACTAAAATAAACATTTTTTGTGTAAATCCAATTTTAAATAAAAGACTAATTCCTATAAAAGTTATAAAAATAGTTATTATAGGAAGTACAACAATTGGGAAAAGAATAATTGTTAAAACTTCTAATAAAAAGCAAAAAGATAAAAATAAAATAGATTTTATTTTTGAAAAATGTAAATTAAAAATATGAACTAAAAATATTTTATAAATAATTAATTCTAAAAAGACTATAAAAACAGATATCACTTTAGTCAAAAAAACATTTTTCATTAGTATAATTTCCATAATAACCTCCTTAGTAATATTACCATTTTTTGGCAACGTAACAATAACTATAAATTAAAATAAGTGCGAAGTCAAGAGAAAATTGTAAAAAAATGTAAAAACAAAAAGTTCTAAAGAAAAGAAAGAGTAATAAACATAGGAGTAATGGAGGTTATATTATGAATAAAAAAATTTTGATTATGCTAACACTGATAGTTTTTATGATAAGTTTTATAACAGTAAGTATGAGTAATAAAACAAAAGCAACAGATATAAATCAAAAGATTTGTTGGGGAATAAAAAGAAATGATAATCATGAACAACCAGATTTAGGAAAAGAAAACACTGAATTAATAAAAAAGTATAATGGAATAGCAATGGGAAATAAAGAAAGTAAAAATATATATTTAACATTTGACTTAGGATATGAAGCTGGGTATACAGAAAAAATATTAGATGTGCTAAAAGAAAATGATGTAAAAGCTTGTTTTTTTATAACAGCTCACTACTTTAATACACATAGCGAATTAGTAAAAAGAATGATTGAAGAAGGACATGATGTAGGAAATCATACAGTAAATCACAAAAGCTTACCAGAAATACAGGAAGAGGAAGTAAAAAAAGAAGTAATGAATTTACATACAGCAATATACGAAGCATTTGGATATGAAATGAAATATATAAGACCGCCCAAAGGAGAATACAGTGAAAAAACACTACAAATCTGTAATGAATTAAATTATCAAACAATAATGTGGTCTTTCGCCTATGATGACTGGGAAGAAAATAAACAAGGCAGAGAAGAATATGGAAAAGAAAAAATATTAAACAATCTTCATAATGGAGAAGTAATGTTATTACACGGAACATCAAAAGATAACATGAACATTTTAGATGAATGCATAAAAAAGACAAAAGAACAAGGCTATGAATTTAAAAAGCTAGAAGAATTTGAATAATAAAACGAATTATATAATTAGGAATGTAAGTATAAATTTCAATTATATAAAAAGATAAGTACTAAATTACCTCTTTAAAGAATATATATTATTTAGAGAGGTAATTTTATGAATTTTAATAAAGTAAATGAAATATTAGATATGCCAAAAGAAGTTGGCACTAATATACCAAAAGTAACTTTAACAGGATTTGAAGAAATAGTAATAGAAAATTATAAAGGAATATTAGAATACGAAGAATTCTTTATAAGAATATGCACACATATAGGAAACATAAATATAAATGGATTTGGCTTAAAACTAAATCAAATAACAGATGAAGCTGTTAGTATAACAGGAAAAATAGAAAATTTTGATTTTGAACGCAGGTGATTTTAATGATATTAAAAAGAATAAAAAACTTTTTATTAGGATATCTTCAAATAGAAATAGAAGGCTTTTTTATAGAAAGATTTTTTAACATGTGCGCAAAAGAGAAAATAAAATTATGGGGAACAAAAAGAAAAAATAAAATAGCAGTAACAACTAAAATAAATATAGACGATTTTAAACAGATAAGAAAAATTGCTAAAAAAACTAGTAGTAGAGTAAGGATAAAAAGAAAAAGAGGAATAATATTTGAAATGAAAAAATATAAAAACAGAAAAGTTTTTATATTTTTGTTTTTTACACTGGTATTGTCAATATTTATGCTATCTAATTTTATATGGAATATAGAAATAATAGGAAATGAGCAATTATCAGAAAAAGAAATAATAGAAACTTTAAATAAAAATGGACTAAAACAAGGTAGTTTAAAATTTAAAATAGACAGTAAAAAAATTATTGAAAAAATAAGATTAGAAAACGAAAAAATAGCTTGGATAGGAATTGATTTAAAAGGAACAAATGCCAAAGTAACAATAGCTGAAGCAACAGAAAAACCAGAAATTATAGATGAAAATGAGTATTGTGACATTGTATCAACTAAAGAAGGAATAATAACAAAAGTAAATGCTATAAATCGGAACAGCATTAGTAAAAGAAGGAGATGTAGTAGAAGCGGGACAAAAATTAATAGGAGGATGGATGGAAGGAAAATATACAGGAGTAAGATACATGCATGCTGAGCGGAGAAGTAGAAGCTAAGGTCTGGTATTATCTAGAAAAAGAAGAAAGTTTAATTCAAGAAGAGAAAGTAAAAACAGAAAAATCTGAAAAAAAATATGGGATAATTTTAAATAAAAAAACAATAAATTTTTATAAAAGACTTTCAAAATTTGAAAAATATGATACAATGGAAACGAAAAATAAAATTAAAATTTTAAACAATTTTTATTTGCCCATTGAGATAAAAAAAGTGACAAATAACGAATATAAATTGGTAAAAAAAGAGTATTCTAAAGAAGAACTAGAAAACAAAATATTAAAAAAATTAGAAGAACAACTTACACCACAAATTACAGGCAAAGAGATAGTAAATAAGAGTTTTACAACAGAACAAAATGGAGAGAAAATTAAAGTTAAGTTACTATACGAAGTCATTGAGAAGATAGGGACAGAAGAAAAATTGGTTTCATGAAAGGAGAAAAAGTATTGGAAGAGAGAAGTTTAAAAGTAGTAGATTCAAACACCACCTTTTTTGGGAAACTAAGCAATACACTATCAAAGATAATGATTCCAACAAAAATAGGAATAAATGGGATTGTTATTAATTTAAAAAGGAACAATTTACTAAAAGCGTTTGAAAACAATATTAACTTCAAAGACAATATTAACGATAACAAAAAACATGTTTTAGAACAAAAATATCAAGAAGCATATTCACTATATTTAGAAGCAATTGATAAATACATAATGGACAGTGTTTATAAAAAGGTAAAATCAAACACAGCATCAGAATTTGAAAAAAATGCAATGGGAAATTACTATAAAATAACACAAATAAAAGAAAAAGATTATAATGAATACAAATATCAAAAACAAAAATATTTAATAGAATTAGACTATGAATCATTAAAATTAAATGCAAAAGAAAAAGTAATAAAAAAATATAACGAATTTTATGTTACACAAATGGATTCCTTCTTTAAAGGAATACTAAAATGTTATTCAGTAAAATTAGCAGAATGCAGCAGAAAAGCAGATGAAGAGAAATTAGATGTATACAACAAAATTTTTGATACACTACAAGAATATGTAAACAACATAATAATTATAAAATTGCAAACAGATGAAGGAACATTAATAGAAGAAAAAAATGGTGGAGATTTACAACGTTTAGACCAATTTGATATAGGTGTACTAGAACCAAAAGATTATGTAGAAAAAAATATGATTCTGTTAGGAATAAGCAGAACAATATTTACTCATAGTTTGCCATTAGTAGCAACAGAACAATGCTATGAAAAATTATTAAGAGATATAAGAAAAATAATAGTAAAAGATAAAACTAAAAAAGCAAAAATGGAAACATATAATATTTTCTTAGACTTAATGGAAGCATACAGCATAAAATTACTTTCAGGAAAAGTATATTGGGAAAAAACAGAAGAAAGAGAAGATTATAAAAAATTCTATGCACAATATGAAAAAACAGAAACAGCCAGAGAAAAAGAAATATTATTTTTAAAAAGAGAACTAGCAACTTTAGATAATAACGAAGAAAATAAAGAAATATTACAATTCTATAAAGAAAGATTAATTTCTTATGGAGCAATGAAAAATATAAAAAATATTTGCAAAACAGGAGCTAAATATACAAGAACTAGAAAGGCAAGTTAATGAAAGAACTAGTACAAATTGAATTTTTAGATATAGAAGAAAATGAAGAATATTGTAAGCTAATTGAAAAAGTAATAGAAAAATGTTTTGAAGAAGAAAAATTATTAGAAACAAAATTATATATGAGCATTATTCTAACAACACCAGATAAAATTCAGGAAATGAATAATGAATACAGAAAAATAAATAAAACAACAGACGTTTTATCATTTCCAATGTTCGAAAAAGAAGAATTACAAAATATATCACTAATTACAGAAGAACCATTAGGAGATATAGTAATTTCAATTGAAAAAGTACAAGAACAAGCAGAAGAATACGGTCATTCATTTGAAAGAGAACTAGCATACATGGTAGTTCACGGCTTTTATCATTTAATGGGATATGATCATATAGAACTTACTGACAGAGTAGAAATGAGAAAAAAAGAAGAAGAAATATTAAATAAACTTTCAATAACTAGAGAAAACTAAAACAAAAGAAAAGGAGGATATCATATGGGAAAACGTAATGATAGACAATCCAAGAAAAAAAACATAGGTATTAAAATTTTATTGCTATTACTACTAATAACAATAGCTGCTGCAGGTGCATTCTTCGGATATAAATATATGAACGAAGATAAAACAAAAGAAGCTTCAACACAAGGAATAAGTGAAGAAAATATTACACCAGAACCAGAACCAGTAAAAACAGTTCAAATATACGCAGGAACAGATAGACCAATAGCATGTATGATTGATAATCATAGTGATGCATGGCCACAATTTGCAATAAACAAAGCATATGCAGTATATGAAATAATTGTTGAAGGTGGAGAAACAAGATTAATGGCAGTATTCAAAGGATCAGATGCAGACAAAGTTGGTCCTATGAGAAGCTCAAGACACTATTTCCTAGATTATGCTTTAGAAAATGATGCAATATATGCACATATAGGCTGGAGTCCACAAGCACAAAAAGATATCAAGACATTAGGTGTAAATAATATAAATGGACTAGAATATGATACAGGACGAGCATGGAAAGAAGGAGACGTATTCTGGAGATTATCAAACAGATATGCACCACATAATTCAATTTGTGATTTAGCGACAATAAAAACAGCTGCAGCTTCTAAAGGATATAGAACAACATCAGATGCAAAAAGTATACTAAATTACACTACAGATGATGTGACATTAGAAGAAAATACAGATGCAATATCAGCCACAACTGTTAAAATACCATTTTCTAACTTACAAACAGTAACGTTTGAATATAATGCAGAAACGGGAAGGTATACAAGATATGCAAGAGGAAAAGTACAAACAGATGCAACAGACGATACTAATATAACAACTAAAAACATAATAATAACCAAAGCTGAAAATTATACATTATCAGATGGAGAAAATAAAGGTAGACAAGGACTAAAAAATACAGGAACTAAAGATGGATACTACATAACAAATGGAAAAGCCATTCCAATAACTTGTACAAAATCAGATAGATCATCAAAAACAGTTTACAAAAATGCAAACGGAGAAGAAATAAAAGTAAATGATGGAAATACCTTCTTCGAAATTTGTCCTGTAGATGCAAATATAACAATACAATAAAGAAGAGGTTTAAAAACCTTTTCTTTTTTGCATTATACCTATTTAGAATAATCTTTTTACAATTAAGAAAAAAGAACAATTTCAAAAGAGTAGCTTATTAGAATTCTATTGTTAAAAGAAAAATAATATGCTAAAATTACAATATTAAAGAATTTAGGAGAAAATATGTCAGAATTTAAATCAGGATTTGTATCATTAATAGGAAGAACAAATGTAGGAAAATCAACATTATTAAACAACTTAATAAAAGAGGATGTATCAATAACAGCAAATAAGCCACAAACAACAAGATTAGCAATAAGAGCAATAGCCAATAGACCAAACTCGCAAATAATTTTTATTGATACACCAGGAATACATAAACCCAAAAGCAAATTAAGCGAAACAATGGTAGACACAGCAATGTCAAGCCTAAAAGATGTTGATGTAATCTTATTTTTAATAGAAGCGACAAGCAACGAAGTAGGAAAAGGAGATACATACATTTTAGAAAAATTAAAAGAAATAAATAAAAAAGTAATACTAATAATAAATAAGATAGATTTAGTAAAAAAAGAAAGCTTACTAAATTTAATCAACCTATATAAAGAATGCTATGATTTTTCAAGCATAATACCTGTAGAAGCAACAAAAGAAAAATATTCTGATGTTGTTTTAAACGAAATAGAAAAATTGCTAAAACCAGGTCCAAAATTTTACGAAGAAGATGAATATACAGATCAAACATCAAGACAAATGGCAGAAGAAAAAATAAGAGAAAAAGCATTAAGATTTCTAAATGATGAAGTACCACATGGACTATATGTAGAAGTAACAAAATTTAAAGATAGAAAAACGAGCAAAGGTGAAGAAATATACGATATAGAAGCAACAATATACTGCAAAAGAGATTCACATAAAGGAATAATAATAGGAAAAGATGGACAAATGCTAAAAAGAATAGGACAATATGCAAGAAAAGATTTAGAAAAAATTTTTCAAACCAAAATAAACCTTAAATTATGGGTCAAAGTAGATAACAAGTGGGACGAAAACACAAACATTTTGAAAAAATTTAAGTATACAAACTAAAGCTAAAGTTCATAATATTATATAAGGAAGGTTGATATTATGAACGAACAAAAAAGAAACTGGGAAAAATTTAAAAAAACAGGAAAAATAGAAGATTATCTAAAATATAAAAAAACAGAAAAAACAGATTCAAGGCAAAGGGACGTATAAAATGAAAATAGTAAAAACAAGTGGAGTAGTAATACGGCGAAAATAGTTTAGGAGATTCAGATAAAATATTAACAATACTAACACCTAATTTGGGAAAAATATCGTGTGTTGCAAAAGGAGCTAAAAGACCCAAGAGCATGTTAATGGCAGGATCACAACTATTATGCTTTGGCGAATATGTATTAAGAAAATCAAATGACATGTACACAATGCAAAGCTGTGATCCAATAGAAATATTTTATCAAATAAGAGTAGATATAGAAAAATTAAATTATGTAGCAGCAATAATAAAAATAATAATAGATGTAACAACAGAAAATCAAAATAATTATAATATACTAAAATTATTTTTAAATACACTGTACATAATATCAGAAAGTGATAAAGATTTAGATTTTATACTTTCAGTTTTTAAAATGAGATTATTAAAAATATTAGGATATACCCCGAATGTAAATGAATGTGTATCTTGTGGAGAAAAAGAAAGCTTAGAACAATTTAGTATAAAAGATGATGGATTTAAATGTAAAGAATGCAGCAAACAAGACAAATCATCAATACAAATGTCAGAAGGATGTAGATATGCAATAATATATACATTAAATGCAGATGCAAAAAAGATATTTTCATTTACAATAAAAGAAGAATCATTAAAAGAATTTGAACTAATAACAAGAATTTATTTTAATGAAAAATTAGAAAAAGAATATAAAGTAGAAAGCCTTGTTTAAACGGGGCTTTTTTAAATGAGATAATTTGATTTTATGTTAACAAAATGGTATAATTAATAGTGACAAAAAAATTATTCATAACAGGAGGGATTAACATGATGAAAGAAAGCTGGAAAGAATACTGCCGGACCGAAGGACTTGAATATTTAGGATGTTTTGCAGATCCTGAAACTGACGAGATCTTGGGAGAGTTTGCAAAAGATGGTGGAAAAGTAATACGCTTAGGAGGAGAAAAGAGAGACATCTTAAGAAGCGCATACGGCATGCCACAAAAAAGCAAAATTACAGTAAACAATCTCAATGCAGCAACAAAACTGGAAAATGCAGTTTCGGTTATCGAGTTCTGCGAGCATGCGTCAGATATGCATGAAACAGACGACCCGTATGCCTTTGTAATCAAACCTGAAAAAAAGGAAGAGATGAAGAGGCTGGTGGATAGCTGGACAGGAAAAGGATGCTGGACATCTACAGGAGTTGTCTACATAACGATTACCGAGGAGCAGAAGGAACAGGTGAAAAAAGATGTCACTGAATATATTGCAAGCAATGATAACGCAGTATTTTACATCAATGACGACAGAATCCCTGGATGAAGTAGCAGGTCTTACCTGCAAAAGGAAAGCCACTGTAAGCACACGAATGTGTCAGACAGTGGCTTGTCTGCATTATAGCATAATTTAAAGTTGACTTTTAACCAATATATAGATATAATAAAATCACTAAAACGAAAGAAGGAGTGATTAAAATGAACATAAAAATAACAGGAAAAGATTTAAAAGCAACAGAGGCTATTAAAGACTACATAGAAAGAAAAATGGAAAGACTAGAAAAATATTATGAAACAGAAGATTTAGATATACAAGTAATGATCAGATTAGAAAGAGAATTACAAATTGCAGAAATTAGCGTATCATACAAAGGAGACAGCCATAGAGCAGTTGCAGAAAGCAAAGACTTATATGCTTCAATTGATGAAGATATTGACATTTTAGAAAGACAAATTAGAAAAGCAAAAACTAAAAAAGAAAGAATGAACAAAGACGAATCAATTAGAGTAAAAGAAATGGAAATGCTAGAAGAAACAGATTTAGATGGAGATATAGTAAAAACAACTTATTATGATATTAAGCCAATGTCAGCAGAAGATGCTAAAATGATATTAGAAGAAAGAAAAACACAAAACTTTTTAGCATATATAGATGTTGATACAAACAAAGTTCATGTTATCTATAAATTAAAAGACGGTAAAAACTTTGGTATTTCAGAACCAGAATGTTAGTAACATATAAAAAGAAAATCTATCGATTTAAAATCGGTAGATTTTTTATTTTATCATAAAAAGATTATATAATACACAAATGATATGAAACTTTTGAAATTGCGCTAGCGACCAAACGTAGATGCTAAGCCTGTTAAAGCTTTGCTTGTTACAGGCTTAGTATCGAAGTGCGAAATTGAGCAATCTACAATATAAAAACGGAGTTTTTTATTCTGGAGATTGCGAAGAGCAAAATTTCAACAAGATTTTTATATGCTGTATTTATTGAGAAAATATTAATATATTACAATAAAATAAAAAAATGTCGAAAAAGATAGATTTATTTTTAAAATTTGATATAATGAAATTGAATTTTACACATAAACTTTTTTAAAAGAAAAAACTATAAGATATAACATAAATAAAAGAGTATAAAAGTATCTAAGGAGGTAAATATGGAAAACACAAAATGCAACGGATGTACAGGCAAAGATCCAAAAATGGAAGAAATCTTAAATCAGTACAAACAAACAAAGGACAATTTAATACAAATACTAAATGAAGTACAAGAATACTATGGATATATTTCAGAAAAATCAATGGCAGCAATATCAGAATACTTATCAATACCAAGAGCAGAAATATATGGAGTAGTTACATTTTATTCTAGATTTACATTAAAACCAAAGGGAAAATACCACATAGCAATATGCTTAGGAACAGCATGCTTTGTAAAAGGTTCAGAACAAATATTAGATAGAGCAAAAGAAAGATTAAAAATAGATGTTGGCGAAACAACTAAAGACGGAATGTTTTCACTAGAAGCAACAAGATGTATAGGTGCTTGTGGTCTAGCTCCTGTTTTTACAGTTAATGGAGAAGTATATGGAAAAGCAACTGTAAAAATGATGGATGAAATTATAGATAAAATTATGGAAAATCCAGAATAGGAGGTAAGAATGAAAAATTTAGAAGAAATAAAAGAAATTAGAGAAAATAAAAGAAAAGAATTAGATTTAAGGGTAAATACAGCATCAGATACTAGAGAAAAACATATTTTAGTTTGTCATGGTACAGGATGTACATCATCAAAATCTCCTAAAATCATAGAAAACTTTAGAAAAATCATAGAAGAGAAAAATATAGAAAATGTTAGAGTTATACAAACAGGTTGTTTTGGACTATGTGCTAAAGGTCCAATAGTAATAATAAGACCAGAAGATACATTCTATGCAATGGTAAAACCAGAAGATTGTGAAGAAATAATTGAAAAACATATTCAAAAAGGTGAAATAGTGGAAAGACTACTTTGCAAAGATATAGACAACACAGTAGTAAAAAAATTAGATGAATTAAATTTCTATAAAAAACAAAAAAGAATAGCACTTAAAAATTGTGGAGTAATAGACCCAGAAAATATAGATGAATACATTGCATTTGATGGATACAAAGCTTTAGAAAAAGTATTATTCTCAATGTCACCAGATGATGTAATTGAAACAATTTCAAATTCTGGATTACGTGGACGTGGAGGAGCAGGATTCCCTACAGGTAAGAAATGGTCTTTTACAAAAATGGCAAAAGGAGACCAAAAATATGTAGTATGTAATGCTGACGAAGGTGATCCTGGAGCATTTATGGATAGAAGCATCCTAGAAGGAGACCCACACTGTGTAGTAGAAGCTATGATGATTGCAGGATTTGCAATAGGAGCAAATAAAGGATATATCTACGTAAGAGCAGAATATCCAATAGCAGTACAGCGTTTCCAAAAAGCAATAGACCAAGCAAAAGAATATGGAATTTTAGGAGAAAATATTTGGAACTCAGGATTTAGCTTTGAACTAGAAGTTAGATTAGGAGCTGGGGCATTCGTGTGTGGTGAAGAAACAGCACTTTTAGAATCAATAGAAGGAAAACGTGGTCAACCAAGATTAAAACCACCATTCCCAGCAAACGAAGGATTATATGGAAAACCAACACTAATAAACAATGTTGAAACATATGCAAATATAACAAAAATTATTTTAAATGGTGCAGATTGGTATGCAAGCATAGGAACAGAAAAATCAAAAGGAACAAAAGTATTTGCGCTAGGAGGAAATGTTAATAATACAGGTCTAGTAGAAGTACCTATGGGAGTAACATTAAGAGAAATAGTATATGACATAGGTGGAGGAATACCAAACGGAAGAAAGTTTAAAGCAGCACAAACTGGTGGACCTTCAGGAGGATGCATCACAGAAGAAAATCTAGATACACCAATAGACTATGAATCATTACAAGCAATAGGGTCAATGATGGGATCAGGTGGATTAATAGTAATGGATGATTCAAAATGTATGGTAAATCTAGCAAAATTCTATCTAGGATTTACAGTAGATGAATCTTGCGGAAAATGTACACCATGCAGAATAGGAACAAAAAGATTACTAGAATTATTAACAAAAATAACAGAAGGAAAAGGTGAAGAAGGAGACATAGAAAAATTAGAAACACTATGTAGAAATATACAAAAAGCATCAATCTGCGGATTAGGACAAACAGCACCAAATCCAGTATTAAGTACATTAAAATACTTTAGAGAAGAATATGAAGAACACATAAAAGAAAAGAAATGTAGAGCAGGAGAATGTAAAGCATTAATGCAATTACATATTGATCCAGAAATGTGTAAAGGTTGTGGATTATGTAAGAGAAATTGCCCAGTAGATGCAATAAATGGAGAAATAAAACAACCTCATGTAATAGATATTGATAAATGTATAAAATGTGGAACATGTATAAACAAATGCCCATTCCACGCTATAAAATCTTAAATTATTAAAATAACAGTCATCTTATATATTGAAAACCAGATGGTTAAAAGAATAGTTATATTGCTAGGCAAAATTATATTTTAATACCGGAGTGTACATATGCACATGAGGATTTAAAATATAATTTTAACGACGCAAGATGACAATTATTTTAAACATCATAAGAGAGGAGAAAAAATGGTAAGATTAACAATAAACAATCAAGAAGTTGAAGTTGAAGAAGGAACAACGATATTACAAGCTGCTAAAAAAATAAATATTGATATTCCAACTTTATGTTTCTTAAAAGATATTAATGAGGTTGGAGATTGTAGAATGTGTGTTGTAGAAGTTGAAGGGAAAAGAGGCTTTGCAACAGCATGTATACAAAAAGTTGAAGAAGGAATGGTAATAAAAACAAATACACCAGCAGTAATAGAAGCTAGAAAAGTGGTTTTAGACTTGATTCTTTCTAATCACGATAGAGAGTGTTTAACATGTACTAGAAATGGAACATGTGAATTGCAAAAATTAGCTCAAGAATTTTATGTAGATGAAATAAAATATCAAGGAGACAGACATAAACATGAATTAGATGATATGTCACCATCAATAGTTAGAGATTTTAATAAATGTATTTTATGCCGTAGATGTGTTGCGACATGTAAAAACGTTCAACACATTGGAGCGATAGATTGTACAGAAAGAGGATTTTCATCAACAGTATCTACATATGGAGACAAAAGTTTAAATGACGTAAACTGTACATTTTGTGGACAATGTATTCAAAGTTGCCCAACAGGAGCTCTAAAAGAAAAAGATGGTACAGCAGCTGTATGGAAAGCATTAAGAGATGAAGAAAAATATGTGATAGTACAAACAGCACCAGCAGTTAGAGCTGCACTAGGTGAAGAATTCGGTATGCCTATAGGAACAAATGTTACAGGAAAAATGGTAACAGCACTAAAAACAATGGGCTTTGATAAAGTGTTTGATACAAATACTGGTGCAGATTTTACAATAATGGAAGAAGCAAATGAACTTATAGAAAGAATAAATAACAATGGAACGTTTCCAATGATAACATCATGTAGTCCAGGTTGGGTAAGATATATGGAAATGAACTATCCAGAACTAATACCACATCTATCAACATGCAAATCACCACATGAAATGTTTGGTGCACTTTTAAAATCTTATTATGCAGAAAAAGAAGGAATAGATCCTAAAAAAATGTACGTTGTATCAGTAATGCCATGTATAGCTAAAAAATTCGAAAGTCAAAGAGAAGAAATGGAAAACTCAGAAATGAGAAATGTAGATTCTGTTATTACTACAAGAGAATTATCAAGAATGATAAAACAAGCTCACATAGAATTTGCAAATTTACAAGATACAAACTTTGATAGTCCAATGGGAGAAGCAACAGGGGCAGCTGCAATATTTGGAACAACAGGTGGAGTTATGGAAGCCGCTTTAAGAACAGCACAAGATACTTTAACAGGACAAGATTTAGATAAAATAGATTTTGAAGCAGTTAGAGGTGGAGATGGAATTAAAAAAGCAACTGTAAACATAGCTGGAAAAGAAATAAAAGTAGTAGCAGCAAGTGGATTAGCAAATGCACAAAAAATCATGGAAGAAATAAAATCTGGAAAAGCAGATTATCAATTTGTTGAAATTATGGCATGCCCAGGTGGATGTGTAATGGGTGGAGGTCAACCAATTAGAACATCAAAAGAACGTTCATCAATAGATATTAGAAAATTAAGAGCAGATTGTTTATATTCAATTGATGAAAAAAGCACAGTAAGAAAATCACATGAAAATCCAGTAGTTAAAAAGATATACAAAGATTATTTAGAAAAACCAGGAAGTCATAAAGCACACGAATTATTACACACAGAATATCAAGCAAGAGAAAAATATAGAGACTAATAATTTTTACAATTAATGTAAATGTTTTATTGACATACTTTTAAAAAAAAAGTATAATTAATACACAATAAAGAAGAAATCTTTATTAAAAGTTTTATGTAGTGCATCCATAAATGGAGCAAAAAAGACTAGAGTGAAGGCCTCTAGTCTTTTACTTTATATGTATTAATCAAATAATTTAAGAATAAGATAAAGTAAGATTAATACTATAAGTTTTATGTATTGCTCCATAATTTTCACCTCCTTTCAAGAAGGCGGAGCTTTAATATTATATGGTAAAAACTGGGAAAACACAAGTGGAAATTGTAATATAATTGAAATTGACTTTACTAACTAAGTAATAGATAATAATATCACGTAACTATGTTAACAAGAGTCTAAACGGGTAGAAGACCCAAGGAGGAAACGACATGAATGAATCATTAAGAAACTACCATGTAGCAAACCGTTACACAGAAATTTTCACAGACGAAGTGCCTGCACTTCAGGCAAAGCGGATGCATATTCGGCGTGTGAAAGAGACAGCAAGAGCTATCGCTCAGGTACAGAGGTCGGCTGTAGACAAAGAGTTGCTTGATGTCCTTGCTGAACACCATGACGATGGTCGTGTGGATCAGTATGAAATATTGGGCAAGTTTTGGGATACGGAGTTGCACCACTGCATGCTAGGAGCTGAGAGGCTCGAGGCATATCTGCACGATAACCAGCTCGACTTTGACGCCGAAACAGACCTTCTTTGGAAGGTAATGAAGTATCATGGAAGGTTGGAAATTGCAGAGAATGTATCTGCGGAAGAACGAGAGTATATTGAGCTGATTAGCGCGGCTGATGACTTTGAAAACGGCACATCCTGTGTATCATATCTCATCCGTGAGATTGACACTGACGCAAAAGGATATGTAGCCACAAACCCAGAAGATAATCAGAAGACTGTAACAAGTCAGATGATTTGGGACTGCTATGAGAGCGGCACCAAGTACGACAAACTGAAATATTGTCACACTTACGCAGATTATATCCTTTTCGCAGGTATGCTGGCGACAAATTGCATAAGGAGGTATGGCAGTATTGCCAAAACTGCGCTGATGCAACCTGGATACGGATATGAAAGCATTCTGGATGGATTCAAAGTTACATTTGAATATGCGCTGGAAAGTGAAGATGCGGACAAGGCGTATAAGATTATGTGCGACATGATTGAAAATGGTTGAAAGACTCGGCAGGATAGCATTATAATCCTGAATGGCGGGGTGGTTTTCCACCCCATGAATATATTAATAATGAAAAATATCAAACAAACATATAACAATAAAGAGAGTAGAATAAACTACTCTCTTTATTGCGTTTTAAACATTCATAAATCCTAAAATAAATAAAACTTATGACTATTTAAATAAAATAAATTAAAACTATTTGTTAATCATAGAATTTTCAGCTTGTTGAATCATTTTCTTAACCATGTTACCACCTATTTTTCCGGCATCTCTAGCTGAAATGTTTCCATTATAACCGTTTTTTAAATTAACACCAACTTCGTTAGCTACTTCATATTTGAATTTTTCTAATGAATCCATAGCTTCTGGTACTAATTTTCTATTACTGTTATTAGTCATGTCTAATTCACCTCCACAGATTTTTTAAGTTGTATAGAAAAAACTTAAAAGCTTTTTCTATATCTATGATATGTAAAAATTCAAAAAATAAACTGGAAATTTTTATATAAAATATTTGAAAATAAAAATGCAAATGTTATAATATGAAAGAAAATGAAAAATAGATTCGAAAAAGGAGAGTATGATGTACAAATTAGTCGCAATCGACTTAGACGGAACTTTGTTAAATTCATATGGCGAGATATCGAATGAAACAAGAGAAGCGATAAAAAAATCAGTCGAAAAAGGCGTAGAAATTATATTAGCATCAGGAAGACCAATAAGTTCAGTAGAAGATTTAGCAAATGAACTACAAGCAAATCATTATATAGTATCAGGAAATGGTGCTACAGTATATGATATGCGAAAAAGTGAAACAGTATACGATAGATTTTTAAGTAAAGAACAAATTTTAAATATAGTTAAAATTTGTGAAGAAAATAGTATTTACTATAATATATATACAGAAAATGAGGTATTAACAAAATCTCTAAACTACAATACATTATTTTATCATAGTGAAAACACACATAAACAAGAAGAAAAAAGAACAAACATAAATATATTAACTGATGTATATGATTATGTGCTAAGAGCAAATGATCAAAAATATTTAAAAGTAACCGTGTGTGATCAAAGCAGAATTGTATTTGGAAGTATAATAAAAAAACTAAGAACAATAGGAGATATAGATGTTTTAGATGTAGAACACATGTCAAAAAAAATCATAAAAGCAGGAACAGAAGAAATTTTAGTAGAATATTGCTATACAGAAATAACTAATCAAAATGTAAATAAGTGGACAGCATTAGAATATATTATGGAACAAGAAAATATAAAAAGAGAAGAAGTTATCGCAATAGGAGATAATGTAAATGATAAAGAAATGATAGAAGAAGCAGGACTCGGAGTAGCGATGGGAAACAGCACACAAGCGATTAAAGAAATTGCTGATATTGAAACAGCAACAAATAATGAAGATGGTGTATGTAAAATACTAGAAAAATATATATTAAACGACTAAATATTACAAAAATATTACATAAACTTGTTTTTTGGATTACATTTTATGATAATATTTACTAAAAGAATACAATGTTGTACAATAGTATCAAGAGTTTTATGAAAAATGATAAATTGAATTAGGTACCTAAAAGTACTAATTAAGGAGGAAAATAAACATGGCAATGAACCCTATGCAAAGAAAAGTAAGAAATTCTTTTCTATTTGGATTTGTAGTAGCATTATTAATAGGAGCAGTAGTAGCAGGACTTTTAATAATGAAAAACAAACAAGCACAAGAAGAAATAGTTAAAATACAAGAAGCAAATAAATTAGCTATGGTAGATGTATATGCAACAAGCAAAAGTGTAAAAGCAGGAGAAGCAATAGAAGCTGTTACTATATCTTTGCCAGCACAATCAGTTCCAGGAGATGCTATAAAAGCAGGAGACTTAGAAAAATATTTAAGTGAAGAAACTGATGAAGATGGAAACGAAACATATGATATGTTAGCTAAAATAGATATGGAAGAAAAAACAGTACTTACAGCTGGATCAGTAGAAAAAAGTAAAAATGCATCAACATACAGAATGGTTGAATATAGTATGATTTCATTACCATCAATGTTAACAGAAGGAAGTTATATAGATATAAGACTTGCATGTTTAGGTCTAGATTCAGTAGTTTTATCAAAAATAAAAGTTGAAACAGCAAATGCAACAACTATATGGTTAAAACTTTCAGAAAGTCAATTACTAACACTAAATTATGCAATAATCGAATCATACATCATGAAGGGAACAAAATTATATGCAACAGTATATTTTGATGATTCACAACCAGCATTAAATTGTACATACATTCCAGCAGATAATGTTATATCATTAATAGAAACAAATCTAGGAGAAGAGAGCACAGAATTAGAAACATTCTATGAAAGAAAAAATGATATGGCGTATTCATTCAGAGAAAATATTATTCAACAACTAAAAGGAGCTGATGATAACTTCTCAGAAGAAGTAGTTGATGCAATTACAGAAGGATATAATACAGAAAAATCAAATAATCAAGCAGCAAGAGAAGCTTTAATGGGAGATTTAGGATACTAAAATAAATTTTGGAGGGACTAATGAAAAAAGTAGCGTTTATAGGAGCATACGATAAAACTGACTTTTTGCTATATTTAGGAAAAATAATTACAGTTTTAGGTAAGAGAGTTTTAATAATAGATGCGTCAATTACGCAAAAAGCTAAATATGTAGTACCAGTAATCCACCCAACCGCATCATATTTAACAGAATATGAGCAAATGGATGTTGCAGTAGGTTTTAACGACTTGGATGAAATAAGAGGGTATTTAGGCTTAGCAAGTGAAGAAGAATTACCTTACGACTATTGTCTATTAGATATCGATTCATTTAAAAGCTACAGTGATTATAATGCTGGAGAAGCAATTAAAAAATACTTTGTAACATCTTTTGATGTATATTCACTAAAAAAAGGTCTTGAAGCAATATCTGGAATAACAGAAAAAATACCGCTAACAAAAGTATTGTTTTCAAAAAACTTTTTAAGAGAAGAAGATGAATATTTGGAATTTTTATCAATGAATTACAACATTGAATGGGAAAAAGAACATATCGATTTCCCTTTTGATACAGGAGAACAAAATGCAATAATAGAAAATCAAAGAACAGCAAAATTAAATTTTAAAAATTTAAGTTCAACATATAAAGCAGCACTTCAACAATTAGCTGAAGGAATTTTAGAACAAGAAGGAATTGGTGGAGGCGAAATAGGAAGAACAATTAGAAAAATAGAAAAAGGAGCATAAAAATGCCAATTATAGTTTTTTGGAGTGACAAGAAAAAAGAAACAGCGCAAACACTTTCAATGATAGCACTAGCCAGCTATATGTCAGTAGAAAATAATAGTAGAATATTAATTGTAGATACAAACTTGAATGATAAAACTATTCAAAATGCATATTTTGGAATACAAGAAAATGCAACAAGAAAAGCTGTTCAACAATTAAATGCAGGAAAAATGGACTTAGGCGCAGGAATGGAAGGGTTATCAAAATTAATAGCTAGTGGCAAAGTTTCAGCAGATTTAATAGCAGACCATGCAAAAGTAATCTTTAAAGGAAGACTAGAAGCAATGTTAAGCTACCACTCAAATGTTGAAGATGATATTCAAAGAGTAAAAAGAGCATATCCAGAATTAATAAAAACGGCAAATCAAAGTTATGATTATGTATTTGTGGATTTACAAAAAGGCACAGGAGATCCATTTATAGAAGAGATATTAGGCATGGCACATGTTATAGTTTATAACATGACACAAAGACAGATAGATTTAGAAAATTATCAAAAACTAATACAAGAACATCCTATATTAAAAACAGGAAGAACATTACCTTTATTAGGTAGATATGATAGATATTCAAAATATACAAAGAAAAATATATCTAGAGCTTTAGGAGAAAAAAAAGAAATACCAGCTGTATCATATAACACACTATTTTTCGAAAGTGCAAATGATGGTGGCATAGGAGGATTCTTCTTAAAATTTAGAAAAAGTTTAATGAGCAGCAGTGATAGAAATATAGTATTTATAGACGAAGTCGCAAATGCAGTTGATAGATTAATATTTAAAACACAAGAAGTTTTAATGATGAGATAAAAACAAAAGCATAAATGAAGTAGCAAAAGAGAAAGGAGTTTCTTTAGAAATGGTTAACACATTACTAGTAATATTGGTTGTAATAGCAGTAATAGCATACATAGCATATAAGATAAAAGAAAATCAAAAAGCTGAAGTAGAAAATGCTGTAGAACAAGACGACCAAACATATACATTAGATAAAATGATGATATTTATAAAGAAAAGACTAGATGAGATTACAAAAGTAAACCTTTATGATATTGGATTATCAGAAGAAGAATTAAAAAGAAGAAAAAACAAAAAGTACGAATTGAAAAAAGCATTAAAAGGTTGTACATATGGAGATGTTAACGATAAAAAATATATTAAAGAATTAATATATGACCTTTTATCTAAAGAATATGGTGTTACAGAAACAAATATTTCTAAAGCAATTCCATTTGATATACCATCATTATTAACAGGTCAAGACAAATTTGATGTAATTATACATGAATACCAAAAAGAATTTGGTTATGAAGCACTAGGAGAAATGATTAAAAAATATAATCTAGACACAATGAAATACATCCAAGGTGAATCAAAACCATGTTATGTTATAACTGATGATGAAATTGGACAAATATATGATAAAGAAAATTTTCAATTATCATTTAATGATAAACTAGAAATAGTAGTACAAAGAATTTACCAAAGATACAAAGGATATAGTAGTATTGATGAAGTAAGAGATATGAATATAGATGGTGTATCTGGTGGTGTATCTGGGTTACCAGAAAGCTTCTTAAGCCAAGTTGCACAAACAGATGCAGATTACTTAACACAAATAACAGATGCTAAAGTACCACGTGCTTGTGATAGTATTTGGATAATGTTTCATGGTAAATCTATACGTTTAGCATTTTTATCATTTGGAACAGAAGCAGAACTAAAAAGAGTATGTCAAAATATTTATAAATACAATAACCCAGGTCAGTTATCTGATACAAATGGTTATAAAATCAATGAAATGAAAGACGGTTCTCGTGTCGTTGTTGTTAGACCAAGTATGTCTGAAACATGGGCTTTCTTCGTAAGAAAGTTCGACGTTCAAAGGGCTACACTAGAACAAATCGTTAAATTTGACGGAAAAGAAGAAACAATAGAATTATTAAAATTCTTAGTAAAAGGAGCAAGAATTATTTCTCTAACAGGAGAGCAAGGTTGCCGGAAAAACAACAATGCTTATGGCTATGATAGAAAATATATACGAAACTATGAACCTTCGTATAACAGAAACTGCATTCGAGCTTCACTTAAGAAAAATATATCCAACAAGAAATATCTTATCAATGCGTGAAACTGAAACAATTGCAGGTCAAGAGTGTTTGGACGTTCAGAAGAAAACTGACGGTTCCGTTAATATCATCGGTGAGGTTGCTACTGACCCAGTTGCATCTTGGATGATTCAGTCAGCACAGGTTGCATCTAAATTTACATTATTTACTCACCACGCTAAGACATTTCCTAACTTAATAACAGCACTAAGAAACTCTATGCTAAGAGCTGGAACATTCACAGATGAAAAAGTTGCAGAAGACCAAGTTGTTCAAGTTTTAAACTTTGATATACACTTAGTAAAAGACTTTAGAGGTAGACGTTATATAGAAAGAATAACAGAATGTATTCCAGTAGAAGAAAAAAATGAATATACATACAACCATAGAAAAGAAAAAACTATGGAAGGAAAATTTGAAAAATTCTTTGATAATGCAACAGTATTTTTCTCAAAAACAACAAATAGAGAATTATATAAATATAGAAACGTATTAGAATTTTGTAATGACTCATACGTATTAGTAAATCCAATTTCTGATGCTAACATAAGAGGTATGAGAGAAAATATGGATGACAATGATCAAATATTATTTGATAAATTCTTACAAAGAAATTGGGGTATAAGTCCACAAACAATAGGAGCAACAGCGACTGAAGCAGAAGCAATGAAAAAACAAGAACAAGCCCAAGCTCAAGCTATGCAACAACCGAATCAAGCAGTACAACCACAAGCTCAAGTACAACAACAGATGCCACCACAAATACCACCAATGGGACCATCTCAAAATCTAGGACCAGTTACACAATAGAAAAACTAAAAAACGAACGAATAGGAGGTGCAACTAAAAATGTCTAACGAACAGTTAGGATTCTTTATTAAAATAGCTTTAGGAATTTTTGGCGCACTTTTAGTAGCATATTTAATAATAAATAAATTCACTAATAAAAAGAACACAAAATTTGTTGCATCACTAGTTGATGGTACCAAAACAAAATCTTTTTCAAAAGAGATTTTCTATCAAAAAGTATATCTTTTTATCATCAGAGTACCATTTTTAAGAAGATATGTTTTAAAATTAAGAAGAAGACTAGAGATAATAAACTTAGAAGATGAATACTTAACAAGAATGCAAGTAGCACAAATGATGACAAAAGGAATTATTGTTGTAATTCCCCTAACATTAGTTATATTCTGGCTTGCAAAAGAAAATACAGTATTATTAGCTACATTATTACTATTTGAATTATTCTTTATCGAAACATTTTTAAGTGGTTTGGTAGATAAAGTAGATAATAAACTTTTAAAAGAACAAATAGATATGTTCTCAGAAATGAGACATGCATACCATGAATTTAACTTAGTTGAAGAAGCTGTGTATGAAGTAGCACAAAATGATGAACTAGAAGTATCAAAACAAGCAGGAAAAATATATGAAATATTAATATCAGATGATCCAGAAATGGAGCTTGAAAAATATTATGATATTGCGCCAAATAGCTTTTTAAAGGAATTTGCTGGAGTTTCATATCTAACAAAAGAATTTGGTGATAGAACAGATAAAGATGGAGCATCACTATACTTAAAAAATTTAAATAATATAACTCAAGAAATGCAGATAGAAATATTAAAAAGAGAAAAACTAGATTATGTATTCCAATCATTATCAATGATTGCAGCACTTCCAATACTATTTTTAGAGCCTATTAAAAATTGGGCCGTTGGAATGTTTGCTTTTACAAAATCATTTTATGATGGAAAAACAGGATTTATAGTACAAATTCTTTTAATAGTACTTACATTTATATGTTATATACTAGTTAGAAAATTAAAAGATAATGGAAGCGTAAATACAGGTCGTGACATGCAAAATCCTTGGGAAAATAAACTATACAAGAAAAAATATATAAAAGCTTTCATAGACAAAATTATTCCTAAAGAGGGAACAAAAGAATATAGATTAAAAACTAAACTAATGAAAGATTCGGCTACCAAACTTAAAATAGAATGGCTGTATGTTGATAGATGTATGTATGCAATTGTTGCATTTTTAGTTTCTATGTTTGTATTTTGGCAATTGCACAATTTAACAATAGAATATATATATAAAGAACCAAGGGCAGATTATGACTTACTAGGAAATATGAATGAAAAAGAGGCTAAAAAAGCTAAGGCAGAACTAGATGTTCATAATGTATATATGAAAAAATATAGAAGCGATAAAGGTGTAACAGTAGATATGATAAAAAAAGATTTAGAAAAAGATGAATACTATCTATCTGCTACAGTTGAAGAAATAGATGATGCTGCCCAATGGATACATGGAGATTTAAAAACTATTCAAAATGAATACATGCGATGGTTTGAATTCTTGATTTCATTTGGAATAGGAGCAATAGCATATTATGGACCAATTGGATTATTAATGTTCCAAAAAATAATGAGACAAATGGAAATGGAAAACGAAGTAATGCAATTCCAGACAATTATCCTTATGCTTATGAAAATTGAAAGGGTAAATGTAGAAATGATATTAGAGTGGCTAGAAAGATATTCTAATATATATAGAGAGCCAATTTCAAAATGTGTTAACAACTTTGAAAGTGGTCCGTGGGAAGCATTAGAAGAATTAAAAAATGATGTATCATTCCCACAATTAATACGTATAGTAGAAAGTTTACAATCAGCAGTTGAAAAAATACCTATTAGAGAAGCTTTTGATGAGTTAGATACAGAAAGAGCATATTATCAAGAAAAACGTAAAGAATCAAATGAAAGATTAATTTCAAGAAAATCAATGATTGGTAAAGTAGTAGGTTTTGCTCCAATGGTAGCACTATTCTGCGGATACTTAATTGCACCACTATGCGTAATAGGTATGTTAAGTATGACAGAAGCATTTGCAAACATGACATCACAAATGTAAAAGGAGATAAAATATGGAGAATGCAGCTGAGGCACTTAAAATGGCAGCAGGAATGATGATGGCAATACTACTAATTGGATTAGCTGTATACCTATTTAATTCAATTAGTGGAATAGAAGATTCTAAAAGGGACCAACAAATGCAAGCTGAGGCAACAGAATTTAATAAAAGGTTTAGTGCATTTGATAGGTCATCATTATATGGTACAGATGTAATTTCAGTAATAGGACTAGCCATATCAAACAATAAAATATACAATCAAGAAAATCATGGTACACCATTAGGAAATTATGATTCAGATTCAAGATATTCCATTAATATTGAATTTCAATTAACAAATGACATAATTAAAAAAACAATAGAAAATAAATTTAGAATGATAGATCAAGATGGAGATGGAATATTAGAAGAAGTACCAGACAGTGGCTATCCAAAAGAAACTAAAAAAGAAACTGTACTATTAACAAATAATCCAGGTGAATTTTATAATTTAAATTTCAATAAAACAACATTATATTCTGAATATGGAACTTATAGAAATGAAATAGAAAATGGAAACACTAATCCACTTATGGGAGATACATATAAGATTTATTCTGGAATAGAAAAAATTGCAACACAAGGTGACAATACAGTTAAGACAACAACCAGACAACAAGGAATAAAACTATTAAGAATAACAGAAGATACTTCAGGTTATAGTGATTTTAAGTCAACAATATTTAAATGTACAGAAGTAAAATATAATGATGTAGGTAGAATATATTATATGAAATTTGTAGCAAAGAAATATGTAAAAAATACAAGAAGATAGAAAGGAAAAAAATGGAGAATGCATCTAAAGCCTTATTAATGGCAGGAGGAGTATTAATAGCCATCTTAGTATTAAGTTTAGCAACTAGGTTATTTAAATCTGCTTATAGTGTATCAAAAACATATGATGACCAAATGCAAGCAACAGAAAGTAGAAGTTTTAATGCGCATTTTACAAAATTTTATGGAGCACCAAAAACAGATGGAACTGTGCAACAACAGGCGACAATACATGATATAATAACAACTGTTAATTTTGTTAAAAATTATAATAATCAAATGCAAGAAAATCCATTAGATACTACAGATCCTGTACATGTTAGAATAGATTTAAAAGGTTCACAAGGAAGTACCAACCAAATAATTAATTTAGAAACGTATGATAATAAGTTATATACTGAATTAATAAAGAAATGTTATTACAAAAAAGCGGATTCCCCAATGATAAATGATAATGGAGTTGTACATTTTGAAATAACAATAAACAACCAAAATAATGCTGGAAAAATAAATCATGTTACTTTTACTGCAGACTCACCAGAAATAAATGGATATATAAAAACAAATCCATAGAAAAATATGTTGAAAAAAGAAAATATGTATAATATAATAAAGAGGAAAAATGAAAAAAATATTTATACTAATAATTATTATAGTAATGTCAATTGTTATGATAATGTTTGCTAAATATTCTGAGTTTACACATAGCCAAAATAAAATTAAAAGTATAAATAAAGAATTTTTAGCATATGAAGAAAGTACAATTCAAATAAATAAAATAGTAACTTTAATGAATAGAGCGATAGTTCTAAATAGGTCAAACAATATAAGACAAAATGAAAACAAAATATTTGAAGAAAATGATACTAATTCAATAAAAATATACTTAGAAACAAAATCAACTAAAGACGAAGCATTAGTTAAAGTACCAATGGAAGAACTAATTCTAAGCAATAAATCAAGTATAGAAAAAGTTGAATACGCTTTTGCTGATGTAAAATTCAAAATGACAGAAAAAGAATATCATAAAAAGACAGGACAAATAAAGAAAATAGTATTTACAGAACAAAATTAATGAGTTTTTAATATTCCTTAAATAAAAAGGAGTTAATAAATATAAAATCTAAAGAAAAAAAGAGGAGGAACAAAGTATGGAAAACGCATCAAAAGCTCTATTAATTGCAGGAGCTATACTAATTTGTATACTACTTATAGCTATAGGTATGTATATATATAATTCAGCACAAGGAACAATAAAAACAGCAGCAGGACAAATGGGACAACAAGAAAAAGAAATGTATAACGCAAAAGTCTCAAAATATATAGGTGATTCTAAAAAAGGATCAGATGTAAAATTATTAATTGAAGAAATTATTAGTAATAATAACCAAAACGTAGGTGAAAGTGGAAAATTTATAAGTGTACATAATGGACAGAAACCAGCATCTGGAACATCAGGACAAAATGGAGTAGCTGCTTTTAACGCTACAGCTACTTTAGATTCTGCATGTACTAATGCAAATGTATATGAAAACCCACAAAATGGCGATAATAATCAAGCTAATATAGATGATGCTACAAAACAAATGAGAGCATTTGCTCAAAAAATATCATCAGGTAAAAACTATAAAGTAGAAGAAGCAATGGAAGATGGTATAATATATGCTGTATACATCTCACCACTATAAAATTAAAATATAAAATGGAGAATTAAATTATGGAGAATGCAGCTGATGCGTTAAAGATGGCTGGTGCAGCAGCATTATTTGTTATAGCTTTTACAGTAGCTATGACTATGTTTACAAGAGCTAGACAAACGACTGATGCTGTATTAGATAATTTAAGAATAGATGAATTTTATTCAAAAGTAGAACCTCTTGATAATAATATTACAAGAGAAGTAGGATTAGAAACAGTGATTCCCACATTATATAGATATGCTCAATCTGATGCTAATATTAGAATAAGAATTTTAACAAGTGGAGGCATAGAACATCAAGTTTTTGATCAAAATTTAGATAAAGAAGTATCAGATGCTGCATCAATAACAGAAGGTGCAGCAAATGATACACCTTATTATAAAGAACTTAGAAGAAAATATAACAAAGAGGGAGAGCTTGCATATTTATTCCAAGCACCTTGGAGAGATCAAAGCGATAGCAATGATACATATAAAGTTGAAAGAATAAACGCTTACATATATGGAACAGAAATGCAGCATATGAAAGAAGTTTCTTATAATAATTCACCTAAAAACGGAAATAGTGGACTTTTAGCAATGGTAGAAGCAGCTAAGGCTGCAAATATAGATAAAAAAGTTTTATTCCAAGAATCATATATAGAATATAATATAAGCGGAACAGTAGAAAAAGACGAATATGATGAAGAAATTGTAACCAGACCACCAAGCACTAAAATAATAATTACATATAAGTTAATAATAAAAGATTAACAGATAGGAGAAGAAAATGAACGATACATTAATAACAATTATTGCTATTTTTATTGCAGCAATACTAATGTTTGTATTCCCACTAATGACAATAGCCGATAGAAACGATGATGTAGCAAAACAAACAGTACAACAAAGTACAGTTGAGTTTGTAGATCAAGTTAGAAATATTGGTTCAATAAATCAAGCAGATTTAGATTCATATAAAGAAACAATTGCGTCATTAGGGCATACTTTTAATACTGAAATAGAAGTAAAAAAGATGGATGACAACGTTGGTAAAAAAACATCATGGACAACTAGTAGCGTAATTGGTGAAAACGTATATTTTTCAGTATATACAGATACAATTGAACAACAAGTATATTCAAAAGGAAAATATACATTAAAAGAAGGAGATATAGTATCTGTAAATAGTGTAAACACAGATGTAACTATAGCTCAATCATTAAGAAATGTATTTTACGCAATATCTGGAAAAGGTTCATATCAAATAAGTGGAGCTCATTCAGGTGTTGTTCAAAATAATGGAAGCAATTTAAATTAGGGGATTAATATATGAAATATCAGAGTATAGCAGTTATATTCGTTTTAATCTTATTGCCAATAGCATTAGTTTTATCTAACTACATACAAAATCAAACTGATACATTAGCGCTAGAAACCAGCTATAAAACTAAATTGGCAGACTCAACATATGATGCAATTGCAGCATATCAAATTAATTCATTAAATACACAAAGTGTTGCCGGGGAATCAATCAAAAGTTATGTAACAGCGTCAGTCAACACTTTTTTTACTACGCTTGCAACTAATATGGGAATATCTAGTGCATCAAAAACTTCATTATTACCATATGTTCCAGCAATATTATTTACAACTTATGATGGATATTATATATATAGTCCAACTAAAACAAATACATTAGCAACGATTCCTGGAGGAGTTGAAGGAGAGATAAACGCAGAAGATGCGGGACAAGCAATAAAAACACAAGAAGGAAATTTAATATTTTTAAAAAGTGGATATGAGTCAGTTGTAAGAGATGGACAGGCACAAGCTAATTCTGTACCATATAGTTCAGTATATGATGTAGGTACAGGAAAAGAAAAAAAGAATGATGCAATTAATGCTATAGATAATAGTGGTGGAGGAGTAACAATTAATCCAAAAGACAATGATGTAGATTATAACTACATGGTAAAACCATTTATATATTATAGTGCAAACTATAAGGGGATAGGTTCAAATAAATTTAATTTTGTAGCAAGTTATACATTAGACAATTATGTTACATTATATGGTGAAAAAGAAACAGGAAGAGACACTGAATCAGGAAGTGCTAACCCTTATATTTCAAAAGAATTTACTAAATCAGGCTATTTAATAGATCCAAGTAAAATTACATTAGGTGGAACATTATTTTTAGAAGCAAGAACAAAGAAAAATGACACACAAAATGGAAATAATGCAAATGATCCATATTCAGAAAATAATATTGCACCAAGTGCTAATTCTGGAGAAACATATTATGAAGCAGTAATTAATCAAAATAAAAATACTGGAACAAATCAAAATAATGTAAGATACGCTCTTATAGACATTGCATCAGAGGATGCATATAAATATATAAACTATTTTGAATTTAACAAAAATGGAAAATTTGATTATAACGGAAAACAATATTTTCCTAATATAGTATCAAAAAAAGATACTACAGATGCCAACAAAAGAGAACCAGTTAGAATTCAAACAGGAAATGAGATTATAGAAGATTCTTTAAATATAAATCAATTAAAAGATTCTGGAAAAATAAATGATACAGATATTAATAGTTTTTTAACTACAAGTGGATATACACAAATTACAGTTAAGTATAATGGAATTCAGATAGATGATTACGAAGCAAAAGAATATTATATAAAAGCATATTTCTTTTCAAAATGGGTAGAAAGAAATTTAGGAGATATAGAATTAAGTAGTACACAAATAGAACAAAGTATACCAGATATAGATACAAATGGATTTGCATATGAAACATCTCATGAAGGAAAAATTTTTAAAATTGATAGTTCAACCGATTCAAATATTAAGAAAGTAAATGATCCAGAAACAGAAGATTCATTAATAGCTAAACATAAAAGAGATATTATAAAAAATTCAATACAATATAATTTAAATAGTGCCATAGCAACTTATAACAGGAGCCATAACGGAGTAGTAACAGAATACCAATTACCAGTGTTAAAAGAAGATGATTGGAATTTAATTTTAAACAATATCTGTATGGTATCATTTATGCAAGGAATACCTTGCGGAACACAAATTTTTAACGATTATGTAGTAGTAAAAAGTAATAATAACAATAATACAGCTACAATAGAAAACTTATATTTTACACCAGATATAGGTGACCAGCCAAATCAAACAAGCCAATATCAATATCATAAAATTGATTGTGGATTATTGACTAAAAATGATGTTCAAATCTATGAAGCAGACCAATCTGCCGAATTTAAATATGATGCAAGAAAGTTAAATTCAAAAATAGATTCAATTGATGGCGATGAAAAAATACAATGTTTTTATGATGATTCGACTAATACTTATTATAGAGCAGTAGTGATAGATTCATCAATAACAGATGAAGCTAATATTAATAGATATGCAATCGGAGAAGTAATTACTGATGAAGGAGAACTAGCAGGTTATAGAGAATTACCAACAGGAACAGGGCTAAAATATTTATATGATCACAAAAATGAAGGATGCTATGAATGTATAATAGGTGGAAATTACGAGCCAAAATTCGAATACTATAGAGGAGATTTATATATAGGCTATACAACTATATATGGAGAAAAAATATTATATTATGACCCATATAATAGTACAGGAAGAACAGCTGGAAAATGGATTTATACAGATGGAACAGATTATACAGGAAACAAGTATGGAAACGATTCAGGCAAAGACGCTAGTATAAAAACAGAAAACATAACAGAACTTGAAAAAAGAAGAAAATCAGTATACACGTATATGGCAAAAATCAGAAATAATCTATACAAAACAAACGACCATGTAAACAGATAAAACTAAAAAACAAACTTTAATTTTAAAGTTTGTTTTTTTTATGTCAAAATTTTAAAAAATCAAATTAAAATTACCAGTATAAAATTATGCCAAAAAACAAAAAATTATAAAGAGGTACGAAAATGAAAAAAAAATACTTTTTTATAATTTTAGTATTAACAATAATACTTTTATATATAAGTAACATAAGTCAAATACCAAAAAAAATCATATTACTTCAAGGCGAAGAAATAAAAATAAAAAAATTATATGGAATAGATTTATCATATACATCTGATTCAAAAGAAGTATGGAAAAACCAGATAACAGAAAACAAAAAAGTAGATGTAAAATTATTAGGAAATATAAAAGTAAAAGAAGTATCAGTAACAGTATATCCAAAAGTAAAAGTAATACCAACAGGAAATTTAATAGGACTAAAACTCTACACAAATGGAGTTTTAGTAATAGGAGAAACAGAAATTATAACAGAAAACGGAGAAGCTAAAAGACCATACGAGCATTTAGATATAAAAGAAGGAGATACAATATTAGAAATTAACGGAAAATCAATTGACACAAGCAAAAAATTAGAACACATAATAAACGAAAGCAAAGGCGAAAACGTAGAAATAAAATACGCAAGTCATGGAGAAATAAAAAAGGGAAAAATAACACCAATAAAAACATCAGACAATGAATACAAAATAGGACTATGGGTAAGAGACAGTGCAAGTGGAGTAGGAACAATGTCTTTTTATGATCCGGCAACTAAAAAATTTGCAGCACTGGGACATGGAATATCAGACTCAGATACAGGAGAACTATTAAATATAGAAAAAGGAGAAATGGTAAACTCAAAGATAATAACAATAACCAAAGGACAAAAAGGTTTTCCTGGAGAAATAAAAGGAAGTATATCAAAAGAAAAATCCATAGGAAATGTAAATCAAAACACTAATTTTGGAATATTTGGCAATTTATCAGAAACACCTACAACATTAGAAAAATATAAAGACGGATTAGAAATCGCTTTAAGAAATGAAATTGAAATAGGGAAAGCTACAATTATATCAAGCTTAGAAAATAATAAATTAGAAGAATTTGAAATTGAAATAACAGAAATTTATGAAGAAAATAATGTAGACAACAAAAGCATGAAATTAAAAATAACAGACGAAAAATTACTAAATAAAACAGGAGGAATAATTTGTGGAATGAGTGGATCCCCAATTATTCAAAATAATAAAGTAATAGGAGTATTAACAAATGTATTAGTATCAGATCCAAGTATAGGATATGGAATATTCTCAGACATAATGATAAAAGAAATGATAAAATAGTAAAAAAATAGAGTCAATATACAAAATTGACTCTATTTTAAAAGTTTAAAAACTAAGGTTTTATAATTTCAGGACCAATTTGAGTAATAGTTCCTGCACCTAAAGTTAAAACCAAATCATTTGCCTTAGCATTAGTTCTAATATGAGAAACTATATTTTCAAATTTTTTAATATATAATGCATCTTTTCCGTATTCTTTAATTTTATTAACCAAATCAACAGAAGATATATTTTCATTATTTTGTTCACGAGCTGCATAAATATCAGTAACAATAATATTATCAAAACCTAAAAGTGAACGAGCAAATTCATCTAATAAATTTTTAGTTCTACTATATGTATGAGGTTGAAAAATAACCCAAGATTCTCTAAAATCTTTATCAGCAATAGCTTTGCAAACAGCTGCAATTTCTGTAGGATGATGCCCATAATCATCATAAACAGAAACATTGTGATAAGAACCAATATATTCTAATCTACGGCTAGCGCCAGTAAATTTTAAAAGTGCGGAATAAATTGTATTTTTATCAATTTCATAATAAGAACAAAGAGCAATACATGCAAGAGCATTAGAAACATTATGTCTTCCAGCTACTGAAAGTCTAGCATGCATATAAAATTTATTATCACAAAATACATCAAACTCTGAATAACCAAGAGCATTATGTTTAATATTCTTAGCCACATAATCAGCAGACATGTTTTGAATACCATAAGTAATAAATTTACCTGCAACATGTTCTTTAAGTTCTAAACAAGAAGAGTCATCTGCATTAGTTATTAAAGCACCATTCCTAGGAATAAGTTTTGCATATTTAGCAAAAGCACTTTTAACATTATCAAATGTTTTAAAATAATCTAAATGATCATTATCTATATTTAATATGATTTCAGTTTTAGGAGAAAAACGTAAGAAATTTTCCATATATTCACAAGCTTCTAAAATAAAATAATCACTATCACCAACAGTGCAATTACCATTAATTTGTTTTAAAGTAGCTCCAACCTGAATAGTAGGATCTAAAGAAGCTTCTAAAAAACATAAAGCAATCATTGAAGTAGTAGTAGTTTTTCCATGAGTACCAGAAACGCAAATACTTTCTTCATAACGCCTAGTTAGATAACCAACAAATTCTCCACGAGTTACAGTAGGAATATTAAATTGTTTTGAAAGAACCATTTCTGGATCAGTATCTTTAATCGCAGCAGAAAAAATAATTAAATCTGCAGATTTAGAATTAGAAAGATCATGACCAATTGTTACTTTAATTCCTTTATCCACTAATCGATCAGTATAAGGACTTCTAGAAGCATCTGAACCAGTTACTTTAAATCCCCATCTATGTAAAGTTTCAGCGATAGCACTCATACTAACACCACCGATACCAATTAAGTGTATATGGTTATAATTATTTAAATTCTCTAAAAACAATTTCATATAAAATCCTCTCCATATAAATATATGTAATACTTTTTTATCTAACACCTGAATTATACACTTTTTTTCAAGAAATTTCAACCAAAAAAAGTATTTTAGAATAATAAGAGAAAAATAATTTAAAAAAGGTGTAAAATTTAGAAGGAAAAAAAGTTTTTTTGGCGAATATAATAAATGTACATATAGAAAAATTATATGTATAATTTTTAAAACATTGGAAGGCGGTGCACAAAATGCAAATAACAGATGTACGTTTAAGAAAAGTTAATTCAGAAAACAGAATGAAAGCTGTTGCTTCTGTAACATTCGATAATGAATTCGCAGTTCATGATATTAAAGTTATCGAATCACAAAATGGATTATTTATTGCTATGCCTAGCAGAAAAATCCCTAATAGTGGAGAGTTCAAAGATATAGCTCACCCAATTAATGCTGAAACTAGAGAGAAAATTCAAAAAGCTATTTTAGAAGCTTATGAAGCTCCAGAAACAGAGTCAGCAGAAGAATAATAAATACAAAGAGTACGTTTTTTTGCGTGCTCTTTTATTAGTTTCTATCCAAGCAAAAACTCCAGTTCCCCTGGAGTTTTATTAAGTTTATAAAACAATATAATAAATTTTAGGTACATAATTAAATGTAATTTATCTTGATTATAAATATAATATTGATATAATATTTATATAAAATTTGTATATGAGGAAGAAAAAATGAGAGAAAGTACAGTTGGAAAAGTAAAAAAACAATTAGAAGAACTAAAAGAAATAGAAAATGAATTTTATGACGAACACGAAGAATTAGCATATGTAATTAGCATATCTGAAATAGAAGAAGCAACTAAAAATGTAAAAATGCAAGATATAAATAAACAAATTGACGTAATATCTAAATACTACAAAAAAGGAAGTGAATCATAAAATGAGAAAAAATATAAAAGAATCATATTCTGAAGTACTAGAAATATTAGGATATATGGATACATTGCTAATTAATAAAATTCCAAAACAATTAATAGAGTATCTAAAAGAAAATGCATCAGATGAATACACAAAACATATCAATCCAAAATATGAATTATATGCGCAAGAATTAAATGAAAATACGAAAACAATACTTGCATTAATAAACATTAAATATTGGGCAAATGACACGCACAAAGATAAACTAATAGCAAGATATAATGTAAATAATTATAAAGCATCACAAGAAAAAAAGAATGTAGATTAGAATTTAAAGTTCTAATCTATTTTTAATATTTAAAGTGTTTACATAACACGTGACAAAATAGTAGTTTTATGATAAAATATAAAAGATTATTTACATTTTGGAGGTAATTAATGGGATTTTTAAAGAAAATTTTTGGAATAGAAGATAAGAATAGTAGAAATCAAACTAATTCAAGAGAAATTACATTTGTTACAGAAGATGAAGAACAAAGCTTTGAAAATAGCATTTACGGGCAACTTCAAATATATAGTTCTGAAATCAATTACATAAAAGAAGTTTTACCAGAAGAAGGAGAAGCACTTGAAAAGCAAATAGATTTATTAACAAGATTAATTGAAGTAAAAAATGATGAAGATGATTTAGAAGTTAAAGAATGCTTTGCAAATTTTAAAAAACAATATGAAGAAGATAGAAGATTAGCAGAAGGAGAATATACTATAAGAGAATTAGAAACACAAAACAAAATTATGGACAAAAGCTTTGAATCTTCACGAGGAAAAGGTGGTATAACTAAAGCAGATTTAGACAAATATATTAGTTATATTAGTATGATACAAGACAAAGTAACATCTAGTGAATTATCAGGTAGACCTATACTTACTAAAGTACAAAGACAAAAATTTAACAGTCTTTCACTAAAATCAGAATATAGATTAAAAATGTTAGAATTGATGTATGTACAACAATATGAATATATTGAGACAAATCCATTTAGAAATTTGTCAACTACAAAACAAAAACTATTTTCAAAAATGTTTTGGGAAGATGCTCAAAAAACGGCAGAACAATATGATTATTTATCATATTATGAAGACTTATTTAATCAATATGACTCTAGTTACTTTAATATAATAGATGAAATGGCAAAAAGATTAAATGAAGAAATTAGAAATGTTAGAATGGTTGAAGATTTTTCAATAAGACAATTATTTGATAGCAGTATGTCTGAAGAAAAATCCTTTGAATTTTTAAAGAACTTCATTTCATTTAAAACAACTCTAAATGAAATGAGAGATAAAAAAGAAAAAATTCAAGAGTATAAAGAAAAATCTGAAAAAGCCAAAAAAGAGAAAGAAGAACAAGAAAAAATAGCCAAGGAAAAAGAAAAAGAAAAACAAGAAGAATATAAAAATATGACAAATTCTGAAATATGCCAAAAAATAGAAGAAATAAATTCTGATTTAACAGCAACAGGAAATAGATTTATAAATATATATGAATTTCAAAAAGCAGTTGCCAAAGCAAAAGGACTTATAAGCAGAGATATAGATAAAGAACATCCAGAACTATATTATCACAAAACAGAACCGACTGCATTAATAGAAATATTAAAAAAAGCAAATAAAAAAGGTACCAATTATATTGTATATCCAAACTGTCAAGAATCTGATACACCATTTACATTCGTTGTATCTAAAAGTGATAAAGATGTCACAGAACTTGAAGATACCAATAATATACCTTTTCAAACCAATGGCTATATAAGTAATTTAAAAGAAGTCGGATGTTTTGATATACTTACTTTAAGAATGATAGCAAGAAAGCTAAGAGAAAGTGAAAAAGGATACATTAATATTGATGAAATAGATAATACAGATTTATATAATTTAAAAATAGGAAATCATTATAATAGCTCTGATGATTACTACTATAAATCAAGAAAAAGCATATTAGATGCAATAAAAGAAGTAAAAAGTGAATTAAAAGATATTGCTTCAAGTGATGAAGATATACAAAATATACTATGTTATTTTAGAGTACCAGTAATGACAAATATGATTCCATTATTAGAAAGATTAAAAGCAGCAGATATAGAAGTGTTTTTGGAACCAGTTCCTGATTATGAGAGAAATGATAGCAAAAGAGAAAATGTACATATTTATTTTAAAAGAGAAGATTTAGAAAAAGCAAATATAGTTTGGACAGAATCTCCAGAACATGCAATAATAGGAGTGAAGTCAAATAGAAATATAATAGGAAAAATGATATTAGATAGAGCAACTTGGCCAGAAACAAAAGAAAAATAAAATATATTAAGTAAAATAAAAAAAGATGAATTTTAATCAAATTCATCTTTTTTTGGTGCAGGTGATCGGAGTCGAACCGATACGGGATTTAGGTCCCGCAGGATTTTAAGTCCTGTGCGTCTGCCAGTTCCGCCACACCTGCATGTCTTGCTGACAAGTGATATTATACAACTACAAAATATTATTTGTCAATAGTTTTTGAAAAATAATATAAAAAAATAAGAGTTGAAAATGTAAAAACATAGATATATAATAATTGCGAATCAAAATAATAAAAGGGGGAGAAAAATGGAAGAAACAAAACCAGGTAAATTTATAAAAAGATTTACAATCAAATTAATTTTATGGTTCCTACTAATCGATATAGTAATAGGAGGAATAATTTTAGTAGCCAATGTATAAGGTTGGGGAGAAATTGGTGATACTGATTATGAGGCAGCAGGAGATGCAATAAAATCATTCTTAAACTCAATAATTGTAGTAAATATTGTTGCAATAGTTGCATCACCATTATTAGCATTAAGAAGTGCAAAGAAAAAATGCAAATTAACTGAAGAAAATAAAAAAGCAATATTCAAAGGAATAGCAATTGCTACAGCAATATTAGCAGTAGTTATGGCAGTAGTCCACGTAGGAATAAAAAATGTTGTAATAAGTGCAATTACTGATGGAACAGAACTTGAATGGTCTGATGTCAAAGAAGCTGTTAAAGATTCAGAAGAATTCTTAAAAGATAACGATTTGGGAATGGCACAAAAAGAGTTAGAAGAATTAGTAGATATGGTTAAAGTATTTTATGGAAGAGTAAACTTATATGGAATGGATTGGCTTGTATTTGTTGTAATGATTGGTGTAGAATACGTATTGGTAGTAAAAAAAGAACAAGAAGCATAATAATATAAAAGAGGGCTAAACTAAAAAGTTTAGCCCATTTTTTTGATTATAATATTGAAATATACTTATTAAAGTAATAAAATAAAAAATCATATCATTAAGGAGATTTTAGATGAAGTTAAACATAGTATTAGTAGAACCAGAAATACCACAAAATACAGGAAATATAGCAAGAACCTGTGCAGCAATAGGAGCAAAATTACATTTAGTATATCCACTAGGATTTAATATAAGTGAAAAACAAGTAAAAAGAGCAGGACTTGATTATTGGGATAAATTAGACATTGAAGAACATACATCATTTAAAAAATTTTTAGAAAAATATAAACCAGAAGAGCACAATATGTATTTTGTAACAACAAAGGGGCAACATGTGTATTCAGATGTTGAATATTCTAAATTCGATGAAGTATTTGTACTTTTTGGAAAAGAAACAAAAGGGTTACCAGAAGATACATTAAAGAAATACTTAGAAAAAACAATGAGAATTCCAATGAGAGAAACAATAAGATCATTGAATTTATCAAATTCAGTAGCAATTGTAGCATATGAAATTTTTAAGCAAAATGAATTTGGAGGACTAGAAAAAATATCAAAATATTTTCAGTAAATATTTGTAAAAAGCTAATAATAGATTGAATAACTAAGCATAATAATGTTATAATATAAAAGGAACACGGGGATGTAATGGTTTCGACAGCTTTTCGGAAGTATAAAAAGCGAGTAGTGGAAGTACCTGGCCACTTAAAAAGGTACAAATTAAAAATAAACGCTGATAATAAAGAATTAGCATTTGCTGCCTAATTGCAGCAACGTCTTACTTTTGCAACCTACGGCTTAAGATAAGGCGCCGATTAGTAGGAAACGAATCTATTGAGTTCTTTGACAATAGAGGGATTATAAAAGATATATTTTAAAATCGTTTGTTTGTTAATGATTTTAAAATGAAAAAATAATAACAAACTGCACTCGGAGAAATTTATATGAAAGAAATTCTGGACAGGAGTTCGACTCTCCTCATCTCCACCAAAAGTGATGAATTCTAAGGTAATTCATCTTTTTTTATTTATAATAATATTTGTAAAAATAAAAACAAGCCCTCACAGGAAGTCCTGTGAGGGCCGAAACACATATGTAGATAGATATGAGGTTTTAATTTTAAAAAGACAGTGCCTGAGATTTGCTAAGCCAATGACCATAAAAAACGTGGTCATAAACCTCAATTGCAATAGGTACCCGATCAATACGACGATTACCTAATTGCTTTTCATCTAAACCATTGGGAGCATAATGATAAAAAGTATATTTAGAATATTGCTCCACATTATCAAGTTCAACATCATAAGTTTCTAAAAATATTTCAGTTGACGCCTGTAAAAGTAAGTGTGACACCTGGCTCCCTTGGAGAGCGATTTTTGTTGCTTCAATGGCAGATTCATTGGGATTAATCACTTCAATTCCTTGAGCGGTATAAACATGAATGCCACCATTTCCATCAGCAACAGTACAATAGCCCTTGTTAAGTATTGCTGTTATGTCACTACCATATACCCCAGAAGCTAATCGATCTCGAACATCTTCTGCAACTAAAAGTTGACCTATAAAAGGCTGATTTGCAGACTCTCTATGAACAATTCGCGCAATAACCATACTAAGTTCATCAGATGCTTGATAAGCGTATTCAGAATTAAAAAGCTCTGATAAATTTACAGCTATATCATCGTCAGAGATTAAATGTTCACTAAATTTTGGAATCCAATAAAGCTCCGAGGTAGAATCCATATGCAAATAAACAGTGGGTGAAATGCCCAAAATATTTTGCACTTGTTCAGATTTGTTTGAAATTTCTTGTGCCTGTTCAGATACAACATCTTCAACAGAAATGTTTGTCAGATGAAGACTATTAAAGATATCAGAACTAGTAAACTGATGAATTTTAAGACTGTTATGCATTGTAAAAATTTCATGAATTTCAGATGAATCTGTAAGCTCCGGTTCTAAGAACATTTTAGGACTCATTATTGCATCAGGTTTTCTTGCCACTTTCATCGAAGCTCTAACGGAATTACTTAGAACAGCAAACATAGTGAAAAAACAAAGTATCATTACGATACTAATATGAATGCTCTTCAAAGTTGGTTTTCTTTCGAGCCTTGGAGCTGAAGCAAGTGAATAACCTTTGCATAGTGCCTTGATTTGCTGTATTAAACAGCACCTCCGTTTGTTGTGACTTGTTTGCGGTTTCGATTTGTCTAACATGTTTCTTTTCTCCTTTTCGTAATTATGAATTAGGACTATATTTTTTGAACACCCCTTTCTGTACAAACAGGTACAATTATAGCATATTTTGATATAAAATGACAAGATGTAAAATAAAGTAAAATTACATTCTCTTAAAATTTTAAAATATATATTCAAAAAAAAAATCTTATATGTTATACTAATAATAATTTTAAGAGAAGTAAATAATAAAAACATAATCTTAATACTACATATATTTGAAAGGAATCATAAGCATGAATATGAATATGAATCAAAAAATGGTAGCTATAGCATTAAGTGTTCTTATAGCTTTAGTGGTTATTATATTAGTAGTAATAGTTGTATTAGAAAATACAAACGCAAAAAAAACAATGAATTTTGCCAATATTACAACAGAAGAAAATACTACTAAAATAGAGGATAAACCAGAAGAAAACAAAATAGAAGTTGAAAATAAAATAGAAGATAAACCTAAAAAAATAACAGGAGAAATTGTTGAAGTAGAGACAGAAGATGGAGGAATTATTCCAGTTCCACCAACCTTTGAATACATAGAAGGCGAGTCTTCTAAAGGTGCGGTCATATCAGACAAAGACGGTAATGAATTTGTGTGGATACCAGTAGAAAATATAAATGATTATCAAAGACAAATGTTTATACATAATGGAGAAAATGGAGAAACAGAAACAACATTAGAAGATGAAAATATTAGAGATATAAATGCATATAATGATGAATTTGACGATTCAATAAGAAATTATAAAGGATTTTATATAGCAAGATATGAAGCAGGAAAGGATGCAAATAATAAACTAGTTTCTAAAAAAGGAGAATTAGTTTGGGCAGGTATCACATGGAAAAATGCAAGAGATTTATCATTAGATATGTACAGCAAAAATGATTATTTCCAAACAGATTTAGTAAACAGTTATGCATGGGATACAACATGCATATGGTTAAGAAATTGTGGTATTAATGTAGATGACTCAAGTGATACAGGAAATTATCAAAATAATGTTAATCATCAAAATAAAATAGTTGCTACAGGAAGCAACGAAATGTGGAAAACAAATAATATATATGATATGGCAGGAAATGCATGGGAATATACAACAGAAGAATATGGTGAACATGAAAAATATCATATGGGTAGAGGTGGAGGATATTGGAATGAAGGACATGTTTATCCAATATCATCTAGAGGACAATCAGAAGATAACGCTAATTTAGCAATTGGATTTAGAGTTGTAATGTACCTAAAGTAATTCCTGTAAATAAAGTTGACATTAGAAACTCATTATAGATATAATTAAAATATGCAAAAGAAGAAGAGAGGTATTGAAATGGAAGGAAAAAAAGAAAAAGTTAATTTCCTAAAAGAGATTTCAGAAAGATTCAAAGTATTAGAAAATAATCAAAAAAGATTAATTGTAATTGTTTCAGTTGTATTATTACTTTTAATCATAATAACAATTGTTACATCAGTAATTTTCGCAGGCTCTGTAGATAGTGCAGGAAAAGTAATTGGAAACTTAAATAACAAAGGTTTTGCAGTAGCCAAAGGAAATAAAGTATATGTAAGTAATTCAGGAATTAAAGACGAAAAAGACAGCAAAAATGCTTTATATGAAGTAACAGAAGATAACAAAGTAAAGTTAATAGAAGAAAGTGAATGGATAAAGTCAATAAATTATTATAAAGGACATCTATACTTCTTATCAATGAGTGTTAGTGATAACAGTAACGGAGAATATATAAGACAAATAGTAAAAATGAAACCAAACGGAGAAAAAAGAGAAGTTTTAGTAGATAACATTGAAACAATTTCTATCGAAAATGCATCTTTAAACGTAAGTGATGGATGGGTATATTATTTAAATTCTGATAAAAAATTAGAAAAAGTAAAGACAAATGGACAAAAAAGACAACAAATATCAGATGAAACAATAAGCAGATTCCAAATTTCAGGAAAATATATTTATTACACATCAGAAGACGAAGAATTTGGAAAAATGAAAAAAGACGGATCAGGAAAAGAAAAAATTGAATCAGGAATTGGTATGTTCCAAGTTGTAGGTAAAGATTTATATTATATAAGTGCTGCAAACAAACATCTAATGAAATTAGATTTAAGTATCAAAGATAATCATCAAGATGAAGAAGTAGTAGCAAAAGCAATATCTACATTTAATATATATGAAAAAACAATCTATTATGCTGTAAACGAAGTTGATGAAAACGGAAAACAAACAGAACAAGCAATATACAAAATGAAAACAAATGGAAAGAAAAATGAAAAAATTGTAGATTTATTATCTAGTGTAAATACTTCTATTTGTATAGCAGGAGATTGGATCTATTATACTGATAAAGTACAAGATTCCCCTTACTATTTTGCAACATATAGAGTAAAAACAAACGGAAAAAATCAATCTAGAGTAAACATTTAAAAAGTAAGCGGACTTTATAATTTTGAGTCCGCTTAAATTTATTGAAAACAAAAGAGGAGGCAAAATGAATTTAGGAACAATTGCTTTTAATAAAAAGATATTTAATTTAGACCACATGACCTCAGAAGAACTAGAAGAGCTGATAAAAGATATGGAGTTAGACACTCAAAAAAAACAAAAAGAAATTAAAAAAATGTTAAAATGAGAGGACAAAATTCTAGTGGATAAATTGAAAAAAAATAAAGAAGAAAATTTTATAAAATTGCTAAATGATATTAAAAAAACATTAAAAGACCAGACTAAAGTATCAGCAGCTATGCAATATAGCAAAAGTAGAGAAATAATCTTAAATAAAATTAGCAATGAAAATGCAGCTATAACATATGGTATAAGTTTAATAAATAAGAAAGTGATTGAAAATTTAGAAAAATATGCTGAAGTAGAAAAAGAACTAAAAGAATTAATGGAAAAATACGAAATGTATTTAGTAGAGCTAGCAAAATACCATGATAATCAAATAGTAGCAGAATATATAAAATTATATGAAGAAGAATTAGAAAAAATAAAAATACAAACAAAAATATATTACTTAATTCAAGATGAAAAAAAAGCAAAACAAAAAGTAGATAATAGCGATGATGATATCAGAGAACAAATTTGTAATTTAGAAGATGAATTAGCTAATATTGAATTAAAAATAAGAAGAAGAAAACCAACAATAAAAAAGAAAATAATAGAAAAAGAAAATGAATTAAATAAAGCGATAGAATCAAAACAGACAAGCTTGCAAAAAGATTCAATAAAAGGACCACGTATATTTTCTAAAGCAACAAAATTCTTTTTAGGAAAAATAAAACCAGTTAAACTAATAGAAAAAAATGTATTTACAAATTTAAAAAATAGATTAGAAATATACGAAAAAGAAGAAAGACAAGTAAAAAAGATAAATGAACAATATACAGAAGAGAATATAATAAATACAATAGAAAAAGTAAACATTGAAGAATAATGGAGGCTTTTAATAATGTCAGAAGAAAAAGAAATAAAATCTATAAAAGTAAGTTTAAAAAGACTTGTTTTTATATCAATGATTTTAATAGTTATAATAATGGGTCTAATATATATATCTTTAAATAAATTAAAAGACCTAGATAAAAATAAAGTATCAACTATTCAAAAATCAAAAGAAAATATAACAATAATTGAATTTAATGAAGAAGATGCTATTAGTCTGTTAACACAATATCTAGATGATAGATCATTAGCATATTCTAATCCACAAGCTTTATTAGAAAAATATAGTTTTGCAACAAATCAAGAATTTAGCAAGTTTGAAAAAACAGCAGATGAACAATTTATAAGAACAGACATAATATATGAAAAAATAAGAAATCAAATGCAAAAATACATTACAAAAGAATTTTTTACAAAACAATTTAAGAATGTATACAAATTATCAAATGGAATAACTCATGTTGCAGTAACAAAAACTTCAAAAGAAAGCTATACAATAACAAGACATGAATTGCTAGAAACAACTACAAAACAACGATTAAATGTATGGTATAAAACTACTAAAGACGGAGTAACATCAGAAGAAAAAAACATGCAAGTAGAATATTCAAAAATAAATGGAAATTGGATAATATCAAACATAAAATAAATAAAACTATTGCGAAAACTGATAAAAGATGTTAAAATAAATAATCATATAAAAATCGATGAAAAAGCAAAGTAGATTTAGGCAAAATATAGAAAGAGAAAATAAGTGACTACGCTGAGAGCTTATTATATATTCTAAATCGAAATTTCACTTTGGAGATTCTATATCAAAAGTATAGACGTTTGCAACGTTATAGCTTATAGAGGTTAATATTTAATTAATAAAATTAGGTGGTACCACGTATACATAAGTATTTCGTCCTATTAGGAGTGAAATACTTTTTTTGATTTTATAAAAATATATAAGGAGGAGAAGACTTTGAAAGAGCAAATAAGCCAAATTCAAAAAGAAGCATTAGAAAATGTAGAAAACAGTAAAGACTTAAAAGAATTAAATGACATCAGAGTAAAATATTTAGGAAAAAAAGGAGAGTTAACACTTTTACTAAGACAAATGGGAAGTCTTTCAGCAGAAGAAAGACCAGTAATGGGAGCAGCAGTAAATACAGCAAAACAAGAAGTAGAAGATAAGATTCAAGAAAAAGAAGAAACTTTAAGAAAACTAGAACTAGCACAAAAATTAGAAAATGAAGATATTGATATAACACTTCCAAGTCAAAAAATAAAAAGGGGAAGCAAACACCCATTAAACAGAGTAATAGAAGAAGTAGAAGATCTATTTGTTTCAATGGGATATGACGTTGTTTCAGGACCAGAATTAGAAACTGATGAATACTGTTTTGAAAGATTAAACTTACCTAAAGGGCATCCAGCAAGAGACATGCAAGATAGTTTTTATATAACACCAGACTATTTATTAAGAACACAAACTTCAGCTGTTCAAGCTAGAACAATGATGTCAAACGAAGAAAAAACACCAATAAGAGTAATAGTACCAGGTAAAACCTTTAGAAGAGAAGATGACGCAACACATTCACATCAATTCAATCAAGTAGAAGGTTTAGTAGTAGATAAAAATATTTCCCTAGCAGACTTAAAAGGAACACTAGAAGTATTTATGAAAAAAATGTTAGGCCAAAATACAGAATTACGTTTTAGACCAAGTTATTTCCCATTTACGGAACCATCATATGAAGTAGATGTCACATGTTTCAAATGTGGAGGAAAAGGATGTAATCTATGTAAACAAACAGGCTGGATAGAATTATTAGGTTCAGGAATTGTTCATCCAAATGTATTAAAAATGAATGGATATGATCCAGAAAAATATTCAGGATTTGCATTTGGAGTAGGATTAGACAGATTAGCAATGTTTAAATATGGCATAACAGACATAAGACTTTTATATCAAAATGATGTAAGATTTTTAAAACAATTTGATAGAAAGGATGAAGAAAATGAAATTAAGTATTAATTTTTTAAAAGACTATGTAGATTTAGATAAAGATATAGATGTTATAAAACTTGCTGAAGATATGACAAACGCAGGAAACGAATATGACGAAGCAGGCAAATTAATAAATGCAACTAAATTAGTAATAGCAGAAGTAGTTGAATGTAAAGATCATCCAGATTCAGACCACTTACACTGCTGCAAAGTAAATACAGGAAAAGAAGTATTAAATATAGTATGTGGAGCACCAAATGTAAGAAAAGGGCTAAAAGTAATTTTAGCTTTAGATGGTGCCGAATTACCAGGTGGAACAATAAAAAGAGGAGTAATTAGAGGTGAAGAATCTAATGGAATGATTTGCTCTATAGCAGAACTAGGATTAGAAGCAAAATTCTTAACAGAAGAAGATAAAGCTGGAATACACGAATTGCCACAAGATGCCCCAATAGGAAAAGATCCAATCGCATATATGAAGATGGATGATAGTGTAATAGATTTTGATTTAACAGCAAATAGAGGCGATTTATTAAGCATTTTAGGAATGGCACATGAAGTAGGAGCAATATATAATAAAAAAGTAAAAGAAATTGATTTATCACATAAAGAAAACAAAGAAGATATAAATGATACATTTAAAGTAAAAGTAAATACAGATAACTGCTCAATATTCTTAAGTAAAAAAGTAAAAAATGTAGAAATAAAAGAAAGCCCAGACTTTATAAAAAATAGACTTATAGCATCAGGAATAAGACCAATAAATAATGTAGTTGATATAAGCAATTATGTTATGCTAGAAACAGGACAACCACTACACTTTTATGATGCAGATTGTTTAAAAGATTGCTTAGAAGTAAGAATGGCAAAAGAAGGAGAAAAATTAACAACATTAGATAATATTGAAAGAACATTAAAATCAGAAGATATCGTTATTTCAGACGGAACAAAAGCTATAGGTTTAGCTGGTGTAATGGGTGGATTAGAAACAGAAATAACAGACAAAACAAAAAATATAATTATAGAAGCTGCTATATTTGATTCAGTAAAAATAAGAAGAACATCAAACGCAATATTAAGAAGTGAAGCAAGCAATAGATTTGAAAAAGGCTTAGACTCAAACAGAACATATATGGCAATAGAAAGATCTTGCAATCTATTAGAAAAATATGCTAATGCTGAAGTAGTTGGAGGTTTAGCAAAATACGACACAACCGAAAAAGAAGATAAAGAAATTAAAATAACAGCAAAAAATATTAATGCAATATTAGGAATGGAAATTTCAGAAAAAGATATTTTAGATGTATTTGAAAGACTAGGATTCAAAACAGCAATAAAAAATGAAGTAATAACAGTGTTAGTGCCTAGAAGAAGAATTGATATATCAATAAAAGAAGATTTAATCGAAGAAGTTGGACGTATCTATGGCGTAAATAATATAAAAGGAAAATTGCCAGATATATTACCTAAGATGGGAAGCTATGACAAGGTAACAAGACAAATTAGAAATAAAATGGTAGACCTAGGTCTAAGCGAAACATTATCATATGTTTTAGTACCAGAAGCTGATAGCAAAATGTTTACTAAAGATGAATGTGAAACAGTAAAACTATTAGACCCACTATCAGAAGATAAAAACACATTAAGACATAGTGTAGCTATTGCATTATATAAAATATATGAATATAACAAAGCTAGAAATAATAAAGACATATCAATTTTTGAAATAGGAAAAGCGTTCCAAAAACAAGGAGAAGAATATTCAGAAACACAAAAATTATCAGCATTAATGACAGGTGAATATTATTTAGGAATAGAAAAAAGAAAAGTAGATTTTTATATTATCAAAGGAATAGCAGAAGAAATACTAGATTATTTAGGATATAACGGAAGATATAGCTTTATAAAAGACAAAGAAAAGTTGCCAAAAGAAATGCATCCAGGTCAATCAGCAATTATATCAGTAAATAACGATTATGTAGGAATTATTGGAAAGATACACCCTGAAATAGAATCAGAAGACGTATATATATTAGAAATAGACTTAGACAAATTATTAGCTAAAAAAGTAAGTAAAATGAAATATAAAGAAATTTCAAAATTTCCATCAATCAAAAAGGATTTAGCTATAGTAGTAGATAAAAAATTATCTGCACAAGAAATAAGTGTAAAAATCAAAAAATATGCAGGATCACTATTAGATAGCCAAGAAGTATTTGACATATATACAGGAAAAGGAATAGATGATAATAAAAAGAGTATAGCTTTTTCATTAACATTTGCAAAACAAGATAGAACATTAACAGATGAAGAAATTAATGAAGTAATGAATAAGATAATAGCAGGATTAGAAAAAGACATAAAAGCAGAATTAAGATAAATAAAATAAAAACTTAAATTACTAATTTAGTAATTTAAGTTTTTTGTTATTTAAAAAATTTAGTTGATATTTGAAAAAATTATAGTATAATAACAACATACCAAAGTTGAAAAAAGCTGTATGACTTGAGACTTAAAAGGGAGGTGCATATTATGCACAGGACATCAGTTATTCTGGTCCGAACAGACCAAAGAGAACTGTATGCCAACCGGTATGATGTTCGAAAAACGAATGGTGGACAATTAATCCTAAGTTTACTCGAACGCATTGGTAGCATACTAAACATTGAAAAACTAAATACTGACAGAGCCTATCTTGCACTAATGACCACGAATTTTCATGAAGGCAGGAGTAGGGTGACAACTAAAATCGGCGAAGCGTTTAGCGAAATCGCACAGGTACAAAATGTTGTAGCTACATTGTACGACGAGGATGTTGAAAAATACAGACCATATCGCATAATGATATTCTGCAACTGCGTACAATTTGAAATGCTAAACGCTAAAGAAAGTTTAGAGCCGATGGAGAACGAAATCATCATTGAGTACAAAGGGAGGCGAAAACGAACGTTTTCATTAAGAAGAACCTATGCTTCAGCAATGCCCGATTTGCGAAAAACGTATACCGAAAAAGCACAGGTATATGCTACGATTAAGAGCATAGGATGGATCAACGAACACACCTACTACAGATTGGAAGATGCACATGTTTTTACTGAAGAATGGGCAACACGTATGTTGGAAAAGCTCGAAACAGTAGAAGCAGATGTAATGTATCCAACACTGTCAGAAGAGTGGATTCTTAACCAGGAAGACTTTGAAAGGAAGGTATTACCTCGGGAATTATATTGGGAAAAGATGAGAGGAACGATAGCGAACAAGGATTTTTGGAGATGGTATTTAAAAATCTTCAAAGAAGCAGAGGTCGTATTCTCGAGAAAATTTCCACGAGGAAAGGTAATAAAGGGCTAACTGGAGCTGATGCACGAAAGGAAAACCGGAACACATACAATAATGTGTTCCGGTTTTGCAGTAAATAATATATTAAACAAAAATAACAGAGTAATAAATTTGAAAATGCGCTAGCTGCTAAGACTGTTAAATCTATGATTTTTACAGTCTTAGTAGTTAATTTTAAAATTAAATTTTAAAATTAACTTCCTATAATAAAGTGAGTGATTGCGAAGAGCAAATTTTCAAATTTATTACTCTGTTATTTTTGTTTTAATATTATTTCTAATTAAAACTCACAATTATTTGGAGTTCTAGGGAATGGAATTACATCACGAATATTTTGCATACCAGTAAGATACATTAAAAGTCTTTCAAAACCTAAACCAAATCCAGAATGGGTAATACTACCATATTTACGTAAGTCTAAGTACCACCAATACTCATCTTTAGGAAGACCAAGTTCTTTCATTCGAGTCTCAAGTTTTTCTAAATCATCTTCACGTTGACTACCACCAATTAATTCACCGATACCAGGAACAAGTAAATCAGTAGCAGCAACAGTTTTACCATCATCATTTTGTTTCATATAAAAAGCTTTAATATCTTTTGGATAATCAGTAACAAAAACAGGTCTACCAAAAACTACTTCACTTAAATATCTTTCATGTTCAGTCTGAATATCAGTACCCCAAGAAACAGGAAATTCAAATTTGTCGTTATTTTTCTCAAGCTCTTTAATAGCATCAGTATAAGTAATTCTACCAAAATCAGAATTCAAAACATGATTTAATCTTTCTAATAAACCGGGACTAACAAAATTATCAAAAAATTCCATTTCTTCAGGAGCATTTTCTAAAACATCTTTAATAATATATTTAAGCATATCTTCAGCTAAGTTAATATCATCATTTAAATCAGCAAAACAAATTTCAGGTTCAATCATCCAAAATTCAGCAGCATGTTTAACTGTATTAGAATTTTCAGCTCTAAAAGTAGGTCCAAAAGTATAAACATTTCTAAACGCAAAAGCATAAGTTTCAACATCTAATTGACCACTAACAGTTAAGTGAGCAGGTCTAGCAAAAAAGTCTTTTGAAAAATCCATGTTACCTTTATCATCTTTAGGTAAATCATTTAAATCACTAGAAGTAACAGTGAACATTTCACCAGCACCCTCAGCATCACTAGAAGTGATTATAGGAGTATGGACATATACAAATCCACGTTCTTGGAAAAATTTATGAATAGCAAAAGAAACAACAGAACGAACTCTGAAAACAGCATTAAAAGTATTAGTTCTAGGACGTAAGTGAGCAATAGTTCTTAAATATTCAAAAGTATGTCTTTTCTTTTGAAGTGGATATTCAGAAGAAGCTAAATTAAATATTTCTACATTACTAGCTTGTACTTCAAAAGGTTGTTTAGCATTTTCTGTTTTAACTAACTTTCCTTCTACAATGATAGAAGAAGCAATAGTTAATTTTCTAATATCTTCAAAATTAGAAAGAGAGTCATTAAAAACTATTTGAACATTTTTAAAAAAAGAACCATCATTAATTTCTATAAAGCCAAAAGTTTTAGAATCTCTAACAGTTTTAACCCAACCGCTAATTTTAATATCCTTTTCTAAATATGTATTAGTATTCCTGTATAAATCTTTAATTAAAATATTATCTTTACTCATATAAAAAATCCTTTCAATATATTAAAATAATACAATTATTATATAACATTTTTCGAAAAAAACAAGCAGTAAAGCTATAAGAGGAATTAATCTAAAATAAATCTGAATATAGAAATGCTTAGATAATAAGAAAAAACTATTGCAAAAAAAATAATTTATGATAAAATAAAGAAAATTTGTTTGGTAAGGAGAAAAGTATGTACGCATATATAAAAGGAACATTAGAAGAAAAAGCAAAAGACTCTATAGTAGTAGAAACAGCAGGAATAGGATATAAAATATACATATCAGAAAAAACAATGATGACTCTTGGAGAACTAGGAGAAAAAATAAAAATATATACACATTATCATGTAAGAGAAGACAATATAAGTTTATATGGATTTACAAGTAATGAAGAATTAAAAATGTTTGAATTATTATTACAAGTAAGTGGAATTGGAGCAAAAACAGCGATAACAATGTTATCAAATATAACACCATCACAATTCGCATTAGCAGTAATATCAAATGATATAAAAGAACTGGTAAAAATACCAGGAATAGGTACAAAATCAGCACAAAGAATGATATTAGAACTAAAAGATAAACTAAAAGTAGAAAATGCAATAGAAGAAAAATCAGAAACAAAAACAGAAGAAATAAGCAATGTAGAAGCAATAAATGAAGCTACACAAGCATTACAAATACTAGGATACAACAAAGCAGAAATTAAGAGAGTATTTGAAAAAATACAACTAAAAAATGCCTCAACAGAGGATATAATTAAAAATGCATTAAAGAACTTAGCAAGATAAAATATTAAAAGTTGTCAATGGGGACGTCCTTTTTTGATAACACTTAAAGGAGAAAAAACGATGAACGAAACACAACCATTAGCCTTTAGAATGAAACCAAAAACATTAGAAGAATTTGTTGGTCAAGAACATATAGTAGGAAAAGATAAACTATTATATAGAACAATAAAAGCCGACAGATTATCAAGCATAATACTATGGGGACCTCCAGGCTGTGGAAAAACCTCACTTGCAAAAGTAATAAGTAATACAACAAAATATCAATTTAAGAAACTAAATGCAGTTACTTCAGGTGTTGCAGATATGAAAAATGCAATACAAGAAGCCAGTAACCCATTTATGAATCCAACAGGAAAATGTATATTATTTATTGATGAGATACATAGATTTAACAAACTACAACAAGATGCATTATTACCTTTTGTTGAAGACGGAACTGTAATATTAATAGGAGCAACAACAGAAAATCCATATTTTGAAGTAAATAAAGCTTTAATATCAAGATCAATGGTAATAAAACTAGAGCCACTTAAAAAAGCTGATATTATAAAAGTTATAAAAAATGCATTAACATCAAAAGAAGGATTAGCAGATTATAATGTTAAAATATCAGATGACATAATAGAAAAAATTGCAGAAATCTCCGGAGGAGATGTACGAACAGCTTTAAACGGACTAGAAATAGCAGTACTTACTACTAAAATGAACTCCAAAGGTGAAATAGAAATTACAGAAGAAATAGCAGCTCAAAGCTTTAATAAGAAAAAAACGATGTTTGATAAAAATGGTGATAGCCACTATGATAATATAAGTGCAATGATAAAATCACTTAGAGGAAGTGATTCAGATGCTGCGATATTCTATTTAGCAAGAGCATTAGAAGCAGGAGAAGACCCAATGTTTTTAGCTAGAAGATTAGTAATTTCAGCAGCAGAAGATGTAGGATTAGCAAATCCTCAAGCTTTAGTAATTGCAACATCCGCTATGCAAGCAGTGTCAATGGTTGGAATGCCAGAAGCTAGAATAATACTCGCAGAAGCAGCAGTATATATAGCTGAATCTAAAAAATCAAATGCCTCATATAATGCGATAAATCAAGCAATAGAAGATGTAGGAAATAAAGATACAGGAACTATACCAATGCACATAAGAAATGCACCAGCTAGTGGAATGAAAGAATTTGGCTATGGAGAAGGATATAAATATCCTCATGATTATCCAGGACACTGGGTAGAACAACAATATTTGCCAGATAAAATGCTAGGAACAAAATATTATATTCCTGATGAAAACATAAAAGATGAAAATTTTAATAAATAAAAAAAGAGGGCTCTACATAAATAGGAGTCCTCTTTTAAATTAGGGATAATAAACAAATTATTCTTCTAATAAGTATTTATATTTTTCATAATATTCAGGATTAATTTCAATATTCTCATCAAGCATATATTGTAAATTTGCTTTAAAAGATTCAAGGTCATCCTTTTCGATATTATCTTTTAACATAGCATTTAAAAGAATATCTTCAACATCTTCATAAGGTTTATATTCATCTCCATTTGGAACTTTTAAATCCTCATCTGTAACAGTACCAAACTCAATAAATAAGTCAGTAGTAAGTAAAAATTCTTGGCCATTTTGTAATGTTGAAGGATTTGAACCTCTAACAGGAAAACCGGTTTTTTTATCAAAATAAGAATAATATTTATAGCCATCATAATTAGAAATAATTCTATAGCAATCTATTCCGTTACATTTTGTTGAATCAATTCTACCTAAAGCACTTTGAAAAATTAAAGCTAAAAAATCAGGTTTTTCAGAAGAATATAATATGCTATAATCATGCGTATAATCATAATCAGATTCTTTATAGTATTTTATTCCTGAAATATAATCAGTAGAATAATTATAATGTTTATTATTATAATATAAATCAATATACTCAGGAACTATTACACTAGTTGAATTATCAAAATGATTAGTTTGAGAGAAACAAGCTAGTTTTAAAGCATTACCATCTTTATAATATGTATCTTCAAACAATACTTGATCTAATTGATAGAAATAGCTCCTAACATGATAATTATTCATATTAATATGTTCATCCACATGTCTATATTGTGAAGTAAGAATAATAAAGTTCCTAATGAAATGAACTAAAAATAATAAAACAATAATTAAAACAATAGTCTTCAAAATTCTATATTTTTTACGAAATTTTTTAGAAAACTTAACAAATTTTTTAGATTTAGTTTTTTCATTTTCGTTTTCATCAGATTTCATAGAATTAAGAATAGTAGTACATTCGCTACATTCTTTTAAATGATTTTCAATAAATAAATTAGTATCATTATTTGTTAAATTTTCAATATAGTTAGGAAGTAAATCTCTAACTAAATTACAATCTTTATTTTTCATAAGAATCACCTTCTTTCAACTTATTCTTTCCTCTATAATAAGTAACTCTAGCCCAAGTTTCAGTTCTACCGGAGCATTTTTCCAATTTCCTTAAAAGTTAAATCATCATAAATATGAAGATAAATAACCTTTTTAGTCATATCATCTAAAGAATCTATTTTTTTATTTAATTCTGAATGTTCTTCATTTGAAATGAACTTATTTTCAATACTTTCATCAATATTTATATAATCAAAAATATCATCAGAAGTATCAGAAATTTTTTTCTTTTTACGAAGTTCATCAAAATAAAGATTTTTTGCTATTTGACATAACCAAGTAGAAATTTTTGACTGATTTTTAAAAGTGTTAATATTCATAATTGCTTTAAAAAAAGTGTCTTGAGTAAGTTCTTCTGCTAAATCACCATTTTGAGTTAAGCAATATAGATATTTATATACAAGATCAAAATATTCTACATATATATCTTCTATATTTTTCTTCATATGTTTGCTCCTTTGTAAATTAGACGTTTTTAAAAGAAAAACGTTACAAAATAATGAAAAATTATATTTATATATGAGTAATACTATATAACACATAAAAAGACGTGAGGCGGGAAAATATCCACGCCCCGAATAGATTTGATAATTAGAAAATCTGAGATGCAAAATCGTTAATGCTTTTCAAGAATGCGAATAGCAAAACGACCATCACTTTGATCTGTGGTTACAGTGAGCTTTCCATACTTTGTGAAAACATACTGGTTTGCTCGTTTTTTTATAACTAAGCTACCATACCGAGAATGCACATGAATATGCACATTTTCTTCCAAATTTTCACAATCAAAAGTACAGTCTCCATTCAAAGCA
>Ga0137298_10060_pt1 | contig 103753 bp, 91 predicted proteins | sample RamsorincwithD2O_2_FD_97182 | JGI IMG/M metagenome (GOLD analysis project Ga0137298, IMG submission 97182) | Mouse cecal microbial communities from Vienna, Austria - Glucosamine amended with D2O | ecosystem: Host-associated > Mammals > Digestive system > Large intestine > Cecum | place: Austria...
TTGATAAATCTGGTGTCAAAGTCGGGAAAAGGATGGAGTGGTTGATTTCAATTCCCCTCTTGTCCATCCATGTCTTCTTAGCAAAAATCTTCATGTTCTCAGCGACTCTGATGAGTTTTCTTCCGATTTTGTCAAGATGCACGAATGGGAAATCCAATATCAAAACGGAGAGATAAAGGTTGAGCGTGCGCCTGGAACTGGAAACCGCCGTTATATCCGTGCCACCATTCCTTTTTCTATTTATTTAAGCTGGGACAAAGAGTTGAGAAAAGCCAAAGATAAAAGTTCTTTAACTCTCCCAAGCAAAGTTATACGTGCGACAAAAGACTTTTTTGAGGAGGGCATTTATAAGAACCAAGAACTTAAACCGTTCTTTCCAAAACCTAGGGAAAATAAAAAGAAATTTACGCTGAATATTGAGCTTGTCGGAAGTACGGTTAAATTCTCTTACGTGACTGCATAAGTTATGAGACATCTAACAATTTCTGTGATAGGAAGCTTTGTAGGCTTGAAGGGAAATTTACTTGACAATCATCGGATGTAAGTTTTTAGAATTGAAACTAAATTGAAGTCGAAATATCAATCTAACTTCAAGTTTCAGTTGAAGGGTGTAAGTTTGTACAATTGAAACGGAAGATTTCCGCCGAGAGCACCAAAAGCAGTACAAGTTTCAGTTGAAGGATGTAAGTTTGTACAATTGAAACACCAATGCTTCTGGTCCATCCGGCAAGCGCAGGCCAGTTTCAGTTGAAGGATGTAAGTTTGTACAATTGAAACTAATTTCTCCGATTAGGTTGTTTCTGTTTCTGATTGTTTCAGTTGAAGGATGTAAGTTTGTACAATTGAAACCCTCAGCTAATGCTATGAAATCTAACAATTTTATTTTGTGTTAGCTGAGGATTTTTTCGAAACACTTCAAACTGCACAAAAAGTGCCGAATTTTTCGAAAATTTTGATTTTTGGATGCATTTACCCACCCATTTTTCAATCAAAAAATCTAATTTATTTTGGTTCGGTTGATTCTTCGTTTCTAGAAATGTCAACTCCTTGTGCAGTCTTTCGTCTTTTAACTACCTAGATTTCCGTTTTACCTAATGCTGGTAGACCAGTTCTTAAATTTTTCGAAACAAAAATCTCGTCAACTCAATCAAAACAGAGTTTGTTCATAACGGCTTTACTGTTGTTGATAATCGTTCTTATTTGCAATATAATCAGCGAATTGAATAAGGGAGATTCCGATGCCTCACGCAAATTTAACTCAAGTTTCATTGTGCGATGTACCTGTGAATCAGGTGTGCACTTTGGTCAAATGGGGAGCCTTGGACGAACCAACGGTTCAACGTTTGAATCAAACAGGTATCCTTCTCGGTGTCACTATCCGAGTTGCAGAACAAACCATCTCAGGTCCTGTCGTAGTCGTATTAAATGATTCAAGACTTGCCATTGGCACGGAGATCGCTAAAGAGCTTAAAGTTGTCTTGGGAGAAAGAAATGCTTCTTAAAAATATGCATCCCGGAGAAAAAGGTCAGATCGTTTCTTTTAAAAGAGGTTTGCCTGAATACAGAAAAAGATTGCTTGCCTTGGGCGCTTTGCCCGGCACAGATTTCGAAGTCACTAGAGTGGCTCCTCTTGGCGACCCTGTTGAAATCAAACTGAGAGGTTCATACATCAGTGTCCGAAAGGGCGAAATCGAAATTTTGGACGTTAAACCCATTTAAGTACTAAATGCCTATAAAAAATACTATTTGCGTGGTCGGTAACCCAAACTGTGGTAAGACCACGCTCTTTAATGGTCTGACAGGTTCGAATCAAATCGTCGGAAACTGGCCCGGAGTCACCGTAGAGAAAAAAAGCGGTGACTTTGTTTATAAGAACCGTTACATCACAATTGTCGACCTGCCTGGCATCTATTCTTTACAGCCGAGCTCCGCCGCAAGCATCGATGAAAAAGTCGCGCGTGATTACATCCTCCAAAACGAAGCGGAATTGGTTGTTAATATCGTTGACGCCAGTAATCTGGAAAGAAATCTTTATCTGACGGCACAGCTTATTGAAATGCGTGTTCCAATGATTGTAGTTGTGAACATGCTCGACGTCGCTGCCGCTCATAAGATTGAAATTAATATTGAGAACCTTCAAAGAGATTTGAACTGTAAGGTTGTCGGTATCGTTGCTTCGAAAGAAGAAGGTCTTAAAGAGTTGTGTGAAGCTATCGATGAACAGCTCGATGACCTTAAAACTCCTCCTAATCCAATTGCGTTCCATCCTGATATTACGGAAGCCATTAAGCAAATTGGCGCTTTACTGGCGAAGCAGAATGTTGAGAAACCTCAGTGGGTTGCAGAGCAGCTTCTTGAAGGGGACGAAGAACTTCTCACTCGTCTTCATGGCGTTGACTTAACAGAAGCTAAAAAGATTATCGATGCTCTTAACGAGAAATACCAAGGTGACTTAGATATCGCGATGGCCGATGCTCGTTACAGCTTTGTATCTGAAGTCGCGGCCGACTGCATCATCAGAAAAGGCGAAGTTAATCAGAGCACTACTGAAAAAATCGATAAGTTCGTTCTTAACCGTTGGCTCGGTATTCCGTTCTTCTTGTTCGTGATGTATCTGATGTTTGTTTTCTCAATCAACATCGGCTCTGCATTTATTGATTTCTTTGACATGCTTTTCGGCGCAATCTTTGTAGAAGGTTTTGGAAATCTCCTTACTTCCTGGGGAACGCCGGATTGGTTAAAGACAATTTTGGCTGACGGTATTGGCGGCGGTATTCAAACTGTTTCTACTTTCATTCCGGTAATTGCTTGTTTGTTCTTGAGTTTGTCTTTCTTGGAAGACTCTGGGTATATGGCCCGAGCAGCCTTTGTGATGGACCGCTTGATGAGAACGTTGGGCTTGCCGGGGAAATCATTTGTTCCATTGATTGTTGGCTTTGGCTGCAGCGTTCCTGCCATCATGGGCGCTAGAACGATGGAAAAGAGATCCGACAGAATTACTACAGTTCTCATGGCTCCGTTTATGAGCTGCGGTGCGAGACTGCCGGTTTATGTTCTCTTTGCAACAGCTTTTTGGCCGTTAGGCGGACAAAACTTAGTTTTCTCTCTTTACCTGATTGGTATTGTTGTTGCAATTATCACCGGTTTCGTACTTAAACGTACGGCTTTGAAAGGCGCACCTACCGCCTTCGTCATGGAGATTCCTCCTTACCATTTACCTACAATCAAGACATTGGCTTACCGTACATGGGATAGATTAAAGAGCTTTATTCTCAAGGCAGGTCAGCTGATTGTTACTATTGTGGCGGTTTTGGCCTTCTTGAACTCTTTAGGGACCGACGGTTCATTTGGCAACGAAGATACTGACAAATCCGTTCTTTCCAATATCGGTAAGACAATCGTTCCGGTATTCGAACCAATGGGTATGCAGCAAGATAACTGGCCTGCTGCAGTAGGCATCTTTACAGGCATTCTTGCAAAAGAAGCTGTAGTTGGCACGCTGGATTCTTTATATTCCGGCATGGGAACTCGTTCTGCTCAAGGTGACGACAGTGAAGTTAACACTGTTAAAGAACCTTCTCCGGCAGTAGAGGAAGAAGAAAAAGAATTCAGTATCTGGGAGTCCGCAAAAGAGGCTTTTGCCACTATTCCGGAAAATCTTTCCAAGCTTGGGGATTTCTTAGTTGATCCGTTGGGTGTTAATGTAGAAAAAGACCTGACTGACGTGGATGAGCAAGCTGCAGAACAAGAAGTTGGTGTTGGTACCATCCACAACATGAAGAAGCTTTTTGACGGAGATTTAGGCGCCTTCGCTTATCTCGTTATGGTTCTTCTTTATATTCCATGCTGTGCTTCCATTGGTGCAATGTATCGTGAAATCGGCGCTAAATGGACCATCTTTGCAGCATTCTGGACTTCAGCTCTGGGCTATGGCTCTGCTACATTGATCTATCAGATTGGTCGTTTTGGCAATCATCCGGTCTATTCTTCCGTGTGTATTGCTACAGTCTGCTTAGTGTTCATTCTTATCTTTGCCTATCTGAGAAAAGAAGGTACAGGTCCGGTGATGGAGTAAAAGGTAATGACATTAAGTGAACTTAGAATCTTGGTGCAGGAGAGGGGACAGATTTCTCTGAAAGAGCTCTCCCTCCACTTCGGATCTGATGAGTCCGCTATTGAAGCCATGATGGATCGTTGGATCCAAAAAGGACTGGTCAAGAAGGTTGAGCCTACAAAAGCTCAATGTTCAGGATGCGCTTTTTGCGGAGATGACGCACGTTTTCATTACGAATGGATTGGGCCTAGAGTAGTGAAATTTGTGAATAAATAACTGAGTTGAATTAATCCTCCAAAAAAATCGGGTGCTCAAGAATTGAAGTTTGAGCACCCGATTTGTATCAGAACGGCAAAGAAATACTAGATCTTGCTTTCAGGCAATGTAACTGTGTATGGGAAATCAATGACTTTAACGGATTCTCCTTTAACAGTAAAGTCAGAATCAAGATAATCAGCCCTGATAACGAAGAGAAAAGTATTACCAACGCATTGGATAACACGTCCCATCGGTTCGTTAATCATGAAAACTTCAGTCCCTTCATCAACGTTTTCGATGTTGGCCTGACCAAGAAGCATGCGGCGTTTTACACGGCCGAGATGCTGAGTCTTAGCAACGACTTCTTGTCCGGTGTAGCAGCCTTTATTAAAGGAAATAGCACCAATCAAATCCAAGTTCAGGAACTGTGGAAGCCACTCTAAGCTTTCAGCCTTGTCAATCAAAGCGACACCTTCTTCCATTAGTGCTTTAGGAAGCATATTTTCTTCAGTCTTACCGGATTCCATCATGTCAGGCAGTTTGCCAAAAGCCACGAACTTGGCGGAAAAGCCGTCGGCAGCCTTGCTTGGAAGACGTACTACGGTTACTGATTTTCCGCGGTAGACCTTCATAGGTTCAGCTGGAATAGCGGGGCAGACGGTAATTTTTTCAGAGTCTTTTTCTTTTGTCGCGAAGAAAGTGATGGGAACAGATTCAATGGCGATGGTGACTTTACTTCTAAGAATAAACTTAGAGAGTCTTTGAACTTCTGTCTCAGCAATAGAGACAGGCATCATCAAACCGAATCCGTTTGGAATTCTGAAAATTAAAGAGGAAGAAGCTACACGGCCTTGATGATTGCAGCTGGCCGTCCATTTTGCTTCGTCTTCTTTAAAGTGATGAACATCTTGGGTTAATTGGCCCTGAAGAAACGATTCAGCATCGTCTCCGGTGACAGAGACTAAACGGTAGTTAGGTTCATTGCTGAATGTCCATAAATCAGAACTAGACATAGTCATAATTTTCTCCATTTCTAGATTTTGCTAGGTTACCTTCCAAGCAATGTACTGAATGGCATTGCTAAACAAATTAGGCAACGAAGGTTTTAAAGATTGTATCTAATGTTATGAGAAGCTCAAGACCTTAACGGAATTCAATCTCATAAGTAAAATTAATAGCTCTAAAAACTAAAGTCGGAAAGTGCTTGTATAGGTAAACTTGAACTTCTGAACAAAAAGACTGTAGGAGATGATATTGCTCAAGATAATTAAGTATTTTGCACTTGCCGCCGCAGCTGCGGCAGCCCTCGCTGTCTGCTATGGTTATTGGTATGTTCAGGATCGGATTGTGCCTTTTCCAGAGGGACAACAAGAATTAGTTTTAAAGGTTCATAAGGGAGATACCACAAGAGTCATTGTGAGGGAAATGCAATCGGAAGGGCTTGATGTGCATCCTGACATATCCGCTTTAGCTTTTAAGCTGTTAGATGCAGATAAAAATATTCATGTCGGCCGGTACCTGATTCCTAAAGGCTGGACTCTTAATGAAATCATTGCTCATCTTAAAAGCGGCAAGGTGATTATGAGCAAGATCACCTTCATTGAAGGAACGGAAACAAAGAAAATTGTAGATAAGGTCAATTCTGATACTAACTTAGAACAGAACGCTGAGCCGATTACTGTGGAGAATGTAATGAAGGTGGTTGGAGCACCTGAAAATACTCATCCCGAGGGTCAGTTTGCTCCGGATACATTTGTATTTGCCGCAGGAACTCCTGTGAGTTCCATTCTCAAACAAGCTTATAACGAACAGCAAAAAAGATTGAAAAAAGTTTGGAACTCTCGCGATCCTTCCATTGCGGTAAAGAATCCTTATGAATTATTGATTCTTGCAAGTATTATCGAAAAAGAGACGGGGCATCCGGAGGACAGAAATCTGGTCGCCAGCGTGTTTAATAATCGTCTGAAGAAAAATATGCTGTTGCAGACAGACCCGACGGTTATTTATGGAACGAAAGACTATCAAGGAAAGATCCTTCGCTCCCATTTAGCAGCCGATCATCCTTACAACACTTATATTCACCCGGGACTTCCTCCAACTCCTATTGCTAATCCGAGCTTGGCTTCTTTAGAGGCCGCTGCACACCCTGCGGACACCAAATATTTATACTTTGTGGCCAAAGGTGAAGGAAAATCTTATTTTTCTCAAACTTTACGGGAGCATAATGCGGCCGTACAGAAATATTTAAGAAGCAAAGGAAAGTAATCGTGAGTGCAAAACCAAGAGGACGTTTTATCACAGTAGAAGGCGTGGACGGTGCAGGTAAAAGCAGTCAAATCGATGTGATAGCACAAGCGATTCGGGACAGAGGAATTGACTTGGTTATCACGAGAGAGCCGGGGGGAACTCCGACAGCAGAAAAAATAAGAGAAATTCTCCTGCACGATGAAATGTCTCCGAAGTGCGAAATGCTTCTTATGTTTGCTTCTCGTCAAGAGAATTTAGACAAGGTCGTTAAGCCGGCAATTGCTGAAGGGAAGTGGGTACTATGCGATCGCTTTACCGACGCTTCTTATGCTTACCAGGCCTATGGGCGTAATCAGCCCAAAGAATGGGTAGATTTGTTAGCTGACTTTGTCCATTCAGATATTTCTCCCGACAGAACGGTTTTGTTCGATATTGACACCGAAATTGCTGCAGCAAGACTTCAAAGAAAACTTGATCGTTTCGAAGCTGAAGAGAAAGACTTTCATAGAAGGGTCCGTGAAGGCTACCTGACTCTGGCAAGAAACGAACCGGAAAGATTTTTAGTTATTGATTCTTCACAGCCAAAGGACGAAATAAGCGCTTTCTTAAAAGAGGAGTTTTCTAAATGGGGTTAGCTCCTTATCCCTGGCTCCAGAAGCCTGCAGAGTTATTGGAGTCCTTCACAAAGAAGCTCCCGAGTTCGATTCTTATTCACGGTCCCAGAGGCAGCGGAACGTATGAGCTTGGAGAAGCATTTGCTAAATTAATCTTATGTAGTTCTCCAGTAGACGGGCATGCCTGTGGGCAATGCGCAGAATGTAAGTTAATTGAAGCGGGTAACCACCCTGATTTCAAACTGCTTCTCTCAGAAGCGGAGGAAGCGATCCATCCGTTGCCATGGCAAAAAGAAGCTAAGCCGGTCACGGGCAAGAAAACTATATCCAGAACGATTTCCATCGAACAGATCCGTGCTTTAAGCGACTTTATCGGAATCAGTTCTCATCGAGGAGGCCGAAGAGTTGTTTTGGTTTATCCGGCTGATACCATGATGGCTGATCAAAGTTCAGCTCTTCTTAAAACTCTGGAGGAGCCGCCTCCAAGCATGGTTTTTATTCTAGTGTCAGACAACTTGGATAGGATGCTGCCGACGATTCGATCAAGATGTCAGCTTGTGCGAGTTGCACCTCCGACACAGGAGCAAGGAGTTCAATTTTTAAAAGAAAAGGGTGTCGAAAATCCCGTCGAGGAACTAGCTAAGCTTGGCGGAATGCCTTTACTTTATTTTGAGCAAGATCAGAAACTGCGCCTAGATCCGGAAAAAGAAGAAAAACTTCTAGACCTATTGGCAAAAGGACCTGCTCTGGATGCCCGAAGCATAATTGATCTTTCTTCGGCGGAATATTCTCTGGTGCCTTTAACTACGCTTCTGCAAAGATGGTGTAATGATCTGGTTTTAGTCTCTCAAGGACTTCAACCGCGTTATTTCTTAAGAAGAGCAAATCAAACAAAATCTATAGCGTCTTCAGTTAATCTCAAAAAACTGTATGCATTTTGGGATGAGCTGAATACAACCAGACGCCACCTGCAGATTGCTTTGAATCCCAGGATGATGACGCAAGATATGTTATTTAAATATAAAGATATCTTTCCAAAAAGACGGTAGTTTTTTATAAGTCCGGTTTCTTCTTCAGAGCCTCTACGATAGTCTGTTCATCCGGAATAATGTACTTACTGGTTGTGCCGACGGAAGCATGCCCAAGAGCAGTTTGTACGACGTTAACCGGCATGACTTCCAAGCTTGTTACGGCAAAGGTATGTCTGAGCCAGTGAGTGGAACTGGTGCGTAGTTTGGCAGCGTCCAATGGACGTTCCTTTTTAATATGGTCAGCGACATCGCCTAAGAAATTAGAAAGGATGACGTAAAGACCTGAACGGGTTACGCCGCCTTCTAAATTCTTTTTAGATTTCCTCATAGAAGCCAGAAGCAGGGATTGAGAACCGGCTTCATCTCCCAGTGGCGGAAGATTGCGGAGTTCTAAGTAATCGGAAATCATTTTTACTTGTTCATTGGATAAAGGAAGGCGTCTTTCTTTGTCTCCTTTTCCAATGACGGTAATAAACATCACGCTGCTGCCGCCGATGTTGCGAGCTGCAATCCATGAAGAGCGGGCATTAATCATTTCGCTGCAGCGCATGCCCAGACCTTTTCCAAGAAGCAGAATAACTTTTAACCTTGCCTTTTGAATGGACTCGGGCATCGCCTCAAGATAAGCAAGGATTTCGTCCCATTGTTCTTTAGACAAAGATCGATCGGCGTATTCTTTTGGCTTTCCTTCCCCCGGAAGGAGCGGTATTTTGGGCGATATCTGATCGAAAGGATTCATTTTCAGGTATCCCGTTTTTTGCAAGAAGGAAAAGAGCTGACGCACAACGGTCATAGCAATTTTTCTGCTGGAATAAGACAAAGCCGAGCTAAAAGGGCGCCAAGCTCCGGACGATCGAGTTGTATTCTTTGGTCCGAGCCAGGTACTTTGAGGCTGGTTCCAGCGGGCACCCCACGTTTCATCGCTGGAGCGTCCGAGCATTTCCAACCAAGTTAAGTATTCGGCGCAGTCTTCCAAGGTAAGGGAGGAGAGGGCAGTTCTTTTTTCGATAATGGCCCAAAGAAGAAATCTTTCGGCTTCTTTTTTATAAGCCGCTTGAGTATTTTGATTTTTTCCTCTTGCTTTCAACCAAGAATGAATGGCCTGTAGGTCATCTTCAGCACTAAGTTGACAGTTGGCTTTGTCTCCGCGGTTTGTCCCTTCTCTTCCGTTAAAAAGATCAGGCACCTTAAAAGATTCGAGAGGAACAATTTGTGAGCGCTCGGAGTGCATGAATCCAGCGCGTTGCGGAACTTTTTTGAAGTGAGTTTCAGGATTAACGACTTCAGTAAATTGGGCTCCTGCTACAACACCGATTTTATGTCCGTAGTAAGGCTTGGTAAGTTCAATGGCCTTTTTTAAAACCGAATCCGGAAGCTCTACTCCTTCTAGGCGATGGTCATACAACCATTTAAGGATTCCATTCGCCGTTTCCTTTTCAAGATGGACGGATTTCCACCAATTATTGTCATTGATATAAATTAAGTCCATTAAGTCATCTAGGTTGTAGATTTCGTTGGACTTAAGGTGTTCGGAGACATCTTCAAAAAAATACTGTGAAAGGGGAGCATCAAAATCTAATTGGGACATAACAATATTGGTTTTTCTGCAAGCTTACGTTTTGGCCTGTGTTGTGTTCGATTATGGTTCCAAAATTCTTCCTCAATAATAAGACGGAAATCAGCAGAAACGAGAAGGTAAGAGTTCAATTGTCTTTTGAGAAAGAGAAAGGTTTCCCGGTGTGCTTGGGGTTATAGTTTATGGATGAGCATTACTCACTTCAAAAAATGCAATCTAAGCTTTGACTTACTTGCTATATAAGAGAAGATTTTTACGCCCTGAGTAGCAACGGATATGAAAGAATTGGTTGGTGCGAGAGGTCGGACTCGAACCGACACGTCTAAGACACTAGAACCTAAATCTAGCGCGTCTACCAATTTCGCCACACTCGCTTTTTGAAGAGCCGTAATTCTACTACAAAATCAAAATTGAATCTTTTGAAATTATTTATTTAATAATCTCAAGGGGTTAAATAAAAAGTGCCTTTGTATGTTTCTAAAACACAAGAAAGCTCGTAAGTTAGGAGTTGATTTGGTGTTTGGTGCAAGAGGTCCGACTCGAACCGACACGTCTAGGATTCTAGAAGCCAAACCTAACGCCTCTACCACTTTCGCCAAATTCGATTTTTGAAGAGTTGAGGTGAGGTTCTAATATAAAATCTAAACTGAGTCTTTTGAAATTATTTTTTAGAGAAGTCAGCGCCGCCCAAGTATTTCTCTAGCCAAAGAGAGCCAATGATGGTTTTTACATCAGTAATCTCGCCGTTCAGAGATTTTTTGACAAGTTCTTTCCATGGAAGAAGGGAGAGTTCTACGAATTCTCCAGGATCAAGATGTTGTTCTTTTTTCACAAGATCTTTGGCGAGGTAGATCCAAATACTTTCGTTTGAATAGCCGATAGCATTATTGATCTTTCCTAGGAAGACCCAGTTTGCTGCTTCGTAGCCGGTTTCTTCTAAAAGTTCGCGTTTGGCACAGACAAGAGGATCTTCATTTGGGTCCAATTTCCCGGCAGGAATTTCTAAAAAAGCTTTTCCGGCTGGGTATCGCCATTGTCTTTCTATAACAACTTGGCCGTCCTTGGTTAGAGGAATAATTGCCGCTGCTCCGGGATGTTTAATATATTCTCTTGTTGTTATTTTTCCGTCCGGAAGTTCAACTTTGTCTTTGTAAATTTTTAAGAAGTTGCCTTTGTAAACTTCCTCAGTTGAAATTTGCTTTTCTTCGAGAGAATCCATTTCAAGTCCTTATAGCTAGTCACTTTTGACGAATCTCAGAAAGCTTATCACGTTGGTATGATGTTTCTTAGTATTTGCCTTAATGCCTAGAATAGGTTCAAGGACTTTATTCTTCCTTATTAACTTGCAATAATTTACAAAGGAAGGGGGTGCAAGAAAAACCCCAAAAGGAATTACGATGAGCACAAACACTATACCTTTAAGAACTTCTCAAAGTTTTGTTAACTGGTTCTCTATCTGCTATTTTGCATGCGCAATCGGCATGTTCATCTACCTCTGGGCTAACACTCCGGTTATTGCAGATTTATGGACAAGCCTATTAGATTTCGCCTTCAACATCATGTATGTTGTAATCGGTGCTCTTTTATGGCCCGGCACTCTGTTGGCCATGTTGGTAATGGGCTTTTATTAATTTTTAGAAAAAACGAACGTTTGGGCTCCATCGAGTTCTTCTCTTTGGAGCTTTGGTCGTTGCTTATTATTTTAGTATTTGCTACAAAGCGGTTCTGAATGGACCGCTTCGCCTTTTCAGGAGAGGACGCTTCATTTTTTACGTTTTGCAGTTAGGCAAAGCTAATCACTCAAATCTTTTTCTAAACTGTGTCGGTTTTCAGAAACTTAAAACAGGAAAGGCTGCAAACACTTGTTATGTTTGCAGCCTGCGGAGTTAGAGTTTAAAAACTGCGCTTTTTAACTTCCGGCAGTTCCTTCTAACGTTTTCTTATTAGACCGGAGCTTTGGGCATAGGAGCCGGAGCACCTTGTGGACCGAAACCTTGCGGTCCGAAGCCATGATGGCGTTGCGGAGCAAATCCATGATGACGTGGTCCTCTATGGCCTCTGAAGTGGCTCTTGCTTTCGAGAGCTTCTAAAACTTTAACTTGTTCTGGAGTCAGAACCTTAACAAGTTCAGCACGAGCCTTGATCAGGTTTTGAGTAGCCTCGAGTTGCTGCTGGAGTCTGGCGACTCTTGCTTCTAAGCGCTGTTCTTGGCTGAGCTGCCAGCCCGGAGCCTGCTGGTTCGCATTTCTCTGAGCATGAAGAGCGTCGATAGCAGCGGAATAGTTATTCCAAGCGGGCTTCTGAGAATCGTTCAAATTAAGAGAGCCAAGCAAGTAAAGTTTTCTGTCCTGATAGCCGACTGCCGGACCGCGCATTTGATTGCCCTGACCAAAATAGCAAGGAGCGCCGTTGTAAGTGCCGTAACAAGGAGCGCCGCAGTTAGGACCAGGACCCATCATTCCCATACCGCAGCCGGGGCCTGGTACCCACTGAGCAGATGCAGCAGTTGCTAAGAGTGCTAAGGAGCCGATAAGAGATCCCTTGAGAAGGAGCTGAGATGCTTTGTTCATCATGGTTTCCTTTGATTGAATTATTGGAGGTATGGAGCTTCTTGCTCCACGCATACAAGATACACAAAAAGCCCGAAATGTAACATCCTAAATGTTAATTTGATTAACTGAGCGTAATAATTCGTAATACGCAGGGCAATTTATTTACATTTCTCATGCAATAGGTAGCTATTATTAGCTAAGAGAAAGTCCTGGATAGGAAGGGCCCGAAGTATTCGGGCCCGAAATACTAACACATTAATAAGTGAGAGCCGGTTTTAAAGTCTTGGCTTCTTCGACCCATTTTTCCACATCTTTCAATGTTGGAGAACGTTTTGCGAGATGTTTTTCTTCGTTAATTTCAACAACTTTTTTAGCTAGATTTGCCGGAACACGGTTTTTCAACTCGTTAACAGTGTCCACTCCTGCGCGTTCAAGAATTTCAGCGTACTGAGGTCCAATGCCGTTGATGCGAATTAAATCAGCATGGTTGGCGAACTTTAGGATCAATTTCGGAGAAATCTTTGTTTCCTCTGCTAATTTCTTTCTTAAGGCCGGAGTTGCGGTTTTGGAAAGATATTCCGAGGTAGTAAAAATACCAGCGTCATTGAGTTTTTTTGCATATTCCTCACCGACACCTTCAATATCTAAAACTTTATAATCCATAAACTCACCTTAGAAAAAGAGATATACATGCCTTGGAATATAAAGGGTTTGCAAACTAACTAGGTTCCTAATACCCCAAAATAAGTTCCGTTTTCAAGGTTAAAAACAATAAGATCAAAGTAGTTAAGTATCATGGCTAGTAACAAAGTAGCCCTCGGGATATCATTAGCTCTCGGAGCGGCTGTCAGTTGGGGTGCGATGGGGATCGCTGCCCAATATCTTCTTCACTATTGTCGTTTTGAAGCAATCGATCTAGTTTCTATCCGTCTCGTGTCGGCCGGAATTCTTTTGCTGCTTATCTACCGAATTTTAGGTGGTACAGACGTCATGTCTCCGTTCTCTTCTCGGTGGGCATTTACTCAAGTGGCTATTGCAGGCGTTACTATCCTTGGTTCCCAACTGACATTTATGCTGTCTATCAAAGCTGCAGATGCAGCGCTGGCAACTATTTTATTTACCGTCATTCCTTTGATGTGCGCCGGTTATTACTGCGCTGTGGACAAAAAGTTTCCTTCTCCGGCAATTTGTCTTTGTTTTGTCCTAGCTTCAGCCGGCGTTGCTTTGGTCGTGACGGACGGAGATTTCAGCAAGCTTAACTTCTCTGTTGTGGGATTGCTATGGGGACTGTGTTCCAGTGCTTTATGTGCTTTGTACTCCATTCAGCCTCAGAAAGTTATAAAGAAATTAGGAGTATGCCCGGTTGTCGGATGGGCCATGATAATCGGAGGAATGGTTGCTTGCTGCTTTAATCCTCCTTGGACGCTTCAGGTTGACTGGAATCTTAATTCGATTGCGGCTTTCACTTTTATTGTAACGATTGGAACCGTTTTATCTTTCTGGTGCTATCTTTCCAGTGTCAAATATCTTTCAGCAGTTTTAGTCAGTCTGATTGGGTGTATGGAACCGGTTACGGCTTACATCTTGTCTATCATGTTCTATGGAAAATCCGTTGGTCTTTATGAACTGTTAGGAATTCTTTTTGTATTTGCGAATGTAATGATTATTTCTGTTCAGTCAGAGGAGAAAAAGAACTAAAAATGGAAGAAAATTCCCGGTCACAAGCAATTAAGTGGGCCCTAAAAACTTCTGTCCCTGTGTTTATGGGATATATCCCATTAGGCGTTGTTTTTGGATTTTTGTTTGTTCAGGCAGGTGCTGAATGGTGGCTTGCCCCACTGTCTTCAATCATGATTTATGGAGGAGCAGTTCAGTACATGATGATTCCGATGCTGGCGGAAGGGCTTCCGATTTCTGCCATCGCTTTTGCTACTTTTGTTGTTAATCTCCGTCATGTGTTCTATGGTCTCTCACTGATAGATACCGTTCCGAAAAAAGGTCCGGCTAAGTGGTTTTTATCTTTTCTGCTGACAGACGAGACATACTCTTTATTAACTACTCTTCCAAAATCGGTTCCTCTGAGCAACCGACTCTTTTTAGCTTTCTTTAATTATCTTTGGTGGATTCTTGGAAGTCTGATTGGCGCTCTTTTAGGGTTAGGGATCAAAGTCAACTTAGGCGGTTTTGATTTTGTGCTGACAAGTTTATTTGCAATGCTCTTATGTGAGCAATGGAGACAAAGAGACTCTTCGTGGCCGGTCTGGATAGCATTGGCCTCTTATGGAGCAGCCAGATTAATCAGTGTTGAACATTGTCTGGCCTTGGCTATCGCGTTCTCCAGCATTGGAGCATTGCTGCTGATGCTGCCGCGCAGAAAGATGAAGGAGAAGATTTATGAATGATTACGGTTATCTTTTTGCGACGTTTTTCGCAATGATGATTATTAGTTTCGGGGAGAGAGCACTGCCTTTTGCGGCCGGAGAATGGCTGCAAAAGCAGAAGTGGGCAATTGTGCTGGGGAAGTTCTTGCCGCTGGCTATTATGTTTTTGCTGGTTCTTCACTCTTCGACAGGAGCGGCATTAGCTCACGGCGGATTGCCGATCCCCGAGTTAGCAGCGATTGTTGCAACATTAGTGCTTCAGTGGTTCTGGAAAAATGCGTTGCTTTCTATTTTTACCGGAACTTTAGTTTACGTTGTCCTGTTTAACTCTATGTTTTAATTGTGAAAAACCCGGATTGTTCCGGGTTTTTCTTAGACTCAGTCAACTGAGCTAAATGTGAGGACCAGATTTCTCAAGTTTCTTGCATTTCTCATTTGTTGCCGCAAATTTGGCAAAGTTAGCAATGAATTTAGAAGCGAGTTCCTTAGCTTTTTCGTCCCAAACTGCAGGGTTCTTGTAAGAGCTCCTTGGGTCCAAAACGTCTTTTGTCACTCCAAAGACTTCAGTTGGATATCTCAAATTGAAGAAGGGAATAACTGCAGTCGGTTCTTTCAAAATGGACTGATTCAGAATTGCGTCAATGATTGCTCTCGTTTCTTTAATAGAAATGCGTTTTCCAGTTCCGTTCCATCCGGTATTAACGAGGTAGAACTTGGCATTACTTTTCTCAGCTTTTTTTACTAGCTCTTGGGCATACTTGAAGGGATGAAGAGTTAAGAAAGCTGCTCCGAAGCAGGCAGAAAATGTCGGCTTCGGTTCCGTAATTCCTCTTTCTGTTCCGGCTAATTTGGAGGTATAGCCGGATAAGAAATAATACATAGCTTGATCTGAATCAAGAATGGATACCGGAGGAAGGACTCCAAAGGCATCAGCCGTCAAGAAGATAATGTCTTTAGCGTGCGGACCTTTTGAAATTGGTTCGACGGTATTTTCAATGTGGTAAATCGGATAGGAGACGCGAGTATTTTCTGTAGCTGAAGAATCAGAAAAATCTATCTTTCCGTTTTCATCAACGATGACATTTTCCAGTAAAGCGTCTCTGCGGATTGCTTTGTAAATATCGGGTTCGCTTTCTGCATCGAGATTAATTACCTTCGCGTAGCAGCCTCCCTCGTAATTAAAGACACCTTCATCGTCCCAGCCGTGTTCGTCGTCGCCAATGAGAAGGCGTTTCGGATCAGCGGACAGAGTTGTTTTACCTGTGCCGGATAAACCGAAGAAGATGGCAGTTTCGTTGAGAGATTTATCGGTATTTGCGGAGCAGTGCATAGAAGCAATTCCACGCAATGGATTTAAGTAATTCATTACGGAGAACATACCTTTTTTCATTTCGCCGCCGTACCAAGTATTCAAAATCACTTGGACTTTCTTTTTGAGGTTGAAAGCAATGGCAGTTTCGCTGTGTAAGCCGAGTTCTTTGTAATTTGCTACTTTGGATTTGCTAGCAGTTAAAACTACAAAGTCAGGTTCTCCGAATTTTGCTAATTCTTCAGGTGTGGGACGAATGAACATGTTGGTGACAAAGTGGGCTTGCCAAGCTACTTCCATAACAAACCGGACTTTCAAACGAGTATGTTCGTTGGCTCCGCAGAAGGCATCAACGACGTAAAGTTTTTTGCCTGAAAGTTCTTTGACAGCTTGTTTTTCTAATTCTTCCCAAGTTTCCGGAGTGATAGGCTTATTGTCGTTGGGATATTCCGGAGTATTCCACCAAACTGTTTCTTCCGTTACATCATCTTTGACAATGTACTTGTCTTTGGGAGAGCGGCCGGTGTAAACGCCGGTCATCACATTGAGAGCACCTAACTCAGTTTTGAAGGCTTTTTCGTAGCCGTTTAGTTCAGGATGAGTTTCTTCTTCGTAAAGTTTGTCGAAGGATGGGTTGTAAATGATTTCTTTAACGTTGGTAATCCCGTAGCGGGAAAGGTCAATATTTTTATTATTCATCTTAGCCTTCTTACTTTCTTGTACCTTTTAGAGGCTCAAGGACTTGGTTATGTTACAAAATTTAACTGTTTAAGGTTACTACTTTTTGCATTCCATGAAAAGAAAAATTTTGAATGAGAATTAGTAGCAAGATTGAACAAGTCTTAAAAAAAATCCGGTGACGGCTTTCGCTGCACCGGACAAAAAGGTAGGAGGATTATTTAACTGTTGATTTATCGCTGGAGAATTTGAATTCTTTTAGATCAGACTTCAAATTGGAGGCATCGTTTTTGAGATTCTCTTTGTTTTGCTGAAGAGATTGAAGATCTAGCGATTTTGCATTGTCTTTCAAAGAAGCGGCATGTTCCTTTGCGCTTTGGTAATCAGAGACGAAACCATTGGGACCGTCCTGAGGAAGCACTGTTTCAGCAGCAGGTACAGAATCGCTCGGGGTTGGAACTTCGAGCTTATCAGCTGCTTGTGCACCGAGAGCGGAAAGTCCTAAGATTAAAGACGAGATCACTAAAATCTTTTTCATGTTGTCTCTCCTATAAATAGAAACAAACTAATGATATAAGGGTTTTATCCTATTTTAAAAATAAAATTTGTAACGAATGTCAGTGTAAATTAATGTCTTCATTTATCAAATCTATAAAGAGCTAAGCATGCAGGCTAAGTACTCGGATAAATATTCTCTCGAACATTCTATGATTGGCTATTTGGGCATTGAGCTCATCAGTGAGGAAGAAGGGCTTGTAAAGGCCAAGATGCCGGTCAATGAAAAGACTTCTCAACCTTTCGGTGTTTTGTGCGGGGGCGCATCTTTAGCTTTTGCCGAAATTATTGCCGGGTACGGTTCTTTTCTGTATTGCGGCGAAAATGAGATTCCAGTTGGCTCATCCGTCTCGGGGAACCATATTTCTTCCGTTAAGACCGGAGATGGCGTATGGGTCTATGCTGTTGCAAAGTGCTTGCATCATGGACGCCGAACACACATCTGGAATGTAGACATCTTTAATAAAGATGAAAAGTTGATCAGTACTGTCAGAGTCACCAATTTCATTGTTGAAGATAAGTCGAAGAGCTGGAAATAGAAAGAACCTTTCCGAGCTCTTCCAGGAAAGACGATTCGAAAAACTGGGAGCTGAAAACTTCTTTTGCAGTCACGTTCCAGCGATTCTTTCTTATTGTTCGGAAAGATGTCTAACGGAAACTTAACTTCTGGTCTATCTCATTCTTCGGGCAGAAAAAGATTCAATTTTGCTGAAATCGACAACTTTGAGTACTTTTCAATTAAAAACCAAAACTAACTCGGCGGGAGCTCCTGATTGATAGGAGGGGGTTATATTTTAAAGATGATATAGGGAGGGTGAATATAAGATTTTTCGAAAATTATGGCACTTTTCGTGCAGTTTGAACTGTTTCGAAGAAATCCTCAGCTAACACAAAATACAATTTATAAATTTCATAGCATTAGCTGAGGGTTTCAATTGTACAAACTTACATCCTTCAACTGAAACCTTTCTCCTTTGGAGAAACTCGAGACGCAAGTAGCAAAAGTACAACATACTTAATTAAACGGAAAACTTTATGACGAAGGTTTATAGGCCCCAAAGCGCTGGCAAGAAAGTACTGAACCAGGGTACGTAAATGATTAGTACCAACGCCAAAACCGCAGCTATCAGCAGAGGAATAACCGCAGGTGTAATTTCTTCCATCGTTAGTCCGCTAATCTGAGCTCCCACGTATAAGTTAACCGCCACGGGAGGAGTAATCTGACCGATGGCCAAGTTAACCGTCATCATTACGCCAAACCATACAACGTCCCAGCCGAAGTGCCTGATCAATGGAAGAAGGAAGGGCAGTAAGACGTAGTAAATAGAAATCGCATCTAAAAGCATTCCTGCAAGTAACAGGATGATATTGATAAGCGCAAGGAGAACCCAAGGATTATCAGACAATGCTAATAAGAATTCAGCGCCTTTTTCGACTAAGCCTACGGTACTTGCAACCCATGCAAAAAGCCCGGCGCAGGTCACAACAAACATAATAACGGCAGTCGCTTTGACAGACTCAACCAGAACTTCTAATAAAATTTCAAAAGAATTGAATGTTCTATAAATAAAGACACCAACAAAAAGACCATAGAAAATAGCCACAGCGGCCGCTTCGGTTGGAGTAAAGATACCGCCGTAAATGCCGCCCAAAATCACAACTGGAGTCATGACACCCCAGAAAGCATCTTTGAAAGCTTTCCAAACAGGGACTGAACGAGGAAGACCTCTGTAGCCGTGTTTCTTAGAAATGAGGTAAACGCAAATCATCAGGCATCCGGCAACAAGCAGACCGGGAATGATGCCCGCGGCAAATAGAGCCGGAACGGAGGCATCGGCGATACCGCCGTAAACGATAAATGCGATACTCGGAGGAATAACAATCGCTAGGCCTGAGGTCACGGAGACATTGGCTGCCGCAAAAGGTTTGTCATAGCCGCTTTTAACCATCGCCGGAATCAAAATTAATCCCAACGCAGCTACCGTTGCGGGGCCCGATCCGCTGACTGCACCCCAGAAGGTTGCTACGGCAACGGTTGCAATGGCCAATCCGCCTGTCATGTCTCCTACAATGGTCTCGACTAAGGTGACGATGCGGGCTGCAATACCGGCTCTCTCCATGATGAAGCCGGCAAGAATAAAGAAAGGAATTGCTAGAAGAGGAACTTTTGCTACACCGGCAAAAAAGTTGTAGGGCAGCATATCGATGCCCATGTCGTACATCCAGGCGACAATCGAAGCACTAAGTCCTAGACAAATCGCAATGGGGACACGCAGAGCAAGCGGGATAACAAAGAGCAGAAGTAGAACCAGTGCCGGATCTTGAAAGAGTTCTGTCATTTCTGCCTCCTACACCAATCCAGACTTAAAGTCACTGATGACTTTCTGGATAATGCGAACAATGATTAAAAGGGAAAATAAAGGAGTGGCCAAGGTGTAAAGCCAGACCGGAATGTCCAAAGACTCACTGGAAACATTCAGAGAAAACTCATCCCAGACTTCAATGGAGCCGAGATAAACAAGAGCAGCAAAAAAAGCAATGCTGCAGACAACACCGAAGATGTACATCCCTTTTCTTAAAGCAAGCGGACAGGCGTTATAAAGAAGGTTCATGCAGAAGTTGCTTCCCTCTCTGAATGCTCTGGCGGTTCCGAGAAGAACAATCCATACAAAGAAGTTGACCGTCAACTCTTCGGAGGCGGAGAAAGAGAAGTTTGTGCAGTACCTAACAATGACATTGATAAAGGATATGCAAGCCATTAACCCTAAGAGAAAGGCTCCCAGTATTTCTTCAAACCGGGAATTTAAAAAAATCAGCATCTTTTTACTTCTATTTTGAAACGGGCGGCTTTTGCCGCCCGTTAACTACTCAATGGTTCAATTACTGAGCGGCTTTCATGTCTGCTTCAGCGGCTTTAACGAGTTCAGGACCAATCTTCTTTGTCCAGTTGTCGCGAACTTGCTGAGTTGCTTTGTAGAAGGCTTGAATTTGTTCGGGTGTGAAGCTTGTTACTTCCATACCGTTCTTCTTCAATTCAGCATTAGGATCGCTGACGGCAGGAACTTTACCGATCTTCTGCAAGTAAGCTAAGGCTTCGCCATTGTCAAAGCCTAAGCGGGAGAGGGCTTTGCCGTAAAGTTCTGCTTCAGCTGCGCATTCAAGAATGATTTTTTGGTCTTCTTTGGAGAAACCGTCCCAAACTTTCTTGTTTGCCGTCAAGAAGAGTGGGTCGATCATGTAATGCCAATCGGTCATGTGTTTGTGCCATGTCCACATCTTCATTGGGATGTTGATGCCGTTGGTCGGGTTTTCTTGACCGTCAACAATGCCTTGTTGGAAACCGGTAACGGCTTCAGACCAGTTAATAGCCTGTGGATTGGCACCTAAAGCTGTGAAAATATCAATGAAGATTGGGGTGCCGCAAACGCGAAGCTTCATGCCCTTCATATCTTCAGGCTTGTTGATTGGACCCTTGCTGGTTGTCAGTTCGCGGAAACCGTTTTCGGACCAACCGATGAATTTAACGCCTGTTTTTTCAATAGCGTCTTGAAGCATCTTGCCGGACTTTCCGGCTTCGATGGCATCCATAGCTTTGTAACGGTTAGGATTGTTGGCTACAAAGAAAGGAAGAGCAGTCAAGTTAAGTTCTTTGATCTGCGGGGACCAGTTAATTGTGGAGGCAAGAGCAAAGTCGATGGCACCGCGGCGAACCAAAAGAAGCTCGGATGTTTGTTTGCCTGCCATCAGCTGAGCGCCGAAATAAGGCTTAATGTTGACTCTTCCGTCGGTTTTGTTTCTTACGCAGTCAGCAAAGAAAGTTGCTGTTTGACCCCAGCCGGAGGTGGCTCCTGGAACAACGCTTAATTTGTATTCTGCTTTATATGCAGCGGATACGGCTGTCATTAACCCTGCACAGGCGAGGGTAAAAAGCGCTTTGCCGAACAAGTGCTTCATGTTGAATCTCCTATTTGTGTGGATTGAGTTTTTAAAAATTAGAGGCAATACAAAGCCGCTAGTCTTTCTTAGTTTTTATAACTTCACGGCTTATGGCTTCCATCTTGGACAATGGATGTGCAGTCAGGAAAAGGAAGCTTTGTGGGTTCCTGTTCCATTGTCAATATGTTAACAATAATTTCTGCTGTTCTTCAAAACTGAGCTCACTGAAAAGCAGTAATAGATGGAAATTACTTAGGTGGGAGTTGGCCTGAGGGATTTTTCGGAAAAAGAAAGTTCCGTTCTTCTAAGTTTTTGTGAATAAATAAGGTTTCTTTGGGCTCATTAATGGGCAGAATTCTTCTTTATTTCCCCCACTTGATCCAATAATGCCTAATCCTGCTTGAGTGCCTGAGCGCCTATTTGGTTTTTAGGCTATTTTTGAAGTAGGATTAAACCATATTTGGTTGAATTTATCGGTGTGATGGTGAAAACATACAAGATTAATATTGCAGGCATGGAAAGAGCATTGCCTCTTTGCGCAATTAATGACGATCTTTACATTGGAGCTTTTATCATAGTCGGGGATCCTTCGCTTTCTGAGCATTGCGCCAGAGAGCTTCTTAAGATCGCTCCTGAATTTGATTACGTTCTTACTGCAGAGACCAAAGGCATCCCTTTAGTCCATGAAATGGCAAGACAAAGGGGAGACGCTAAATATATCGTTGCCAGAAAGAGTAAGAAACTCTACATGGTCGATCCTTTCTTTGTTGAAGTTCAGTCTATTACCACAGCCGCTCGGCAAAAGCTCTATTTAGATCAGCTCGATGTCGAAACCATGAAGGGGAAGAAAGTATTAATCGTTGACGACGTTATTTCAACCGGAAAATCTTTGGAGGCATTGGAAGAGCTGGCTGAAAGATGCGGAGCTAACGTTGTTGGAAAGATGGCTATTCTTGCTGAAGGGGAAGCGGCTGATCGCGACGATATCCTTTTCTTAGAAAAATTGCCTCTTTTCAATGCAGAAGGCGAACCGATTTCTTAATTAAGGAAAAGCAATGATTGGCATTATTGGAGCAATGAAAGTTGAGGTTGAAGGCCTCAAAAAAGAACTGAAAGATCTGAAGGTAACTACTATCAGCGGCATCGAGTTCAACCAAGGATTTTTGAACGGAACTCCTGTTGTTATCGCTGTGTGCGGCATCGGGAAAGTCTTTGCAGCTATCTGTGCACAGACAATGATTTTGAAGTTCGGCGTGGACAAAATTATTAATACCGGTGTGGCCGGATCCCTTTCTCCTGACTTGGAGGTGGGAGACATGGTTGTTGCCACTGCAGTTTGCCAGCATGATATGGATACTTCCGGCTTAGGCGATCCTGTCGGAATGGTTTCGGGCCTCAATCAGATTTTCTTTGAAACCGATAAAGCTCTTCAAGAGCTTGCTCTTGAAAGTGCCAGAGATAAGGACTTCAAGTGCGTAACCGGAGTTATTGCGACCGGCGATCAGTTTATGAAAGACACCGTCAAGGGAGAATTAATTGCAGCTACCTTTAAGGCAGTTGCCGTAGAAATGGAAGGCGGTGCTATCGGCCAAGTCTGCGCGGTAAATAAGATTCCATTCTTAGTTATTAGAGTTATGTCTGATTGCGCCGATGATGGAGCGAATGTGGATTATGCTGTGTTCCTTGATGGAGCGGCTAAAGAATCGATGGAAGTTGTCAAAGGAATAGCTGAAAGCTACGCATCATAATTTCGTTATTTTCAACTTAAAGAGCTCGCAAATCGCGGGCTTTTTTGTTGAGGCAATGTGATAACGGTTTGTCCAACGATTATTATTCTTGTATCTCAACTCAGCTCTCAAGGATTTTTTATGAATTTCATTTGCAGCAAATGTGGAAAATTAACACCGACACATACTCCTCAAGCTTCATGCTCTTGCGGCGGATTGTTTTCTCTTCCTAATGAGTTTCCAAAATTTGAAGAAAAGCTAATCGATAAAAATGAATGGAGTCTTTTCCGCTATCGGGCTTTTATGAACATCGAAGGGGAGAGCTGGCGCGATGTTACGATGGGAGAGGGCAGAACCCCGATCATCTCTTTTGACAAGGATGTCATGGTCAAGATGGATTACATGATGCCGACTCTTTCTTTTAAAGATAGAGGCGCAGCAGCGCTGGTGGCTCATATGAAAGAAATCGGTGTCAAAAAATGCGTTCAGGATTCCAGCGGAAATGCCGGTGTGGCCGTTGCTGCTTATTGCGCAAGAGTTGGCATCGAATGCGAAATTTATGTGCCGGAAGGAACAAGTCCTAAAAAGATTTCTATGATTGAGGCATTCGGAGCTAAAGCGGTCGTTGTACCCGGAACCCGAGATCATTGTGCAGATGTATGTAGAGAAAAAGTAGTTACTGAAGGAGCCTATTACGCCAACCACGTTTTTAATCCATTCTTCTATGAGGGAACAAAGACTTATATCTACGAGACCTATGAACAATTGAAACGAGTTCCGGAAAATATTTTTATTGAATTAGGAAACGGAACATTGTTTATCGGAGCTGTGTTGGCTTTAGAACATCTTCTGGCTTCAGGTGTTATATCTCATTTTCCGCAGGTTATTGCTATCCAAGCAAGCGGTTGTGCCCCTTTCTTTGAAACTGTTGAAAAACAATTAGATCATCTCGCCGAAATTACTCCTGTCCCCACTTTGGCCGAGGGAATTGCGATTGGCAAGCCAGCACGAGCAGAGGAGATCATGGACATGATTAAACGGCATAACATTCGTGTTGTGACGGCACCGGAAGAAGAAATTCTTCCCGCACGCCGCAAACTGGCTGCTAGGGGCATTTACGCCGAGCATACAACGGCGGCGGCTCTGGCTGCCTATGAGCAATATTGCAAAATTTATGGGGCTACTCCGGACTCTTTACTGTCAATGTGCGGAGCAGGTATTAAAAGCGACCATTAAAGGCGACCATTAAAGGCCGATTTACACAATCTATTTGAGCAATTGAAAAGACCAATATAAGAAATCGTTGCAATCTTTTAAGTGGAAATACTAAGTGGATATTGGTAAAATCCCTATAGAGAAACTTTGGGGGTAGATTATGAGATATCCGAAAGAGTACCAAGCTCAAGAAAGAATTGAAACTAGAAAAGATTTACAACTTATTGAAAAAATGATGAAAGTTAATTTTGCATTCTTATGTGCAGGATTTATTCTCATGCAGGTCATCGGTCTTTTGATAAATTAAAAGACGATTTGCAATTTTTTTTAGAGTTGTGTAATATCACGCTTCACTTGCAGGGGAATCGCCAAGCTGGTTAAGGCACCGGATTCTGATTCCGGCATTCGAGGGTTCGAATCCTTCTTCCCCTGCCAGCCTCTTTCAAGTCAGCCGCTTCAAAATTCGAAGCAAAGTTCTAGAGCATATTTTCACTTTTAAGCGAAAGACGTTCTCGAATTTTTTTCCAATCTTTGTCTGCTTTCTAGCAGGCTTTGTGTTGTCAAACTTCGTGCTTTTCAACATCTTAGAAAAAAAAACAAGAAAAGATTCTTAACATTGACGGAAAGTTTTTAAGCAACAAAATTGTGTAATTCAAGGAAGTCGTTATAATTAACCGTTTACTAAATGGCTTAGTGATTTTTAAGCCTCTTTATTGATACTAAAGAATATTTTTATTTGGACGGCTCGGCTCTTCCGGGTCGAGAGGAAAAACAGAAAATGACAGAAACAAAAGATCAAGTTGAAGCAGCTCCAGCCGCTGAAGAAGTTAAAGCTGAAACCGCAGTTGCTGAATCTGCCAAAGAAGAAGTAGTTAAAGTTGAACCGAATCCGCTTGAAAGAAAGGTTGAAGTCTCCGTTTCTCGCGCTGACATTGAAAAAGAAGTTCAGAAGCGCTTGAAGCAGTATGCCAAGAAGGCAAAATTTCATGGTTTCCGTCCAGGCAAAGCTCCGATGAGCATGGTTGCCGCCACTTATGGTTTCGAAGCTGAACAAGAAGCTATCAACCAGTTGGCTGTTGATGCAGCTTCTAAAGCTTTGCAGGAAGGCAAGTTTGAAATTGTCGGCCAGCCCTCTATCTATCCGGCTGAAAAGCAGGACGAAGAAGGCCTTGTTAAGTTCGAAGTTGCTTTCGAAGTTTTCCCGGAAGTTAAGGTGCCTGACCTCAAAGGCGTTAAGGTTACTGAATTCGAATGTGCTCTTACTGAAGAAGACGTAAACAAGACATTGGACGTAATGCGCAAACAGCGTACAACTTACTCCAAGGTGGAAAGACCGGCCCAAGATAACGACCTGGTTACAGTTGATTTCGAAGGCAAACTTAACGGTGAAGTTTTCAAAGGCGGTAAGGCTGACAACTACAAGTTCGTTCTCGGCGCAGGTCAGATGCTCCCGGCTTTTGAAGATGCTATCAAGGGCATGGCTATCGGTGAAGAAAAGACTTTCCCGCTCACATTCCCTGCAGAATATCCTTCTCAGGAATTGGCCGGAAAAGAAGTTTCCTTCACAGTCAAACTCACTGGAGTTGAAGAGCCTCATCTTCCAGAATTGAATGATGAATTTGCTGCTTCTTTGGGTATCACTGAAGGCGGGGTTGCTCAGTTGACAGCTGATGTTAAAGAAAACCTTGAACGCGAACTCAAGAACAGATTGACCAACAAGACAAAACAGAGCGTTATGGATGCTCTCTTGAAGGCCTCTGAATTCCCGGTTCCTCACGCTTTGGTTGAAGAAGAACGTTTGAAGATGGTTGAGGCCCAGAAAGAAATGCTCAAGGCCCGCGGCCTGACTCTTCCTGACACTGTTTTCGCCAACAAGGAATTGATGCTTGATGCAGCTACTAACCGTGTTCGTTTAGGTCTCCTGATTCAGGAAATCATCAAGGCAGAAGACATTAAGGCTACTCCGGAAGAAGTTAAAGCATTGGCTACAGATATCTCCAAGAGCTTCGAAGATCCGGAAGAAGTTATCAACTGGTACTTGAATGATCCACAGCGTAAATCCGAATTGATCGGTGTTGTTCTTGAAAACAATGTCGTAAATTGGGCATTGAAGAATGCTGATACTCAGAAAGAAACTGTTAAATTCGAAGATTTGATGGCTGCACAGGCTTAATTCAAATTCTTGATTTAGGTTTTTAATTGGGCGGGGGCTGCGAAGTCATCGCCCATTTGTCTTTAGGAATAAAACATGCAAGATAAGATTTTCACTCCTCCTACTATGAACAATTTGATCCCAATGGTAATCGAGCAGAGCGGAAGAGGTGAACGCTCCTTCGACATCTATTCCAGACTGTTGAGAGATCGTGTGATTTTTCTTGTTGGACCTGTGACTGAACAGAGTGCTAATTTGGTCGTTGCTCAGCTTCTTTTCTTAGAAAGCGAAAATCCTGATAAAGACATCTCTCTTTATATTGACTCTCCGGGAGGAAGCGTTTACGCCGGTCTATCTATTTACGACACTATGCAGTTTATTAAGCCTGATGTTTCAACAATCTGCTTAGGTATGGCCGCCTCAATGGGCGCTTTCTTGTTGGCTTCAGGAGCCGCAGGTAAGCGTTATGCTCTCCCGAACTCCAGAATTATGATTCATCAGCCTTCCGGCGGTTCTCAAGGTACCGCAGCTGATATCGAGATTCAGGCCAAAGAAATTTTGGAATTGAGAAGCCGCTTAAACGGAATCCTTGCTTCTCATACAGGTCAGACCATCGAAAAGATTGCTAAAGACACCGAGAGAGATAATTTTATGAGCAGCTTGGAAGCTAAAGAGTACGGCATTATTGACCGTGTATTTACAAAACGTTCAGAAATCCAGGCTAAGGCGTAATTCCGGGGTGAGACAATGAAGTTTGGAAGCAAAGATCCAGTGTGCTCCTTCTGCGGAGCCAAGAAAGGGCAGTACGAGGCGATTTACAAATCCAGCGAAGGGGACAGCTATATTTGCAAAGACTGCACTCGCCAGCTGGCTGAATACTCCGGCGTTATTGCCGAAGCAATGAAGCAATCCGGTCTGTCTGCTTCTTCTCCTGCGTCTGCAAAAGATTCTGAGGCAGCGGGAGCTGCAGCAGTAAGCGAATCTATTCTGAATAAGAAGATCCCGACTCCAAGGGAAATTTGCGAGAACCTTGACCAGTACGTGATTGGACAGGCAGAGGCTAAAAAAGTTCTTTCTGTTGCCGTCTACAACCACTATAAGAGACTGAAGAACAAGTTTCAGGGGAACGGTGACGGCGAGGATCTGGAAATTCAAAAGAGCAATATCCTGCTTTTAGGCCCGACAGGTTCCGGCAAAACACTTCTTGCTCAGACAATGGCAAAGATGCTGAATGTTCCCTTTGCTATTGCCGATGCAACAACTTTGACCGAGGCCGGCTATGTTGGAGAAGACGTAGAAAACGTTATTCTGAAGCTCCTTCAGAGTTGTGATTTTGATGTTAAGAAGGCCGAGACCGGCATTATTTACTTAGACGAAATTGATAAGATTGCTCGTAAAAGTGAAAATCCTTCCATCACCAGAGACGTTTCCGGTGAAGGCGTTCAGCAGGCACTTCTTAAGTTGGTAGAAGGCACTGTTGCTTCTGTTCCTCCCGGAGGCGGAAGGAAACACCCTAACGGAAAGAATATTCAGGTCGACACTACAAATATTCTTTTTATTTGCGGTGGTGCATTTGAGGGCTTGGATAAGATTATCCGCAGAAGAACAGAAAAGAGCGGTATAGGCTTTGAGGCTGAAGTTCGCGGCGAAGATGAAAGAAGTGAAGGAGAGATTCTTCACGATATTGAAGCTAAAGATTTAGTGCATTTCGGTTTAATTCCGGAATTGGTAGGCCGACTTCCCATCATCACAACCTTGGACAATTTGGATGAAGATGCTTTGATTCGTATTTTGACCGAACCGAAAAATGCGGTTATCAAGCAATTTGCCAAGTTGTTCGAAATGGAAAATGTGATTTTGGAAGTCAAACCTGAAGCGCTCAAAGAAGCTGCTTTACTGGCTAAGGAAAGAAAGACCGGTGCCAGAGGTCTTAGATCGATTATTGAAAAGGCATTGATGGCAGCCATGTACGAAGTGCCCGACAATAAACAAGTTAAGAAAGTTGTAGTTACGGCCGAGACAATCAGAAATGGAAAGGCTGAGTATGAAGAGTTTTTGGATAGTGAACCGAATTCAAGAATTTCGTCAGACTCATAGTCTTTAAGACGTTACCTGAAAGGCCTTGGCAGAGATGCTGAGGCCTTTTCTGCAAAAAGCGCTTATGACTGGAGTTAAGAGATTAACTATCCCGGGGTTGAGTTAGAAAGGCGCAAAAATTACGATAAATCGCCGTTTTTGTTACTCATTTTCTTTTCTTCTGAGGCCTTCAATTTCTAAATGTCGTTTTATACTCAAAAGTAAGTTCGAAGAAATACAGAGGGGTGTGGTTGATTATACAAAAGTGAGTAACTGTAAAAGTAGACTTGAATAATTTAGGAAAGCCCCCATCTGGACATTGTGAAATGGAAAAAATAACGTTAGGAAATCAATGACAAATAGAGTTTCAAAAGCAATTCCTGTTTTGCCGTTAAGAGATGTTGTGCTTTTCCCGCACATGATTATGCCTCTTTACGTAGGAAGGTCCAAGTCATTGGCAGCTTTACGTAGAGCAACAGAAAGCAGCACAGGAAAAAATAGAATTCTTCTTCTCTCACAGAAAGAAGCTTCGACAGAAGATCCGACTGCTTCTGATCTTTTTGATGTGGGAACAGTTGCAAGAGTTATTCAGACATTAAAACTTCCGGACGGAACTCATAAGGTTTTAGTGGAAGGACTTTTCCGCTGTAAGGTTAAAAACCTCAGAACATTAAATGACGGAGCTTTAACTGCAACTTATGAAGAAGTCCAAGAAATCCCTGTAGACGATCCTTCCTTCGAAGCCGTTAGAAGGGCATTGCTCTCAACATTTGATACTTATCAGAAGAACAACAAACGCATCACTCCGGATCAATTAAACAAGATTCAAACGTTGTCTGACGGACACCAGCTGGTCGATATGATCGCCCAGCTCCTTATGATTGCCCCGAACAGAAAACAGACTCTTCTTGAAGGGACGAATGCAGTTAAGAGAATGGAAACTCTTCTGACTCTTCTTGAACAAGAGTTAGATATTCAGCAAACTGAAAAGCGCATCAGAGGACGAGTAAAACAGTCAATGGAGAAGAGTCAAAGGGACTATTATCTCCATGAACAGGTTAAAGCCATTCAGAAAGAACTTGGTCAGAATGAACAAGAGTTCACTGAATATGAAGAGAAGATCGTTTCAGCCAAGATGAGCGAAGAGGCTACTGAGAAGGCAAATTCTGAACTTAAAAAGTTAAGAATGATGGGTTCGAATAGTGCGGAAGCCAACGTTATACGCAACTATTTGGATACTATGCTCGGATTGCCGTGGTCCAAGAGAAGCAGGATTAACTGTAATTTAACAAGAGCAGCTAAGGTTCTCGATGAAGATCACTATGGCTTGGAGAAAGTCAAAGAAAGAATTATCGAGTATTTAGCAGTTCAGAGCCGTGTCAAAAAAGTCCGCTCTCCAATTCTTTGCTTAGTTGGTGCTCCCGGTGTTGGAAAGACCTCCTTAGGCCAGTCTATTGCCCGAGCAACAGGAAGAAAGTTTGTTCGTATGGCTTTAGGCGGCGTGAGGGATGAAAGTGAAATCAGAGGTCACAGGAGAACTTACGTTGGCTCTATGCCCGGTCGTATTTTGCAGAGTATCAATAAGGTCGGAGTAAATAACCCATTGTTCCTTCTTGATGAAGTTGACAAGATGGGAATGGACTATAGAGGAGATCCTGCAGCGGCTTTGCTGGAAGTACTGGATCCGGAACAAAACAGTACTTTCCAAGATCACTATTTAGAAGTCGAGTTTGACTTGTCTGATGTGATGTTTATTGCCACAAGCAACTCTATGAACATTCCGGCTCCTCTCCTGGACAGAATGGAAGTTATTTTCCTTTCTGGCTATACAGAGGATGAAAAGGTTCATATCGCTCAACGTCACCTGATCCCTAAGCAGGTGAAGCTTAACGGCGTAATGGCCAAAGAGCTAAAGATAGAAAAGGATGCAATAGTTGATATTGTTCGTTTCTACACTAGAGAAGCGGGTGTCCGCGGTCTGGAAAAAGAAATCAGCAAGATTTGCCGTAAAGTGGTCAAAGATCTTTTGTTAAAGAAAACTTCCGGCAGAACTGTAGTTACGTCAAAGAACCTCGGAGATTATTTAGGGGTTAAACGCTTTAACTTCGGCATGAAGAATAAAAAAGACTTGGTGGGTCAAGTTACAGGTCTAGCTTGGACAGAGGTCGGCGGAGATCTTCTTACTATTGAAGTTGCCACAATGCCGGGCAAAGGCGTTATTACTCGTACCGGCTCTCTTGGTGACGTCATGAAAGAATCAATTGAAGCTGCCCGCACAGTGGTTCGTTCAAGAGCATCTCGTTTGGGAATCTCTTATAAGCAGATTAGCGAGACGGACATTCACGTTCACTTCCCTGAAGGAGCTATTCCCAAGGATGGACCAAGCGCAGGTTCTGCGATTACTTTGGGTTTAGTTTCTGCGTTGACCGGTATTCCCGTTAAAGCCGATGTCGCCATGACCGGTGAAATCACACTTCGCGGAGAAGTCTTGCCGATTGGTGGTTTGAAGGAAAAACTTCTGGCTGCATTAAGAGGCGGCATTAAGACTGTTCTGATTCCGGAAGAAAACATTAAAGATCTGGAAGAAGTTCCGGCTAATGTCAAAGAAGGTTTGGACATTCTTCCTGTTCGTACCATCGATCAGGTTTTAGAAAATGGTTTGGAACATCTGCCGGAACCTTTGAAAGAAGAACCGGCCATCCAGCCTATAACGGTTCCTGAACCTTTATTAAGTCGTTCGACTTCGCACGTCTAATTCGTTGAACTATTAACCTCCTTGGTAAAAGTCCGGGAGGTTTTCTTTTGCTCGTTTGTTTAAACCACAATAGTCGTCAAATTTCTTGCAAAAATCATCAGAAAGACAGTTTTATTTCTATGCAGATTTTGATCTTTCGGATACTGAAATACATCAGTTTTTTGTCTTTTGAAGAATCAAGAAATCGAATGAGAGAGAGGGGATCCCCTTTGTTTTGGGTATTTTTACTCACTTGTTTTGTGATTTTTTGAAAAAATTTGAGATAAAACCCAAAAAGAGATCGAAAAAGCATTGATTTTCAGTCAAAAAAATTATCATTGTGGTAATTTAACAACGTTCAGATAGTTATAATTACCGAGATTGCTTTGGAGCACTAAAAAGCACTTTTTCATATTGTTAATAATTGTAAAGAAAACTCTGCTTAAAAGTGTTTTACAACAGACAAGATGAATCCTGCTTTGCGCCAAAATTTTGACAAGTAGTTTTATTCCTAAAGGGAGTTTAAATTGAATAAAAGCGAAATGATCGAAGCAATTGCTTCTGAGTGCGATATCTCTAAGGCCTCAGCCCAAAGGGCTTTGGACGCTTTCACCAACAATGTATTAAATGCTTTGAAAAAAGGTGATGAAGTTGTTTTGGCCGGATTCGGTACATTTTCTGTTGCTGAAAGAGCTCCAAGAAAAGCAAGAAATCTTCACACTAATGAAGAAATTGAAATCCCAGCTAAAAAAGTTCCTAAATTTAAGGCTGGAAAATTTTTAAAAGATGCTGTAGAATAGCGTTCTGTTGTTGATGAGAACCCAGTCGTTCTCGCAACGGATGCTTAGCTCAGTTGGTAGAGCGGCGCCCTTACAAGGCGTAGGTCGGGAGTTCGAGACTCTCAGCATCCACCAAATGGAGTGGTAGTTCAGTTGGTTAGAATATCGGCCTGTCACGCCGAGGGTCGCGGGTTCGAGTCCCGTCCACTCCGCCAAAATTCTGGTCCGGAATCGAAAAAAAAATTGATTCCGGATTTTCTCTTTTCCGGAGCTGACTTAAGGACTATTTGCAGCAGATTCCTTCTTCCCTGGCCCCGACGAATTTCCTTTTCCGAGAATCTGAAATATTGCATCGGTTAGAGTATCTATGGGAGGGCCTTCCTCCCATAGTTCGGGCTACAGTTCATCGTCATCGTATTCATCAGCCTCATCCTCGTAATCCATTTCTCTTTCCGGCTCAGAATCTGGTACGTGAACTCCGAGAGCTTCAAATAACTTCCTGCGTTTCCCAGCAATTTCTCCAAAGTAATAACCTGCTGGAACTTTGTTTGCATAATGTTGTTTAAAGTCCCGAGCACAGTCCCGTCAGACTCGTAAGTGAGGGCTGGTCCATCAGACTTTCTGCACTCCTCAGAATACTTTTTTAGCCTTGCTCTTACTACCATAGCAATAGAGGCAGCCAGGAATTGCACAAAGATTTTTCCGTTTAAAGATTCATTGTCTGAGACTCTGTTGCGAGAACATCCTAAGCGGGACTTTAAAGTCTTAAAGGTGTCTTCGACTTTCCAGCGCTCTTGATATGCGCACCAGGCCTTGCGGGCATCGGATATTTCATTGCTGACCAGAACTCTGTAACCCTTATATCTGAGCTTTTCATCAACCTTTTTATTATTGATGATGTAGCTTACGGGTGTATCTTCGTCGGTGCTTTCTGCTTTTTCAAAGACTTCTTCGAACAAAGTTTGTTCATTCTCGTCAAGGCTCTCTTTCTTATGAAGCTTTTCTTGAATTTTTCCTATTCTTTCAAAAAGACCTTGACTGACTTTTTCGGCAATTTGTTTATCGAAGTAGATATGCCAGTAAAGCGTTGCCACGTCCCGCGTATTCTTGCTTGGCCTCTTTCCTAGAACCGGTTGTCTCTCATAGCTCCATTCAATTTTTTTTGTTATCTGGAACGCTTCGGTGTACCAATCTCGTTTGTTCAGATCTCTAAGGTTGGACATCTCTTCATCTATCACTTCTTGAGTGAGGCTGCCTTTTACACCGCACTTCATATTGAAGAGCAAGCCAACATCATTTCTTAAACAATCGTTGATGTTTTTATTGCTGCTGTAGCCTTTATCTGAGACCAGCACTACATCTGTCAGTTTCAGTCTGGAGTTGTCGGCAATAACTCTTCTTACGGTCTGAGCGTCAGGAACATTGCCGTCATAGTGTCTATAAAAAAGAGGAAGTCCAGTTTTAGAATCGACGAGCATTAATAAATTGATTTGAGGCAAATTATCTTCGTCTTTGTTTCTGCCTCGGACAACATTCGGAAGTTTTTCGGAGTAGCTCGATATAGATGTTGAGTCCAGTGCCAGTGTAAGTTTATCGGTGTCGTTTGCTTTGATTTTTTGTTCCAGCAAACCTTTTTGGACCTCCGTAAAGTAATTTTCAATCTGTTGGTTTTTTATTCGTCTGAATATTCTTCCGATAGTTGATGCATGAAGAGCACCGGGCCAAGGTAAACGGGTTGTTTCAGCAAAATTCGGATACCGAGAAATATTGTTGTTTTCATTAAGAATTATGAAATAAACAATGGAAAGAATCTTTAGATAGTCTCGTTTCTGAGGAAAGGCTTTCTTCAGAGCCGGACCTATCGGGGTGCTGCTGACAATTTGGTCTAAAGCCCAGGTCGCCCCTGCATGTAATTGCTTAATGCTAAGGACTTGCTTGAGGCTAAGGCCGGTCTCTTTTTCCAGAGGTTCGAATACGTAGCCTTTAGCCTTTCTTTCACAAATAAAGTTTCTTAGCTCCGGACGCTCTTCTAAAAATTTTTCATCCCAGCGGATGCGTCCTTCTTTTTGACCGGAGACGACCGTTCCGACTTTTTTAAATTCAACACGCTCGCTTCTGGCTTTTTCGCTGTTCCACTTGTTCTTGTAGGTGTAAACATAGAAAGCAGAGGGGCTTTTCTTAATAATCAGCGGAGGTAGTTTCGGTGTGCTCATGATCTCATAAATTATCTATTTAGGTCATCTAGTTTAACAAAAAAAATTAACGAAAGCAACTGAAAATAAAGAATTTTTTAGGATTTTTAAAAGTTAGGTATTCTAGAAATGCAATTTTTCAGCTTTTCCGAGAATATTATCTGAGAGTTACTTTGAGAAAATCTGAGCAATAGGAGTGTTGAGCCATTGGTCGTTCAGACCCGATTCAATCCAAACTCTTTCAGATTCATCCGAGGTCAGCAAAGAATTGCTTGTATCAACGGCAAATTCTTCAAAGACTTCCTTGAGGGTGGCTTTGTTTCCATCTACCAACAATGCCCAGCTCACGGAGTATTTTCCCCCAATTCTTACGACATAGTGTTTAGCTAAAAGACGAGAAAGAATATGGTCGACAGCATTGGGATAACTCCCCGATTTATCGGCAAGCTCTATGTCTGTCATGATTGGATTGCCGTTTTGCTTGGCTTCGTATAACAATTTAATTAAAGCCACCGCAGAGAGAAGTTTATTCCCGGTTTTATTAAAGTCAGAGTATCTAGTGGCGCGCAGCATCGGTAAAGTTGCTGTTAAAGCAGCTCCGCCAAGCACAAGCATCCACATAATATACATCCAGGTCAAAAGAACAGGGATAGCAGCAAAGGCTCCATAGATTGTCGTGTATGACCCTCGGAGGATGTACACTCCAAATCCCCATCGGAATATTGCCATTACAGTGGCTGTCACACAGCCGCCGATAATCGCGTCTTTCCACAAAACTCTGCAGTTAGGGACGTATTTATATAGACAGGCTAAGATAACTCCTTGAATAAGGGCTTGAACAGGTTGGTAAATCCATTGGAATTCCGCTGTCAATTTTCCCATGACAGCTAAACCGGTGACATAAGAGGAGGCGGCCAAGCTCATGGCTAAAATGACGGGCCCAAGAGTGAGAAGTGCCCAGTAAAGCAAGAAACGGCTTACCCAGTTTCTAAGATGCTTAACTTGGAATGTCCTGTTTAAACCTTCGTCAATGGTGGCAATACAAAGAATTGCTGATACGCCGAGACCTATTACACCGAATATCGTCAAGCCGGTGGCTTTTTCTGCAAATTCTTTGATATATCCCATTATTTGTACGCTGTATTGTTCCGGAAGCAGGGTGGAAAAAAGAAACTGCTCCAGACTTTCTCGGTAAGTAGCAAATAACGGGAAGGCGGCAAAGGCCGCCATAATGACGGCAATAGCGGGAACAATCGAAAGAATTGTAGTCAGCGTCAACGTTGAAGCAACTTGCTTTAACTGTGCCTCTTCTATTCTTCCGGTTACAAACTTGTAAAGCTCGAATAACTTTGATTGGTGTTTTAATTTTTTTAAGATACTAATCATGTAACCTCCTGCTACATGTTAGTTATAACATTAACACTCTACAATGCACACGGCTAAGCCGCCTAAACTAGTCTCTTTGTACTTTGTCTTCATATCTTTGCCCGTGGCTAACATGGTTTTGATGACTTGGTCAAGACTAATATAGTGAGAACCATCACCTTGAACAGCAAGACGGACGGAGTTCACTGCTTTGACGGCGCTGACAGCATTACGTTCAATACATGGAATCTGCACTTGGCCTGCGACAGGATCACACGTGAGACCAAGGTGATGCTCCATAGCAATTTCTGCTGCATTTTCAATTTGGTTATTTGTTGCGCCTAAAGCTGCCGCAAGTCCGGCTGCGGCCATTGAACAAGCGACACCGATTTCTCCTTGACATCCGACTTCTGCGCCCGATATAGATGCATTTGTTTTGTACAGAGCGCCGATGGCGCCTGCAGTAAGAAGAAAGTTTCTGATTCCCTCTTGAGAACTGCCTTTAACAAAGGTTCTGTAATAAGCTAAGACAGCTGGTATAACACCGGCTGCTCCATTTGTCGGAGCAGTGACTACACGGCCTCCGGCTGCATTTTCTTCACTGACGGCAAGTGCAAAAGCATTTATCCAGTCGATAATTTGAAGAGGATCTTGGTCTAAAGAAAGACGGCTGTTTTTAAGCTTTTCGAAAAGTGTCTTGGCTCTTCTCTTTACCTTTAACGGTCCCGGAAGGACTTCCGAGTTTCTAAGTCCTCTCTGCAGACATTCGTCCATAACTGAAGCAATGTAATCTAATTGTTTGTCGATTTCTTCATTGCTCTTTCTTGAGAGCTCATTTTCTCGAACTAATTCAGCAATAGTCTTGTTGTGCTTCTTGCATAAGTTGATTAGTTCTCTGGCAGTTGAATAAGGATAGGGGACTGATACTGGTTCCTTGTCCATTGTGTAGGACAACTTTTTGTTCTCTGCTTTAGCCTCTTCTTCGGTTTCAATAAAACCGCCGCCTACGGAATAGATCTTTTCTTGCAGAAGAATATTTCCTTGTTTATCGAATGCTTTAAATAACAATGTATTTGTGTGGTAAGGATCTTCAACGGTCGGTTTAAAGACGAGATCTGTGTCGTAATCAAATTTAACCTTATGCTGCTTTGCAAGGTTAATGATCTTATTTTCTTTAATTGATTTAATTGTTGCGGGGATGCTGTCAATATCTACTTCAGACGGGCTTTCCAACATCAAACCGAGAAGTACTGCCTGATCCGTGGAGTGGCCAATACCGGTGGCGGCTAAACTTCCAAGTAAATCGATTTGAAGCCGATGAACTTTGTCTAGAAGTCCGTTCTCGACCAGACGGTTTGCAAATTTTCGGGCAGCTCTCATTGGGCCGACGGTGTGAGATGATGAAGGTCCTACTCCGACCCGAAACATATCAAATATAGATATCGTCATTTCTTTTAGTTCAATTAAGTTAGAACGCTATTTTAGTGGAAGCTTAATTTTTAATGAAGAAGGCTCAATATAGGAGAAAACCAAGAAATGAGACAAGATGAGAACTATGCTCATAAATGATATATGCTTTGGCTTGGAGGTATCAATGTCAATCAAACTACTCATTAGCAGTTTCTTAGCCACAGCCATTATTTCTACAACCGCCGTTGCTTCAGAAAACTTAATCTCTAATATTCTTACAGATCCCGATCAGACAGTTAAGGGGGAGTGGATTGTTCAAACAGAAGAACTTCTTCCTCAAAAGAATATAGACTTGCTTGATATGGAAAATAATCCCATTCGAGACAATCCCTGCGTAAAAATTAATCTCGTCCGAGAACAAAAGGGTTCTTTGTGGATTCAGCAAGTTGTCATTGAGCCGATAAAGAATCCGGAATTCTGCACTATGGAAGCAAGTGCGCTGTTAGGTCGTTAAGCTCAGTTGGTTGAAACTACGGTTCATCTCCCTCCCAGCGCTGGGCTCGAGCGTTAACGCTCTCACATTCAAAATATGGTTTAGCTTTTATTTTTTTGTTAACTTTCGAATAAAAAATCCCGCGCTTTTCGGCACGGGATCTTGAATAATTTTTCGGAAATTATGCTTTCATCTTATCTGCGATGTAATCAGAAAGTTCCTTTGCAGCGAGTTTTGCTCGAGCATCTGAACCAACAAAAATCTCCGAAAGAAGTCTTTCGCTTACAAGTTCCGGATTGTAGGTAATATGGAGATCATTGCCTTTAAGTTCGCAGCTGTTAAAAGCTGAGTCTGGGCTGCATTGTTCCGCAATTTCTTGAATCTTTCCTTTGGCCAGCATGGCAACAATTGGATTCTTAAAGGTGAGTTCAATGTGTTCACCTGAAATATTCTTCAGATCCACAAAATCTCTTGCTTTAAAAAGATTTTCAATGCTCAAAGACATTTTGTTTCCTTTAATCAAAACCTGTTATGCCGCAAGTTTACTAAATTAAGCCGGCGATCATAATAACCAGCACTAAAGCAGGACAAAAGACTCCGATAAGAATACGTAACCATTTCTTCCATGCCGGATAGCCTTCTTTGGTCGGCCATTGAGTATGTACTTTGTCCCAAGCAAACCAAGCAGCTAAGATGGCAGAAATAATGCCGCCGACGGGAAGGGCAAGGTTAGAGACGAAGAAGTCTGCTAAATCGAAAGGAGTTTTGCCAAATAACTTTGTATCCGCGAGAACTCCGAAGGAGAGGGCACACGGAATACTAAGGATGAGCATAAAGAGCAGGCAGATGACTACTGACTTCGGTCGGGAAATCTTAAGCTCTTGAACCATCCAAGTAATATCAATTTCCAGCATTGAAACAGCAGAGGTCAAAGCTGCAACAATTAAGCAGGCAAAGAAAACAACTGCAAAGAATTGTCCTCCCGGCAACTGACTGAAGATAGCTGGCATCGTAATAAAAGTTAGGCCTGGGCCTGCGGTGGAATCCATTCCGAAAGCAAAGTTTGCCGGAAGAATCATAAGGCCTGCCATTAAGGAAACTATTAAGGATAAAGTGATAATCCAGAAGCTGCTGTTGATGAGATCTGTTTTGTCATCAAGGTATGCTCCATAGGTCAGCATGCAGCCGGCACCGACGGAATAAGAGAAAAATACCAGTCCCATTGCGTCAACAAGAGCTTTAAAGCTGAATTTGCTGAAATCCGGATAGAAAAGATATTTCACTCCCTCCCAAGATCCTTCTTGCATGAGCCCCGTAACAATGAGAACGATCATGAAGAGAAACAGCAAAGGCATGAGTATTCTGGAACAAAGCTCAATCCCTTTACGAATTCCGCCGCCGACGACAATTCCCACTAAGGCGAGGAACCCAACCTGCGCTGAAACTGCTACGTAAGGAGAAGAAGATAGTTCTCCGAACAATGCGCCTAAAGCGGCAGGAGTGGCTTCCGGAAACCCAATCACTGCTTCGTAAAAATAAAGAAGGCACCATCCGCCGACTACTGAGTAGAAAGAGAGTACAACGAAACCGATTATGATTCCAAGGTAACCCAAAAAGGCCCAGAAAGGTCCGCCAAGGTTGCGATAAGCAGTGACTATGCCTCCTTTGCCGGCTTTACCCAGCGTAATTTCCGCTAAGAGAAGACCTAAGGCCAAGGTAAAGGAAAGAATGACATAAGGAAGCAAAAATGCTGCGCCTCCCTCAGCCCCGGCCATGTACGGGAATTTCCAGATGGCTCCCAGACCTACGGCAGCACCAACGCTGGCTAGAACAAAGCCTAATTTGCCGGTCCAAGAGTTAGAGGGTTGCGAAGACATTCTGAAAAACTCCTACATTAGGTTGAAGACCGCAATGACTGCGATAAAACAAGGTGCTACGAAAGCCAAAAGGAATCGGAAAACCTTCATCCATGTTTCGTTGCGCTCTTTAGTTAAATTGACTTCATATTTTGATTTGTCGAAGAAGAACCAGCCGGTAATTGCAATGACAAACAAAGCAGAAACAGGCATGAGGATGTTGCAAGCGACAAAATCGGCGAAGTCAAAGAAATTTTTCCCGAAAATCTTAATATCTGACCACGGACCCATTGCAAGCGCACAAGGAATGCTGCAGATAGTTAGAGAGACAAATAAAAGAATTGCTGCAGATTTGCGTTTTAAGTGCCATTCATCCATGAGATATGCCAAAGGTACTTCAAATAAGGAGATCATTGAAGTAAGAGCGGCCACGAACAAACAGCCGTAGAAGCAAAATGCAAAGAAATTAGGGAAGGGAAAATTTGCAAAGACTGCAGGCATGGTAATGAAAGTAAGTCCGGGACCTGCACTTGGATTTAATCCGAAAGCTAATACCGGCGGAATAACCATTAAACCTGCGAGCAATGCTGATACCAAGGCAAGGAAGGCAACCCAAATGGCAGATGAGGGAAGGTCTTCTTTATGACTGATGTAAGAGCCGTAGGTAATCATAATGCCCATGCCCAAAGACAATGAGAAGAAAGTAAAACCCATTGCATTCAGCAAGGAGTTGGCTGTTACCTGATCCCAGCGAGGAGCAAAAAGGAACTTAAGCCCCTCCGTTGCGCCCGGAAGAGTCAAACCTTTGACAATAAGAATGATCATGAGCACGAAGAGCAATGGCATGAGAATCTTTGAAATTCTTTCAATACCTTTATTGACGCCGAAGATCAAAATGCCGGCGGTAATAGCCAAGAATAAGGTTTGATAAATAATGGCAGACAAAGGCGTGCTGACCGTGTCAGTGAAAGTCTTTTCCAGGAGAGCCAAATCAGTAGATGCGGCTTTTCCCATGACGGATTCGAATAGATAAGTTAAGCACCAGCCTCCTACGTTGCTGTAGTAGGTCATGATTAAGAAGGCGCAAAAGACGCCTATGAAACCTAAAGGTGCCCAAAGAGGACCGGCAATTCTTTTGAAGCTGGTGACAACGCTCCCTCTTCCTGCACGTCCGATAATGAACTCTGCCAAAATCAGAACTACTCCCATGGTAAAGACCATAAGAATGAAAGGAAGTAGGAAAGCACTTCCTCCATTTGCACCAACCATATATGGGAACTTCCATATGGCGCCCAAACCTACCGCCGAACCGGTAGCTGCAAGAATAAAGCCGAGTTTTGAACCCCAATTACTTCTATCGGACATTTCTAACTTTCTAAAAACGTAAATATTGTTATAAATAAACTGAATTATTGAGTTTACTGTTGGATTTTCAAAAAAAAGAAGATCTTGGTGGAAATTTGACCTAAAAATCATTTCTCGAGTTCTTGAGAAGTAAAATCTGACATAAGAACCAATTAAATGGCATTCAAGGAAGTGAGATATGGAAGATTTGACTGTGAATTCTGAAATAGACACAAAAGGTACAAAATGCCCGATGCCGATGTTAAAGACGAAAAAAGCTTTGGCAAAAATGCTATCCGGTGAAGTTCTGAGAATATTAGCGACAGATCCTCATGCAGAGATTGATTTAAAGCAGTTTGCTCAGCAGACCGGACATGAATTTATCTCTTCGAATTTAGAAGACGGTGTTTACGTTATTTTGATGCGCCGCAAATAATCCAAGGACAGATTTGATGGAAAAGATTATGCAAGACAGAGATAGGATACTGAACGTCTCGGAACACTCCCAAAAGGTAGTGAGAGCTATTTACGGGACTGAATCCGTACAAAAAGCCTTGGAGATGGCTAAACTCCAAGAACCTTATGCCATTGAAGAACAAATTGAGATCTGCGAGGTTCCCGCCCCTCCGATGAAAGAACTCCAAAGGGGAGAACTAATCAAAGAAAAAATGCGTGCATACGGACTCGAAGCGGAAATGGATCCTGTAGGAAACGTAATTGCCCGCTATAAAGGGAGTTGCTCTGAAGCTCCTGTCTGCGTCATTACTGCCCACTTAGATACAGTTTTTGGAGAAGAAGTAGAAATTAAGGTTAGAAGAAAAGAAGGACGTCTTTATGCTCCTGGAATTTCTGATGACACACGTGGTCTGGCCAGTATGCTGCAAGTTATTCGCTGCTTGGTGAGCAACAATATCAAGACGCAGGGAGATATTCTCTTCGTAGCTACCGTGGGAGAAGAGGCTGAAGGAGATCTCCGAGGAGTAAAAAGACTTTTCTATACTTCCGGAATTCATATTGACGGAATGTTGGCTCTGGATTCAGCTGACCCTGGACGACTTTTATGGGGATCAACAGGCTCCAAGAGATACAAAATCGAATTCACGGGCCCCGGAGGTCACAGCTATTTGAACTTCGGTCAATGTCCAAGTGCTACCCAAGCCCTTTGCAGAGCAGGAAGTCTTCTTGCGGAATTAGAAGTTCCCGACAGTCCGCGTACTACATTTACGATCGGCACAATGAAAGGCGGTACATCCGTCAACTCCATAGCTGAACACGCTGAATGCGAAATTGATTTGAGAAGTACTGACAATGAAACTCTCTACAGCTTGGTTGATTCAGTTCTTCCTCTTTTCTCGGAAGGTGCTGAATTAGAAAACCAGAGGTGGGGCATTACTCAAGAGGAGCTGAAGGTTAAATGCAAAGTAACTCCTCTCGGTCATCGTCCGGCAGGTATGCAGGATGACTCAAGTTCAGTTCTACAGGCTGCAGGAGCGGCAATGGAAGCTCTTGGCATCGAACTGACTAACTATACCAGCGCTTCTACCGATCAAAACGTACCCATGTCAATGGGTATTCCGTCAACGACGCTCGGTACAGGCGGCCGAGAAGGGCTTAGTCACTCGTTAAACGAATGGTACGAACCTTATCGCTCTTTCGAGGGTCCGCAGCTTGCTTTGCTGACGGTTTTGGCTTTAGTCGGAATTGAAAACGGTCCGGCTCCAATGCTAGGAATTTATTCGGGCCAGTCTCAGCACCACTATAAATTTCAATAATTAGTTGACAGTATCAGCTTGCCGGGTTTTGTCGCCCGGCATTTCTTTTTGAGTTTCCAAGATCACAACTTCTTCAAGGATGTCCGGTTTTTCTGACGATGTTTTCTTTTGTGTTTTTGTGATGAGATAAGGTGTTCCCGGTTCGTTGAAGAATGCGTTTAAGTTGACGGATTCTTGAATCTTGAAAAGGGCTCTTTTAAGAAGTTGTTCGTTAAGTTTATCCAGGGCAACGGATTCGCCTTTTATGGTGTAGTCCAAACGCGGAACTTCGAAAGGTTCAACTTTTTCAGGGCTGCTTGGGGAGTCAGCGAACAAACCTGACTGGACATAAACATCGCCTTCAACGATTCGCGAGGTCACTTCCTCACCGTTTTTATTCCTGAAGGTTACCCGAAGTTTTCCAACCTTTCTTTCTGTTAGCCGGATAGCGCCGATATATGGCAAGAAGCGCATGCCTAAATTTTCCATTGTATTAGAGGCTTCAACGTATATTTCTCCGTCCAATCCTCGATCGTTAATAAGAGCAAAATTATTTCTTTCTAAAAACTGGGTTATCTGGTTTTTAAAGTTGTCTTCAAAGAACATAGACACGGATTCTTCCATTATTCCTTCACCATCGGCGTCTACCCCTTGAATAATATATCTGGTTGAGAGAGAAAGGTTAAGGGGGGCCGGAGTCGGCTTTATTTCTTCATCTTTTATATAGGGCGAATCGGAAGGAAACCAACCATGCTTTGGCGTTCCGATAGAAAGTCCTGTGGAGGCGACTCCAATGACAGTGCAGCCCGTATTCAGACAGGCTAGGACAAATAATAAAAGAAGCGTAATAAATCTCATGGCTAAAAATAAGGCGCCCGTTCGGACGCCTTATTTTAACCTAGGTTGGGTAATTTGAAATTAGTATAAACCGATGACCTTCCACCAAGCCATACCAATTGTGAGCCAAATCACAACGTTGATAGTGCAAATTACGAAACCGTTTCTCCACCATTCGCTCTGAGAGACATAACCGGCACCGAAGTAAACAGGGCCGCAACCGTTACCGTAGTGAGTAAGAGAAATCGGGCAGTTGGCGAAGAAGCCGAATGCCAAAGCGACTAACAAACCCGGAACACCGCAGGCTGCAGCAACAGCGATGAATGCTGCATACATGGCGGAAATACGAGCTGTAACGGACGCGAAGCAATAGTGAGAGTATGTGTAAATAAGGGTGATAGCGATAAAGGAAGCAATCCAGCCAAGATTTGCAGCAGCGATTGCTGTGCCGATAATCTTAGCGATCCAAGCAATAAATCCGGATTTTGCTAATGCGGTTGCTAATGCTACCAAGCCGCCCATCCAGAACATTGCGTCCCATGCGCCTTTTTCAGAAAGGATGTCTTTCCAATCTAAAACTTTGAAGACCAGCATAATAGACACAGCAAGCATAGCGACAGGTGTTGCGCCCAGCTTTGTCCAGCTTCCGGTTGCCCACAGGATAAGGCAAAGAACGAAAACAAATGCCAAAACCTTTTCTTGGAGAGTCATTGGACCCATATTTTCGAGTTCTTTAACGGCCAAATTATGAGCGTCAGGCATCGCTTTAAGTTCCGGAGGAGAGAGCTTGAGCATGACCAAAGGTACTAGGAACAAAGAAATCAAGCCCGGGACAATTGCGGCAACAGCCCAACCCATCCAAGTGACTTCTACGCCTAAAGTGCTTTCAGCTAATCCTACGCACAAGGGGTTGCCGGCCATAGATGTCAAGAACATCATACAAGTGACGGCGTCTGTGTGATAACCGACTTGCATCAAGTACTTACCGATTTTACCGGCTGTCGGTCCCGGGGAGGAGCCGAAAGCGTTGCTTAAGGACTGAACGATCGGATAAAACACACCGCCTCCGCGTGCTGTCGCCGAAGGCATAGCCGGAGAGATAACCAGTTCTGAAAGAGCGATGGAATAGCCCAAAGAGAGAGAGGAGCGGCCAATGTATTTAATGATGACGAAAGCGATTCTCTTTCCAAAGCCGGTCTTGATAAAGCCTCTGGAAAGGAAGAAGGCGCAGACGATCAACCAGATGGTGCCGTTGCCGAAACCCATCAATGCTTCGCCGGTCTTAAGAACGCCGGTTACCGCACAGAATGTGAGAGCTAAGAAAGCAACCGCACCCATGGAAATAGGCTGCAGGATAAATCCAGCGATGGTTGCTATAAAGATGGCAAACAGATGCCATGCCTTAGGAGTCAAGCCTTCGGGGGTAGGACAGATCCAGACGATCAGTCCTAGTCCTAAGACTATGATCCAATTCCGTAATGTTTTACTCATTTTTTCTTCCTGAAAGTTTTGAGGTCGTGTTACTTATTGAGAACTTCTTAACAATTCGTAACATGAGCAGTTTATTCTTAGCCAGATAAATAAGCCAGTAAAAAGTATTAAGGGTAAACGATTGGTAACGTTAAAAATCAAGTAGTTATGTATTCTTTGAGAGAGACGGAAAACAACAAGGAGACAATCTCTCGATTTTGAGAAAATACACAGAGAAGGAAGGCATCTATCCCAGTGCATGCGCCTGGTTGTCCAAAGACGGTAGGAACAATCTAAGAAAAATCCGCTGAATTTGCCCAGAATTATCGATGAACTGAACAGCATCATTTCGTTCTCCCAATAGGCAGAGAGAGAAGTGGGTTACTATTTATTGGCAAGAATGGCTGAAACGATGTAGGGAACTGCTAAAAGAGTGGAAGTCAAAACTCCCGCTCCTCTTGTTTTGTAATCTAGGAGCAGGTCTTCAGGCTACAACAGGAACCATTAAAGAGAAAAGGCAGGAATCAAACCTTGCCTTAAATTTTCGCGCCCGGTACACAAAATGGTACACAGATTAAAACTAACGATTTATATTCAATAAGTTATATAAAATTCTGGCGGAGTGGACGGGACTCGAACCCGCGACCCTCGGCGTGACAGGCCGATATTCTAACCAACTGAACTACCACTCCTCTCTGTCAAAACGAATTTTTGATTACTTCGTTTTGCGAGAGAAGCGCATTGTACAGACTTTTTGAAATACTGCAAGTTCTGTCTTAAATTTTTTTTCAGATTTGTGGATTTTTGGATTTACTGGGCAGGTAAGTTTTTACTCTGAAGGGGTAATAAAAAATCAGATTGAAAGAACAAACAACGAAAAACGAAAAGGTCCGAACTTATTCATAAATTCGGACCAAAATTTTGGCGGAGTGGACGGGACTCGAACCCGCGACCCTCGGCGTGACAGGCCGATATTCTAACCAACTGAACTACCACTCCTCTCTGTCAAAACGAATTTTTGTTTGCTTCGTTTCGCGAGAGAAGCGCATTGTACAGGCTTTTCGAAATCATGCAAGTTAAATTTCAAAAACAATTCTGAATTTTTTTGTTTTTCAAAAAAATATTGAATTTTCAAATAGTTGTTGTGTATTGAAAAAGTTATTCAAAAAGTAACAAAGAAAAGGACTGCTCATAAATGCGATATGAATCACTCAAAGCTTTCTAAAATCGACATTTTTCGATGTGTGCTCGTGGTTAATAATCACAAAATAGAGGATAATCAAAAGAATTTTTTAAACGTACCTGAAAGGAAGAGGACTAGATGTTCCAATCTTTTAGAAATCAAAAAAGATGGTTGATGCTCTTAGCGATGATTCTTATCATCCCGGCGTTTGTATTTATTGGTATTAACGGATACAGCCGTCTGAATCCTGACGCAAACGCAATCGCTAAAGTTGACGGCAAAGGGATCCAGCCTGAAGAATTTGATGCTGCTAAGCGCAATCATATTGAAAGAATCCGAGTCCAACAGGGTGGTTCGGTGGATTCTTCATTGTTTGACACTCCGGAAGCAAATGCAGCAATTCTTTATAACTTGACTACCGAAAAAGCAATTAACGCTTTGCTCCAACATCATTACATCAATATTTCTGAACAAGAAGCTATTAACTTTATTAAAAATGCTAAAGCTTTCCAGAAAGACGGGAAATTCAGCCCTGAACTTTACCAAAATTATTTAGCAGCAACTGGCAAGAGCGACGAACAATTCGTTTACGAATTAAGAAGAGATTTGGCCAAAGACCTCGTTATTAATGCTGTTTCAAGAACTGTAATCGTTCCTGCTAAAACTGCTGAATTCTTAAATGCAGCTTTGCGGGAAGAAAGAGAGGTCAGAACTTTGGTGTTCTCTCCGGATGCTTATAGAAAGGACGTTAAGATTACTGAAGAGCAGATTCAGAAGTTCTATGACGATAACAAAGAAATGTTCCGAGTCCCGCAAACTTTGGACATTGAATACGTAGTGTTCTCTCCGCAAACTATCAAAGTTCAAGATAAACCGTCACAAGAAGTCCTCAAACAATATTACGAACAGAATAAGAGCAAGTTCAGCCAGGAAGAAACGCGCCGCGCTTCTCATATTTTGATCGTTGCAGACGAAAATGAAAAAGATGCGGCTAAGGCAGATGCAGAAGCTAAGGCTAAAGCGGAAAAACTCTATGCTGAAGTTAAAGCAAATCCGGCATCCTTTGCTGAAGTAGCAAAAGAAAATTCTGCTGATCCGGGAAGCGCTCGAAACGGTGGTGATTTAGACTTTTTCACTAAAGGCATGATGGTCCCTGAATTTGAAAATGCAGTATTCTCAGCAAAGAAAGGCGACATCGTCGGACCTGTTAAATCTGAATTCGGTTACCATATCATTGAAGTGACAGACGTTCGTCCTGCCTCTATTAAGCCGTTCGAGGAAGTTGAACCTGAAATTTTGACTACCTGGCAAAATCAGCAGAGACATAATGTGTTTGCTGAAAATGCCGATACGTTCTCTAATATGGTTTACGAACAGAGCGAATCTTTGCAGCCCGTAGTTGAAAAGTTTGGCTTAAGTCTTCATAAGGCTCCCGGACTGACGGAAAACGGTTTCTTGGATCCTTCCCTAAATACTCCCGATATTAATAAGAGAGTAATTGCTGAACTCTTCCAGCCAGACTCAATTGCAGATAAGAGAAATATTTCTGCTGTAGAAATCAACAGTAATACAATCGTCTCCGCGAGAGTTGTTAAAGAAAATCCTGAGCATATTCGTCCTCTGAGCGAAGTTAAGAATGAAATCAAAGATTCTCTTGAACTCTCCGCTGCAACCGAATTAGCACGTCAAGCCGGCGAAGAAAAATTAAAAGAACTCCAAAACAAATCCAATCTCGCAGGCTTTGGAAAAACTATTACGGTATCCCGGGTCAATTCTTTGGGTCAGTCTCAGGATTTGATTTCGGCAGAGATGGCTATTCCTGTTAAGAATCTCCCTGCCTATACTGGAGCTATGAACCACGAAGATTACGTTATCTCTTATGTTGAATCTAGTAAAAGCGCTCCTAAGGATGACCAAGACTTTCAGAGAATCAAAGAAGAGTTAGCTCAAGCCGACTCTATGGGTGAAGAACTTGCTTATTATGATGCTTTGAAGAAACTCTACACATTAGAAATATTGAAACCTGAGTATGATTACAAGCTTCCTACTGTTTTGAAATAATTAATTCTATTGTTTTATCAAGTCCTCCTTAGCGGGAGGATTTTTTTCTGAGTTGTACTTTCTCAGCCTGTATGGGTACCTAAAAAGTGTGGTAAAAAACATACTCTAAAAATGGATTTTTTCTGAGAAATGATGCGATTAGAGAAACGTAAAGAAAAAATAAAACATATTGATTTTTAAGGATAAAAATTCATTAAATTGTTATCTCTCCGTATTTCTACCAAAGATTTAACCCTATAAGAAAATTGCAAAAATAATATAATTTTCAGCAGTCAGTGCTCAGCTGACAAAGCTAGTGATTAGTAACTAATTGCTAAATAGTACAAATTTAAGGAGAACTCCAATGAAAAAAATTCTCGTAGCATCACTTGTTTCTGCTGTTTTTGCTGTTCCTGCATTGGCAGCAGATAAAGCCGATGTCATCGTAGTCGGCGCTGGTGGTGCTGGTCTCTCCGCAGCTGTTACTGCTCATGATTTAGGCAAGAAAGTCATCGTTTTGGAAAAGATGGCTTACTTGGGAGGTAACACTAATCGTGCAGCAGGCGGATTGAACGCCGCAGAATCTCAGCCTCAAGCCAAGGCAGGTATCAAGGACAGTAAAGAATCCCACTACAACGACACAATGAAGGGCGGCAAGTACTTGAACAACCCTGATTTGGTCCACACTCTTACCGATCACGCTGCCGAGTCTGTTGACTTCATCAACAGCTTGGGTGGTGACTTGACAGACGTCGGTATGATGGCGGGTGCTTCCCAGAAGCGTTCTCACCGTCCGACAGGCGGTGGTTTCGTTGGTGCTAACGTTGTTAAGACTTTAGCTCAGGCTTCTAAGGACCGCGGTATCGATGTACGCACAATGGCTAAGGCTGATGAACTCATCGTTAAAGACGGTAAGGTTGTCGGTGTTAAGTACACAAAGGGCAAAAAACAGTATGAAGTCATGGCTCCTGCAGTTGTTTTGGCTGCCGGTGGCTTCTCTGCCAACCAGGATATGGTTGTTAAGTTGAATCCGAAGCTTAAAGGCTTTGCTACAACCAACCACACTGGCGCAACTGGCGACGGTATCACCTTAGGTGAAAAGGCTGGTGCTGCTACTGTTGACATGAAGCAGATTCAAACTCACCCGACAGTTGTTCCGGGCAAAGGCGAAATGATCACTGAAGCTGTTCGCGGCAACGGTGCTATCCTCGTTAACAAAGACGGTAAGCGCTTCATCAACGAACTTCAGACTCGCGACGTAGTTTCCGCTGCTGAACTCGCTCAAAAAGATAAAGTTGGCTTCCTCTTATTCGATAACGATGTTAGAAAGAGCCTTAAGGCTATCGAAACTTACATCAAGGGCGGTATGGTTACTGAAGGAAAAGATCTTCACGAACTCGCTCAGAAGATTGGTGTCGATGGAAAACAGCTCCAGGCAACTGTAGATAAATACACTAAGGATCAGAAGGCTGGCAAAGATTCAGAATTCGGCCGTGCTGATATGCCAAGACCTCTTACTCAAGCCCCGTACTATGCAGTAATGGTTACACCTGCTGTTCACCATACAATGGGCGGTTTGAGAATTAACTCTCAGGCTCAGGTTCTTGACACTAAAGGTCACGTTATTCCTGGTCTCTTTGCTGCCGGTGAAGTTACAGGCGGTGTCCACGGTGCAAACCGTTTAGGCGGCAACGCTATGGCTGATATCGTTACATTCGGTAGAATCGCCGGACGTAATGCTTCCCAACAGCCGACAGGGGTTATCATTCCTCGCGGTGAAGCTCCAAAAGCAGCTGCTAAGTAATAAGATCGTTAGGTAAAAACAGAGGTCGAGTGTTCGGCCTCAGTTTTTTCGAGAAATTCAAAAGCGCCTCAAGGGCGCTTTTTCAACGGTGGAATTAACCTACTTGGTTAAGAACCATCTTTTCTAATACTGCAACACCGTTGCGTAATGATTCAGGGTTCATAGTCATCTTCGGATCGTGAAGGCCCGGAGTGACGCCTGCCCCTACACCGATGTAAGCGGTACGAATAGAAGGTTTCTTCTGAACGAAATAGTGGAAATCTTCTCCGCCGCCTCCGCAGTCTTTGGCTAACTTGTCATCGCCCAAGACTTCTTTAATAATACCTGCGGTTTCAGCAACCAATCCTTCATCGTATTCAGCTGCAGGAATGATTCCGCCGGGGAAATTAACGGTAGCTTCAACGCCGACTGCCTCAGCGGCATTAAGGATGGCTCTCTTAATTTTGTCCAACATTTCTTTCATTGTCGGATTATCTTGAGCACGGCAGTCTAAGATCATCTTGCCATGGTCCGGAATGATGTTGGAGGCAGAACCGCAGCAGTTGATTGCTGTTACCTTGGCAGACCAGACTTTGCCCGGGTTCATCCAAATAGCATTGACTGCGTTAGTTGCTAAAACAGCTGCTTCAACAACGCTGCATCCCAAATGGGGACGAGCAGCATGACAAGTTTTGCCCTTTAATTCAACTTCAAGGAAAGTACTGGAAGTGTGGCGAACAGCAGCGCAAACTGTTCCGTCAGGAATATCTTGAATCGGGCGAACGTGAGCGCCGAAAGCAACGTCAACATCGTCGAGTACGCCATCTTCGATAGATCTTACTGCACCAAGCAATGTCTCTTCAGCCGGCTGGAAGAAGAGTTTTACGCGTCCTTTCTTGACATTACCGACTAACTTAGCAGCTAAAGCAAGAAGCATAGCGGTATGAGAATCGTGACCGCATGCATGAATGGAGCATGGTTTGTTGTCGATTACGAATGGAAGGGCATCCATATCGGCTCTTACCATGACTGTAGGACCAGGTTCAGTTCCGTCAATATAGGCGACGACACCGGTTCCGCCAATTCCTGTCTGCGGGTTAAGACCAAGCTCTTTGAGCTTATTAACAACATATTTTGAAGTTTTTTCTTCATGGAATCCCAATTCCGGCATTTCATGAAGCTCAGTTCTCATTTGTACTACATCAAAGTCTTTTTCAGACATATTCTTATTCCTTTGGTGATGAGGTTTTCACTGCCTTCGACTCTCTGCGGTTGGAACCGGGAATCATCAAAAAGCGGAAGAATCTGCATTCCAGCGGACCGTTAAAGATCACTATCTTTCTAGATTCCTGCAATCTCATTTGACGAGGTAAGTTCAGATCGCTGGTAAGCATCCAAACAACCCAGTTCTCAAAATTATGCTTGAGGTTGTCGGCAACGTTTTTCATCATGGAAGCAACGGAAGCAGACTTCGGATTTGATTGTTCACCGTAAGGAGGGTTCGCAATAATGACTCCGGAAGTCTCCGACGTTGGTCTTGCCTCTCTTGCATCGCATGGGAAGAACTTAATTTTACGCTCAATCAATAGCTTTGTTAATCCGGCTAACTGGGCATTCTTACTAGCTTTCTCTATGATCTGAGTAGAAATATCGCTGCCTGCAAGATTAATATCGACGTCCCAATTGATGGCGGCTCTTGCTTCAGTTTTAAGGGTTTGCCAGACTTCAGAATTAAAGAATTTAAATTTTTCAAATCCGAATCTTCTTGTGATGCCCGGAGCCATATTGATTGCGATTGTGGCCGCTTCAATAATAATCGTTCCTGATCCGCAGAAGGGATCATATAAGGGCTGAGAAGGCTCCCAACCGGAAAGTCCGATCAATCCTGCGGCCAGGTTTTCTTTCAGCGGTGCTTCTCCTTTATCCCGTCTCCAACCTCTCTTGAACAAGGATTCACCGGAGGTGTCAAGATAGAGAGTGACTTTTTGGTTGTCTACAAAAACGAAAATCTGGATATCCGGGTTGTGTTTTTCAACGTCCGGGCGAGCTCCCGATCTTTCGCGGAAACGGTCGCAAACGGCATCCTTAACTCTTAAAGTTAGGAAGTTTATGCTCTTGAGAGGGCAATTCTTGGCTGACAGAGAAATCTTGATGGACTGTTTTTCCGTAAAGTAATTTTCCCAAGGAATGGAGAAGGTGAACTTGTAGATGTCGTCTTCCGTTCTGTAGTTTCTCTCGCCTACCTGCAGGAGAATACGTGAAGCATATCTCGTCCAAAGATTTGCCTTCATCATTCCCAGCGTTGTTGTTGTGAAGAAACAGCCGGCCTTTTTTGACTTGAATTCAGTAATGCCCAACTGTTTAAGCTCTTCTTCGAAGAGACTTTCTAAAGAAAGAGGTACTACGGCGTAGTATTTGTTTAGCTTTTCGCTCATTTTCTTAATTCCCCGTGTCCAATTACGATGTACTTAAGGCTGGTCAGTCCCTCCAGACCAACAGGTCCTCTAGCATGTAACTTATCGTTGGAAATGCCGATTTCTGCTCCTAGGCCATATTCAAAGCCGTCTGCAAATCTGGTGGAGGTGTTGAGCATGACGGAAGAGGAATCGACTTCTCTAAGAAATTTTTGACTGGATACCAAATTGTTAGTGATGATGGAATCCGTGTGTTTAGATCCGTATTGATTAATGTGTTCTATCGCTTTATCCACACTGGAGACTATTTTTATAGAAAGAATAGGAGCGTTATATTCTGTTGACCAATCTTCTTCGGATGCAGTTTTGATGTCATCGAAGCCTGCGTCCGTCAGAATTTCCCTTGATTCTGGATCGCAGCGGAGCTCCACCCCTTTCTCTAAATAAATAGAGGCCATTTTTGGAAGAAAGATGGCTGCGATATTTTTATTCACAAGAAGAGTTTCCATAGCGTTGCATGGAGAAAATCTCTGTGTCTTTGCATTGTCACACACTTTCCAAGCGAGTTCCAAATCCGCACTCATATCAACATAAGTATGGCAGATGCCGTCCAAGTGTTTGATCATCGGAACGGTGGCTTCTTCCATAAGTCTTGAAATTAAACTCTTTCCGCCTCTGGGCACAATTACATCTACGTATTTTCTGGCCGTGATAAGAGCACCCACCAATTCTCTATCCGGGTTGGTGATAACTTGAACTGATTCTTCGGGAAGATAGTTAAGTCTCAAAGCTTCTTGGATGCATTCGCCAAGGACTTGGTTAGAGCATCTGGCATCGGAGCCTCCACGCAAGATGACGGCATTTCCGCTTTTTAAACATAAAGCCGCTGCATCAATCGTTACATTCGGACGAGATTCGTAGATGATTCCGATTACTCCGAGGGGAACTCTCATCCTTCCGACTTGGATGCCGGAGGGCTGAGGCTTCATCTCTAAGATTTCACCAATCGGGTCGTTGAGTCCTGCGATTTGTTTTAGGCCAATGCACATTTGGTTTAAAACTTTCTCTGAAATCGTTAATCTGTCAAGAAAGGCTTCGGACAATCCTTTCTCTTTACCCGCTATCAAATCTTTTTCATTTGCGAGATAGATTTTCTCAGCATTTTTTAAAAGCAAATCAGCAAGAGTATTTAGAGTGTTGTTTTTTACTTGGGCAGGAGTTTTAGCCAGAATAGTGGCTGCTTTTCGTGCTTTTTCCCCAAGGTTTTTCATGTATTCAGCATTTTGTGCGCTAATGGTAGAGGACATAATTATCTCCTGCTAATACAAAGTAAAAGAGCTGCGGCTTTTAATTCTTGCCATGGATCTCCTTGCGATTGGGAAACCTTAAAGCCTTTGGACATTTTTTCTACATTGTTGTAGCGATGTACCACTTTTTCCAAAAGAGCCAAAGGCACACGGCGAGCAAGGTTTGCAAGCATCGTTTTGCGAGAAGGCAAGCCTCTTATAGAAGAAGGAGAGCCTCCTTGATTTAATAAAATCAGATTTCTAATATCATCATTCAAAAGCCAAAGGAAGGAGGGGATGCTGACGTTTTCTCCTTTAAGACCATCAATGATTTTTGAAATTCGTTGAACGTTACCTTCAAGAATTGAATCAGCTAAATCTTGAGGATTGAATCGAGAAACATCTGAAACCGCTTCCAAAAGGTCTTTCAGCTCGATATTTCCCCGAGGACAAAGAAGGGCAAGTTTGTTGATTTCCTGAGCACAAGCCAGTAAATTGCCTTCGGTGGAGGCGGCTAAGAATTGCGCTGCTTCTTCAGAAAGATTTTGCCCGTTTATCGAAGCTCTTTTTCTAATCCACCCTGGTAGTTGCTGTCTGGAAACTAGTCCGGCGTTAATAATGGCCGCAGAAGAAGAGATTTTTTTAAACCAGGCTTTTTTTTGATATTCATATAAGGCACCGGGCAAAGAAATCACCGCAATTAGACCGTCACCGACTGCTTCGGCTAAAGCGGCCAGAGCTTCGGGGCCCTTTTTTAAACCCGGATTTCCCGTGGTCAGCCTGATTTCAATGAGCTTTTTCTCTCCGAAAAGGGACATATCGCCCATCGATTGAAGAAGAGGAGAATAATCCGACGTTCCGTCAAAATTAAAGCTGACTCTTTCGGTAAAACCTTGTTTTCTAGCTTCAGCTCTTATTTGGTCCAAGGACTCAATAGCAATGAGATCCTCTTCTCCAACGATGATAGTTAGAGGATTGAGTCTAACGGAGGTTCCTGCAAAATTAGCCATCGACTTTCTTCGCTTGTTGCACCTGTTCCGGCGTGAGATGAGAGAGTCGGTTAACAATTAAATGGATGATGTTCGTTTCCATTTCTTGATATAGAAGCTGTTCTTCCTGGGCACGGCCGTTGTAATCGCGTTCGTCCCATGTCATTTCTCTGGAAGTAGAGACTGTAGTTGGAGGAATAACTTCGGCTCCGTTTTGCAAAGTAACGGTAAAACGGGCTGATAAGATTAAGCTGTATATTCTGGCCTGACCTTCGGAGTTATAAGCCAAAATAGAAGATCCACGGTTCAAAGAGATGAGTTTAAAGATGGCTTCGGCTTTTTCTTTATCTTCGACAATTTCTATGTCCGTACGGGCACGGAGATTTCGCTTTATCATGGCTCCGATTGCAGAGTTCGGCCCTAAATCAATGCACATGCTCTCGAGAGGTACTTCTTGAATTCCTCTTAGATGCCATCCGCATCCGCTTAGCAGCAGGGCAGAGAATGCGACAAAGGAACGTCTGTTCAATCCGCCGGTATTTTTAAAACTCATGGGTTTTTCACTTTGGAAAAGAGGCAGGAAGAAGCTTCCTGCCTCCGGTTTATCAACTAAACAACAATGTTAACAAGTTTCTTCGGAACCACGATAATCTTTCTCGGTTCCTTGCCGTCGATGAAGCGGACAGCATCCGGATTTGCCAGCGCTGCTTTCTTAATGTCCTCAGTGCCGGCGTCAACAGGAACAGTGAATTGACCTCTTAACTTGCCGTTGATCTGGATCATGTACTTGATTTCGTCAGAAACCAAAGCGGAATTGTCTACTTCAGGCCATGCGGCATCCAAAATGGATGTGCCGGTTCTTTCTTCGTAACCCAAATCTTCAAATAATTGAGCACAAATATGAGGAGCAATCGGATAAAGGGTACGAAGCAGAATGGAAAAGCCTTCATTGATAACGGCTTTTGTTCCTTGTTGATCCTTGTTTTTTAAGGTATCCAAAGAGTTCAGCATCTTCATTGCGGCAGAAACAACGGTGTTGTACTGCATGCGGTCCAAGTCATAAGTGGCTTGTTTGAGAGCTGTGTAGATTTCTTTTCTCACTTCTTTATCTTCATGAGACAAAGGAGCGTTAACAACCTGAACATTTTCGCGGATAATGTCCTGGTTCTTGAAGCCAAAAGCCCATAAGCGCTTCAGGAAACGGAAGGTACCTTCAGCTCCGGAATCGCTCCAGGCAGCGCTCTGATCGGGTGGTCCGGCGAACATAACGAAAGCACGGGCGGTATCGGCACCGAATTTGCCGATAATCGCAGACGGCTCAACAACGTTATTCTTGGATTTAGACATCTTTTCAATGCCGCCGCTCTTGACTGGAAGTCCGTCTTCCTTGCATGTAATGCTAACCGGTTTGCCCTTAGCATCGTATTCAATATTCAATTCGCTCGGATAGAACCAGCGTTTTCCGCCGTCAGGCAGTTCTCGGTAATAGCATTCCGCGGTAAGCATGCCTTGAGTGAAGAGGCGTTTGAACGGCTCGTCAAAGTTAACCAAGCCCAGGTCACGCATTACTTTGGTCCAGAAACGTGCATAGAGCAAATGGAGTACCGCATGCTCAATACCGCCGATATACTGATCCATCGGCATCCAGTAATCATTGCGCTTGTCAACCATGGCTGTATCACAATCAGGAGAGCAATAGCGCATGTAGTACCAGCTGGAGTCTACGAAGGTATCCATCGTATCGGTTTCTCTCTTAGCAGGTGCACCGCATTTCGGACACTTGCAATTCAAGAAGGCTTCGTCTTTATTGAGAGGATTGCCGGAGCCGTCCGGAATCAAGTTTTCGGGAAGTATTACCGGAAGGTCTTCTTCAGGGACCGGAACAGGGCCGCAGTGAGGACAGTGAACGATAGGAATCGGTGTGCCCCAATATCTCTGACGGGAGATGCCCCAGTCACGCAAACGGTATTGAACTTGGAGGTAGCCGAGATCAAGTGCTTTTAGGTCAGCTGCTACGGCTTCACGGGCTTCTTCGAAATTCAGGCCGTTATATTTGCCGGAATTCACGCAGAAAATATTTTCTTTATCTGCATACCAATCATGCCATTGGGTTTTGTCAAATTCATGACCTTCTTTACCGATTACTTGTTCGATAGGCAGACCGTACTTGAGGGCAAATGCGAAATCTCTTTCATCGTGAGCCGGTACGCCCATGACAGCGCCTTCACCGTAAGACATAAGCACATAGTTGCCCACCCACACTTCAACATCTTTACCGGTAAGAGGATGTTTAACATAGAAGCCGGTCGGAATGCCTTTCTTTTCCATTGTGGCGATATCGGCTTCTGAAACAGAACCTTTTTGGCATTCTTTGACAAAGGCATCGACAGTCGGATTGTCTTTAGCAAGACGCAGTGCAAGGGGATGCTCTGCCGCAACTGCTACAAAGGTTACACCCATAATTGTGTCGGGTCTGGTTGTATAGACTTTGAGAACTTTTTTCTCGCCGTCCAACTCATATGGGAAGCTGCAATTTACGCCGTAAGATTTGCCGATCCAGTGTTCCTGCATGCGGCGCACCTGTTCTGGCCAGCCGTCAAGAAGCTTCAAATCTTCCAAGAGTTCTTCAGCGTACTGTGTGATACCTAAGTAATATCCCGGAATTTCTCGTTTTTCTACGGGAGCTCCGCTGCGCCAACCCTTACCGTCAATGACTTGTTCATTTGCAAGAACGGTGTGGTCGACCGGGTCCCAGTTGACGATCTGAGTCTTGCGGTAAGCAATGCCTTTTTCAAGCATTTTTAAGAACATCCACTGATTCCAGCGGTAGTAATCCGGTTTGCAAGTAGTGACTTCGCGAGACCAGTCAAAAGCTAAGCCTAATGGCTCCATTTGGCTTTTCATATCGGCGATGTTTTGATAGGTCCACTCAGCCGGAGCAACGTTTTTATTGATAGCAGCATTTTCTGCAGGCAAACCGAAGGAATCCCATCCCATCGGAGTCATGACATTCATACCTTTCATGCGAAGGTATCTGTACATAACGTCATTGAGAGTGTAATTTCTGACATGCCCCATATGAAGCTTTCCGCTCGGGTATGGAAGCATTGAACAGACATAGAACTTGGGTTTTTCTTTCCCGTTGGCGTCTAAAGCGTGTTCTACCGCGCGGTAGACATCTTTGGCGCGCCAGTGGGCTTGTTGAGTGGTCTCAACTTCTGACGGTTCGTAAGTTTCGCGCATTTCTTCTTCGATTGAATGATCTATTAGAAAATCCTTTAATTATAAGGTTGGTTGTCCTTCTATTTTTTTACTCTTTGTGGTCAATTAATGTATTTCTATGCGTTAATTAGTAGGATTTTGAGCTTTGTTAAGAAAAAACTTTTATTATCAATTGGTTGAAAACGAAAATACAAAAAGGTTCTTTTCTGCAGTGAATCACAAACTCCAAATCTTTTAACCAAATAGGTGGTACGAACTAGGAATTCTCATTAGACTTCACTTCCTCAAAAAAAGGAAGAAATGATGTCTAGTGATTTAATAGCAAATTTAAATGAGCAGCAAAAGGCCGCTGTTACTTTGCCGGAGGTGTCCTCTCTTATTCTTGCCGGGGCAGGTTCCGGTAAGACTAGCGTTTTGATTTCAAGAATTGCTTTCCTCTTGGAACACAGGCTTTGTACTCCTGCTGAGTTATTTGCTCAAATAAAGCGGCACGTGAAATGATGACCCGTCTTCAAGCAAAGATGCCTCTAAACACTCGAGCAATGTGGGTAGGTACCTTCCACGGTCTATGCAACCGAATGCTGAGACTTCATCATGAGGCCGCCGGCTTACCGGCCGCATTTGCCATCTTGGACATGAGCGATCAGCTTGGGGCTATCAAGAGGATTATGAAGGCCAACAACATTAATGAAGAAGTTCTTCCTGCCCGAAAGATTCAAAACTATATCAATAAGCAAAAAGAAGAAGGAATTCGAGCCAAGGATATTAAACCTTACGGCTTCGGCGAAAGAGACTTGCTTAGAGTCTATGAAATTTACGAAAAAGTCATTAATAGAGAAGGGGCCGTCGATTTCGGAGAGCTTATTCTCCGCACTTACGAAATGCTGCTGAACAACGAACCGATTCGTCAGCATTATCAAGACAGATTTAAATTTATTTTGGTTGACGAGTTTCAAGATACCAATAAGCTTCAGTACAAATTTCTCAAACTGTTGGCCGGTCACGGAGAAGAAGGCAGAAAACCTAACGCCGTGTTCGCTGTGGGTGACGATGACCAGTCTATTTATGCTTTTCGCGGCGCTAACGTCGGCAATATGAAGGACTTCATTAGAGATTTTACCATTGGGGAGCCAATCCGTTTGGAACAAAACTACCGCTCTCAAGGCAATATTTTGGATGCAGCTAACTATTTGATTTCGAATAATAGTGATCGTCTTGGTAAGAATCTCTGGACACAATCCGGGAAGGGAGATCTTATTCGTGTTTTCAAGGCCGGGGATGAGGCGGAAGAAGCAGCTTTTGTGGTTGACAACATCAAAGACTTTGTTAGAAACGGTGAGGATCTTCGTGAGATTGCCATTCTTTACCGCTCTAATGCTCAGTCTCGTGCCCTCGAAACAGAGTTGACCAGACGCGGGGTGAAATACACCGTTTACGGCGGCTTACGGTTCTTTGATCGTGCTGAAATTAAGAACGCACTCGCATATTTAAGACTGGCGGAAAACACCGCAGACGATTCAGCTTTTATGAGAGTGGTGAATTTACCGGCAAGAGGCATCGGTGCAAAGACAGTCGAAAATCTCATTGATTTGGCTCGAGACAACCAGATTTCATTATTTGAAGCAACTCAGTTGCTTTCCGGTGCAGCGGCTAATAAGGTAAGAGTCTTCACAGACATTATCAATGACATCCGTTCAAAGAGATTCTCTCTTCCTTTGACGGCACTTATTAATTACACCGTACAAAGAAGCGGTCTCAAAGCACTTTATGAAGCGGATGAAAACGGAGCAGAACGCTTAGAAAACTTGGAGGAATTAACTTCATCTGCCGCTGCTTTTCTGAGCCAAGAAGGATTTGAAGAGGACTCCAAGGAAAACGTGGATAACTTAAGTCCGCTGACTTTGTTCCTTTCTCAAGCCACGCTGGAAGCCGGTGACAACCAAGCAAAAGCAGGTGAGGAAGCTGTGCAGTTGATGACCATCCATGCTTCCAAAGGTCTGGAGTTTAACAATGTGTTTATTACCGGATTGGAGAACGGACTTTTCCCGCATGATAAGTGTCTAGCAGAACCAAAAGAGCTTCAAGAAGAAAGAAGATTGATGTATGTAGCCATCACCCGCGCACGCAAAAAGCTGTATTTGACTTATGCAGCCCAGAGACTTCTTCACGGTATGCCCCGCTACAACGTTAAGAGTTCTTTTTTAGACGAGCTGCCTGGAGATGCTCTGAAGTGGCTCACTCCGAAAGAAGATTCTGACTCTTATTCCTCCTTCGGCAGCGGCAGAAGCGGCGGGGGATACTATGGCTCTTATAACAGTAAAAATTCTTGGTCAGAAGATAAAAGAAATAGCTATTCAGGTTATAAGAAAACATATAGAAATAATGAAAATGTACCTGAATGGGCCAAGAATATAGGCATTACTAAAGAAGATAAAAACAAGATTAATAGTATTCGCCAAAGTTCTAAAAACTCAGATGGATATAACATTGGAACCGTTGTTTTTCATGAGAAATTTGGTGAAGGAAAGATCAAAAATATAGAAGGGCAGGGAGAGAATAAGAAGATCGAGGTCGCTTTCAAAACAAGTGGAGTTAAAAATCTACTTTTAGCAATTGCTCAGAAAAAAATGAGAATAGTTAGATAAGAAATATACTATTTAGTTAACAAGAAATTCTCTTAATAAAAGTTAACTTTCTATATTAACTTTACATTAAACAGTAACCCTTCTTCTTCATTTCGCTTAACGCTTGAAATTAAGAAGAAGTGTTTTCATTTATTTAAGTGTTTATCTATCAGAAAATAAATATAAGTAATGGCTGTTTTAGTAGGAACTGATAATCAAATAGAGACCAATAGAATAATATTAGCTAACAGGATTAGATTTTAAATTAATTTTATTAACTAACTAATTGAATAAACATGAAATAATTAGCAAATTTTTTAAGAATTTGAATTAATTTTTGTTTTTAGTTAACTTAGATATACAAATTACCTAAATGTTTTCAGATAGCTCTATCTGTAAAAATTTTATAAAAAGTAAATTTATCTTATAACTTGTTTTAATACATAGATAAACGGTTTATTTAACATTGAATATCTGTATATTGAATAAATTGTTTTTTGTTGTATAGGAGGGTTTTAAATTGATTTACAAATCAAAATTAAAGTGATAATTTTGAGATATTCTTAGCAAGGAAAGCAGATAGCTTTAAGTGCTATAAAAATGATTTTATCGTTACCTCTCAAATAATTTTATGGATTGGTAAATAAGAAAAATTATTGACTTTTATTACAAAGAAAAAATTTAAAAATATCTCTATTAAATATCCGCTAACGCTAATATTTTAATTTCTATCTGTCTTTTAAGAAGTTATTTATTGTCTCTATCTATATTTAATTGTGAATACAATATTGAGATAGCAATAATAAATCAGATAGGTTTCATTTATTTATTTTTCTAAATGTAGTTTCTATTTCAGAATTATTAGAAATACAAAAATAGATTAAGCAGGTTCTTTTTTAGTACGACCTGGGGTGCCTTTTTGGTACAAAGGAATAAATGGGTCTATTTCCCGGCGGAAAGTTTGGAAGGAATATTCTCTGTTTTCTAGAGCTTCAATAAGCCGCTTATGGAAGAAAATCTTGTCTCTCCCATCTTCGACTCTTTCTAAAATGTCGGCTCTCGTCAAATCATTCAATATGTGACTTGCCACTTGGCGGCGTGTGCCGGTTTTGCTGGAAAATTCTCCGGTTCTGCAAGCTGGACATTCAAATATGGCCGGTAGGAAAGCCACATGAGTGCCTAATCCGATTTCTTGAAGATATATCTTACTTTGTTCGTAGAGACGTTCAATTGCCTTTAGTAACTCTAGGCTGTAGTTAAAAGCGCGAGAAAGATTGTTCAAGGAATATTTAAGATATGGAGTCCACTGACGTGTCCTTAGGCCATATAGTCTTTCTTCAATTCCGAAGTGCGCTGTGGTATTTTTTGCCTTTCCTAATTGAATACAAGGGAAGGGAGAGTCGATTCCTTTTCTAAGCAAGCCAATTTGATAGAGGATTTGACTTGTTCTTTCGTTGTGTTTGTTCAAAGGAGAAAGGGCAACGAAATATAAAACGATAAGAATCAAATGTACATACGGGTCCATGTCACGGATTTCCCTTGCATAGACCTCCCAATTGTTCATTTGTTTCTTTAGTTTTGAGCCGAACATAATCTCTTCTTCTGGGAAAAACGGCTTTTCATGAAGAGGATCATCCGACGATCTCCAAGAAATTTTGTCCTGAATGAAGAAGTTAGCAATTTCTACTATAGTTTTGGTAGAAATATATGAAAGATTAGAATTCGGATAAAGTTCAAGACAAGCATTGACATAACTCTCCATTCTTACCATGGAAAGCTCAGAGGGATTTGGCACGATTGTGGAATAAAAATATTCCTTAAGGGTGAAGGGCTCTTCTTTTGAATAAAGCTGCTCTTTCGCCTCTACGATTGTCATCAGTTTTCCGATAGTGGCAGGAAAAACACTGGTAGCAAAAGCTTCTCTAAAGTCGCTGATGCCTCTGGCCAGAGCCAAACAGGACCGAAGAACAGGAATATCTTCCAGCTTTTCCGAATCTCTCGGAGGCGGAAGGCTAATTGTTCCCTGGGAGGCGGCTTGTCTTAAACCTTGTAGTTCCATTTTTCTTGCTTTTCGAAAGAGCTGATATGTTACATGAACAAAACTTTGTGCGGATTAACACTAACGTTGAACTGTAATAGGGTACCTGAACCTTCGATTTTTTGCTTAACGATCAAGAGAAACGAAAAGTAATAAAAACATAAAGTTGTAATAGATGTTTCTTAATATTAACAAATACGACTTTCGGATAATAGTGTTTCTACTAACAAGAAAAAACCCTAATTAGAATGTTGTTAGAATGAGTTCGTTAGTATTTTTAGCACCCCGAGAAAGAAAATGGTTTCATCCTCGTTAAGATGCCATAAGAGTCCAAAAATGTTGGCAAAGAGCCATTCCTCTGCTTTAAGCTGCAACCGCAGAAGATGTCTTTATCAGCTTGGGATTCTCAAGCATAAAACCATTAGCGATGTAAGATTGGTTGACGAGCCTAAGACTCGCCACTGAGATCTAATCAAGAAAATAGAAAGGAGCCGTGCGGCTCCTTTCTATTCCTAAGAGCCTCTAGGTTCAAATGAATGCGGAAGAATCCGGAAGTCTTCTGCGGTCTTTCCTTCCTCTTCGGCTTGCTGCAGCCACAATGGCTTTCTGCCTCTGCCGGCCCAAGTTTCACCATTGGGTCCAATAAATTTCGGTGCAATAGAGTTGGCTCTTTTCATGGCTTTTTTAAGGCCAAGTTCCTGAGGTGCAAAATCGTATTCTTTAATCAGCTCCCGACAGATATTTAAAGCGTCCTCACGAGCTTTTTTGGAAGCTTCTTCAATTTGTTTATCTAATGCGTCTCGTTGAGCTTTTAGATTTCTAAGTTCTAAGATTTGAGGTTCCATGGCTCTACATCGTTACTAATCAATTCCCCTTCATATTACTACAAAAAAATTATTTTTTTAAACTAACTATCTCTTTTTTATTTTGTTGAATAGAAAAAATATTCATTAAAAAACATAGTGTTGTATCTTAGGTAAAGAAAATGAGATTATTTTCTCGTCAAAATGGGACAAAAATTAAATTAAACAGGTTTTCTTTGTTTAAATAATTTATGAGTTTTAATTATTATTTTTTCTATAAAGATAAAGCGTAAAAAAACAGTAAATAATTTGTTTTTTAAAAATAGTATTTAGATTTATTTTAAGAAAACCTTTTTATTTATGGCGTCTGTCAGCGACCAAATCTTTTTCTCGCCGCTCATCTTGGCCTGTCTCTAAATGAATCTTTGAAGATTGTGAATAGGATTTGAACTATTAATATATGCAGATCGAGTTTGAACTATCTCTTAAATAGTCCGCAAGGAAAACATATGAGCAAAACAATACTATTAATCGATGCATCGCACTTTCTTTTCCGGGCTTTCTTTGCCCTGCCTCCTCTTAATACTAAGTCAGGGCATCCAACCGGAGCCACGAGAGGCTTTCTTTCGATGCTTAGGGCATTAAGACGAGATGTCCCTACGGACTATGTGGCTTGCGTTTTTGACCCGAAAGGAAAAACCTTTCGCTCCGATATTTATCCGGACTATAAAGCCAATAGAGAGGAAACCCCGGAAGATCTTAAGCTGCAAATTCCCGATGTTTTTGATGCAGTTAGAAAACAAGGCATTCCTCTGATTCAAGTTGACGGTATCGAAGCCGATGACACTATCGGAACAATTGCGAAGTCTGCCGGAGAAGCGGGATGTAAAGTAGTCATAGCGACCGGAGATAAAGACTATGCTCAACTTGTCACGCAAGACGTTGTTTTGATTAATACGATGGGTGCCGAAAATACCTGGCTCGATATTGAAGGGGTTAAGGAAAAATTCGGGGTACCACCAAAACAAATTATTGACTACCTCGCATTGATGGGGGACAAGATCGATAATGTACCCGGCGTTCCGAAATGCGGTAAGAAAACAGCTTCCAAGTGGCTTGAAGAATATGGATCTTTGGAAAATATTATTGAGAACGCTGCTGCGGTAAAAGGTAAGATCGGTGACAATCTTCGAGACTCTTTGGCCTTTTTGCCTGTTGCTAAAGCTTTGGTGACAATCAAACAGGATGCCGATATTTCTTCTCAAGTCAACTCATTGGAAGATCTAAAAATTAAAGACCCTGATGTTGCGGCTCTGAAAGAACTTTATGAACGGTTGGAATTTCGCGCTTTTCTCAAAGATCTGAAGGATGAGTCCAAGAGCGGTTCAATTAAAACAGATTCCAAGAAATCTGAAGAAGACGCATCAGATGGGCTGGATCTTTTTTCCAATTCCGAAGAGAAAGAGGTTCAATTGGCAGAGTTCTCCCAGCAAACAATTGAATCTCCGGATGAAGCAAAGCATCTTGTTGAAGAGATTTGTTCTCAGAGCAAAGAGGGCAAGCTTCCTTTCTTGTTTGTGCTAGCCGATTTCAAAGATTTTACATACACTTTGCGTGGGATCGCAGTCGGCTGGAATACAGGTAAAAATTGGTTTGTCCCGGTTAGTACGAATTGGGTTGATCCTCAAGGTATTACGCCTGAAGAGTTTACGCAGATATTCGGTTCGTGGCTTTCTGATCCAGCTTTTGAAAAGAGTTGCTATGACACTAAATACATAGCACACGTTTTGGCCGACATAGGCATCGAGTTCAACGGTATAAAAGAAGACGTCTTACTTCAGAATTATGTTCTGGAAGCTCATCGAACCCATTACATTGAAAAGCTTTCGTACAACTGGCTTAAGTTTGAGCTGCAGGCCGAAGAAGTCCTATTGGGCAAAGGCGTTAAAAAGAAAACTTTTAGCGAAGTAGATATTCTGTCTTGTGCAAAATTTGCGATGGAGCGTTCATACGTCGGTGCACATTTATCTGATTTATTCTGTGGGCTGATAGAAAAGGATCCGAATCTTCAAAAGATATACCGTGAAATCGAAATGCCGACGAGCCGTGTTTTGTTCAGAATGGAACAAAACGGTGTGTTGATCGATAAACAGTTATTGGCTAAGCAGACAGCGGAACTTCAAGCAAAAGCATCCGAACTTTCAAAGAAAGCAGAGACTATTGCCGGAGAGAAATTTAATTTGGCTAGTCCGAAACAACTCGGAGAGATTCTTTTTGAGAAATTAGGAGTTCTCATGAATGGCAAACCCTCGAAAAAGACGGCTTCAGGAAATTATTCTACAAGCGAAGAAGTTCTTTCAGAACTTGCGCTGGATTATCCTTTGGCCAAAATTGCGCTGGAATACCGTGCTCTGACCAAACTTATTTCTACCTATACTGAAAAGTTGCCTACTCAAATTTCTCCTCGAGATGGAAGGGTTCATACGACCTTTGAACAGGCGGTGGCTGTCACCGGAAGATTGTCTTCGACTAATCCGAACTTGCAGAATATTCCTGTAAGGACCCCGGAGGGAAGAAGAGTGAGGGAAGCCTTTATCGCAGGCCCCGGGAAGAAAATTATCAGTGCCGATTACTCTCAGATCGAATTGAGAATCATGGCTCATTTATCAGGAGATAAAGGTTTTACCGAAGCATTTAAGAAAAACCAAGACATTCATAGGGCAACAGCTGCGGAAGTATTCTCCGAACCTTTGGAAGCTGTCACCCCGGATCAAAGAAGAATAGCTAAGGTGATTAATTTCGGCCTGATCTACGGCATGAGCGCATTCGGATTGGCAAAGAATTTAAATATTGACCGCCATGATGCTAAGAACTATATCGCCCGTTATTTCCAAAGATATCCGGGAGTATCCAAGTACATGGAGGATACCAGACAGCATGCCCTGGAAAAAGGATATATTCAGACAGTGTTCGGAAGAAGACTGGAAATTCCGGAACTGCAGGCTTCCGGTGCAAGAAAAGCAGCTGCTGAACGCGCAGCTATTAATGCTCCGATGCAGGGAACAGCCGCTGATCTCATCAAAATGGCAATGATTGCCGTTCAAGACTGGCTGCAAAAAGAAAACTTAGAAAGTAAGCTGATTCTCCAAGTTCATGACGAATTGATTCTGGAAGTGCCGGATAAAGAAGTGGAGGTTGTGAAGAAGAGACTTCCGGAAATTATGTCCTCAGTTGCTGAATTGCACGTACCATTAATTGCTGAGGTTGGTGTGGGAGAGAATTGGGAAGCCGCCCACTAAAGAAAAGCGAAGCCGCCGGCTTCGCTCTTCAAGAAAAATTTAGCTGCAGGAGCCGGAACGCTCAGGCTCCAGACGTCCGATTTCTTTTTTATCCGCATCAAACAAGATGAGATATTTACCGTCCTTCTTAGCGAACTTGGTTTTGTTCAGAAGGTCGGTGAAGCTTGCTTCTAAGTCCATATACTGTTTAGCGCAAAGCTTTCTCGTCATTCCCATGTTGACGAATTCGAGTTTGTCATTATCGCCGATAACATAATCGCCGAAAAGGCTGTTGCAGCCAGGTTCGGAATTGAGCTTACCGTTCTTTTTGAAAGTGATAGTCGCAGGAATGTCGCAGGACGGAACTGAGTCAGTAGCAGGCATCCAAGAAGAAGTGGAAGTCAGATCTTCAACAGTCACAGCAGAAGCCAGACCTGTCATTGATAAAAGGATGGCTCCTAGTAAGAATTTACGCATTAATTTCTCCAATAAATCTATGTAAAGCTTACTGATTTCTTCAAATAACGAATACCGTAAATTAGTGAAAATGGTTTCATTTTGTGTAAGAAACGATTTGGCTGTCTTGGTCTCCGAAAATACTGGACCAAATAGGCCAAAGGGTGCAATAGGACCAACAGGTGATGAAAAGGCCCCAAAGTACGACCAGGACGGAATTAATGCCGAGGATTGCACCCAAAGCACTTAAGGATGTGGTGCCGAAAGTTGCGATTAAAGCCAGCAGAAGTCCGAGAACGATAAAAGCACCGGCGTTCTTCAAACAGACAAAGAGGCTGAAGAAGAAAGCTTTTCCAAGAGGCATTCCTTTCCAAGCAATGAGCATTGGAGAAAAACAGGTTACGCAAAGAAGGGCTGTATAGAAAACGAATCCGAAGAGGACGGCAGCCCAAGGAAAGTTGGACACTATCTCATTAGGAAGAAGCTTTCCGTCTTTACTGAACCACTTATCGACGTCATCTGCGGAGAGCCAAGAAAAAACAAGACTGATCAAAATAACGCAAACTCCATAGATTAGCCCCAAGAGCAGGAGTTTGTTACGGACGGAGGTGTTTTTGAAACATTCCCCGTAGCATTGAAATATTGTCGGGATTATTCCTTTGGATACATCTCTGCCGCAACTAGCAATTGCAACGGCTCCGAAAGGTGTCACCAGGCCGCTTAATAAAATATCAATGAAAGGTACGTTTAGCAGAGCGCCCGGCATTCCTGCTACAAGCATCAACAATAAGTAAAAGGCGACGATGCCACTTGTGGCTACAGGAGCTGTTTTCATGATTTTGAATCCCGCCTTAAGCCAAACAAGTCCCGTAGAAGCGGGGAGATTATAGTTTTTGTTCATAAAAAATCCAAAATAAACCTTTCGTTATCATACTGTTTTTACAAAGGTCTGAAATTTCAGAACGGAAAAATCAGTAACAAAAAAGGCAGAGGTTAATCTGCCTACTTGAAAAATTGAACCTCGGATTAGATCCAAGGAAGATCTTTCGGATCCGCTTCTCTTCTCAATTTCAATATTCTTTCGAAATGTCTCGGGTCGTGAGGCTTCAACATACTAGCTTCACGCGGAAGGTAAAAGTCATAAAGACGAGAGACCCAGAAGCGAAGAGCCCCGGCCGAAAGCATGTCTTGCCAGAGAGAGTGTTCTTTTTCCGTTAGTTTTCTCACTGAGTTATATCCTTCCAAAAAGGCTTGGGTTTCCTCTGGAAGGAATTTACCTGTTTCTTGATTTATGGTCCAGTCATTAAGGGTAACGGCGAGGTCGTATAGAAACGGAGCATTGCAGGCGAAGTAAAAATCAATGACTCCTCCGAGGTTTTGCTCGTCTCCATTGATTTCAATAAGCGAATTATTTCTGAAAAGGTCTGCGTGAACCGCGCCTGCTTCAAGTTCTTTATAAACCTGCGAATTCATTAATTCTTTTTGCCGATTAATTTCTTTTTTCAGATATTCAAAAAGCTCTTCGGGCATGTATGGCTTCAGAGAGGGAAGGGAAGATTCCCAGAAGGCCAAACCTTTTGTATTTTCTTGACTTAAAGGAAAATCTTTTACGGCAAGGTGCATTTCTGCAAGCATTTTGCCCATCTGATTACAGGCCTGAGCATTTGGCTGAGCAACGTATTCTCCTTTAATGCAGGGCGCAATGCTTGCCGGTTTATTTTTCAACGAAGAAAACAGGTGCCCGTTTTTATCCGTGATGGGACCGCTTACTGAAAGTCCTTTATCTAAAAGATGTTTTTGAAGTTTCAGATAATAAGGGATCTGAGTCTCGTTAAGTCTTTCAAAGACAGTTAGGACATAGCGGCCTTTTGTGGTCGTCACATAAAAGTTGGAATTCTCAATGCCTGAGAGGATTCCGCTGTACTCAACTAAATCACCGATGTTGTAATTCTTTAGAAAATTATTTATGTCTTCTTCTGAGAGAGGAGTAAATACAGCCATTCTTAAAAACCGAAATTAATGAATTTTGGAACGCTCATGGTATTGTCGCCGCTGGTTCCGTTCTTAGATTGATTGGAAGGTTGCTCACGAGTCATGGTGTAAGGGATTTGAGTACTCATTGGAGTGACCTTGACTTCAGTAACAACGTTGTTATTGTTGACGGTCTCTTCAATTTTGGTCTTTGGCCAGAATCTCGGATCTTTCTGACGAACCTTTGCGGCTTCAATATCTTTCTTAGCTTGTTCAAGTTCTTCTTTAGTGACTGCGTCAGTTTTTTTAGCTGTTATGCGGGCTACTTTTTTCTCAGACGTGCCACCGGAAATATTGTCCTTAGAATCAATGGAGGGTGGAGTTTCCACTCTCGGATCAGCCGCAACAACTGAAGCAAAACCAAGAGCCAGGATTATAGAAAGCATTGTTTTAGTCATTTTTGAGCTCTTCAAGAAGTCATTAGAGTGGTTACAGTGTAACTAATATTTTCTATATTTTGTCAAAGATTGGTCCTATTATGCGGTGCCTCCAGCCTAGAGGATCTGGAAAAGAATTAAATCTCCGTTTCGTGCATAAAGATTCAAAGTTCGATTTTTTGTTTTAACGCTTTGAATTCTCTCCGGGAATTCCTTATTTCCGGAGAGGTAAACCGTATAATGCGCTCGATAAATTCAATTGATTCAATTCCTTATTCTTCGGAGAACCAGATGGCGACTTTGTCATCCGCTCAAATTTTAGAAGCAACTGTCAACATGGGGGTTTCTAAAGCCTCTCAAAATTTAATTTCCCGTATTGCAAATACCGTCTTAGCAGGTATGTACATTGCTATCGGCGGATTTTTAGCGATAAGGGTCGGTCTAGTACTCCCTTGGGAGTCGTGGGGAGCAGTGGGAAAGCTTATTTTCGGTGCAGTTTTCCCGCTCGGTTTGATGCTTGTCGTTTTATGCGGTGCAGACCTTTTTACCGGCAGCTGCATGACCTTAACAACGGCAAAACTTAGAGGTCAAATTTCTGTCGGACAGTCCTTTCTTGCAGGAAGTGCTGCTTGGGTTGGTAATTTTGTGGGGGCACTGTTCGTTGCTTATGTCATTGCTTTTTCTTCCGGTCTCATTTTTGAAAGCGCCGGCGGAACACTTCCCTGGGCAAAAAGCATCGTGAACCTAACTAACGCCAAATGTTCTTTGGATTGGATGTCTGCTTTTATCCGAGGAGTCGGCTGCAACTGGTTGGTTTGCTTAGCGGTTTTCGCAGCCGCTGCAAGCACTGAGGTTATCGGAAAAGTGGTTGCTCTCTGGTTCCCGACAATGGCATTCGTGGCTTTGGGTATGGAACACTGTATAGCTAATATGTTCTTCATTCCTCTTGGCATTTTTACCGGAACCGATGCTCGTTACCTTGCTTTGGTTAATGCAGGAGAAGCTAAAGCACTAGCTGTAGGTTGGAGTGATTTCTTTATTAATAACTTAGTGCCTGTGACATTGGGAAATATTGTTGGAGGTGCTGTCCTAGTGGGTATTTTGTATCTGCTAGCCAACCACAAAAATAAGTAAAAATTAGGCCTGTCCGAACCACCGACAGGCTTAATTTTTCGTCAAATATGAGAATCCAAACTACTTTTCTCCTTCTTCGACTTGCACCAGATCTAAGGCATCTCTAATTTGCGGAAAGGCTAGTTCGCAGCACCGTCTTCCCTCGGCGATGGCTTCTTCCGCTCTGTAAGTCTCCAACAAACCGATTCTGGAAAGTTTTGGCTGCAGCGTTACCTCCGGAGGATCTCCGGCTAAACGTGTTTTAGTTATTCTGTCCTGAGCAATATTGATGGAGGAAGCTATCGTTTCGAAGAAATCCGGCGGCTCAGGCATATCGTTTTGGAGGGTTTCTTTTTGATATTTGGCGGGGATTAGCTTCTTGGCCTTTTGCACTAATTTGTAAATCTCACTTGTTTTTTTCTTTTGCTCAGCTCGAGGATTTCTATTTTTTGTAAGTAAGTCGCTGTTTAGGTTAACGGCGATGACCACATCCGCACCCAAAGCACGGCACAAAGAAACGGGGACCGGATTGACAATTCCTCCGTCGATACACCAACGGTTTTCTTTATTTAATACCGGTTGAAAAACACCGGGCATTGCCATGGACGGCCAAACCGCATCAAAAACCGGACCTTCCGTCACCCACAGCTCCTTACCGGTATTCAGATCACAAGTAACGGTTCCAAAAGGCATTTTTAAATCTTCGATATTCATTTTTCTGGGAATGCCGGATTTGACCAAAAACATTTGCATATGTTTTAAGTTAATCCAGCCGTCGAAAGAAAAACTTGGATTGAAGAATGCCGTCCAGTTCAAACGGTTAATGTTTAAGGCTTGTGCCTTGAGTCTGTCTAGGTTGCCGCACGCATAAGAAGCCCCGACAATAGCTCCGATTGATGTCCCTGCAACAACATCGACGTGTACTCCTCTTTCCTGCAAATATTCCAATATACCGATATGTGCAAAACCTCTGGCAGATCCGCTCCCTAATGCAACGCCGACTTTCATAGAATTCTCCTTTTCTAATAATTTTATTGTTCTAAACAGCATTTGAATCCGATTATGAGCATATTGGGCTCAGAGATTTTTTTGAGGACGGAATATGTCGTTTGCGACCGAATGCTTTCAAAATAAGTAGAAATATTGGTCAGAAAAATCCCTAACTTTTTTCACATAGTAAAATTCACTTTCAACTTATAAGAAAGAGTCAGTAGAAAGATAGTAAAGGATAGTAATATTTAGAAATAATTTGAAAACACATCCTCATCGGCTAAGTTATGAAGACATGTTACGGTTTTTGGGACGGCGAGCCATTTGATTTACGCAATGCGAGTTTAGAAGAGCTGCCGGCGACCCTTAATATTGAGGAGCTCGAATTTTTTGACGGCTCTAATCCTGTAGATGCGTTTGTTTCCCATAGAGGCTTCATTATTTTCAACCCCGAAGTCTCCTTGATTAAGGTTCTGAGAGATTACTGGGAAAAGGCCTCCGAGAATTCTTGCGGCAAGTGTACTCCTTGCAGAAACGGAACCGCACTCGTTTATGACTTATTAAAGAAGGCCTCTGGAGATAAACATAGTCTTTCAGAGAAAGACTGGAAGCTCATCGAAGAGGTTTGCACACTGATGGTTGAAAGCAGCTTCTGCGGAGTAGGTCAGACCGTTCCGGTTTCTCTCATCGGAGCTCTAAAATTTTTCCCTGAAGATCTAAAAAAGAACGTAGCCTACACATCAGCTGATCAATATTCCGTTGTTACGGCGCCTTGTATCGAAGCATGCCCTGCGAAGGTTAATATTCCCAGATATATTGACTACATTAAGGAGTCCAGGTCGGATTTAGCCACCGGAGTTCTTTTAAGAAACTATCCGCTAGTCGGATCGTGCGGACGCGTATGTGTTCATTTCTGTGAGTCTGCATGCAGAAGAAGGAAGCTTGAGGGCCCCGTCGATATTAAAAATCTGAAGCGCTACGCAGCTGATTCTCTTGGTGAGTCCGTAGATCATCTCTTCAAACCAAGGCGCTCCCCGCAAAATAAACCTAAAGTAGCGGTTATTGGTGCGGGTGGGGCAGGAATTACCTGTGCTTACCACTTGCTTCTTGCCGGTTATCCGGTTGATATTATCGAAAGCAAAGATAGGGCAGGCGGAATGGCCTTAACAGGTATTCCGCAGTATCGCCTTCCTAAGGATTTGCTCTCCAGCGAAACAAGTAAAGTTATCGAAAATCTCGGAGGACGTGTTCTTTTCGAAAGAGAGTTTGGAAAGGATTTTTCGATAGATGATTTATTCAGCGACGGATATAAAGCAATATTTCTCGGTGTTGGATGTGCTAAGGGTACGAAACTCGGTTTTCCAGAAGACGAAGGGAAAATTGTCGGCTATACCGACGGAATTGATTTTCTGCGTCAAGTCGAAAAATCAGTCTCTAAAGAAAGACCTCTTCATTATGAGGGAGACACTGTAATTGTCGGTTGCGGAAACGTAGCTATGGACTGTTGCAGAACGGCAGTCAGAATCAGCTCGGGCAAAGTCTCTGTCGTATACAGAAGAACGGAACAACTATCTCCGGCCGATCCTGTCGAACTTCATGAAGCTCATCAAGAAGGCGTTTCTTTTCATTGGCTGACAGCGCAAAAACAGTTGGTTATAGAAAACGGCAAGGTAACAGGTTTACTTTGCTGCAAACTAAAGGTAGAGGGAGATCCGAATTCCAGAAAATCAAAACTGACTGAAATTGAAGGGTCTGAGTTTGTTATTCCTTGTTCAAGGGTTATTGCCGCTATCGGGCAAAAACTCGAAAAAGAATTATTTGTCGGCGCAGATAAGCTTGAATTAGGTAAACGAGATTCTATTATTGCTGTCAATGAGAATTTAGAAACTTCAAGGAAGGGAGTATTTGCAGGCGGCGACTGTGCAGTTGGCCCGCGCTCTCTTATTGAAGCTATGGCCCAGGGAGAAAAAGCAGCTCAGCGAATTCAAGAGTATCTGGAAGGCGAAAAATTCTCCTTTGATAAGAGACAAAGGGTGAGCGACATGATTAAGTCAGCGGGTCTATTTGATGATGCTGCTGAATGCAAGCCAGTAATTTCCACTTCCCGCACAGTAATTCCGGAATTGGAACCTTTAAACAGAACGGATAATTTTGAAGAAGTTGAGTTGGGCCTTACCGACGATCAGGCAAAAGAAGAAGCCGAAAGATGCATGCGCTGCTACAGGGTACTTTTGGTTGAAACAGCCAATCCAATTGGAAAAACCGCTAAGTAAAAGAAAGGAAAGATAATGAAAGCATTGATTAATGGGGTTCCTTTTACCTTTACAGAAAAGCTCACAGTATTAGAAGCGGTAAGAAAACTTGGATTTTTTGTTCCGACTCTTTGTGCTTACCCGACACTGGAAAGTACTCCCGGTTCCTGCGGTTTATGCATCGTAAAAATTAAATATCCTGACGGAAGGGAAGTGTTGTCGACCAGCTGCAAGACCGGCTTAGAAGACGGAATGGAAATTCGCACCGATTCTCCTGAAGTACGTCAGGCGCAGAGAAAGCAGTTGGCCCTTTTATTTGCAGACCATGATATGAATTGCATGGGATGCGATAGACATGGGAAGTGTGAACTCTTGGATTTGGCCGAGAAATTGGACTTGAAGAAGGGCATTGCTCCCGGTTCCTATAAGGTAGCGAAGGAAGAAGATTATTCCGACCGGGCTATTTGGCTGGATCCAAACAAATGCATTCGCTGTGAAAGATGCGTTGAAGTTTGCGGCAAAGTTCAAGGTCTCTATGTTTTGACCATGAAAGGTTCCGGCAGGGAGCGAGCAGCCGCGTTAAGAGAAGGTAAACCTTGGGCGTTATCGGATAACTGTGTTCGATGCGGTCAATGCACGGTCGTATGTCCAACCGGAGCACTTCAGGCTCGTGATCAAGTGGATGTTGCCAATGATTATTTGACGGATCCGGGAATTTATACCGTATTTCAATTTGCTCCGGCCGTGAGAGCTACTTTGGGAGAAGAATTCGGATTTCCGGCCGGTGTGAACGTTGAGAGAAAAATCGTAGAAGCTTTGAAAAAAGCCGGAGCCGATTGCGTTCTGGATACTAATTTCTCCGCCGATGTGGTTATTATGGAAGAAGGGACGGAACTGCTGAATCGCCTTAATGATAAAAATGCGGTTCTTCCAATGTTTACCTCCTGCTGTCCTGCGTGGATTAACTTTGTTGAACTGCATAAGCCCGAGCTGATTCCTCATATTTCAACTACCCGTTCTCCGCAGGCGGTAATGGGTTCTTTAATCAAGAGTTGGCTTCCGGAAAAAAAAGGTATTCCAAAAGAGAAAATCCGTTCTATTTCCATTATGCCCTGTACGGCCAAGAAGGATGAAGCGGCAAGACAAGCACTAGCCAAAGACGCAGTTCCCGATGTGGATTTGGTTTTAACCGTAAGAGAATTTGCCAAACTTCTGAAAGGAAAAGGCATTGATCTTAGAAAACTGGAAGGCCAAGATTTTGATACTCCGTTTATGAGTAAAGGAAGCGGAGCGGCGGTAATTTTCGGCAAAACTGCGGGGGTGGCAGAAGCTGCGGCAAGAACCGTTTATTACGTATTGACCGGTAAAAATGTGAATTCTATTCAGTTCAAAACGAGCGAGCATCCTCACGTGGAACAGGAGCTGACCATTGACTTGGGTGAGGGAAAATCTCCGTTAAGAATCGGCGTGGTTCATGGCTTGGCTAACGCAGACTATATTGCGGATGAAGTTCTCAGTGGAAAAAGTCCCTTTGATTTTATAGAAGTAATGTCTTGTCCCGGCGGCTGCATCAATGGCGGAGGAACGCCGAGAGAGGCCGGAGATTATCATCCGTTTAACTTGGAACGTACTAAAGTTCTGACTACCATCGATGAGAAACATTCTTTAAGACAGTCTCATAACAATCCGATGGTTAAAGAGCTGTACAAAGAGTATTTGGGAGAGCCGAATTCTCATTTGGCTCACGAACTTCTTCATACGGAATACCAAGATCGGAAAAGTGGTAAGAAGCTAAGAGCGGAAGATATTTGGAAAGAAATTACTCTCTGTTAGTCAAAACTAATCGGCCCGAGAAACGAAGCTCGGGCCAAATTCTCTGTGTGTCTCTTAATCCAGAGAAAGCAGACTAGTCTTGTTGAAGCTGCCTGGTAACTGCGGTGAATTGTTCACCGAAACCTACATCGTAAAGCGCGGCCGGACTTGGCATCTCAAATTCAAAGATTCTCGTTAAATCTTGTTCCGAGTTTTTCATCAGCAGAGAAAGGTCGGCTCCTGCCTTCATGGTGAAGAACGTGTTCAAGGAAATATCGTAATTTAATTCGGCTTTTTCTTTGAGTTCGAGCAAATCTTTAGCCCTTGTATTCAAGTGCTTTGTATAGAACTTTGCAACCTCAATAATTTGTTCATTGATGAGGCAATTCTTATTCAAAATATCTTTTTGCTCTTGAGTAATTCTGGAGTGGCCCAGTTTAGATTCTGCTGAGCGAATCTGTTTAGCTGCATTTTTCTCTATGCCGCTGACACGGGGCAAGTAAAACTTTTCAATTTTAAGTAATGCCCGGTCGATGGCTTCAATATAAAGACGGCAACACATCATATAAAAGCCAGCATAGCTCTTTGAAAGCTCGGGAGTCGCACCCTCGGACTTTAATTGAGAATCCATTTTTTGGAAAATTAAGCGAATGGAGTCAGCCGTGGCCATAATCGCAGCCACATCTTCACCGTCAGCCGTATTTATCAAACCCTCAAGCTGGGCTTTATTAAGTTTTACGCCTCTTGCTTTTAATTTTTCCAGGGAAGAATCAATTAAAGCCTGATTTTGTTTCTCATCGGCAGCATTCTTAACTTTATTTCGTTCGATCTTTTCTTTGAGCTGAGGAACGGAAGCGTTCAAAGGATTCCAAGACCTTTTAGGACTGCCGATAAGATCTTTTTCCCATTCGATAATTTCTTTTTTACGAGCGGCTATTTTTCGATGATTGTTCTGGATCTGAGCGACCATGCACATGATATCGGTCGAAAAGATTTCCCGCAGGCAGTCATTAACGACCCTGCGGACAGCCGGTTCTTGGTAAACGTATTTACGAACGAGAGAACGTCCTTCAGGATGAGCTTCCTGAGCAATAAGCTCAATGCCTCTTTCCAAGTGAGGACGCATATTTGACCAGGTTTTCTCAAAAGTTTGAGATCGTATTACCGTCCTCTCAAAAGCGTAGCAGAGGGGATAAGAGATAAACATACGAAACGAAATCATTTGCTATTCATTCAAACTAATAGAAAACTAAAGGTCTTCACACCAATGCTTATGCGGTGTGATTATGCAAATGATAACTTAATAGTTACTGAATTGTTGAAAAACGAAAGGCAAATTTTTATAATTGAGCATGACAATTATTCTCAATTAATTATGATAGAAACGACACTTAAAGTTGAAGGCATGGCCTGTCCTATGTGCGAATCGCATTTGAAAGATGTGATTAGAAATATTTGTCCGGATGCCAAGATCAATGCGTCTTATAAGAAAGCCGAGATCAAGATCATCAGCAAGAGCGAGCCCGATATGAGACGAATAAAGGCTGAAATAGAGAAGACCGGCTATAGCTTCCTAGGCGGTCATTCTGAACCGTATTCAAAGAAAGGATTTTTTGCTTCCTTGTTTGGAAAGTAAGCCGCAGGCGGAAGAAGGACTAAAATCAGTCCAATTACGGTTTGAGGAGTAAAGATGAAAGCGCTAGTCCTTTCCAGCGGAGGAGCAGATAGTACAGTTTGTGTCGCACTTGCCGTTGAAAAACTTGGCAGAGAAAATGTAGCGACGGTTTCTTTTGAATACGGACAAAAGCACGACAGAGAACTTATCTGTGCACAGAAGATTGCAGATTTTTATTCGTTAAAGCATTTTGTTCTCAGCCTTGAAAACATTCTCAAATTCAGTGACTGCTCTCTTTTGAAAAACAGCACTCAAGCAATCGAACATAAAAGCTATGCCGATCAAATTGCTGAAAAAGGGGAAGGTAAGGTTTCGACTTACGTTCCTTTTAGGAACGGTTTAATGCTTTCTTCGGCTGCTGCTTTAGCTCAGTCCATTTACCCGGAAGAAGATTGTGAAATTTGGATTGGTGCTCATGCCGATGATGCGGCCGGACAAGCCTATGCCGATTGCTCTTCCGAATTTACCCAAGCGATGGATCAAGCCATTTCCATTGGAACCTACGGATTAGTCAAGCTTGCAGCTCCTTTAGTGAAGTTCAATAAAGCGCATGTTATCAAAGAAGGACTAAGGCTGAAGGTTCCTTTCGAACTTACTTGGTCCTGCTACGAAGGACATGAAAAAGCCTGTGGAAAATGCGGAACTTGTATTGATCGTTTGAATGCGTTTGAAGAAAACGGAGTAAAAGATCCGATCCCATACGAAGAATAACAGCACAATGAGTGATTGTCCTTAGCCGTTGCCTTGTATGTCCTGAGGCCGTAGAAAAAAGGCTCGGCTATATAATAGAAAGAAAACGGAGCAATCTTATGGGAAATCTATATCTCGGTTTTGACGCCGGTACACAGAGCGTCAAAGTTTCTGTCTATGACGAAAAATTAGAGTGTCTTACCTCACAAAGTCTTCCGACCAGTTTCCGATATCCTAACCCCGGTTGGGTAGAGATGGATTTGGATGATTTCTTGGGAGTCACTCTTAAATGCATTAAACGCTGCGCAGAAGATTTAAAAGAGATCGGCCGAGATCCCAAAGATATTGTTTCGATTATGGGCGACGGCGTTATCTGCGGTATCGCCGGTGTAAATGCCGAAGGGAAGGCTATCACACCTTATATTAACTATCTCGATAGCCGTACTCAAGACGACGTGGAGTACATTAATAAAAAGGATCTTTCCATTTGGGGCAAAGAGACGGGCAACCCTGTTGCTTCCTGTATGTTCCCGGCTATGTTTGCACGTTGGCTTCTTAAACACAATACCAAGTTCCAAGAACAAGGTGTTAAGTTTGTCCATAACTGCCCGTATATTCTGATGAACCTTGCCGGATTAAAAGGAAAAGACGCCTTTATCGATTGGGGAGCAATGTCAGGCTGGGGCCTTGGCTACAAGGTCATGGAAAAAGAATGGTCTGATGAACAGCTGGCTATCTTGGGTATTGATAAGCGTTATATGCCCAGAATTCTTAAGCCGTGGGATATTGTCGGAGGCTTAACAAAAGAGATTGCCGAATACACAGGTCTTCGTGAAGGAACAAAGATTTGTGCGGGAGCCGGCGATACCATGCAGTCCATGATTGGATGCGGTAATTTCGAGCCAGGAAAAGGCGTAGACGTTGCGGGTACCTGCGCTATGTTTTGTGTTTCGACTACCGGCATCGTGCCTGAGCTAAGCAAAAAAGGGAACAATCTTATCTTTAACAGCGGTTCTCTTCCTAACACTTATTTTTACTGGGGATTCATCAGAACCGGCGGCTTGGCCTTGAGATGGTTCAAAGATTCTGTATGCCATAAAGCCGACGATGCTCTTTATTACACAGATCTTAGTGCCAGAGCTGAAAAAGTTCCGGCAGGCAGCAACGGTGTTCTTTTCCTCCCCTATCTGACAGGCGGCCAGGACGAGACGCAAAAGAAGAGCAGCTGCTTCTTGGGCTTGACCCTTGATGATGATCAGGCTGTTATGTGGCGCTCCGTCCTTGAATCCATTGGCTATGATTACATGGAAATCACAGATATCTATAGAAAGGCCGGCGTGGATTTGAACCGAATCACGGTAACTGAGGGCGGCAGCCGAGACTCTCTATGGAATCAGATCAAATCAGACATGTTGGACAGCGAAGTCGTCCGTTATAAAAATAAGGGCGGCGCCGTTGTGACAAACTGTCTCTTTGCTGCTTATGCTGTAGGTGATTTCAAAGACATTATTCCTAATTTACGGAAGGTTTTAGTCGTTGATAAAGAATATGCACCGAGGAAGGAAATGACTTCCCTGTACCGCAGACTTCATTCTTTCCAAAAAGATTTGATTAAGAGCGATATGCCGGAAGCCTTTAAACGGTTGTGGGAAATTAAGAAGATAGTCAAAGAAGGCTAATTCGAAAGTTATTGTATTTGGGCCGAGCTATTTCGATACCTCGGTCTTTTCTATTGGTAGAATTCCGCCTAGGCAACGTTCAGCCTAAGCTAAATTATTTGAATTGCATTATGAAATTACTTGAAGGCAAAAGAATACTTATTACAGGCATCTCTTCTCAACGTTCTATTTCCTATGGGATAGCCAAGGTTTGTTTTGAAGAGGGTGCACAACTGACGCTTACTTACAACAATGAGAGATTTAAGGACCGAGTTCAAGGTTTTGCCAATGATTTCAATGCAGGTGAAGTTATCAAGATGGATGTGACTTCCGATGATTCCATTGACGCAGCTGCTTCTGCTCTTAAAGAAAAATGGTCTGAAGGTTTTGACGGATTTGTTCATTCTATTGCTTGGGCGCCTCGGGAATGTATTGAAGGCAGTTTTTTGGAAGGCATTTCCAGAGAAGGTTTCCTTCAGGCTATGAATGTTTCAGTTTATTCCTATGCGGCTTTAGCAAAAGCATTTAGTCCGCTTCTTAGAGAGAGAGCCTCCATTATCACAATGAGCTATCTCGGTGCCGAGAAGATTGTGCCGAACTACAACACAATGGCCATCTGCAAGTCTGCGTTGGAATCCGTTACCCGCTACATTGCTGCCGATCTTGGAGAAAGAGGTATCCGGGCCAACAGCATTTCATGCGGACCAATTAAAACTCTGGCAGCCAGCGGTATTAAAGATTTCGGACTTTTGATGAAACTGGCTAAGGATTTGAGCCTGTTAAGAAGCTTAGTTAGCACAGAAGAAGTTGGTAATTTAGCGGCCTTCCTTCTGTCGGAAAAATCTTTTGGCATTACAGCTGAGACCGTTTACATTGACGGCGGCTTCAATAAGGTTGCCGGACGTCTTCTGAAGGACGAATGATCCAACAGCTAACTCTCTCTCATGAAAACCTCTGTCCGAAAGGACGGAGAGGTTTTACAAGATCTTGGCTTTTCCCTTAAATCCAAAGCGAGCCTGCACAAAAAAGCAAAGAAAGAGTCAGAACCGCATTCACCGGGCGTGTGTATTTAGAGAAGAGGTGAGCAAAGGCGGATCCGAAAGCTGACCAGATTAAATTGCAGCCTGAACCCATTGCGGCTAAGAAGAAAGAAAAACCAACCAATATCCAAGGGTCCGTAAAATGCGGAAGAATAAAGGTCTGCATTGAAACGATGCCGTAGACCATAATCTTTACGTTGACAAACTGAAGGCAGAATCCGGAGATAAAAGCTTTTTTCTTGTCTATTTCAAAGGGCTTTAGACTATAAACGGCTTTCAAGATCTTCCACGCCAGCCAAACCAGATAAAGAGTTCCCAAAATTTTCATGGGGCCCATGATTTCCGGGATTAGGCTGTTTAAAGCAGCACATCCAATACAGCAAAGAAGCATTACTGCAAAAAATCCGGTAATAACTCCTAAATTAAACGGCAGTGCTTTAAAGAATCCAACTCTCATTCCCCATGACATCGACATTAAATTGTTTGGTCCAGGCGTGATAGTCGAGGTAAAGCAGTAAAAGATAAAAGTTGGAAGAGAAAACATGGCATTCTCTGGGAGAGGATTAGGCGTGTTGGTTAAGAGGTTCGTATTTCTTGATAAGAGAAGTGTTTACAATTTGCCGAGCCTGCCACGCGTCGTACTCTGACTGCATTGCGAGCCAAGTTTCATGTGTTGGGCTCGGTAGGGCGGAGGAAAAACGAACGGCCATTGCTGCAGAGATAGGGGACTTCCCCTTGATAATTCTGGAAACAGAACTGGGAGCAACGCCAATGTTACGGGAAAATTCACGGATACTGACATTCAAGTATTCAAGTTGTTCGGCTACGATTTTTCCCGGATGTGGTGGATTGAACATAGCAGTCATCAATGGTAATCCTCGTAATTACATAAGCATCGCCGTCAATAAATTGAAAGGCAAGGCTCCAGTTATCGGAGTCTCTAACAGACCAGACGTTGCTCCTATCTCACTAGAGCTGTTGGAGACGAAACGAGGTAAGTTCATTTCTTGCACGTCTTTTATTCGGTTCAACAAGAATAGGCGTTCCGATAGTTTCTCTGCATAGGCAGCTTGAATACCAGCTTTCGAGTCTGTTTCAAAGAATTTTTGGAGTCCTTTGTGGAACCAGCTTTAATCATTGTTGCATATACATTATCAAATGTATCCATTGTACTTAAATGTTGGGTGTTGAGAAACACTAAAGAAACGAAATGCGAAAGACGGCGTCATTCGCTGAAACCGACTCGGAAATCCAAGAAATTTGGGCGATGCACCCAAGTTAATTCGGCATTCTTGAGTTACCTAATTCCGCCGTTTCCTAAGTGTCTTAGACTGAAATAAGTTGACTCTTTAAGGAGTTAATATGAACACAGACAAGTTCAGGCAACTTTACACCAAAGAAAAGTCAACCAATTTGGAAAGGACACCTGGAAGCCAGAACTGCCAGTGATGAAATAGAATGTCGATTTAGGTGGAAAGGAATGTCGGAATGATGAGAAAAAGGCTAGAAAGTGAAGCCTTCGGTTATGAAAAATATTTCAATCGGTCCTGAAAAAATCCCACTCCACCTTGGGAGTATAGAAAAGCAAAAAGGAAATCCAAAAACTAGGAGTTCCTCTTTATAGGAGAATTAAAAATGAATAAAGGACAATTAATCGAACAAGTCGCACAAAAGACTGGGCTTACCAAAGCTGCTGCTGAAAAGGCCATTAACGCCTATAACGAGACAGTTGCTGATGCACTGGCCCATGGTGAAGAAGTTGCTATCCTTGGATTTGGCAGTTTCAAAGTTGCAGAAAGATCTGCGCGTGAAGGAAGAAATCCGGCAACAGGTGAAACTATCCAGATTCCGGCAACAAAAGTAGCTAAGTTTGTGCCAGGTAAAAAACTCAAAGAAGCCATCGCAAAATAATTAGCGTCGGCTCAAAGCCGCATAGATTAAGTGACGCAGCTCTTGGAATTTGTTTCCGGAGCTGTTTTCGATCTTGTTTGTTTTTTCCTTCAAGGAGGTTTTTGTCTGCTTTGAACGGAGACTTGCCAAACAATTTAGGTTAAGGTTTCCGAGCCTCAAGAATTATGGAAATGTCCTTATGAAAGAGGACAGAGAACCTGCAGTAACGAAACTCTAAGTTGCGTGCAGGCAGAAAAACACGAGGCTTAAAACGTACTGGAATACGTAGAGTGCCTCAGCAAACAAGGAGTTACTCGTGAACGCTAAAACTAAACGACTTTTACTGCTCCTTATCGTGTTGAAGGAAGTATCTTTCAACGCAGAGGTACTTGTCAAACAACCATAGCGGTGGGAACTTTCGTAATCGAAATATCTTCTTCTTTTTGGCACATTCTTTCTTAGGTTTCTTCAGGCATGAGAAAGCCTTGATGCGGAAAGAGCTAAAGTTCCAAGAACAGTACAGGAAGCCATCTTTGAATGTTGACTTTTGAGGTACCTTTTCAAGGTGAATCTAAATAATAGATGTGACAGTGAAATAGAGTCTCGGGTTCATCAACACATGTACTACTTGTTTTTGAAGGCTCTCTCTGCGCCCAGAAGTCAACATCTATACCTTAATGTTTTTTGAAAGTTACTTTATTGCAGGTATGCTACGCCTAGCATTGCTTCATTCTTAATCGAATTACGGTTAAAGTGGCAATGACTTTTTTGTTTTGTATTTCTGTTTGTTTACTTTTGCGCTGTTAACTGTCATCTTGGTTCTCATGGCTTTTTTAGTGGTTTTAGTTAAGGAAGTCCCCATGCATCTTAGGTGCTGTAGGTTACAAATTAGGAATAAAAAGGATGCATGGGTGAAAAAGGCTAAATCATGTTCGCAGGCACTACATACTTTTCAAATTCTTCTGGACTGCATAAGTGCAAGTCAAGTGTCGCTTCTTTGAGAGAAATTCCTTCTGCGAAGGCCTTCTTTGCAACTTTGGCTGCATTTTCATAGCCAACTAATGGAGATAGCGCAGTTACGAGCATTAAAGACTGTTCCATGTACGCCTGTAGTTTCTTTTCATTAGCTGTGATCCCTTCAACACACCTCGTAGAGAAAGAAACTATGCTATCTGAAAGAAGACGTATGCTTTGAGTAATGTTATAAGCAATAACTGGCATAAATACATTCAATTCAAAGTTGCCCTGGGATGCTGCAAAGCCTACAGTACAGTCGTTTCCCATCACTTGAACGGCAACCATTGTTACAGATTCACACTGGGTGGGATTAACTTTCCCAGGCATAATGGAAGAACCTGGTTCATTAGCTGGTAAATTAATTTCTCCAAGACCACATCTCGGGCCCGAAGCAAGCCAGCGTATATCGTTCGCAATCTTCATAAGATTAGCCGCTAAAGCTTTTAAAGCTCCGCTCAAGAAAACGACTGCATCTTTAGATGTCAAAGAGTGGAACTTGTTTGGCGCACTCTTAAAAGTACATTCTGTCATGGCTGTTAATTCTGCGCATACTCTTTCTCCAAAATCTTTAGGAGCATTTATTCCTGTACCAACTGCCGTTCCTCCAATTGCTAATTCTGAACAAAATTCGGTTGCAACAATAATTTGCTGTTTTGCATGTTCCAGCATGGAAGCGTAGCCGGAAAACTCTTGCCCCAATGTAATTGGGGTAGCATCTTGAAGATGTGTTCTACCGCTTTTGATTAAGTCTTTGAATTCGGCGGCTTTCCTCTCTAAAGCTCCTTGGAGTTTAGCCAAGGCAGGAAGAAGCTGAGATGAAATCTCGAGTACACACATGATATGGAGGGCAGACGGAAACGTATCGTTTGAAGACTGGCTCATATTGACATGGTCATTTGGGTGCACCAAACGATTTTTAATAATTTGTGCTTTATTGCGGAATGAGCCATTAAGAATCTCGGTAGCTCTGTTGGCTAACACTTCATTGGTATTCATATTGGACTGAGTTCCAGAACCAGTTTGCCAAACAGCCAGAGGAAAATGCTCAACTAAGTCTCCGCCAAGAAAGTCATTGCAGGCTGTTGTGATAGCGTTCCCTCTTAACTCGTCCAGCTTTCCGTAAGACATATTTGCTATGGCGCAGGCTTTTTTTAATAAGAGAAACGCATTGATAATTTCCTTAGGCATTTTTTCTGTGCCTATAGGAAAGTTCATAAGACTTCTCTGTGTTTGAGCTCCCCAGTATTTATCGTCAACAACTTCGATGTCCCCGATGGAGTCATGCTCTAAACGCATTTTCATTATTTGTTTCCTTATTACTTTGATGCCAATCTTCTCATTTGTGTAAGTTCGATAAGAGGCATGCTAGTTTTGAGAATTAGATTGCAGATTTTTTACTCCCTTCCAGTGAGACTAAGAAGGAATGAAATTTTGAAACATTATTCTGAAATGCTTTCTCTCTAGAAGAAAAAAAGCGTCGTTTTTTTCCAGATAGGAGGTTGTCTGCGCAACCGTAACTGGTAAACTTATAAATATTTTCTTTTTTGTTTTCCCCCTCTATTCTGTAAGAAACCTCAAGAACGGTTGAGAATTTCCTTTCGGATTTTTTAGATTCTATTTTTTCAATAGTTGCAGAAATAATTTTGGTGTTGGTTAACTTTGTTTGCAGGTCTTGCCTAAGTATTTCATTTTTAAGGGAAGAAATGCTTATCATCTTTAATGTCGATGGGCTAACACCAATATCAGATATCTCTTGTTCTTCGGCTACTGAATCAACGACGACTGACAAAGAATCAGGAATGTGATAAGCGATTCCCGGTGTTTTCGTTCCTATGTCAGCAGAAAAATAGATGAAGAAATAGCTGAGAAATAAGAGGCCGATTGCTGTGAACATTCCTTTCATGAGCGACCAAGCAGAGCTTTGTGCTCTGCACAAAGCTCTTTTTTGAAGTTGTGAGGTTAAAGTGAAGCGAACATTCCTAACATTGACCACCAAGGTACGCCAATGATCGCAAATACTACATATGAAAGCAGGGTGTAGAACAAGCCGATGGACCACCATGTTTTGACAGAAACATAGTTTGCACCGAAAAGTACAGGCCCTGCAGCGTTAGCGTAGTGAGTTACTAATGCGCCCATCACTCCGCAAGTTGTAAAAACCAAGAACATATCCCATTGTGGGAGTCCGGCTGCAAGTCCAATAGTGAACTGAACCGGTAAAACGGATGCCATGTATGCACCGCAGGAGACGAACAAGTAGCGGCAGGCAGTACCCAATGCAACCATTGTGAGCAACAGTCCGATATGGCTGAAACTACTAAAGTCCACATAGGTTTGGAGAAGCTTAGCCATCCACATGAAGAAACCAAATTTGTTCAGTGCAGTGGCCATACCTAAGATACCACCGTACCAAGCTAATGTTGTCCAAATCTGCCCGTTTCTTGCTACATCTTGCCATTTCAAAACACCAGTAATGAGTGCAAGAGCAATAAATCCGAGAACGACAGCCGTCGAATTTATTTTGGTAATGGAAGACGTTGCCCATGCAGCGATCGCCAAAATAAAGAGACAGAGAAGGATCTTTTCTTTGTTAGACATTGGGCCGATAGATTCCAAGCCTTTTTGGGCGATGGAGATGTTATCGATCTTATGAATGGAGGGAGGAAAGATCTTATAGATAATAATAGGAGCTGCTAAGAGCATAATGCCGGCAGGCACAATAAAAGCGGATGTCCATTGAATCCAAGAAATCTTCAAGCCTAAAAGTTGATCGGCAAAAGTCCAGGCAACTGTGTTGGCGGCATAGCCTGTAAGGAAGGTTAGGCCAGTACACATGGTGACAATGTAGAGCAACTGAGCAAGATAGGCCCCGATGCCTCTTGGGTTTTTATCTGGATAAGAATCAAGTGCTTCTGCGATTGAACGGAAGATCGGCCAGATAATACCTCCTGTACGAGCCGCATTAGATGGAGTTACCGGCGCAATGATAAAGTCAGAAAATGCAGCAGCATAACCTAAACCAAGTGAGGTTCTTCCAAAAGTGCGAATAAGAAGGTATGCAATGCGTTTTCCTAGATTGGTGTCACGGAACGCTTGGGCAATAAAATAAGCACCAGTCACTAACCAAACCATGCCGATGGAGAAGCCTGACAGGGCGACGCTTAAGCCATTCATTGTCACTGCATAAAGGCCTAAGAAGATAAATAGAATCGGAGCTTCTCCCATTGGCCTCAGCATGATGGCCATGATTGTACCAATATAAAATGGGAAAAGTTGCCATGCTTTAGGGTTCATGCCTTCTGGGACATCAACCAAGAGTAAAAGCATGGGGACGAAGCATACGGCAAACCGTAGCCATTTGTCTTTAGTCATAGTTTCACCTTATAAGGAGAGAACATTGTTCTCTCCCTCCTTGGGTATTGTTTCAATAAGATGTTTGAAAGCTGAGGTTTATCTCTTCGAACAGTTCGGCAACGTTCTCTTGAGATTCAAAGTTCTTACAGATTTCGATGACTTTGTCTTGGGTTTTAGTGGTTATATACCCATCAGTTAGGGTTCTAAATTTTGTTTCCACGTCTTCCCAGCTCAATCCATTTTCTGGATCGCCTTTAGGGCTCCAAACTTGAGATGTGAGCTTTTCACCATCCTCTGTTACAGCTTCAATTCGATGAGGCCAATTAACAGGTACGACTTTGTTAAGATCTTCATCGATTACTATTTCTATGAGGTTTTCCAGTTCTCTCACCTTCTGTTCAGAAACAGATTCGTTGGAAAAATCTTTTTCTGAAGGTGTTCCTCGAAGAATTGAAGAAGCGACACAATAAGCAGTACTAAATTTCGCTTCTCGGCTGTTCTTTGGGGAACGCTTGCCCGCAACCTGCTGAGCTGTGGAGTAAGAGAAAAGCTTGATGGAAGAAAGTTTTCTTCCTTTTAACTTTTCTCGAAGATCCAAAGCAGCGTCAATTGCAGAGTGAGTGTGCCTGCAGCAGGGATAAGGTTTGAAAGATACATTTCCAGTGCGCCAAACTTTGAAGAAGTCTCTGAATTTTTCATCAGTGACTTCTTGTCTTGCATAGCCTTCAAAAAATCCTTGGGTACCTTCAAGAATATGATTGGAGCCCGAGAAGCCTTCTTTTGCAAGGAGTGCAACATAGACACCATTGCCTGCAGCATGTGCTGTGTGAAGGAATTTACTCATGGCACCATCTTGTAGAAATTGCCAAAGACCGCTGGAGAGGGTTCCCGCATTCCCTAATGCCCAAGTTAACTTTTTTTCTTCTAATTCAAGAATTTTCCCTGCAGCTATAGCTGCTCCAAAAATTCCCGTCGTTGAAGTTGTATGAAAAACCTTATAGTGGTTAGGCGTAATAGTCGCACCAATTCGCAACATCACTTCAAAACCAGCTGTGATCGAAGTCAGTACACTCTTTCCGTTGCTTCCATTCCAGGAGGCAACGGCTAGAGAGGCAGGCATTACCACTGTGGCTGGATGTGAAATGCTGTCTTTATCAACATCGTCCATTTCTAGAATATGGCCGAAGTATGCATTGCAAGATGCAGCCTGGACTACATTGTTGGATTCCATGCCGATGATTTCAGATTGCTTGTTTCCCCCAAGCATCTCTGAAACTGCTTTAATGGGTTGTGAAGCCGGACTTGCACTTCCACCAATAGCACAGCCGATCCAATCAAGAAGATCTTTTTTAACAAAGTCAACGACGGGCCCAGGAATATCCTCAAAACGAAGTTCTGAGGCAAACTTACTGGCAGCAAGGGAAGGTGAGAAATCTGGATTCATATTTAAATCCTCCTTTATTTTTTACTCAGAATTTCGGATGCGATTTCTCTAGCTTTTCCTTTGACTTCGTTGTAACGAGAATGGCCTTTACAATCCATTGTGACGACAAAGGGACCGAAATTTTCAGCCTTTAAAACCCACATTGCTTCAGGCATCCCGTTCTCGTACCAATGGACATTAAGAACATCTTTAATTCCGGCTGCTAGCACGACTGCACAACCAGGAGCAGCTTGTAAATAAGCTTGCTTATAAGTTTGGAAAGCTTTGAGGCTGTCTTCTCCCATACCGCCTTTGCCGATGATGAGTTTGACTCCCATTTTTCCCATAAAGTCGGCATGCGGTTCCATACGGATGCTGGTAGTCGGCCCAATAACACGAAGCTTCCATTCCCCGGCCTCGTTTTTCTTCATGACAGGGCCAGCATGGAAGATGGCGCCACCTTCGATTTTTTCAGGAAGAGGTTTGCCATTTTCAACAAGTTCTCTCATTTGGAGATGAGCCATATCCCGTGCTGTGCAAACTGTACCGTTGATGTAGACTGTATCGCCAACCTCTAACTTTTCTACGTCTTCGTTTGATGCAGGAAGATTAATTGTGTAGATAGCCATATTCTTACTCCACTTGGAAAAGTTTTTCTCTTCTGCCATCGGGGTAGATGCGGATACCGAATCTTCTAGCAACCCAGCAATGGAAGTTAATAGTTACAGGACAGATCGCAGTATGGGTTGCGGCATAAGCAATTTTTACTGCTAAACAGGTGGTATCGCCGCCCACACCTGCAGGGCCGATCTTCAAGTTGTTGATGTCTTCAAGAAGTTCTCTTTCGAGGTCTGCAAGAAGGGGATCTGGGTTGACATCTCGCCAGTCACGTGTACTTACGGCTTCTCTACTAAGTTTGGAGGCAATATCCATCTGACCTCCAATGCCAATGCCAATTGCGGACGGTGGGCATGGGAAGCCGCCAGCATTAATAACGGTATCAAGAACCAGAGATTTTAGTCCTTTATAATTTTTGCCTAATGTAGCAGGTGTCAAGATTTTGGCTACGTTTCCTAATTCAGCTCCACACCCTTTGGCAGACATAACGATTTCAACATAATCCAGAGAAGGATCTTGTCTTAATTCGATATTAGGAATGCCTTTTCCTGAACTATCACCAGGGTTGAAACGAGTTAATGGGTGGACGATGGACGGACGAATAAAACCATTTTTTGTGGCTTCTTGTACGGCTCTAGGCAGGTAAGACAAGAGGGGAGATAGATCTACTGCTTCTCCATAACGAATCCAGACAGTTGGAAGACCCGGAGACTGGCAAACAGGCTTATCGGTTTCTCCAGCAAGAGCCACGTTCCGTACCATAGTTTCTAAGAAAACTTTGGCTCCGGGATTTGTTTCGTTTTCGGCAGCTTGTTTCATGAGAAACAATGCATCTGGAGAAATGGAGGTGCAGGCAGCATGTAAGAGGTCATAGACCTCTTCATAACTGATGTTAAGTTCCATAATTATTTCCTTGTAATTAAGATGAGGAAAGGCAGAAAATCTGCAAATGCAACTGTACCCCCCCCCATTAAATTACAATTAGATATAACCCTTACTTTTCCTAAAACATTTTTGTTTGTTTCTATAACTTAATGATTTCTTAAGAGAACTTTTTCTGGCTAACTGGATAAGGCGAAAGAAATTTTTGTTGGTTTTTAGCAAAAGTTTCATTAACCCCTAGGGTTTGTTCGATTATTTTTGTATTACCTTGCATAGTCCAGAACAATTTCCTTAGATGTACGCAAAGAATATTTTTCTCAGAAATAGACTAAGCTGGTGAAAATACTTTCACGGGAAATCTTTGGCTCTCTGCTCTCAATTTGCATTGGTCGTATTGAAATGTCATCTTTGTTTTTTCCTTGGCTCTCCCAAAGGCAGCCCAGATGATTTTCAAAATAGGCAATAGAAATTTTGTTTAGTTCCGAGCGATTTTCTTTTTTTATCAAATCAGTATGAGTCTGTATTCTTGACTTGAAGAGGAGGTTTGCTGGCTCGGGGAGGAGGTTGCGCTGATGGCGCTAGACAGCAAAACCTTGAGAGATGCGCTTAGGCCCTGAGATGTTGAGAACCTGTTCGAAGCTGTATCCGAGCCACGTGGAGGCAAATGTCCAGGGCGGCGGGGAACGGAGCGTCCCCGAAAAACATCTGTTTTTTTTGTAGTGTACAAGTTTGTCAATCAATTCAAATTAACAGGAAAGTCATTTGAAAATCTTCGCTCTTATCTTCTTCTTACCCTCCTCAACAATATCGGGAAGCGAGCCGATCAAGGAAAGGCTTAATCACGGATATTAAGAAAGGATGACGAGAGATAAAGTCGGCAATGGGAGGAGAGGTACGGTAATAGAGTTTTACCAGCAAGCTTCCAAACCAATTCGAATAAAGAACTTCATTACGGAAGCGTCTGAGTGCTATAACCTCAGGGGCTAAATTGTCCTGATATACCGCGGTGGCAATGAAGCAGTAACTGAATCGTCGGACTAAGCCGTCGCAGAAGGGGCAGCAAGATTCAGTTGGATGTCCGTTCTGGAAGGCCAGACGGGGCACGCATTCTTTTCCGCAGTTAGGGCAAACTACTCGGTTAGGGGACTCTCTTCGAGGTTTATAAATTTCAATATTGACGGCGGAAGCCTTTCGTCCCGAATTTTTCTTGGGCTCCTGGACATCGAAGTGAGCAAAGTCTTCTCTTTGGATACGAACATCCAGATCTTTAACGGCACGAATGTTGAAATAATATTCTTGGCCATCCTCTCCCTGAATGAATCCGTAGCCATCACCCGATTTATAAAATTTAACTCTTCCTTCCATTGTGTCTGGCTCTATTGAGTGGGTGTTTTACTTGAACTAAAAACTTGCATTCTTATTTCGTTTTATGGCCCCTAACTTTGCAACTGTGACGTTGAAGGTACAGATTGCTTCGTCGGGATTTCAAATATAGGGTAAATAGAGCCTTCTCAAATTAGCAAAGCTCCATTTATTTCGTTGTGCAACGTTTTCCTAATGATTTTCGAAGCCTCCTAGACCGTTGTCTACATACATTTGGGCAACATTCTCAGAACCTGACTTATAAGCTTCACCGGCTTTAGTTGCACTTCGTACGATCGGTTTTGAAGGACTAGTTTGCGCAACGGCAAGCGCCGCTTGTGAAACTTTGCCGGCTTTGTTGACGATAGCTTCTTTGCTGGTCGGGCGATTTTTACTTGGAATTGCGTCGCCCTGCAGATTAAGTAGTGGATCCTGGTGTTTGCCCATCTCCGGATTCTCGACAGCATCCTGAACTTGTTGTTGGAATGGCTGTCCATCTACTTTTTTGACGTTTGTGTCTACAGTGGCGATATTCTGGAATTTATTTGGATCCGCATTGAATTGACCGTCTCTGTATAAGCCGCTTTCGACAACCATTGCAGTTGCATCTGCTCTGTCGCCATTGTTTCCGTAGACATATTCCAACATAGCGGACATTTCGGCTAGACACCTGTTGCATTGAGTAGAGTTTCTCATCTGTTCGGCTCTGCCGCCGTACTGAGATCTGAATTCTGACATCGCGGCTCCGACTATCTGTTTGAGAGCCGGATTGGCCTCCATAGCTCTCTCAAGTTCCATGGCGTTCTGGTTAGAGCTTTGACTAAGGCTTACGCCTCTGCTCTGTTGATAGGAAGAAACGTCCTGGAAAGCTCTTGCTGCGGAATCTGCTCTTCCGGCGGCATGAACCAACCCGGAGGTTTCGCCGGAGCTAAACTTGTCGGAGACTACGTCGGTATTTGCTTTAGAGACCGCCTTGGAGGTTGCGTTTGTATGAGCTTTTTGAAGAGCGTTTATTTCATCCGAAGTCATTGTGCGTCCCAGGCTTTCTTCTGCAACACCTTTAATGGCGTTAAACGATAAGCCAAAACCGAACTTGCCGTTTTGCGTCAGCGCAATTTTGTCGCTGTCTGAAAAACTTCTGCTATTGGTAATATTTTCCTTCCATCCTTGATTAAAGGAGTCGACCACTTGCTGCTACTTCCCGAACTCCTTGACCAGAGCTCCACTTTTTTGATAAAGGCCCATAAAGTTCGATTAAGTTTGCTGCATTTCAGACTCAGCACTTTGAACGCTGCGGCTTAAAATTCCGCCGGTACTGAGAGTCTTGAAGTGATTGGATGTTCCGCTGGCAATCGAGTGGCAGTACCATAGGAGGCTTGTGCGAATACCGGGGCAACCTCTATACCATCCGGACGCACGATTTTCTCATTAAGATGGTCGCCTCCGTTCAGTCTGCTTGTAAGAGTAGTAAACACATAGGTAGATCCGCTGACTACCATTAAGGTCAGCATCGGAGTGGCGGCCTAAAAGCATACCTCCTTCTGCAATTTGATTTGTCAGCATAGTTTGATTTTGTCCTAAGGCAAAGAAAGTATCTATAAGTCCGCTAGTTGAGGCATGAAGTTTCCCGGAGGTCGCTATGATCAGGTACAGGTTGCAAATCGACATGATTGGCAGCCAAAGATTAATCCAGAAAAGAGTCATCATGTATTTGCCTATGAGATTTACTCCGAACATTCCAAGGTAGCATAGGATGGCAACAAAAGACGTAATGGCATAAATAAAACCTTTAAAGAACGTCATCAGCGACTGAGCTACGGTTGACCACATGCTGGTTTCTCCGGACCACTGGACATTTCTTTGCGTAACGCCCAGAGCCAGCATTGCCGAAGACATCATCTCGTTCTTGGTATCAAACCTTTGAATCGCATTATCCATGGCAGGTTTAAGAATATTTGTCAGCATGAAGCTCTGGACGTTCTCAGAGCATCAAAAACAGAATCCAAAGAGTACGCTTGAGATCAGTGCTGTGCGCAGTCAACCGAGTATTTAGCTTGTTCCATTTTCCTAGCCATGAAGTTGCGCAATGGAGCTCCTTAATATTTGCAGAAGTGAGGTTGCGGGTGATGAAAACATTTTGAACTAGTTTTGATGCAAAGTATCAAATCGGGGCTCCCCTAAAGTAGTAAATTCCGTCCCTTGTTGATACTTCTTTAGATTTGCAAAGCAGTGTTAAGACTCATATTAGTTCTCTTAAAACTGTGGTGTGAAATGTATAGGCCTGAAAATTTTTCCCACCATTTCGTTCACGATTTAATGAAAATACGCTGAGGCAATATGAGTCTTATTGAGACAAAAATTAAAAAATGAATGTAAAAAGCTTATGATTTTTAAGGCTTTTTTGAGAGCTTATGAGGCGATTAAGAAACTTATGGAGATTAGATTCTGGCGGAAGGGGTGGGATTCGAACCCACGGATGGGGGCTACCCATCGCTAGTTTTCAAGACTAGTGCATTCAACCGCTCTGCCACCCTTCCAAAAGGAGACTGAATTATACATAAAAATTGGTCTCCTGCAAGTTTTAAATTTCTGTGAGAGTTAACACGGCTAAAAATTTTTGATTATTCTTCTGCGTAGGAGAGTACGGTTGGACTTTCAACATCGACACCATATTCTTTAGCACGAGCAAGGATGGCACGGGCAAGCTTTGGCTTTAAGTCGTCCGGACAATATCTGAAATACGCCTCGGCAGCTCTAACATGGGCTGCATCCGGCATTGGATATTCTCTTCTTTCAGGTAAGCCAAAAACAGAATCCGGTAATTCTTTTCTCTCGATAGTATTTAATTTGTCGTCCATAACAATCTCCAATAATAGGTGCATTCAATATAGCCATTTTGTCCGGAAGCAAAAGGTATAGAGACGCAAAGTGAGGAAATAACTTTGAATTAATTAAAAAATGGCAGAAAAAAACTGCCCCTGAAGTTTTTCCAAGAGGCAGTTGAAAGGCGTACGGAAACTTGATTAATTCAGCTTTTTAGCTTCTTCAAGTTTCTCATGTACATAATCAAAAGTATCACTAACAGATTTTGAAGGTTTGTTTGGATCCAAAAGGCTCACAACGATAATGGTAAGGGCGGAGAAAACGAATCCCGGAACGATTTCGTAAAGATCCCACCAACCACCTTGGTGCCAAACCAAGACTGTAAGAGCACCAACAATGATTCCGCACAGAACTCCGTTTTTAGTGCATTTTTTCCACAAGAGAGAAAGAATAATTGCGGGACCAAAAGCAGCTCCAAATCCGCCCCATGCATAGCTAACTAATGAAAGTACGAGATTGTTCGGATCCAATGCAATCAAAATGGCTACAAGGCTGACGCCGATAACGGTAGCTCTGCCGACCCAAACCAATTCTTTCTGAGAAGCATTATTCCGTATGAAAGCCCTATAGAAGTCTTCGGTTAAAACAGAGGAGCAAACTAAAAGTTGGCAGGAGAGGGTGCTCATCACAGCCGCCAGAATAGCAGAGAGAAGAATGCCTCCAATCCATGGGCTGAATAAAGTAGTGGAGAGAACCATGAAAACTCTTTCATGATTGGCTACAACAGGGGCAGCTACATCAGTATGAGCAGCAAAATAAGCAGCTCCGAAGAATCCGGCTGCAACTGCACCGCCTAGGCAGAAGATAAGCCAAATCATGCTGATGCGGCATGCTTGAGGCATAACTTTGGCATCTTTTGCTGCCATAAAGCGAACCAAAATATGGGGCTGCCCGAAATATCCTAAACCCCAAGCCAGCAGGGAGACTACACCAATGAATGTTTGGCCTTGAAGCATATTCAAATGATTGGCGTTTACCTGAGAAACTTGATTAATGGTGGCTGTCCAACCTCCAAGATCCCACATCACTGCCAACGGTGTAATGATTAGAGCTAAACACATCATCGAAGCTTGAATAGTGTCTGTCCAGCTCACAGCAAGGAAACCGCCTAAGAAGACATAGGCCAAAGTTGCGATCGTACCGAGAATAAGGGCGGTTGAGTACGGCAGATCAAACACCATTTCAAAGAGTCTGGCACTCGCTACCATACCGGATGCAGAGTAGATGGCAAAGAAGAGCAGAATAACAAAAGCCGAGATAATTCGGAGCAATTTGCTCTTGTCTTCAAAGCGATGAGTGAAATAGTCCGGAAGAGTCAGAGCATTGTGGGCAACTTCGGTATAAACGCGAAGCGGTGATGCGACAATTTTCCAGTTAAGATATGTTCCGATGGCCAAACCGATGGCAATCCAAGATTCACAGATACCGGAAAGAAATACCGCACCCGGTAAGCCCATCAAAAGCCATCCGCTCATATCTGAGGCGCCGACCGAGAGGCCCGTGACAATGCTTCCCAATCTTCTCCCGCCTAAGATGTAGTCGTTGAAATTTTTTGTGTAGCGCCACGCAAAAAGGCCTACTGCTACCATGACAATAAGGTAGCCAATAAAAGTTATTGAGGTTGGATTAAACATTTTATTTACGTTTTCAAAATTATCGAAGAAATATTAACAATCGAAAGAGCCTCAAATCGAAAAGCGGACAATAAGTTTAGAATTTAGTCAAGAAAGAAATAGAGTTTTCCCGAAAAATGCAGCCTCAAACAGACACATCAGTCCAAATTCCTCTCATTATTGACCTCGAGGAAGCCGCCGCAACCATGAATGAAGTTTTCATGTCTATGAAGCATTCTGTTTTATTAAAGCCAAATCCGGCTTGGAAAGACAGATTTGTCCGATTAGACAGATTGGAAAATATGATTCTGGAAAACAAGGAAAGGATTGAGGCTGTGATTTATACGGATTTTGGATGCAGAGATGCGTTCGTCACGGATATGTTGGATATTTTTCCGACCCTCTCTCAGATCAGATATTTAAAGAAGAATGCCGAAAAATGGATGAAGCCTCGCTCCTTTGTCCCGGATCCGTATTTGCTTCCGGGAAGTGAGGAAGTAATCTTTCAGCCGAAGGGGGTGGTCGGAATCATTGCACCTTGGAACTATCCTCTCTTTCTTTCAATTGGTTCAGTTGCGCAGGCATTTGCTGCCGGTAATTTGTGTATGCTGAAGTTGTCTGAGACGACTCCGGTTTTTTCTTCCTTAATAGAGGAGCTAGTACAAAAATACTTTATGCCCAACGAACTATATGTAGTCTTGGGCGAAAGCGATATTTCTTCCCGTTTTGCAGAACTTCCTTTTGATCATTTGCTGTTTATCGGCTCAACTCAAGTTGGCAGAAAGGTTGCACAATCCGCAGCAAAAAATTTGACTCCGGTAACTTTGGAGTTAGGAGGAAAGTCTCCGGCGGTAATTGCTCCTAATTATCCTTTAGATGCAGCTGTAGAGAGGATTATGGTCGGTAAGCTCTTAAATTCCGGCCAGACTTGCATAGCTCCCGATTATGTTCTTATAGAGCGCAGACGCGTTAGAAATTTTGTAGATATTTGCAGAAAAGAAGCAAGAAAACTCTATCCGGCAGGATTAGCAGATCCTTCCTATACTTCGATTGTCTCTCAAAGCCGATTTGAATCCTTACTCAATCAGCTGCAGGAAGCCTCTCAGACTTCTAAAGTGGAATCTCTATTTTTAGGAGATCAGTTCGATTTGAAGACGAGAAAGCTAGGACCACAGATAGTTCTCAATCCGCCTCCTGATATCGAAGTAATGAGCGAAGAGATTTTTGGGCCTATTTTGCCGGTTATTGCCTATCCTGATGATGACATAGGGGAGGCGGTCGACTTTATCAATTCCAGACCTCATCCTTTGGCGATGTATTGGTTTGATAACAATAAGAAGAGAGTAAAAAACATCGTCTCCACGGTGCCCTGCGGAGGCATAACGGTAAACGATACGATTTTGCATGCCGTCAGTCACAATCTGCCGTTTGGCGGAGTGGGACAGTCTGGTATGGGCCGTTACATGGGGAAAGCAGGTTTCGAAAGTTTTTCCAATCTTAAGTCCGTGTTCTATCAGAGCAAACTGAATTTTGTGGACACATTTAATCCTCCTTATTCTGAGAAGGCACACTCTATTGTGAAATCGATGATCCAAGGGAAGTCCATGCTATCTATCTTGTTGAAGAAAGATAAGGAACAAGATGAGTAAATAGTAAGTCCGGCGCCAAGCCGGACTTGATGAAGAGCTTTTTAATTCAAAGAATTTATGTTTTTGGACTAACCGCCGATATAAGACATTTCAATCTTATTCTTCTTACGTTCTTTGACGGTTTCAGAAGTTCGAATTTCCGAGTAATGGTCTTCTCTTGCCGACCAAATACGCCCGATAGCTTCCTCAATCTCTTCATCGGTGGCACCACCGCGAAGCATCTGGCGAATATCGAACCCTGTAGTGGCAAAAAGACAGTTATAGATTTTCCCGTCAACTGAAAGTCTCATTCGGGAACACTCTTTGCAGAAAGGCTCACTGACGGATGAGATGAAGCCTATTTCTCCGCCGTCATCTTTGAATCTCCAGCGGGTAGCGACTTCTCCTGTGTAGTTCGGATCTAAAGGTTCAACAGGGTAGACTTTGTTGATTTGTTCAACAATAGCTTTGGAAGGAATAACATCATCCATTCTCCAGCCATTAGTTGCGCCAACGTCCATAAATTCAATGAAACGGACAATGACTTTAGTTCCTTTGAAATACTTAACGATATCTAAAAGCTTGTCGTCATTGACGCTTTTTTTAACGACAACATTTATCTTGATACTCGGGATTCCGGCTTCTTCGGCAGCCTTAATTCCCTCGAGAACTTTTTCGAGAGGAAAGCCTACGTCGTTCAGTTTCATGAAGACGTCAGGGTCCATGCTGTCGAGAGAAACGGTAATCCTTTTTAAACCGGCGTCCGCCAATGCCTTTGCTTTTTTTGCTAAGGCCGAGCCGTTGGTTGTAATGGCAACATCTAAATTTTTCCCGTTCCAAGTCTTCAGAGAAGAAAGCTTAGCGACTAAGTTCTCTATGCCTTTTCTTAGCAAAGGCTCTCCGCCTGTCAGACGAATTTTCTCAACGCCGTTTTTAATAAAAATTTTGGTAACTCTCTCTAGCTCTTCAAAAGTCAGAAGTTCGGTGTGAGCCAGAAAGGAATGATCTTTTTCGAATTTCTCTTTAGGCATGCAATATCGACAACGAAAGTTGCACCTGTCCGTGACCGAGATTCGTAAATCGCGTAACGGTCTGCCTCGTCTGTCAACCCAGTGAGAGTCTTTTCTGCTGATAGTTCCGCTTAACGGAATGGTTTTAGACTCAGGCTTAATCGGTATGATTTTGCTTTTTTTCATTAAAAATGATCGCCTAATTGAAGAGACAATTATATTTAGAGCGAGGACTTTTGAAAATACTCCGGTTGGTTGAGAGAAAAGTGAAAAACCTTTTCAGTTCGAGTACGTTTTTATCTTCTCACGCAGGCCTAGCTTTCGTTCCGGTTAGTTATATTCCTCATTTGTACCTTCTCAACTATACTTACAAAACTTGTATTAAAAAAGAATTCTGAAGGGAGAAAGATAATGAGTGAACCAGTAATGAAAGCTAGTTGTTATCCGGAGATTGTGTCTCTGTACGAAGAATTAAAAGAGCACAGGAGAGATATCCATGCTCATCCGGAATTGGGTTTTGATACGGATCGAACAGCAGAAAAAATTGTAGCTTTCCTAAAAAGGCATGAATTTACTGAAATTGACACTACTACGGTCAAGGGCTCCGTTATAGCTGTCCTAAACGGCACTCAGCCAGGTGTTACCGTGGCTTTGCGTGCGGATATTGATGCTCTTCCAATGCCGGATTCCTCCTCCAATCCATGGAAGAGTACAGTGGAGGGACGGGCTCACACTTGTGGTCACGATGGTCACCAAACGTGGATGCTGGGTACAGCCGCATATCTTTCTGCTCATCGTGATTTTCCTGGACGTGTCGTATTTATTTTCCAACCTGCTGAAGAAATTGGCTTAGGCGCTGCTGCGATTGTTAAGGCGGGTATCTTGGAAAAGTACGATGTCAAAGAAATCTACGGAGGTCACGATGAACCCTTCCTTGATAAAGGAAGCTTCGGTTTTAAAGTAGGACATCTTCAAGCCTCCGCAGATATTTTCTTGGTTGAATATACTGGATTGGGAACTCACGGCGGCAGACCTCACAAAGGGCTCGATCCTCTTCCCGCTATTACTGAGCTTTACAGCGCTTATCAAACGATCGTTTCCAGAAAAGCTGATCCGTTGGAGCCTGCCGTTTTATCCATCTGCTCCATTAATGCAGGCAGAAAAGACAACTTCAACGTTGTCCCGGCAGAAGCAAGCCTGGGAGGAACGGTGAGAACTTTTTCTCCGGCAGTAAGAGACCTCTTGGAAGAAAATATGAAGAGGATGGCCGAAGGGATTGCTCAGGCTCATGGGGTGAAAGTTAATTTCAAATACACCCGACTGATTTCTTCCTTAAATAACGCAGAAGTTTGCACAAAAGCCGGTATTGAAGAAGCACTTAAGCTTGTCGGAGAAGAAAATGTGGTCAAAGACATGACTCCTTTTATGAGCAGTGAAGACTTCAGCTTCTATCAGGAAAAAATCCCGGGCAGTGTTGTCAGAGTAGGCGTCCGAGATGAAAACCACCAGGTTTCCATCCATAATCCGTTATTTGACTTTAATGATGAAGTTTTACCGCTGGCTTCCACTTTGTTTGTAAATATTGTGAAGTCCAGACTCGCAGCTTTATCTAAATAAATTTAAATAGGGGAGCCTTTAGCGGGCTCTCCGGGAGAGCCGAAAATGATCTTTAATCAGTATGAGCAGCTAGAAGATTTTGTTTTTAAGAACGGAGTTCCTAAATCCGATCGCACGGGAACCGGAACAAGATCTGTTTTCGGCTATCAAATGAGATTTAATCTCGAAGAAGGCTTTCCTCTTGTTACGACCAAGAAGCTTCATCTGCGCTCCATCATTCATGAATTGTTGTGGTTCTTGAAGGGAGAGTCCAACATAGCTTATCTGCGTGAGAACAAAGTTACTATTTGGGACGAGTGGGCCGATGAAAATGGTGAGTTAGGCCCGGTCTACGGAGTCCAATGGAGATCCTGGCCGACAGCCGACGGTAAAACAGTGGACCAAATTGCAAATGTCATCCAGCAAATCAAGACGAATCCCGACTCCCGAAGACTAGTCGTTAGTGCTTGGAACGTGGGAGAAGTGCCTAAAATGCATTTGCCTCCGTGTCATATGTTTTTCCAGTTTTACGTTGCTCAAGGGCGCCTGTCCTGTCAGCTTTACCAAAGAAGCTGCGACATTTTCTTGGGTGTTCCTTTTAATATCGCAAGCTATTCCTTATTAACTCATATGGTTGCGCAACAATGTGATTTGAAAGTCGGCGATTTTGTTTGGACCGGAGGAGATTGCCATATTTACGACAATCACATTGAGCAAGTGAAGGAGCAGCTTTCTCGCTCGCCTCGAGAAGCGCCTCAGCTAGTTATCAAGAGAAAGCCGGATTCCATCTTTGACTACAAGTTCGAAGATTTCGAAATCGTCGGCTATGATCCTTATCCCGCTATCAAAGCACCGGTGGCTGTTTAGGAGGAAAACGTGAAGCCCCATATTAGTATGATTGTCGCCAGAAGCCGAAACGGCGTAATAGGTAACCGCGGAATGCTTCCATGGCGTCTTCCTGAAGACCTTAAGTTTTTTAAGCAGACAACCATGGGACTTCCTATCATCATGGGAAGGAAAACTTGGGAATCTATCGGCAGACCTTTGCCGGGAAGAAGAAACGTGGTTATTACGAGCAATCCTTCTTATTCCGCTGAAGGGGCTGAGGTTGTCGGAAGTATCGAGGAAGCTATTAAGCTCTTTTCTTCTAACGACACCGTGATGATTATCGGAGGGGCAAGTATTTATAGGCAAGCGCTTCCATTAGCTGACACTGTCTGGCTTACACAAATTGACCAAGACTTTGACGGCGATGCGTACTTTGATCCTTTGTCTGAGGAAGATTGGAAAATTGTGTGGGAAGAAGAGCATGCCGCTACGGAAAAGCAAACTCTTCCTTATAAATTCATGAGATTAGAGAGAATTAGAAACACCTCGTATTGATTTCAGGTTTCCTTAGTGGTTATTTCTAAAAGAAGAATCTTTTCAAAAGAATAAAATATCCTGTAATCCGTAGATCGGACTGGATTATTTTGAAGGAAGAAAATGGCACTTGAAAAAATGTCGATATTAATCGACAGTGATTTGAAAAAAGACTTCATTAACTGTGTTCTTCGCCATTATGACAATGCCGAAGAAGGTATTTTGGATTTGATCAAGATTTACATCGAAAAAGCAAATTCATCTCCTGCTCAAGCAGAGATCAAGGCAAAAGTACGTGAGACAGTTTTTGAAGGCGACAAAGGCAGCGGTCTTAACAGCAGAGAAATTGAGAAAATCATGCTCAATAAGACTGATGAAGAGATTGAAGCCAATCGTTTAGCCTAATCCATCAAAGAGGCGGCTTTTCTTACCATATTTAAATCGGCTCCGTGGCGCATCAGATCTCGCTCTACGGAGTCCATTGCTTCGTTGAAATTCTCAAATTGTGAGTTGTTCTGCCAGAGAGTAGTGACTTCCTGATTACAAGCTCTAATATCGGCTGTCGTTTGAGGCCCTTCCTCAATTGCAGCTGCCTGACAGCAAGAGTGCGTAGGAAGAAGCTTGGCTGAGACCAGAGCCATATAGGCGAGCATCGCATAAGTCGGCATATTCGGATTTGTTTTATCTTTACCCGAAAGAAAATCCTTGATTCCTTGTTCTATTTCACCAATCTTCACTTTCTGGTAATCCAATCCCGTAATGCAATTATCAAGAATTATTTCGTTTTTCTTTGCGTTGGCTACCTGACAGTAAAAATTTTTCCGTAAAGAGGGATGGGTTTCAGTGTTGTGATCCTCTCCCATTCTGATATTGATAACGAACTTATTATCAGAAGCATCAAAGACAAAAGTGGATTTAGAAGGTGAGTAACGGGACAGGACACCTTCAACAAAGACTTTCTGTCCTTTGTATTTTTGAATAAATTCGGTTGGATTTTTTAAAACGTTTTTAGCCAATGAGCCCGCACTGAAGTAATAGACCTTCGGATTTTCAAAAAGAGTAGACGCACCGGTATTAACAAAGCTCTCGTATTGTTCCCAAGCAAAGGACTTAATGAGGTAGTTTTCTAGGGGAGAAAGCTGGTAGGGAGCAGGGGACGAATAAGAAAAGGAAGACACTGCCAGCAGGGAGGCTGCACAAACCTTCAATATCTTTTTCGTCAGAGACTGCTCCATTTCTCTAGTTCCAATTAAAAATTACCACTTTCTATCGGCAATCTTCATTTGCTGTTCATCAACAAAGTACCAGAAATCTTTTTCATTTAAGGTAACTCTGTGAACCACAAGTCCGGTATCAGCGTCTTTGTATTCAAAGACAACGTTAATCGGCTGATTGCTTAAGAATTGGTTTTCTGCGGTTGCACAAATATTTTCAAAGTTAATGCTCGGCATATCCCACGGATCTTCATCATCCATGTCTAAGAGATTGCCTCTAAAGCGAGGATGGCTCATGAGATATTTCAAAACATCGGCCAAAGCTTCAGTCGGTATGACCCAGAAATGTTCTCCGCCGGTAGATACGAGGTTGTCGAATACATCTTTAACAAAGACCTTTAGATCTGCGTCATCAGGCACAGCGAGCGGATCGTTCATTCCCATCGGATCATTCTGATGGGTGGCATACCATTGTTGTCCTGAGACTTTGAGCGGGCCTTGCATTTTGGCACGCAAATCATCATAAGCCACAAATCCAAGTGCCCAAGGATTAGCATTTCCAACTTCTTTAGCAGCTGCAATTAATTTAGTTAACCATTCTTTTTTTGATAATTGAGCCATATATGTTCCTTCTTTAAATCTACAAATTGGTAAGAGGTTTACCCTCCTACGATATCAGTTTTTACATAAGGTTACTAGGGTGTAAGTTCAGTTTGAGCGATCTTGCTTTATCAGACCGACCCGTAAAACACCGTCCTTTAGGACGGTGATATAAGGGTCGAATATGATAATTTTTTCAGTCAGGCGTATTCTGTTGTTCAATGTACTGTTTGATAATAGAAATAGGTGCACCCCCACAACTTGTAGCAAAATAAGAAGGAGCCCAGAGAGCAGCTGCCCATAATTGACTACGAATGGAGCGATATTTCTTTTTTCTAATAAGACGGCTCAATACTCCTTTCAGAGAATTGACTAAACGAGATATAGAGACTTTAGGTGGGTAAGTAATTAACAAATGAACGTGATATTTTTCGCCATCAAACACTACTAAGTCAGCTTCAAAATCATTACAAACTGAGGGAAAAATTATTTTCAGTGCGTCCAATATCTGTTTGGTAAATACGTATCGTGGGTACTTAGTGGCAAAGACTAAATGAATATGCAAATTCAAAAGACATTATCTGTCGTATCTGATATTAGTATCTAAGTCCATGAGCAAATTTTAATTTTCCAAGGAAGTCAGGAAACAAAGATGCAGATAAGACGAGCTTTTAGATTTGAATTGTGCCCTAGTGGTGCCCAAGCTCGTTTGATGAGCCAATTTGCCGGTTCCTGTCGCTATGTCTATAACAGAACTTTAGCCACAGAAAAGTCACTTTACGGCAAAGATAAAGCACATCGGTTCAACTATGTAGAGTGTGCCAACCGTCTCGTTCTGTGGAAGAAAAAGCACTCTTTTCTGAAAGAGTGTCATTCTCAAGTCCTCCAACAAGCATTGAAAGATTTGGAGAAAGGATACAAGAATTTTTTTGCCAAGAGAGCGAAATTTCCAAGG
>Ga0137298_10064_pt1 | contig 101038 bp, 87 predicted proteins | sample RamsorincwithD2O_2_FD_97182 | JGI IMG/M metagenome (GOLD analysis project Ga0137298, IMG submission 97182) | Mouse cecal microbial communities from Vienna, Austria - Glucosamine amended with D2O | ecosystem: Host-associated > Mammals > Digestive system > Large intestine > Cecum | place: Austria...
TGAGAGGCTTCAAGACTTCTTGAACCGCCTTTATGATTGACCGAACACGTCAGCCGTGGTGTTGTGCCACGGCTGACATTACCGAAAAATTCGGTCTGCCACCTCCATGCCGGACGTGGCAGACATAAACGTGTACTGACATGATTTTACAAACCATAATCCAAGTTGCCGCACAATGCGGCTGGAGTGTGACCGCCAATGTGAGAGACGGAAACATCACCTCTTTCGATTTCCGGCGGAATACCGAGAGCGGAGTGCCGTTCTGCTTCTCAGCCGACATGACCGGTAGCAAACCGACTTCGCTGGTGGACGACATACTGTCGTTCATCGACGCTTTCCAACCCGACATCTTCGCGCGGCAGTGGTGCCGGATTTCGGGTGCCGGAGAGAGCCGATATGCCCAAACACTCTCCGACATGGACGGCATACGCACCCGGGCATGGCTACTCGCCATCGACCTCTCCGAAGCCTTCGCCGCTCCGCGCCCCTCGCCGTGGTATCTCTGGAACTGACAGTGCCGTTTTATCGGTTCTTCCGTTTTCTTCCCCGCTTGACCTGCGGGTGGTCGAGCAGGAAAATTATGTCGCTTCCGAGTATCAGCCTGTGCCAGCCGTTTTCCGAGCGGCGGTATGGGAGTACCGGGGGCGATTGCCTCATGTATTCGTAAATCGTTGTATGGCTTATGCCGAGCAATTTTCTTGCCGCCATCACCGAATATAGCAAATCGGGGACTATCCTGTGAAAATCAGGGCGCATGGCTTTTCTCCCCACTTTCCATCACCGCCTGCCGGCGGTATGCGTTTATGAAAACTTCGGCGGCTTCCACTGCCATCTCTGCGGAGAGGCTGATATGCGCTGGCCACCTTGTAAGACGGTTCTCCGGAGTCACGACATCCGACAACCGAATGTCGTGATAATACAGCGCGACCGCAAGGTCATATTTCCGCTGTTCCCAATCTATGGGTGTAGGTTGTACGTTGTCTTTCATTTTTCCATGTTCTTTTGAGTGTTTATCCTGAATGTCTTTCCTCGCAAGGCGACGAAATTGAACATCTCCTTGAAGCGGTCATATATCCTCTCGCCATAGGCCTCCTGTATCTGGTCGATTGTGAAGTTGGTGGTGGCATGGGTGAACTGGTGGTAGCGGTTGTCGTAGCGTGACTGGAAGATGTACTGCATAACATTCTCGAAGTTGCCGTACCTTCCTGTCGGCAATGTCTCGCTGCCAAGTTCGTCAAACGCCTGTCTTGGACTGTCGATATACTGCCTGATGCCCCGGTAGCCTCCGTATATTGACTCATCGGCGTAAGCGGCGCATACATCAATCACGTTGTCTATCCGGAAATAATACCGGTTGCCCTCGATGTGCGGCCTCACAAGGGAGCAGAACTCCCTGATGATTTTCAGCATGGTGGATTTGCCCGTACCTATGTCGCCCCAAATAAGAAGCCCCTTGTCCGGATCAAGGTTGCCGTCATAGTCCATCACCGCCCAGTGAACGATGTCGTTGTATGCCGGTTTCATTTCTTCCCTCACTGTGAAGCCCGGGCAGACAGCAACGGCACACTGCATGAAAAGTGTCTTGTATTCGCTAATCCTCGATAAGTCCACAGTTCGGTTTGATCGGCGTTCTGCGGCCTCTCTGATTTCCCTGACGGCTTCCGCCGGGTTTATTTTCTTTGGGTATGCCATTGTTCCGTTCTCGTTCTAATCGGGCGCGGGCCCAGTTGAAAAAATGATCCTTGCACTCCTGCACGGTCTGATGATTCTTTTTCTTGATCCTGCACTCCTGAAAAAAGTCAGGAAGCATATTTTCAAGTATCTTCCTTTCGCAGTGCAAGGCTCCGGCTATTTCGTCGAGCGAAGCCGTATCCTTTGAAAAAATTTCAAAAACTTCTCCTTCACGCGCGGGGGAGAGAGAATTTTTATTTATATTATTATCTATATAATATATGTCCCCAAAGGTGTCCCCAACAGTGTCGGAAGAAGTGTCCCCATTTGTGGGGGATTGAGCTTCTGAAGAAGCCCCGATAGCCGTTGTATCCGATGGAGCCATGATTGAAAAGCCGGGTATCTGATCCATGACAAGCACCGTGTATAATGTCGCGTTGCCTATTTCAAGTCGCCGTATCCACTTCTGCGCCTCAAAAATCCTCATGTATCTTCCTACTGTATCTTTGTCCGCTCCGATTGAGGCGGCCAGTTTTCGTGTCGAGGCCACGAACTGACCGGGCAGGATGTCTATTGTCGTGCCTTTTATGGGATATGTGCCTTTGGCTCTATGCACGCGGAAAAGTATCTCCAGCCAGAGATGTACCATCCGGCTCTCGGAGTAGAGCCATTCCACGTCGCGGAGATAGTGCATTACGGGTATCCATGAACGGTTCATTTCGGCTGTTTATATTCTTGGGGTACATATATATTGGAGTTGTGCGTATGCCTCAGGCTTTTCCGCTTGGAGTGTCAACATCGCGGTCTGTCACATATAGTTCCTTCGGGAACACCACACATCCGGCAATCCTCTCTATCTCTTTCTTGCAGAAGGAGGGTATGCAGCAGCATCCGGCTTTCCAGTTATAGAATGTCTTGCGTTTGATGCCTTCTCCGCAGGCTCTTACTACCGCTGTCACGAAAAAACGGTGGTCAGTATGGGGTAGCGTGGCGAGATAGTCGTTAAGACACTTGGAGTCAATCTCTTTGATCTGTTGTGTAGTCATAATTTCGTCCTTTAAGATTAAATGAATCAGGTCTGCCGTTTTTTTTCAAGTGTTGCGTATCCGGCACGCTCCCTCACATCGTAAAGAGAGAGGAAAAAACGCCGCCCGTTACGCTCCGCTTTCAGGGAGCCGTCATGTATCGCGTCGCGTACACGCTGGTCTGAACAGTGCATGATCTCCGCCGCCTCACGCACGGTTATCTTTCTGTCGGGAGGCACCGGTGCGGTGATGTTCCGCTTTATCTCTTCAAGGGTGTTCTCAATCCTTGTGAGCCTCATTGTTATGCGTCTGTCTTCACTCATAGTCGTATCCGTTTTATAAGCTGTTTGACATTTTTTCTTTTAGCAACCATTAGCTATGTTTAGAAAAATGATTATCTTTGCAATTAGAAATAATTAATCTAAATTAGGTAGTTGCATTAACACTAACAAACTAATTGTACTAAATGATTGTTTGAAGTGTTATTATTGGAAATACCTAATCAAATTTATTATAAAATATAAACATGAGTTTATGGACAACATAAGAAATAGGGTGAGACAGGCGATGGAATGGCTGAAAGACAACAGGCTGTTCAACTCCAACCGTGTCATTGCGGAAAAGATGGGCTACAATCCCAGTGTCGTGTCACAGGTGATAACCGGCAAATCCAAAGTGACGGAACGCTTTGTCAAAAGCCTGTGCAGCATATACCAGCCCCTGAGTTTCGATTGGATATGGAACGGGAATGGGAACATGATACAGGAGACAGTTCCACGACAGCCGGAAGCGGATCCGGAGCCGCCGCAGATGGACCGCTTCTCATATATCCTCGCTGACATGGCTGAGATCATAAAGAACATGACGGCCTTCATGGGGCCGATGAATAACCGGCTTGAACGTCTGGAAAAGAGGATTGATGAACAGGCGAAGGAGATAGAACGGCTACGCTCTGAACTGTCTGCAAAAGAGAAAGCCGCCACCTCCCGGAAGAAGTGACGGCTGCACCCATGTTAAGGTAGAGATTATTTAAGTTTACCGAAGCCCTGTATGACGCTCGTCTGAAGCACATGGGCGTATTTCTCGGTCATTGCCACGTTGGAGTGGGCGAGCATCTTGCTCACAGTCTCGATACCCACGCCTTTTGTCAACGCCCACGTTGCAAACGTGTGGCGGCCTACGTGCATTGTCAGGTTGATGTGCAGACTGGCAAGGTTGGCGATTATCTTCAACTGGTCGTTGCATTTCTGGTTGCTCATCAGATTGAGGTTGTAGTTGTACTTTTTCAATATGGCTATCGCCTTAGGCAACAGCACAATCGTATAGGGCATACCGGTTTTCATACGCTTGTCTCGTATGCAGTAGTCCTCGCCCTGCCTGAACACGTCCGACTTCTTGATCTTCACAAGGTCGGAGTACGCCAGCCCTGTGTAGCATGAGAAGATAAACATATCGCGCACTTTCTCGGTCATGCCGTAGAGTTCAAGGGCTTCCACGCGATCACGTTCCTCTTCGGTAAGGAATTTTATGCCCTCCGATTTTCCACGCGAAATCCTCATGCCGTCGTATGGGTTGGACTCCAGCTTCTCAAACTGTATCGCCTCCACGATATAGGGTTTGAGGCGTTTGTGATAGCCGTGAACCGATGCCTGGGCTGTCACACGCTTGCGTATGAAATCGTCCCATAATCTGATGTTCTTTGGGGTGAGGTCGCTGAAGAAGCGTATCAGCCCGAAGTCGCGCAGGCATTTGAGCATCACCTTGTGCTGCTTGCGTGTTGACTCCGTGACCGGGCGCATGTCGATACGTTCCTCCAGCCAGTCGAGAAAACTTGCCGACGAACCCTGCAACTTCGTTTTCTTGACCTTTTTGAGAAGCGACAGGTCGTATTCGCCCTTTGTCGAGGCTATGGACGACATCTTCTCATGCAGACCGTCATAGACACGGCGTATCTGCTCGTTCAGATGGTCGGCCTGAGGGTGGTTGACCACCTCCTTGCCGTTCCACTGCTGCTTGAGTACAGCCACGCCGGTGGAGAGACGGACGCGCTCACGGTTGTACGACACCTCAATCTCCACGGTGCCGGGGTTGACGGCCGATGCCTTCTTGCGGCGGTCGAAAACAATCTTGATCTGTGGTATTCCTGCCATAAGTAAAAGATTTTAAGAATGATACATTCAAATTTCTCGTGATGTGGTACACGAAAAAGCGTGTACCACAAATTCCGGGAAATGTACCACACGTGTACCACATACCATTTCAACGCATCCAACAACGAGGCTGTTGCACGCCCCGAATCTTTTGGAAACATTTAGCACAAAATAGCAAATATCAGAGAGTTGGCACTCTAAACAGGCTCCGGTCGCTATGGCAAGACCGGGGCAGGAGACAACGGCTGATATTTGTTGGAAAAGCTGGTACATTTGTGGTACTTTTTTGTGGTACATTCACGAAATCTGTACCAAAGATAATGTGCTAATTCCGAACTAACAAATGCTAACTTTGGCTATCGGCAGGAAATACGGTTTGTGCTAAATCTTTCTAAATCAAGATTTTATAAAATTGCTAACACTTGCACATCAGTCACTTACGGACACGAAAAAAGGGCCACTGAAAAGTGACCCTTTAGTGATCCGGTTGGGATTCGAACCCAAGACCCACAGCTTAGAAGGCTGTTGCTCTATCCAGCTGAGCTACCGGACCATCCTTTCGGAGTGCAAAGTTAACACTTTATACTGATTGCGGCAATACTTTTACCGGTTTTTAACCGGTAAATCGTCTCACTTGTCATCCAAGCTGCTCAAGGACATGACGTATCTTCTCATAAGTGGTTATGCGGGTGGGCACCAACGGAAGACGCAATTCATTTTCGATAAAGCCCATAGCATGAAGAAGACACTTTACTCCGGCCGGATTGCCGTCAACGAAAAGCAGACTGAACAACTCCGTAAACCGATGGTGTATAGTAAGCGCACGTTCATAGTCACCCTGCAAGGCAAGTCTTACCATACGCGAAAATTCCTTGGGAAAAGCATTGCCTATAACTGATATGACTCCTACCGCGCCAAGTGTGATCAATGGAAACGTTATGCCGTCATCGCCGGAGATGACCATAAAGTCCTCCGACTTGTTTTTGATTATGTCGTCCATCTGCGATATGTTGCCTGACGCTTCTTTGACACCGATTATGTTATCAAATTCACGGGCAAGTCGCAGTGTTGTCTCCGCTGTCATATTGACACCGGTACGACCGGGTACATTATATAATATGACCGGTATAGGCGACGCAGTGGCTATAGCCTTGTAGTGCTGATAGATACCCTCTTGCGACGGCTTGTTGTAGTAAGGCACTACCGACAGCACGGCCTGAAACTGTGACAGGTCTGCCGTCTTCAGCTCTTCGACAAGAGCCATCGTGTTATTGCCGCCGATGCCTATGACAAGCGGTATGCGGCCGGCGACACGTTCCACAATAAACTCTCTTACCTGTTTTTTTTCAGATGAAGATAAAGTGGCTGTCTCGGCTGTAGTTCCGAGCACGACCATATAGTCGACTCCGTTTTTTATCTGATATTCGAGCAAGCGGGCAAGAGCGTCGAAGTCTATCGACTTATCTTGCTTAAAGGGAGTGACAAGCGCCACACCCATGCCTTTTAAATTTATTCGGGCCATAAAATGACGTTAGTTGCGATTGCGATGCAAATTTACGAAAAATCATACATCAATCCATAAGGTATTTGCAAAATAATCTAATATGCCGAACTTAAAATAACAACCGCACGTTATAATAATAAACTTAAACTTTACAGATATGAGCGAATTTACCGATATTATTAAGAGCAGCAAACCTACTTTGGTTGATTTCTATGCCACTTGGTGCGGACCGTGTAAAATGATGCACCCCATACTTGAACAGGTAAAAGAAAAGGTGAACGAAAGTGCAACCATAGTAAAAATAGATGTGGATAAGAATCAGGATCTATCGGCTCAATTCCGCGTTCAATCAGTTCCGACCCTGATCATATTCAAGGACGGAGAGGTAAAATGGCGTGCTGCCGGAGTCCATACCGCCGATGACCTTGAGAAGAAATTAAAAGAATTTGCATAACCGATTTTCAAGTCTGCACACCGCCTTATGACGGTATAGGATTTTCATTTGATTCACTTGTTTATACATAAGAAGGGAGCAACAGGTCTGTTGCTCCCTTCTTATGTATATCATATAAGTTACTATCCTATGCAAGGCAGAGCACAAGCACCTGTGCCGCAACCACGCGAAGAAACATAGTCAACGGATATACCGTAGAATACGCTACTGCCGGAGCGTCATTGCCGGTACTGTTGTTGGCATAAGCAAGTGCCGGAGGATCGGTCATGCCGCCGCCAAAAAGACCCATGATCGTAAGAAGATTGATCTTATAAATACCACGGGCTATAATACCGACCACGAGCAGAGGCACTACAGTTATGATAAAGCCCCATATAACCCACCACATACCGGTATAATTGAACACTGTCGACGCAAAGCCGGCACCCGACGCTATACCTACCGATGCAAGGAACAGACATATACCTATCTCCCTCATAAGCAGCGATGCCGACGATGATGTATAAGTGACAAGCTTTATTTTATAACCGAAGCGGCTTATAAGTATAGCCACCACAAGCGGCCCGCCGGCCAGACCCAGCTTCATCGGCACACTGACTCCGGGGAAAGCGATAGGTATGGAACCTACTACAATACCGAGGAATATACCGACAAACAGCGTTATCATATTGGGCTCGTTAAGACGCTTCATCGAGTTTCCAAGCTTTTCGGCAAGACGTTTTATGTCGGCCTCCTGCCCTACTACGGTCATGCGGTCGCCCACCTGCAGACGCAGATTGGGTGAGGCAAGCAGATCAACACCCGCACGATTGACACGCGTGGCGTTTAGATGGTAGCCCATACGCAGGCGCAAAGCCCCTACGGGCACCCCGTTATACTCGCTCTTGGTTATGACTATACGGCGCGATATCACCGGACTCGGAGTGGCTTCCCAGTCCATATCTATTTCAGGACCGATAACGGCCTTGAAGCGCTCCTCATCCTGCGCCGACATGACTATATATAATTTGTCGTTAAGATGGATGACGGTCTGTGAATTGGGAATTATAACATTGCCTTCCTGATCTTTCAGACGCGATATGACAAAGTTGCACGATATTATATCATGAAGTTGTACCAGATTTTTACCCTCGATCAGAGGATTGGTCACTTCAAACGTTACTATATGAGGTTTAAGCTGGCTGTTGTCGTTGTCCTCCTCGACCAGCTTTATCTCCTTGTCCATTTTAACACGGAATATAGCCCTGATAATAAACATCGACAGGATAATACCGATAACGCCCAACGGATAAGCGGCTGCATAGCCCATAGCCATCTCTTCTGACATAGTGTATGCGTCGGGATTGACCTGAAGTATAGCCTGCTGTGCGGCACCGAGGCCCGGAGTATTGGTGACGGCTCCCGACATCACACCCACAAGAGCGGTAATAGACGTGTTTCCGTCAATAAAAAATATGCCGAGCACTATGGCCACATTAAGCATTATGATAAGTACGGCAAGTCCGTTAAGCAACATTCCTCCTTTTTTGAACGAGGAGAAAAATCCGGGACCGACCTGAAGACCGATCGAGAATATAAACAATATAAGGCCGAACTCCCTGATAAAATGAAGCACCTCGGAGTTTACCTTATAGCCGAAATGCCCCATTACGAGACCGACAAACAACACAAAAGTGACACCAAGCGATACGCCGCCAATCTTTAGCTTGCCTAAAAAGACTCCCACCGCAATAACAAACGAATAAAGCACTATAGTGCTTGCAAGCGCTGTATTACCGGGAGACAGGAGCTGCTGAATCCAATCCATATTTACCTCTTTATTTTTTTGATTTGCAAAGTTACGACTTTTTTACGAGACGGCGCAGCAATTTCAACGTATTATTATCGTCACCGTCAACGTAGAGTCCATAACATTACGTACAACACATATCAATATCGTATATGTCCATATTATACTATTAAATGCTCAAAGTCATTATTTCCGGCAGGCAGCACTTCATTGTTTCTTTACGTAATCCGACACGGCAGATAATAAAATAGCCGGTCAGAAGCTTTACCGACAAGATAAGTTTCTGACCGTGACATATTTTCAAATTCAAAACGCTTCTTAGCAGTACCGGCAACTACACATTACCGGTCATCGGCAAGCGCATTATGAATAACTCCTCTTCTATACTTTCACCATTTTACCGGTTCGTTGAGAATGTTGCCGTCAGTTGCGTCTTCGGAGCCGAATGTATTGCCGCGATACTGTACACACAGCATCACAAGGGGTTCTGTACCGTTATTGCGCACACTCCGCAGTCCGTCGGGAGCAACACGTACCACCGAACCTTCTTCTACAGGGAATATATCTCCGTCAACTTGAAATTCTCCTCTGCCGTTGAGAAAAAAATACAACTCTTCATGAATCTTGTGAGTATGTAGAAATCCTGTTTCATGACCCGGGGCAAAAACCTGAAATGAAAACTCTCCGCCTGTCGCTCCTACTGCTTCGCCTCCGAACACCTTGCCGGAAATCCGTATTTCCGGTCCAAGATTGAGAACGTAGTCATTCATGTCGGATAGTTTTCCGAAATTTACGGCACCGAAATTAGCGCCCGTCCCGATTGTTTGAATCTGTTTCATATCATTATGCGTTTTTGTTTATACACTGCAAAATTACAACCTTGTCATCAGCTTGTCAAGAAGTTACACGCGCCTCACATAGTAACCTTTTTATCGGTTTTACTGATTATCAGAAAGAAAAAAAATTAAGTCTCACGCAAAATTTCGGATATACCGCAGAGTTCTTTGTGCCCGCCTCGATATTAACTCGTTTAGTAACCACTTTCCTGAAACTGAATATAACCCCTAATGCGCGCTGATCAGGTCATATTCATTCATTGTCATTCAAGGGATAAAAGATGTATCAGATATTATGACTAACTTTGTAATTAAAAGTAAGCGACCTTACTATGAGAAAAAAAGAAGAGACAGGCTCTATAATCGAAATGTGCCCCGTAAGAAACGTGATTGCCCGTTTCGGAAACAAATGGGCGTTTCTGACCTTGCTTATTATCGGAGAACAAGGAATAGTCCGCTTCAATGAACTCAGCAGACTGATGCCCGATGTATCGTCAAGGGTACTGTCATCTACACTCCGCACCCTTGAAGCCGACGGCCTGATAGACCGCAAGGTATATGCGGAAGTACCACCAAAAGTCGAATACCGGCTTACTGAAATCGGTCAATCGCTTCTTCCGCTGATCCGCCAGTTGACCGAATGGGCGCTCACAAATATGAAACATGTCATGACACACCGTCAGGAATACCGGACTCACAATAACCCGGACAAGAACCGCCGCTAAAGCGGCATATCATTGTGCCGACACTATGTCGAGGATAGCCTCCGGTGTGTTTATTATATGGTCGGCATGGTATGCCTTCAGTTCAGTCATAGGACGGAAACCCCAAGTGACTCCCACCGAGTCGACGCAGGCCCTGCGGGCCGTCTCCATATCCACGCCGGAGTCGCCGACATACAGCACTTCGGCTTTAGGCGTAGGCGACTGCGACAGTATATCAAAAACTATCGACGGATCGGGTTTGACAGGCACTCCCTCTTTCTGTCCCTCGACTGCCACCCACTCTATGGACGGGAAAAAGCGGTCTATAAGCGCCCTTACAGCATCGCGGTACTTGTTGGATGCCACCGCAAGCTTCACACCCATCGCCTGAAGTGTATCGAGCAATTGGGGTATACCCGGATATGGCTTGGTATGATCGGCACAATGCTCGTCGTAATACTCGCGGAAAAAGACACGCAGACGCTCCACCTCCTCATCGGTGTCCATACCTGACGGAAGCGCGCGTTCGAGCAGCTTCTTCACCCCGTTTCCTACCATAGCAGGATAAGCGGCAAGCGGATGAGAGGAGAATCCGGCTTTCTCAAGAGCATGATTTGTTGCGGCTCCGAGGTCATCTATTGTATTGAGCAGTGTACCGTCAAGGTCAAATATTACAAGTCGTTTCATACATACTACTATTTTGATTAAAATGGATAACCTACCGAAAAGTGCAGCGTAGCGTCGCGTCCCCATCGAGGCTTCACAATAGGCCAGCGCTCCTGATTTTCAGCCGGATTATATGCTTTCATACCGAGATCGAGTCTTAGCAGAAAATATGTGAAGTCCAACCTTATGCCGGCTCCGTATGCGGCAGCTATCTGACGATAAAATTTATTGAATTTAAACATTCCGCCCGGCTGGTTTTCATAATTATGAATAGTCCATATATTACCCGCATCGACAAACAAGGCTCCTTCTACTACCCAGAACAGCTTGGCTCTGTACTCAAGACTAAGGTCGAGTCTTATGTCACCGCACTGGTTTATAAAGTCGGTAACCGAATTTTTGGAGTCATAACTGCCCGGGCCGAGCGTTCTGACACCCCACCCTCTTACGCTGTTGGCACCACCGGCATAAAAACGCTTCTCAAAAGGCATCATTGACGAGTTGCCGTAAGGCACTCCCAATCCCAGCCCCACATGAACGGCAAGCGAGTTACGGTAATCAAAGTTGCGGGTATATGAAAAGTCTGCTTCACCCTTGACATACTGTGCGTATTGTATACCGAATATCTTATAGGCTCCGTCATGACGGTTCTGACCTGTAAGTGATGATATGGCATAAAGAAGATTGCCGGCAGTCTCGATATTGGTTCTTATCGTATAGACCGAAGGCTGGAGCACATAACGCTTGGCCGTAGCGGTCGAGACAACCCGCTTGTTGGTAAAATAATAGCCATACCCCATACGCATTATAAAATGATCTTCGTAACTGTAGCGTAGCAGAGGATTGCTCGGCGCTATCTGATTGAGAAAATCAAGCGTGCTTTTAGGCAGATACACATAGTTTACATCAACCATGTCAAAACGATGACGGCGCGTATTGAGCCTGTCGGCCCAGCGGTATTTCCATCCGGCTCCGGCTATGATACGCGTATACTCCGGACGTTCCTGATAGTTGAACGACACACTGAATTCAGTATCGGCCTTGACACGGCGCTTGAAGCCTGATGACAGAAATGGCGCCATGAATCGCGGAAAGGTTATGCCAGCCTCTCCGGAATGCTCCATATAACGATTGTTGATCAATCCGCTGAAATCGCCTGATATACTTTCATAACTCGAGCGGAGCTTGACCGTGAGAAGCTCCGATCCTTTGGCCAGATCGCGATGTTGATAAGTAAGCCCCACTCCAAAGCCGAGATCTCCCTCCAAGTTGGTGCCTTCGAGTTCAACCGACACACCTTGTTTTTTTCCACGGGTCAGCAGCACATAAACATCGAGCCAATCCTTACCTTCAGGACCGTCAGCGCTACGCATGTCGATATTAACATAGCGCAGTATGCCAAGTCGGCCCAGAGCCTCATACGTGCGGTCGACATCAACAGCCCTGTATCGGCGCCCGGGACGCATGTAGCACGCGTCATAAAGCACACCCGGACGCAGATAACGGTCCTTGCCATACAGGACCTCAATATCTTTATAACGGACTGTATCCTGTCCGGCAAAATCATAGGAACCGTAACTGTCTTCCGCGTTATAATCGGTTACAAATATGACATCGCGTATATAATAGACTTTATGCACCCGCAAAGTATCGGCACCGGCCCTGACATGAGGCGGTCGCAGATTCAGCGTAAGATTGACATCGCGCGAGCCGGCCGCTGTATCGGCCGAATACGTTATGTACTCCTTGTTAAACGTATAATATCCGTTATTGCGCAGGAGTTCAGTGATGCGTATGCGCTCTTCATCAAGACGCGTACGGTCAAGCATGTCGCCCGGCTGTACCTGAAGTACCGACGGCGACCGTCGCAAAAGCGAATCTATTGACTTGTCGGGTATGTTGTAATCGAGAGTTAATATTATATGTGGACGTCCGGTAGTTATGTTATATATGACATCCACTTTCTTGCCGTCATGCTTTACTACAGTATCGACGTCAACCCCGACATCCATGTATCCGCGGTTGACAAGAGCCTGACGCAGCTGGAACGCCGACGCATCAGTAAGCTGACGGTCATATATCACCGGAGCCTGACCGAGTTTACGCGTCCACTTGTTGAACCACTTCGTAGAGTCGCTGCCCGACATGTTGTAAGTGGCCAGTTGCAGTTTAAGGAAGCCAAGCACCTTGTGGTTAGGCACTTGGCGAAGGTAGTTTATCAATTCATCCGACCTTATGTCAGGATTGTCGGTTACATTGATTCTTACATCATCGACAAGATAATTTCCGTCAGGTACATGTTTTGTGGAGCTGCATGCCCATGACAATGCGGCCACAATCACGGCGGCAGTCCACCTGATAAGCATATACCTTTCCGACCTCATCGATGTGACAGTTGGTATTACTGCAAAACCACTGCAAGTTAAGCGTTCATTGACCGCAGAAGTTCATCGTTGTCGCGGGTCTTCTCCATCTGGTCACGCATGAACTCCATAGCCTCTATTGATGTACGGTCGCTTAGATAACGGCGCAGTATCCACATACGCTGCAGAGTCTCCGGACGTAACAGCAGATCGTCGCGGCGTGTGCTCGAAGCCACTATGTCTACAGCAGGGAATATACGCTTGTTCGATAGTTTGCGGTCAAGCTGAAGTTCCATATTGCCCGTGCCCTTGAACTCCTCGAAGATAACCTCATCCATCTTGGAGCTGGTCTCGGTAAGAGCTGTGGCTATTATGGTCAGTGAACCGCCGTTTTCTATATTGCGCGCGGCACCGAAGAAGCGTTTGGGCTTCTGAAGGGCATTGGCGTCAACACCTCCCGACAGAATCTTGCCGGATGCAGGCGATACCGTATTGTATGCTCTCGCAAGTCGTGTTATGGAGTCAAGAAGTATGACCACATCATGACCGCACTCTACCATGCGCTTAGCCTTCTCAAGCACGATGCCGGCAATCTTTACATGGCGGTCGGCTGGCTCGTCAAATGTCGACGCTATCACCTCGGCGTTTACACTGCGGCTCATGTCGGTCACCTCCTCGGGACGTTCGTCAATAAGCAGTATTATTATATATGTATCCGGATGATTTTCGGCAATGGCATTGGCGATATCCTTAAGAAGTATAGTCTTACCGGTTTTGGGGGGCGCCACGATAAGACCGCGCTGTCCCTTACCTATCGGTGAAAACATGTCAACGACTCGCGTGGACAGATTGCAGGTACGGCCGCCTGTAAGGTCAAACTTCTCGTCGGGGAACAATGGCGTGAGGTGCTCGAAAGGCACACGGTCGCGGATAAACTCAGGCGAACGTCCGTTGACGAGCTTGACATCGCTTAACGGAAAGTATTTTTCACCCTCTTTCGGCGGACGTATGTAGCCCTCGACCACATCACCGGTCTTAAGGCCGTGGAGTTTTATCTGGGCTTGCGTCACGTACACGTCATCGGGCGATGACAGATAATTATAGTCGCTTGAGCGCAGAAAGCCGTATCCGTCAGGCATCACTTCAAGAACACCCGAAGCCGAAATAAGTCCGTCAAAATTGTATTGAGGCATGGCCGGTTCGGGCTGCGGCTGCTGTACGGCATTATTATTGTTATTGCGGTTGCGCTTGTTTTTCTTGCCCTGTTGTTGGGGAGGCGTCTCCTGCCCCGGTTCTCTTATTATGATAGGAGCTGTAGCCACAACTTTAGCGGACGCGACTGCAGCCTCCTCTTTTTCCCGCTGACTACGCGGCACAAACTTCTTGTCGCTACGGAAAAAAGATCCGAATGTGGCATCTTTGTTACTGCCCGGACGGAAATCGCGACGAGGCTTGTCAACAACTGCTTCCGCAGCGTCCTCCGTCTTAGACTCATCCACCGCAACATCCTGTTTTTCTGCCGTCGGATTTTCGACAGCGGAAGTATCCTCAACTGTCGGCAGCGGCGATATAAGAGTAAGCGCGTCGCGATGGTCATCGTCATCATGAACCGGTTGCGCCAATGCGTTATCAGGTTGCGAAACAACCGTTTCCTCTACTGGCACGGGCAATTCAGCCATATTTTCATTGACCGCAAGTGCGGCTTCCGCTGCTTTTTGTTCTTTTGAAGGGCGTCCGCGCCGGCGTCGCGGTGCTTCCGGCATCTCTGCCGTACTATCTTTTCCCTCGGCCTGTACTTCAGATGTGTCTGTCGCGGCATTTGCTTCCGGCGCAGTTGCTTCGGAGGCAGCCTGCCGTTGTTTCTTTTTCTTAGGCTCTGTCTTTTCCGAAGCCTTATTGTTGTTTTGTTTCGGTTCTTTAGGAACGCGGCGTTTTTTTTCTACTGTAGAAGCGGCGGCAAGATCTATTGCCTGCTGGTCGAGTATCTTATACACCAAGTCTTCTTGCTGCAAAGCGTCGACCTTTTTAATACCCATTGATTCAGCGATGCTTTTGAGTCGTATCTCATCCATCGCATTGAGATCGGCGATATTGTACATTATTAAAAAATTAATTATATCATTTAAGACGTCTACATCCACAGTCGGCTTTATGAAGTGCCGAGGCTCGGACGGAATCCATATATTTTATAAATTGAGGAATGTTGAACGGAAATCCGCTAATGAAAAGTCAAGAAATGACACTGTCGCATAAAATCTCCTGTTCATTGAAACTATCTGCAAAGATATAGCCTTTCTGTGACACAACAAACTAAACTGGCAAAAAGTTTTCGATAAATGATTTTAAATACACTTTTTTCTCAAAAAAGCCATAAATGCATTTTATTTTTGCTAAAAAATCACTAACTTTGCACCGAATAGAGACAATTTGTTGATTTTTGCCTTAGACTGACTGATTATTTTACGCAACATTATTTTCGGACTAAGGAAAAAGGCAACAAAACAATCGGAAAAACGCTGTGAAGCGGACATCCATTGTATCAAAGTGATAAAGAAATATTTTCTTAACACTTTAAATCGCTATAAGACAACTATCTTTAGAATCACAGAATCATGCCTTTTGGCTTTAGTCCGGCTCCTCCTTGTTTGAAAGGAGGAACGGGCATTTTTTTTATGCACCCGCTTTAATGCCACCTGACGCCGGCCGCAAAATCCGCGACCACGCTATATATCGGCATATCAGCCCATAAAGCAGCAAACCGGCCTCTACCCTAAACAGCTTATTATGTTTCATCGAATATTCTCCGTATATTTGCAGCGAATTTAAAACGCAACAGAAGCATTTCATGAGATTACGTTCATTACCTGTACTCTCTTACATAGAGAATATATATAATGATGCCCGAAATACCGAACTGTCATCAGCTTGCCGCCCGATACATAAAAAGAATATACTTTATCTTGCAAAATATATAAACAACTTCGGCGGTATTGAAACCAGAATATTAGCATACGCTGAAGCACTGTCAAAAATCAACTGCAATGTCATTTTCGTGTCAGAACAAAATGACTGCGATACCATAAAGAGCCGCTTCACCTGCCTGCGAATAAACTTTCATGCACGCAACTTCGAAAAAAGCCTTATCAAGATAATCAGGAACTATCATATTGATATTGTGGAGTTCCAGACAAGGAGCCGTCGCTTCATCTATGCACTGGATCTTGATGAGCTCAAGCGACACTGCCGCATAGGATGCTGCATACACGGCGAAATACCGGCAATAGACATAGATACACTCAACAGCATGGATTACCGCATATTCATATCCGATCTTTTATGCTCTATAGATTATGACAAACTGAACGACTATAAGATACTGCCCAACGCCATCCGGTGCACGGGACGGGAATGGGAGTATAACAACCAGACAAAGGCACTGATAATAAGCCGAATAGCAAAAGACAAGTTCAACCAGCTGTGCTCCGCCATAGAATATTGCTTTGAAAGGAAGATACCTTTCACTATTGCCGGGTCAACAAAGTACGACAATACAGCAAAACGGCTTAAAAAGCGTTACGACCTTGGCGACGAAACATTTACCGGAAACGAGATTGACACCATAAGCTACCTGAAAAAACATAAAGAGGATTATCTTTTGGTAGCCGGTGTAGGACAAGTGCTGCTTGAAGCCGGGGCATTAGGATATCCTTGCCTCCTTGTCTCGGATCTCGGACCCGGTTACTCGACATTTCTCACGCGCAAAAACATCAGAGGAAATTTCGGCCGAAATCTGACATTAACATACTTCTCGAAGTCAAAGCAGCACCTGCAGGTTCAGGAATTAGACACATCCGTCATTTCAGACTACGACATATCGCAGGAACTCCGACAAGACTACAACATGGCCGACCGCATACACGAATACATAGCATACATATCCGGAGAATAGCGGTATAACCCTACGCCATCGTAGCGCTGGCAATGCCAATCCGACAGTAGGCACGAGCCGACAACTCACGTCCAAAGCACGATGTTGCCCGGAGCCGAACGCACCACGTCAATCAACCGTTGATTGGATGAGCCGCGGAAACGCAATCCCACGTCACGAAGCGACTCCACATATTCGCCGTCGACAAGCACGTCGATGTACGACAACAGCTCAGAGTATAAAGGATTTACGGCCACCTCCTCATAACTGTAACCGGTATAACACCATATATTGCGCCCGTCAGCTTTAAGCCGCTTGGCAAGCTCTGTCATCGGCCCCGGCTGCATAAGCGGATCGCCACCAGAAAAAGTGACGTCAAAATCATTTTCATCGACGACTGCCACAATATCGTCGATTGACATAGGCATGCCTCCTGCCGGCTCCCACGACTGCGGATTATGGCATCCTTTACAGTGATGGGTACACCCGGCAAAATATATGGATGTGCGGAGCCCCGGTCCGTCGACCGAAGTTCCGCCCACTATATCGAGAACACGCAGTTTCATAAATATTCACTTATGTACTACACGGTCGTTAAGCTCGGCCAGCTTCGCATTATTCCATCGGTCAGTGGTACCGACAAGATAACCTGTTATGCGCTGCAGTTTGTCAATAGCCTTGCTGCCGCACAGCGGACACTCATCAAGATTCTCCTGAGCGTCCTCGTAGCCGCAGCTCATGCAACGGTTGCGGTTGTGATTAACCGATCCGTAACCGATATTGTACTTGTCCATCATGTCCACAATATCGCTTATGGCCTCCGGATTGTGGGTAGCGTCACCGTCAATCTCCACATAAAATATATGGCCTCCACGGGTCAGTTCGTGATAGGGAGCCTCGACCTTGGCCTTATGACGCGGCGAGCACTTATAGTACACAGGCACATGATTGGAGTTGGTGTAATATATCTTGTCGGTAATGCCCGGAAGAACCCCGAATGTCTTGCGGTCAGCCTTTGTAAACTTGCCCGAAAGTCCTTCGGCCGGTGTGGCAAGCACCGAGAAGTTGTGTTCGTATTTTTCGGAATACTCGTTGGCACGGCTACGCATATGCGACACAATTTTCAATCCGAGGGTCTGAGCCTCTTCGTCTTCACCGTGATGCTTGCCGACAAGGGCAACAAGACACTCGGCAAGACCGATAAACCCGATACCGAGAGTGCCCTGATTGATGACACTCTCTATAGTGTCACCGGGCTTGAGCTTGTCGCTACCGTTCCACAGACGCGACATAAGAAGCGGGAACTGCTTGGCAAGCGCGGTCTTCTGAAATTCGTAGCGGTCACAAAGCTGACGAGCGGTTATATCAAGCACTTCGTCAAGTTTGGAGAAGAATCGACGTATGCGTTCCTCCTTGTCAAGGATATTCATACACTCGATGGCTATACGCACTATATTGATGGTCGAGAAACTGAGATTGCCACGCCCGATAGAGGTCTTTTCACCGAAGCGGTTCTCGAAAACACGTGTGCGGCATCCCATAGTGGCCACCTCATATCTGTATCGTTCGGGGTCATTGACATCCCACTTCTCATGATAGTTGAACGTAGCATCGAGATTCACAAAGTTGGGGAAGAAACGACGCGCTGTCACTTTACAGGCCAGTTTATACAGATCGTAATTACGGTCTTCGGGCAAATAGCTTACCCCGCGCTTTTTCTTCCATATCTGTATGGGAAATATGGCAGTAGCTCCGTTGCCCACACCCTCATAAGTGGAATTAAGCAGTTCACGTATTATGCAACGTCCCTCGGCCGAGGTGTCGGTGCCGTAATTTATAGAGCTGAACACCACCTGATTGCCTCCGCGTGAGTGTATGGTATTCATATTATGAATAAACGCCTCCATAGCCTGATGCACCCGCCCCACAGTCTTGTTGACGGCATGTTGCTTCACACGCTCCACTCCGACAAGCCCGTCAAGCGGACGTTTCAGATAATCCTCAACAGGCATGTCATACAGTTCTGAATAGTCATTGCCGTCAAATGCCTCTACCTGCTTCACCTCCTCTATATATGAAGAACGCACAAAAGGAGCAAGATAAAAGTCAAAAGCAGGTATGGCCTGACCGCCGTGCATCTCATTCTGAGCGGTTTCAAGCGATATGCAGCCTATGATACTTGCAGTCTCGATACGTTTGGCCGGACGCGACTCACCATGTCCGGCAGAAAATCCGTAAGTCAATATACGATCCAGCGGATGCTGCACGCACGTAAGACTCTTTGTGGGATAATAATCTTTGTCATGGATATGAAGATATCCGTTGCGCACGGCTTCTCTGGCCTCGTGCGACAGCAGATAATCGTCAACAAACGGCTTGGTGGTCTCGCTCGCAAACTTCATCATCATGCCGGCGGGCGAGTCGGTATTCATATTGGCGTTTTCGCGTGTGATATCGTTGCTCTTGGCCTCAATTATTTCAAGAAACATGTCGCGTGTCTTGGCACGTCGAGCTATATTGCGCTGGTCGCGATAAGCTATATACCGCTTTGCCACCTCCTTACGGGGGCTCTTCATAAGCTCGACTTCCACACGGTCCTGAATCTCTTCAACGGTCATGCGTTCGTTGCCCGACATGCTTATGCGGTCTGTGATTTTATGTATGAGCGACTCATCTTCGCCCATTTCGGTCTGGAGCATGGCTTTTCTTATAGCCGCTTTGATTTTCTCGTCGTTATAGCCCACGACACGCCCGTCGCGCTTAACTACCGTCTGTATCATTTGAAAAAGAATTGAGGATTATTTTATGTATCTGCAAATCTACACATAGTTTACATATTACACAACAAAAATCATCCGCAAGTTATCAACAATTTTATTTTTGGAAAACTTCAAGCCTATATCAAACAACATAATCACAACAATATCAACATATTACACTTTCATTTCGGAAAACTATGCTTATCAACATAATTTCTACAGTTTTTCATTACGGCAAACACAGAAGGCAACATTAATATAAAAATACCGTATCTGATTTAACATTCACAGACTTTGCAAATTAATACAAATATAATTAATTTTGTAAAGAATTCAACCATAACACCCCAATGGAAAATATATTATATCTAATAATCGGACTAACAATCGGTGCAATGGCAGGTTGGCTGATAGCAAGAGCCAAATCGGTCAAAACCATATCGTCGCTTGAATCGGACAAAAAGATGCTGCAGCGCGAAATCCAACTCATCCAAGAGCAGCAAGCAAAAGATGACGCAGCCCGCGACCGCCACTACCAAGAGCAGTTGCGTATGGCACAGGAACAGCTCAAAAACGCAACGGCCGAATTGCTTACAGCCCGAACGCAAGAACTGAACCGAAATAACGCCTCGCAGATGAACTCCATCATAGACCCTCTTAAAGAGAAGATAAAGGAAATGCAGGCCGCCATGGACTCCTCGCGTGAGCAGAGCACGCGCAATTCCGCCACACTGCATCAGGCCATAGAGGAGATCATGAAGCGCACGGCATCAATAGGCGACGAGGCAGGACGCCTCGCCAAAGCTCTGCGGCATGAAAACAAAATACAGGGCAACTGGGGCGAAGCCATATTGAGCGAGCTCCTCGAAAGTCAAGGACTGCACGAAGGAGTGCACTATGACGTTCAGGCCACGATAAAGGACAAAGCCGGACGTCCGGTGCTCAACGAGCATACCGACAAACGCATGATACCCGATGTGATACTGAAATACAGCAATGACAAAGCACTCATAATCGACGCCAAAGTGTCGCTGTCGGCATTTCTCGACTATACCGGAGCCGAGACCGAAGAGGAACGTGGCGCCGCACTCGACCGACACCTGAAGAGTCTGCGCAGTCATGTCAAAGAACTCGCCGCCAAGAACTACAAGCGCTACATACTGCCGCCACGAGAATCGCTTGACTATGTTATAATGTTTGTACCAAACGAATCGGCACTGCAACTCGCTCTTATTAACGACCCGTCGCTGTGGCGCGAGGCGCTTGGACTCGGTGTTTTTATAGCAGGCGAATACAATCTCGTGGCTGCGTTGCGTATAATCAGACTTGCATGGATTCAAGAAGTACAGGCCGAGCAGCAACGCAAGGTATTTGAAGAAGCGACGTCTCTGATAGAACGCGTAGGTGAATTCTACAAGCGCTTCACCTCGATTAAAAAAGCGATTGACGATGCCGCAGGCGCTTATGAAGAAGCAGAAAAGAAACTCGTGACCGGACGCCAAAGCATGCTCGTGCCTGCTCGTCGTCTTAAAGAGATGGGATACAAGGAAAAAGCCAACAGTCCCCTGCCCGACCTTCCGGATTTCACTCTACCCGAAGCATAATTTCACGACAGTCTATAATCATCAGTACTCCATGCGCTGGAAGCGTCGGCTCCTGCGCCCCATCATGAGCATCGACGACATCATGTAGCGCTCAAACTCGAGACGGTAGTCTTCGAGGCAGTCGACGGCAACGCGCCTGTTGTTGAGCAGGTACGTGTCGTAAGTGGGGATGTGGCCGGTGATGAAGTCGACACCCACATGGTGGTAGTCGGCCAGACCCTGAAGGAAAGAGGTGTCGCGGAGCATGAGCGGACGCCAAGCCTCGATCATGTCCCAGTCGTTGCACACCTCCTGCCCCGGATAGCTGAGCGAGTGGCTGCGGCGGTAACCCGGCAAGGCCTTGTAGTAGTCGGCGGTGACGGGGGACGAGGGTGCAGGAGCAGCGGGGGCGGTGGATTCAGTAGGGCCAATTGGACTAATTGGTCTAATTGGTCCTATAGGGCTAATTGAGGTCGAGAGGGCTTTCTGACGGCGGCGTTCGCGGGCCCGGGCGTTAACCCGCTTGCGGCGGTCGATGACGGACTTGGCGAAGAGAAAGCCCATCATGGAGGCGGGGTCGAGGCCGACGGGCATGGTGTCGGTATTCTGATAGTGGCGGATGGCCTCGGTGAGAAGGGCCTGACTGCGGGCGTCGAGGTGTGAGATGGCCTCGCTCCATTCTTGGTCAAATTTCATAGCACGGCTGGGTTTATGGGTGTGTTTTCAACCACAAAGATAATACACGCGAGGACCCGATTTATGCACAATCGGGCGTAAAGGGCAGTTTTAACACTTACAGGGGGGCAATTAGGCTAATTGGTCTAATTAGGCCAATTGGCATCGTCACAGTCAGGCCGAGCAACGAGTAGCTTTTCGTAGGCGAGGCGAGGGCCCCACGGAAAGGTGTGCAGGCCGTGAGAGCAGTAATGTCGTCGCGACAGTATGTGTTGCATGACCATGTTTTCTCTACCGGTATCGACACGTATGGCTTTGATGCCTTTATCGGCGGCATCAGCTTCGAGAAAATCAAAAAATATACCTGATACGCCTTTACCTCGATAGGCATCGGAAACCGCCATACGGTGTATGACTCCATAAGGGCCGCTGTAACGCCATATATCGCCCAAAGCCTCGTAACCGGGATCGGAGACAATCAGCGACGCATAGGCCACAGGGGTATCACCATCAAGCAACAGCCGTCCGGCACCAAGAAGAATGTCACTCTCAACAATAGCTTTGTCAGGGTAACCATCCTGCCACTGCAAAAAGCCTTGCTCGCGTTGAGCCCGACGTCCGGCATCGGTAATCCGCAATATGACGGGGATATCGGATAAGTCAGCCAATTTCGGTGTCATTCAGTAACAGGAATAGCGGTGGTCAACTCATCAAGCAGCCCGGCAATATCGGCACATCGGCGGCCATTTACAAGGTAGCTGTCGGGAAGAATCTCCACGACAATATCGCATATAACATCGGAAGAACACCGATAACCGTTACGTAACAGGGCTTTACGAACCATGGTGTAACGCGGTCCGGCACCGACAAGACGTACACAAGAATCAGGATGCCAGTCAATGGCAAACGAACCTTTATCGACGTCAAACACAACACCCGATCTATCAAAATAACGAGCAACGCTGCCATCGAGCGATAGGTCCTCAGGAGTACCGGTAACCACTCCGTGTGTCTTGTCAATCAGCCATAATCTGTCGGCCATCTGCAAGGCAAGTTCAAGATCATGCGTGGAAAGGAATATGGTAATATCCCGCCGGCGGGCAACACGATGAAGCAGCCTCATTATATCCACCTTGCTGGGATAATCGAGAAATGCCGTAGGCTCATCAAGAAATATGACGGGAGTCTCCTGTGCCAGCGCTTTGGCAATCATGACCTTCTGCCGTTCACCGTCGCTGAGAGTACTGACCATGCGGTCGCAAAGGGCATCGATGCGCACTGTGGCCATGGCCTCAGCCACGACCGCATCATCATCATGCGACAAAGCGCCCCAAAAGCCGGTATAAGGACTACGGCCGAGAGCGACCAACTGCCGGACCGTCATGCTGCTTACGTTAACTTTCTCGGTAAGCACAACACCGATGGTCCGTGCAAGTTCCGCGTCATCATAAGCAGACAAAATCCTGCCATTGATATAAATATCGCCCGATACAGGCGGCTGAAAGGCCGACAATGTCTTCAACAGTGTCGACTTACCGGCACCGTTGGGTCCGAGAAGGCATGTCAGTTCGCCACTGTACAGCGCCGCATCAAAAGGTTGCGTCACAACAATGTCGCCTTTTCGTCCATGATAGCCGGTAGCAAGCCGAGATACTTTTACCGTATCAGTTCTCTCCATTGCCATATGAGAATATAATAATCGTTATTAAGAGGCAGTGTATCCGGATCAATTAAAAACATGTCGTCAGATGAATCGGCACAGTATGCAGACACACCGGCGCCACGGCATCAGGCCACGACCGACATGACAGCATCCGGATATACAGCCAATCAGCGCTTGAAGAAACGATATATCTTGCGGAACTGCTTACCGGCCTGAAAAGCGAGCAAAGCGTAATCCAATATAGAAAAGCCAGTAAAAACCTTGCGGAACAACCCTGAAGAGGACTCTTCCGACGAAGGTTTGCCGTTCATGATGCGGTTGGCCGACAGCATCACACGCTCCTTCTCCATCTCCATCTTCACATGGTTGATAGCGCGCCGGTAACGCAACTCGTCAAGCGTATACCCCGACCATTTTTTCATTCCGGGAGCGTCTTTGGCAGGTAATAATTTTTGCGTACTCATAATTAATTATCATCATTAGAAGATTGAGACGGCCCTTCCAGATTGTCCAGAAACAACCGGGACAGAAAACGCGCTATAGGATCGGTAAGAAGCGGCTGACGGAATATATAAACCGCCAATCCCAACAACAGATACACTCCTCCCATAATAAGGAAACACCACATCACCGGAAGCACCTGTGCAAGAATGAGCACCAATGCTATCGAGATAAAGAAAAACGCGCATGCGCACAAGATGACGAGCAGCACCCCCATTATGCCTTGAGAAAAGAGCACCGTAGCCTTTTCAATAGACAACAGCTTCAGATTCTCAAAATACAGTTTACCCCACTCCCTCATATTGGCCCATGACGCCTTCATATCTTCATTTCTTTCACTCATAAGACAAACAGTTATAGCACGTTGAACAATTTACGCCAACCGGCACGGAAGATACCGGACCGATTGACGCAGTTGTCATATAATCCTGAAAAAACAATCAGCCGTCGGCGGTCTTAATCCTCCAGATCCTGAGTCAATCGCTCAACCAAGGCATCGACATCGGTTTCCGAGCATATGATGCCTTTCTTACGGAGTATGTCACAGATGCGTTCACGCAAATCGGCCCCTTTCTCGGGAGCAAACAGCAATGCGGCACCGGCGCCCACAAGCGCGCCGCCTACAAATGCCGATATAAGTCCAAGACTATTATTCATAATCAAATCGTTTTTTTGGGTTATTACGGTTTTATTACTTGCCGAGTTCGTTGGCTATCTCGTCAACGAGCTTCTCCATCTTGTCTTTTTTCAGATGTATGCCTTTGTCCTTGAGAAAATCCATGATGCGGTCGCGAGTATCCTCACCCTTCTCGGGAGCTAACAGCAACCCCACGGCAGCACCTGCAACAGCACCGCCCAAAACGGCTAAAATAATGTGTAAAGGTTTCATTCTTTGTTTAGTTTAACGGTTAATATTAATCAAACGATGTAAATATAACACTTTAGCGAGCAAAAAGTAGGATAGCATCCTAACTTTTTTCTTATTTACATGGCAAACGCATTGAAACCACCGTCAACCACAGCAACAGTGCCGGTGACAAACGAAGCAGCGTCGCTGATCAGATACTGGATAGTGCCGCACAACTCTTCGGGGCGGCCGAACCGCTTGAAGGGAGTCTGTCTGATAACATCGGCACCGCGTTCTGTCAACGAACCGTCGGGATTGGTAAGCAGAGCACGATTCTGATTCGTAAGGAAAAAGCCGGGCGCTATGGCATTGACACGTATATCAGGCGTAAACTTTGTAGCGACCTCATTGGCAAGGAATTGAGTAAAATTGCTTATGCCGGCCTTAGCCGCCGCATATCCGAGCACCCTTGTCATGGGGCGGAAAGCCGCCATGGATGAGAAATTGACTATAGAGCCTTTGCCTGCCTCAACCATAGGCTTCAGGAACACCTGACTCGGAACCACTGTACCTGTAAGGTTAACATTGAGCACACGCTCAAATTCGGCAATACTGATGTCGAAGAATGTACCTTCGGGTTTTATCGTGGCTCCCGGCATGTTGCCTCCGGCGGCATTGAGCAGCGCGTCAACCTTACCGTAGCGCGCCAGTATCTCGCGGCAATTATCCTCAACCACAGCCTCGTCGAGCACGTCGGTAACGAGAAACAGCGCCTCGCCACCCTCGGCCTTAATATCGGCAACTATTTTGTCGCCCTCTTCCCTGCGACGGCCCATAAGCACTACTTTAGCTCCCTGCGAGGCAAGATACCTGCCTATACATGCACCCAGCACGCCTGTGCCGCCCGTTATAACGACCACATGGTCTTTTACTGAAAAAAGTTCGTTCATCATTATATCATATTAATTTTCAAATAACACCGTCAGCTATATCGCGGTCAACCGTAGCCATGACTCCCTCCACCTGACCGAGAGCGAGCATGCGTCCGTGGAACGAGTATCCGGCGTTGTATCCCATTTTTTCGTCGCCAAGCATGAGTGGCGCATGGTCAACACGCATGGGCAGACCGGGGTTGGTCTTCTCGAATATTCTCACAAGCTCCACGATATCGGCACGGCCGCCAAGGTGCGAGGCCTCGCGGAAGTCGCCGTTGGGCAACACCGAAGTACTGCGCAGATGAACAAACCAAGTACGTCCGGCATATTTACGCGCCAGCGCAGGCACATCGTTGTGTGCACCGGCGCTCAAGGAGCCGGCACAGAAAGTCAAGCCGTTATGAGGATCGGGCACGGCATCGAGAAACCACTTTATATCCTCATCACATGTAACGATACGTGGCAGTCCGAGAATCTGCAAAGGAGGATCGTCGGGGTGCACGCACATGTTGACGTCGTACTCACGACACACCGGCATGACAGCCTCAAGGAAATACTTCATATTTTCACGCAGCCGGTCGCGGTCTATGCCGTCGTAGAGTCCAAGCAACTTTCGGAAAGTCTCCACGGGAGCAGTATCGTCCTCTGTTATATTTCCATTGACAAACCCCTGCGTCTTCACTATGATATTCTCTACAAGACGGCGTTCACCCTCCGGAGTCATGCATCCGCGCAGTTCGTCAAGACGCGCCAAAGTCTCTTCGTCATAATCTTTTTCGGCACCCTCACGACGCAGTATGTCGCAGTCGAAGTAAGCAAACTCGGCCTTGTTAAAGTAGAGGTTGGAGGTGCCGTCGCCGTTGGGGTATTCAAGGTCGGTACGCGCCCAGTCGAGCACAGGCATGAAGTTGTAGCACACAGTCTTCACCCCGGCCTTACCGAGATTGGCAAGACTCTCCTTATAGTTCTCAATAAGACGGTCGCGGTCTTCACCGCCATATTTGATAGCCTCACTCACCGGAAGGCTCTCGACGACAGACCAGCGCAGTCCGTGCTCCTCGATGAAACTCTTCATCTTCATCACCTCATCATAGCTCCACACCTCGCCGTTGGGTATATGATGCAGCGAAGTCACTATGCCCTCGACACCTATCTGGCGAAGCATGTCGAGAGTTATCTTGTCATTCGGTCCAAACCATCTCCAAGTTTTTTCCATATCAATGTATTTTACAAGTCAAAATAATTTTTAGCGTTATTATAACATATGTCCTCCACCATGGCAGCGACACGGGGCATCTCGGAAGCCGGGATAAGACCGCGGTCGACATCATCGCCTACAAGACCGCACAGCACGCGCCTGAAATACTCATGACGCGGATAGGACAGGAATGAACGTGAGTCGGTGAGCATGCCCACGAATCGGCTCATAAGCCCCTGCATGGACAGAGCGTTCATCTGATTGCGCATGCCGTCGAGCTGATCATTGAACCACCATCCGGAACCCATCTGAATCTTTCCGGGCACGGTGCCGTCCTGAAAATTGGCAATCATGGCGGCTATCATTGTATTGTCGGCCGGATTAAGATTATATAGAATGGTCTTGGCGAGACGGTCCTCGACATCGAGTTCATTTAGAAAACCGGCCAAAGCCTCGGCCGAACGCCAGTCACCGATCGTGTCGAAGCCCGTATCGGGTCCGAGTGCGCGGAACATGCGTGAATTGACATTGCGCAACGCTCCGAAATGAAACTGCTGCACCCATCCTTTGGCATGATTCATACGTGCAAGTTCAAGCAATATGGCGGTCTGAAGTTTCAATACCTCGCCGTCGGCAAGCCGCTCTCCGGCAATAACCCGCGCATACAAAGCGGCTGCTTCGTCGCGACTGCACGGAGCCCACGGCATAGTACTCACGCCATGATCGGCGACCGTGCATCCGCATGAAGCGAAATAATCATGACGCAAGGCAAGGGCATTCAACAGGCCGTCATAATCAGCCACCGACACTCCGGCAACCTCGCCGAGGCGCTCCACATAACCACGATAGGTCACGGGGTCGGCAACCGCCATGGCCTTGTCGGGACGCCACGCCGGCTTTACCTTTACGGTAAAACCGCTATCAGCAATGGCTTTATGCCAGCAAAGGTCATCGACGGGATCATCGGTCGTGCACACCACCTCCACATTGTAATGCCGCATGAGGCCGCGAGCGCTCATAGCAGGATCGGCAAGCCGTTCATTGCAGGCGTCGTAAATACGCCGGGCCGACGAAGGATTGAGAGTATCGGTAATGCCAAACGCCGACTTCAGCTCCATGTGCGTCCAGTGATAAAGCGGGTTGCGCAAGGTATAAGGCACCGTCTCGGCCCATTTAAGGAATTTCGCCCAGTCATCGGCGTCGCCGGTTATATAATGCTCGGGAACACCGTTGGCACGCATGGCACGCCACTTATAGTGGTCGCCACCGAGCCACAACTCTGTTATGGACGAAAACCGATAGTCTTCGGCTATCATCTGAGGTGACAGATGGCAATGATAATCAATTATCGGCATTTTGGCGGCATGCTCATGATAAAGACTGCACGCCACAGGTGAATCCAAAAGGAAATCCTCATTCAAAAACGGTTTCATAATAAGAGGTGTTCTATTTGTTTTTCAGTTCGACAAGTTTATACTTCGGCACAAGCAGTTTCATGACGGTCCAGCTAAGAAGATAAGCCACCGATGCTATAAGGAAGACAATCATGTAACCGGCATTTTCGCCCTCGAAGCCGAGGAACCGCAATCCGGTATCGGAAGCATATCTGAACAGCTGTCCCGCACCATAATTTGACGTAAAGCTGCCGAGGCCGCTTGCAAGACCGGCAGCACCGGTAACAGTGGCCACAACCGACTTCGGAAACATGTCGCTCACGACATTATACACATTGGCGCTCCAACTTTGATGAGCAGCCGCCATGATACCGATTATGACCACCGGGAACCACATCGACACCTGCCCCAGAGGCATGACAAACATGCCAAGTAGCGGAAATACGGCAAAGATACCCATAGCTCTCATGCGCCCTTTATAAGGATTCACGCGCGTGCGATTAATAAAATAGGTAGGCAGATAACTGCCCCACAGCGAAAGCATGGATATGAGATAAATAACGAATATAGCCAACATGCCTTGGGTGGAGTCGGTAGAATAACCGTAGACATTGCTTATGAAGGCCGGTGCCCAGAAAAGCAGGAACCACCACACCGAGTCGGGCAAAAAACGGCCGAAAATCACGGCCCATGTCTGCCTGAAACCGAAAGCCTGAAGCACACCCACCTTGGACTTCGGTTCTTCGGCAACAGATACGGCAGGCTTACCGCATTCAGGATCGGCCTTGTCCTGCTCTATGTAAGCAAGTTCGGCTGCGTTTACACGAGAGTTCTCACGCGGGTCCTTGTAAACAAACACCCATACCCCCATCCACAAAAAGCCAAGGCCGCCTATAAGCAGAAAGGCCATCTCCCATCCGTAGTAATGAGCAATGACAGGTATGGTAAAGGGAGCAATCAAAGCACCGATCTGCGCTCCGGCGTTGAAAATACCGGTAGCAAAACCACGGTCTTTCTTGGGAAAATACTCGGCCACCGCTTTAATAGAGCAAGGGAAATTGCCGCTCTCACCTACTGACAGGATACAGCGGGCGGCAATGAACAGCCACACACTCACGGTGGTTATAGCCATCGACACATCGGCAACAGACTGCAATTGCATAAGATGCTCGCGGGCTCCGTTGAACGACCACACCCACTGTCCGGATACAATGCCGTTAGTAAGGATGCCGCAAAAGGCATGCATGCAGGCGCCGAACGACCACACTCCTATAGCCCAGAGGTAGCCTTTACGTGTACCGATATAATCGACGAATTTGCCGGCGAAGAGCATTCCCACCGCATAAACCAGCGAGAAGCAACCGGTAATAAGACCGTAGTCATCAGGACCCCAGTTAAATTCCGGAGCGATAAAGTTGACCCACGTCAATGAAAGCACTTGACGATCAAGATAGTTTATGACCAGCGCGACAAACAACATCATACATATCACCCATCGGTAGCCGGTCATTTTTTCTGCCTTACTCATGATATCAGGTATCTAAAATTAATATTATTAATATGATTGATTTATCTTTCAAATTTAACGGTTTTTTCATCGTCAGACAAGTTTTGCCCCCGTTTTTTGCATGCACCAGAGGCAAATACTTAAGGATGTTGTAACCCACACAGTAACAGTTATTGTAAACCCTTATACAAATATACGGCACGCACACGTGTGATTAACAACACTTTTCACCCATATATTACATAATGAGCCACAACACCTTAACATATCATACATTTTTTACGATTTTTTTGTATTAACAAGGTATATTTTGTACCTTTACGGAGCGTAAAATAATTATTTAATACCCAAATAGACATGAACAAATTCATTATTTCAATCGGTGCCACGGCACTTGCGGCCATGTGCGTGACCGGTTGCGAAAACAAGCACCAAGGGGCCTCGGAGCCGACCAATGACGACGTTATACTCCACGCATGGTCATGGTCATTTGACACGATAGCCTCCAACATGAAAAACATAGCGGACGCCGGCTTCAACTATGTGCAGACTTCACCGGCCAACACATGCTTTTTCGGCGAAGATGGAGGCATGGCCCTGTACAGCCAGCCCGACGACTCGGTAAAAGGCAAGTGGTACTACTATTATCAGCCCATAGACTGGAAGATAGGCAATCATCTGCTCGGCACACGCGACCAGTTCAAAGCCATGTGTGACAGCGCGGCAAAATACGGAGTAAAGATCATAGTCGACGTGCTGCCCAACCATACCGCAGTCGACCATTCAGCCGTGACCGCGGCTCTTGACAGCGCCGTGGGAGGCCACGACAAACTCTTCCACGCCAACGGCCTGACCGACATAACAGACTACAACGACCGTTACCAGTGCACTACCGGCAAGATGGGCGGCCTGCCTGACGTAAATACGGAGAATCCCGACTTTCAACACTACTACATGCAATATGTCAACGATCTATTGGCATGCGGCGCACGCGGTTTCCGCTACGACACGGCAAAACACATAGGACTGCCGTCAGACCCGCTCGACTCGCTTGCAGAACGCAACAACTTCTGGGACATAGCTACCGGCCGTGAAGCGGTCAAGGGACTTAAACTCGCCCTGCCTGCCGACAGCCTGTTTATATACGGCGAAGTTCTTCAGGACCGCAACGTAAAAGAAAAAGAATACTCCGAATACATGGGCCTTACCGCCAGCAGCTACGGTCATGCGCTGCGCAACGCCCTGCGCGCCGGCAACTACTATGCCGACAGCCTCGCCAACTGGCATCATCCTGCCTCGCCTCTCAAACTCGTCACTTGGGTGGAGTCGCATGACACATATGCCAACGAACACGAGTCGGCCGACATCGAGGATGCACGCATACGTGAGGGTTACGTATTTCTTGCCGCACGTCAGCATGGCACTCCCCTCTTCTTCAGCCGTCCCGCCGGCAGCACCCGCCAGAACTACTGGGGCAATAACCTCATAGGAGCACGCGGCAATGACGAGTTCATGCATCCAGAAGTAACGGCAGTCAATAAGTTCCGCCATGCAATGCACGGACAGCCCGAAACCGTAACGGTAAGCGACAACGGCAAAACCATAGAAGTGGCTCGCGGTGATAAAGGCGCCGCCCTCATCAATATAAGTGACGAGCCACAGACCGTAGAACTGCCTACTACACTGAAAACGGGAACATATACCGATGCCGTACACAACACCACATTTGAAGTAAACGACGGCAAGCTGACAGGCACACTCCAGCCGCTTACATCTTATATACTTCAATAACTGACATTATGCAATCATTTAAGGGCACCCATGCATGCATGGGTGCCCTTTTTATTACACATAGCCACGCGCATATACGCATTTAACCTATGTTAACTTTTGTCGACTTTAAAGTTAAAGAGGCGTCATTATAACTTATTACAATTTTAAGCATTTCGGTAATAAAATATTTTTATTTTTTAGAGCGAAAAAGTACAAACCCGCCATAACATGTTATTAAACATAATATTCTATTGTATTATATTTGAAAATTAATTGTTACCTTTGTCATGCGGTTAGCAAACAACCGCCCCAATCTTCTTAGCTAATCTAAGAATTAATTCATGTCAGACACAAAACTAAAAGGTAATAACAGAATACTTTTTCATACGTAACTTTCCAATAAAAGACAGAATAGATATTCAACAAGCAACAAGCGAAAAATAAGGGAGCCGTGAGGCTGTCTTATTTTTTTTTGCTAATTTTGTTGATGTGAAAAAGATAGACCGAGAGACCGTACAACGCATACTGGATACCGCCGACATCGTGGAGGTGGTAGGCGATTTCGTAAATCTTAAAAGACGCGGTTCTAACTATATGGGACTGTGTCCGTTTCATAACGAAAGGACGCCCTCATTCTCGGTGTCGAAAGCCAAAAACATCTGCAAGTGTTTTAGTTGCGGCAAAGGAGGCAGTCCTGTAAACTTCATAATGGAGCTTGAGCAGATGTCATACAACGAGGCACTGCGGTATCTGGCACAAAAATACAATATCGAGATTCACGAAGAGGAGGTAACCGACGAAGAGCGCGAACGCGAGTCGGAAAGAGCGAGCATGCTTGCCGTAAACGAATTTGCGCTTAAACACTTCGAGCACAACCTGTACGAAACCTCCGACGGACGCAGCATCGGACTATCGTATTTTTACGAACGGGGACTTAATGACTCGGTAATAAAAAAGTTTCGCCTCGGCTACGCAAGCGAGCAGAGCACGACACTCTACAATGAAGCGGTAAGCAAAGGCTACAGCGAAAAGTACCTTATCGACACCGGACTGTGTATACGCACGGAAAACGGACGCGTATACGACCGGTTCAAGGGACGCGTGACCTTTCCTGTGCTTTCTGTATCGGGAAAGGTAGTCGCTTTCGGCGGCCGCGCACTTAAAAAGGACATTCCGGCCAAATATGTAAACTCGCCAGAGTCACTAATATACCACAAAAGCAATCAGCTATACGGCATATACCAAGCCAAGCCGTCCATCGTAAAAAAAGACAAGTGCATACTCGTCGAAGGCTACATGGATGTCATATCCATGTTCCAATCAGGCATAGAAAATGTAGTGGCCTCGTCGGGAACATCGCTGACGGAGGGTCAGATAAGGCTCATACACCGCTTCACCGACAACGTGACTGTGATATACGACGGCGACTCCGCCGGCATAAAAGCCTCGCTGCGAGGCATCGACATGCTGCTGTCGGAGGGGCTCAACATAAAAGTACTGCTTCTGCCTGACGGTGACGACCCGGATTCATTTTCACGCAAGCACTCGTCGACCGAGCTGGAGGAGTATATAAGAACGCATGAGACCGACTTCATCCAGTTCAAAACCGACATACTGCTTCAGGGCGTGGCCAACGACCCCATAGCCCGCGCAAAAGTCATAAACGATATAGTGAGGTCCATATCGGTGATACCGGAAGCAGTGACCCGCAACATATATATACAGGAATGCAGCCGGCGTCTTGACATAAACGAACGGGTGATATCGCTTGAGGTGTCCAAGCAGATAAGCGCATTGGCCGAAAACGCCGACCTTAAACGCCGACAGCAGACCGCCCGCGAATCGATAGCCGATATCGAAACGGCTGAAAAACAGAAGGACAACGTTGAGGCGGAGTCGGCCGACAATGCAAATACGTACACGGAGTCGCGCCCGGCCGATATAAAATTTCTCAGGCCGTACGAAAAGAAAGTATTGCAGTACGCCCTGCGTTACGGCATGCTTGAACTATGCAAGTCCTATGACGAAGCCGGTAACGCCACTCCGGTAACCGTACTTGAATACATAACTTCTGAACTTGCCGCCGACGAACTGACATTCATAAACCACGATGTGGCCGACACCTTTGACGAAGCCCGGACCACAGCCTCAAAATCATGGGCCGAGGACAACTCGCGCAACAACAGCCGTCTGCTTGAAGAACGCGCCCTCTTCATATCGGAGGGAGAAAGCCGCATACGCAATGAAGAGACCGACATGGCGAGCATAGAACGCCGCGAGAAGCGCCTCATCGAAGAAGCCGACGAGCGCTACTTCCGCGACACCCGCAGGTATGCCGCTCTATATCTTGAAAAAACTCTGACCTCACATTCCGACAACACCATACGCAATCTTACTCTCGAACTGGTAAGCGACAAGCATGTACTTAGCAAAGTGCATACGAAGTACGCCAAGATCGAGACTGACGAAGACCGGCTCGACGACCTCGTGCCTCGTACCATATATGAATACAAAGACGCCATACTCGAGTGTCGCATAAGAAAACTGCACGACGAAATAAAAGCGGCATACAGATCGGCTGACGCCGACAACGCCACAATCATGCGGCTTATGGAGACCCATGTAGAGCTACAGCGCCTTAGAGGAGAATTTGCCAAATATCTCGGAGAGCGCACAATCAATCCCCGTAAATAATTAAGGAAAAAATTCCTTATTGGCTCGAATATCATTGACAAAAATTTGCTTAAATAGCAAGGCTTTTTGTATCTTTGCCAAGTGATACCTTAAAGTAAGTATCATACCACAGTTATAAATGTGACATTTTTCTAAACTACAAATTAATACCAAGACCATGGCAGAAAAAAAAGAAAAGTTGTTCGACATGTTCCCGGAGTGCTCTTACGACGAGTGGAGAGCCAAAGTCGAAGCTGACCTTAAAGGTGCCGACTTCAACAAGAAATTAGTATGGCGAACAAATGAGGGTTTCAATGTAGAGCCGGTATACCGTGCCGAAAACATTGCCGACCTCAAGACAATCGATTCTCTTCCCGGAGAATATCCTTATGTACGCGGAACCCGCACCGACAACGACTGGCTCATACGTCAGGAAGTACTTGCCGAGACTCCCGCAGAGGCTAACGCCATAGCCAAAGACATCATAACCAAAGGCATCAACTCACTCGGCTTCAATGTGGAGGTCAAGAGTGTCGATGACCTGAAAACCCTGCTTGACGGCATTGACCTGAAAGCCATCGAAGTCAACTTCAAGTGCTGTCCGCGTCATGCAGTGGAATTGGCCAAAGCTCTCGCGGCATATCTGAACGATAACGGCGCCGCCGACACATTCCGCGGCTCAATCGACTTCAACCCCATGCGCCGCGCTCTTAAACACGGCACAAAATTTCCCGGCGACATCAAGGCCATAGCATTGGAACTTCTTGATGCAGTCAAGGGTGTGCCCGCCCTGCGTGTACTCTCCGTAGACTCGTTCATGTTCTGCAACGCCGGCGCTTACATATTCCAAGAACTCGGTTATGCAATGACTTGGGGTGCCGAATGGATGACCATGCTCACCGAAGCCGGAGTGAAAGCCGACGAAGTGGCCCGACGCATCAAGTTCAACATGGGCATATCGTCAAACTACTTCATGGAGATTGCCAAATTCCGTGCCGCACGCATGGTATGGGCCCAGATCGTAGAGCAGTACAAGCCCGAAGCCAAAGAATCGGCCAAGATGACCGTACATGCGGTGACCTCGCGCTTCAACCAGACAATCTACGACGCGCACGTCAATCTGTTGCGCTCACAGACCGAGACTATGTCGGCCGCTCTCGCAGGTGTGGACTCAATAACCACCACTCCGTTTGACGTACCTTACAAGAAGCCTGACGCATTCTCGGAGCGCATTGCCCGCAACCAGCAGTTCCTCCTCAAAGAGGAGAGCCATCTTGACAAGGTAGTGGACCCCGCAGGCGGTTCATACTATGTCGAGACCCTCACCGTGTCGCTCGCCAAAGAAGCGTGGAAACTCTTCCTCGATATCGAGGACAAAGGCGGCTTCCTCGCCTGCATTGACGACTGCTCGATACAGAAAGCTGTCAATGCCACAGCAGAGAAGCGTCACTTAGACGTGGCACGCCGCAAGGAGATACTTCTCGGAACCAACCAGTACCCCAACATCAACGAGACCGCCGCTCAGAAGATAGAGACCGAAGGCTGCAGCTGCGGCTGTCACCACGACAACGCCCCCGAAGGCGAAGGTCTGTCGATGAAGCGTGCAGCAAGCGATTTCGAGGCACTGCGTCTTGCCACCGAAGCGGCATCCAACCGTCCGAAAGTGTTCATGCTTACCATCGGCAACCTCGCCATGCGTCTTGCCCGTGCACAGTTCTCGACCAACTTCTTCGGCTGCGCAGGCTATGAAATCATAGACAACCTCGGCTTTGACACCGTTGAAGCCGGTGTGGATGCTGCTCTCGAGAAAGGAGCCGACGTCATCGTACTCTGCTCGAGCGACGACGAATATGCAACTCTCGCCCCCGAAGCATTCAAGTATCTTGACGGACGCGCACTCTTTGTCGTTGCAGGCGCTCCCGCATGCATGGACGACCTCAAGGCCGCCGGCATCAACGACTTCATCCACGTGCGTTGCAACGTGCTTGACACACTTAAAGAATTCAATGCCAAACTTCTTAAATAATTATTGCAATGCGACCCGATTTTAAAACTATCGATATAACAAAAGACGCTTTCGGCGCACAGCACTGTGCCTTAGCTCACGGTGAAGATTGGCTCACTCCCGAGTTGATTCCCGTAAAACCCATATACACCAAAGAGGACCTTGAAGGCATGGAACACCTCAATTTCATGTCAGGTATTCCTCCTTTCCTGCGTGGCCCGTACAGCGCCATGTATCCGTTGCGTCCGTGGACCATCCGTCAGTATGCCGGCTTCTCCACCGCCGCTGAATCCAACGCTTTTTACCGCCGCAACCTCGCATCGGGACAGAAGGGACTGTCAGTAGCCTTTGACCTCGCCACTCACCGCGGATATGACGCTGACCATGAGCGCGTGGTCGGTGACGTAGGTAAAGCCGGTGTGTCGATATGCTCGCTTGAGGACATGAAAGTGCTCTTCGACGGCATACCCTTGAACAAGATGTCGGTATCGATGACCATGAACGGCGCCGTACTTCCGGTACTTGCCTTCTACATCAACGCCGGTCTCGAACAGGGAGCCAAACTTGAAGAAATGGCAGGTACCATACAGAACGACATCCTCAAGGAGTTCATGGTGCGCAACACCTATATATATCCGCCGGAATTCTCGATGCGCATAATCGCCGACATCTTCGAGTATACCTCGCAGAACATGCCCAAGTTCAACTCCATATCAATCTCGGGCTACCACATGCAGGAAGCCGGCGCAACTTGCGACATCGAGCTTGCCTACACTCTTGCCGACGGTCTCGAATACCTCCGCGCTGGTGTCAATGCCGGCATGGACATCGACTCGTTTGCCCCCCGCCTGTCGTTCTTCTGGGCAATCGGTATGAACTTCTTCATGGAGATAGCCAAGATGCGTGCCGCACGTATGCTCTGGGCCAAGATCGTAAGCCAGTTCAACCCCAAGAATCCCAAGTCGCTCGCTCTGCGTACCCACAGCCAAACCTCAGGATGGTCGCTCACCGAGCAGGACCCGTTCAACAACGTGGGCCGCACATGTATCGAGGCAATGGGTGCCGCTCTCGGCCACACACAGTCACTTCACACCAACGCCCTTGACGAGGCCATAGCACTGCCCACCGACTTCTCGGCACGTATAGCCCGCAACACCCAGATATATATTCAGGAGGAGACCAATGTCACCAAGCAGGTTGACCCGTGGGGTGGCTCGTACTACATTGAGTCGCTTACCAACGAGATAGCACATCGCGCGTGGGAACACATTCAGGAAATCGAGAAGCTCGGCGGCATGGCCAAGGCTATCGAAACCGGTCTGCCCAAACTCCGCATCGAGGAAGCGTCGGCCCGTACACAGGCCCGCATCGACTCGGGACGCCAGACTATCGTTGGTATCAACAAATACCGCCTCGACCATGAGGACCCCATCGATATCCTCGAGATTGACAATACCGAAGTACGCAAAGAGCAGATTGAACGTCTAAACGATGTCAAAGCGGATCGCGACGAAGAGGCTGTCAAGAAAGCTCTTGCCGACATAACCGAATGTGTGCGCACCAAGAAAGGCAACCTCCTCGACCTCGCCGTAAAGGCAGCCGGTCTGCGCGCTACTCTCGGTGAAATATCAGATGCCTGCGAGGAAGTAGTAGGTCGTTATAAAGCAGTAATCAGAACCATATCAGGCGTGTACAGCAACGAAACAAAACAAGATCCCGACTTCATCCGCGCCCAGCAGATGTGTGAGGAATTTGCAAAGAAAGAGGGTCGTCAGCCCCGTATCATGATAGCGAAAATGGGTCAGGACGGCCACGACCGCGGTGCCAAGGTAGTAGCCACCGGCTATGCCGACTGCGGCTTCGACGTGGACATGGGTCCGTTGTTCCAGACACCGGCCGAAGCGGCCCGTCAGGCAGTGGAGAACGATGTGCACATCCTCGGAGTGTCATCGCTTGCGGCAGGTCACAAGACTCTCGTACCTCAGGTTATCGAAGAGCTTAAAAAACTCGGCCGCGAGGACATCATCGTCACCGCCGGCGGTGTGATACCCGCACAGGACTACGACTTCCTTTACAAGGCAGGCGTGGCAGCGATCTTCGGCCCCGGTACCCGTATCCCCGTATCGGCCATCAAGATGCTTGAAATCCTCAACGGAGAAGATTAAATTTCCCCAATACCCATAACAGACGAGGGCATGTGCATAAAGCACATGCCCTCGCTTTTTATAAGACCAATGGACTGATTGGCCGATAGTATTATTATTGTGGTCAGTCGAGATAGCGGGAGGTCAGGCCGGAATAGGCGTCAATGCGGCGGTCGCGGAGAAACGGCCACCAGCGCCTTACGTTTTCGGAACGCTGAAGGTCCACGTCGACCACAACGCATACTTCGCTGTCGGAGGCCGCCCGGAAAAGGAACTCACCCTGAGGTCCGGCGACAAACGAATTGCCCCAGAACGATATACCGGCAGTGGCTCCTGAAGGATCAGACTCGTGCCCTACTCTATTGACAGCCACAAGCGGCAGTCCGTTGGCTATGGCATGACCGCGCTGTACCGTGACCCAAGCATCAAGCTGACGGGCTTTCTCGTCATCTGTATCGCTGCTTTCCCAGCCTATGGCTGTAGGATAAATGAGTATCTGCGCACCGCGCAACGCCATCAGGCGTGCGGCCTCCGGATACCACTGGTCCCAGCACACGAGCACACCGAGCCGTCCTACCGAGGTGTCTATAGGCTCAAAACCGAGGTCACCGGGGGTGAAATAGAACTTCTCGTAGTAAGCCGGATCGTCTGGTATATGCATCTTACGTTTTTTACCCGCCACAGTGCCGTCTTTCTCAAACACTACAGCGGTATTATGGTACAATCCGGGAGCACGGCGCTCATAAAGCGACGTCACTATCACCATTCCGAGCTCCTTGGCAAGCTCCGAATAAAAGACAGTAGTCTCGGATGGAAACGGCACGGCAAGGCCGCAAAGGTCGACCGACTCGGTCTGGCAGAAATACAATGAATCATGGAGTTCCTGATTCACAATAAGTTCGGCTCCACTTCGGGCCAGACATCTCATCTTGTCAGCGAGACGACGGCGATTATCTTCAATCGAGGCAGTGTTGGACTGCTGTATTAATCCTATTTTCAACATAGTTTATATCGGTAATATTTCGCGGGGCACCTGCATTGTCACACAGTGCAGCGATCCATGCTGTTTTATCAGCGCCCGGCAGTCGATCATCCTGATTTCGTGGTCGGGAAACGCTATCTTAAGTATTTTTGCCGCAAGCTCGTCCTTAAGCGGTTGCGCATAAGAGGGCATGAGTATCGAGCGGTTCATTATCAAGAAGTTGGCATATGTGGCCGGCAACCTTTGCCCCTCATCGGCATAAATGGCGTCGGGCATGGGAAGCTGAATGAGGTTGAACGGATTGCCCCCGAGGGTGCGCATCTGCATCAGCTGACACTTCATCGAGGCCAATTCGGTATAATGTTCATCATTCTCGTCGTCGCAGCCTACATACAGTATGGTGTCACCGGGAGCAAGACGCGCGAGGGTGTCGATATGGCTGTCGGTATCGTCACCGGCAAGATATCCGTGGTCAAGCCAAAGTACCTTTTTCAGTCCGAACTGACGGGTGAGGTATCGCTCAATATCGTCACGCGACATCTCGCCATTACGGTTTGGCGACAGCAGACACTGCGAGGTAGTGAGCAGAGTGCCCTGTCCGTCGCTCTCTATCGACCCTCCTTCAAGCACGAAACCGAGGCGATTGCGATATATACCCTGCAGCACACCTGCACTCGTCATACCGCGAGTCAGCAGATTGTCCTTATCAGCAGGGAATTTAAGCCCCCAACCGTTGAAACGGAAATCACACATGATGTGGCTGCCGTTTTCGATAAGAGTTATCGGGCCGAAATCACGCGCCCACGTGTCATTAGTGGGAAGTGTCACATATAGAACATTGTCAAGGCCGGCGAGGCGGCTTTGCGGTATTGAAGTATCGGGAGCGATGACAACGGCAATCTCCTCTTCGGCAACGGCCCTGATTATATTTTCAAAACAATCAGAAACCTCCTCCAATATAGGCGCCCAATCGGTATCGGCATGAGGCCATGCGAGTATAACACCTCCATGTGGCTCCCACTCTGCCGGAAGCCGGCGGCAATTCACATCATTCGTCATAATCATTTAGTGTATCATATATTGACTCCTGAGAGTCCATGTATTCGTCGCAATAATCGAGGAAGCCCATCTTTTCGGAACTGCCTACGGCGTCACACCATTCACGGTACTCTTCACGAAGCTCTGTATCTTCATGAAGCATCTTTTTAAACTCGGCCTCTGCTATGTCAACACTTTTATACTGATGAATAATATGCAGAAACAGTTGTGTGATATCGGTCATAATGCAGTGGTATGTCTACGTTAAATTAAGGTGACAATCAATGACGTGTCGTTGCATAATCATAATGTGAGCCCAAATATACTACACTATTCTTTACCCGCCAAACCTTTTTGCAATTTTAAAGAAATATTGTCAATAAGCTTCGCGAAACATTTGACTTTCCGGCATTGTTATCATATTACTAAACAGTAGGGTTTTATGAAACACATATTTTTATTACTTACGACTGTGCTAATATTAACGGGATGTTCCAGATACACTCTGCTCAACAGCGAGACATACAATAATGCCGATATGAGCGATTATGAAAAATACCGCATCGTCAGCCGGTCCAAAGGCAAGCTGCCTCCGGGCATGCAGCCTGTAACCTATTCCAACATCGTAGCCTCGATACGCGACCAGATGCTGAAACGCGGTTATCATGAAGCCCCCGACGCCACACTGCTTATAAATATAGGTGTAACAGTACACCACACTATAACTCCCGAAAGCGCAGCCGATAGTATGCGCCCGGGACACAAAAATCAGTCAGGACCATATTACAACGGATATTACCCGTTTTTCGTTATGCCACGCGACTCTTATTGGAACGACAGCGAAACCTACACCCGCATCGTAAAGGGTCTTTACGAAGAGGGCGTTCTCACAATCGACATGATCGATACCCGGCTGATGAAGCCGCTTTATTCCTCGTCAGTAGCCACAATCATAAATCCGGTCAACGGCGCATACCGCGATCTTCCTGCCATCAGTCAGGCCGTGTCGGTTATGTTCTCACAATATCCCGTACCTCTTCTAGAAGGATACCGTCAAAACAAAAACTGACGTTGCCTCGACGATGGCACATTAAAACAATGACATAATTTCAGCATGTCGGTTTTATTCTGTATCTTTACGCGCTGAATAAACCACCTTTATACTGTAATTATGCCATTCCGTATTCTTATTTTCTTTTTTACATTATTATTGACGGCAAACATACCGGCCAAGGCTGAAGAATCAGATATCGATTACAAACCTGTGTTTCACGGCACTGTAAGATCACGTTGGGAACTTGCCACTGAAAACGGCGAAAACCGCTTTCAGGTGCGCAATGCACGTCTTAGCGTTGAAGGACGGATATCTCCCGAAATACAATATTATATAAACACAGACCTTTGCGACCGCGGAAAGATGAAAATACTTGATGCATGGGGACAGATCAACATCACTGACGACCTTAAAGCACGGGCAGGCCAGTTCCGTATGCCTTTCGGCGTCGACCCATTCAGAGGACCTCAAAACTATATTTTCACCAACCGGTCATTTATAGGCAAACAGGTATGCAACGTACGCGCTGTAGGAGCTAAGTTAGAGTACTCGTTGCCGGTGATTCCGCTCAAGGTCGAGGCCGGAGCATTCAACCCGTCAACCATATCGGACCATGAGACATGGCACCGCAAGATGTCATATGCCGGCAAAGCCACATATACAATAGGCTGCGTCAAACTTGCCACCGGCATACAATCGCTAAGCCCCGACTCTGTGAGAATGAACCTCATTGACGGCAGCATAAGCTGGAGCGCCGACCGATGGACAGTAGAGGGAGAGTATATGTATAAGCACTATACCCACAAGGCTCACAAAGCATGTCATGCCTACAGTATATTTGCCGATTACCGCATGCCGGTCAATGCAGGCATATTCAACACCCTGTCCTTTCAAGGACGCTTCGACGGCATGACCGCACACAGCAACGGCACCCGTAATGAAGACGGACTTCTGACGACAACCGACCCGGCCCGCAACCGCATAACCGCCGGCGCCACTCTGAGTTATGTAAAAAAAGCACTCCACGCCGACATAAGGGTCAACTATGAAAAATACTTTTACCGCCATGACGCCGAATACCTGCCCGGCGACGGCGATAAACTTGTAGTAGAACTTGTAGTCAGATTCTAAATGCCTGATATAGGCCTCTTATCTGCCCGACTTTCACCGGTTTATAATAATCAGAAGGTATATTGTCGCAACTGAACAAGTTTAAAGTATTTTTTGTAACTTTGCAGCCGCAATTTTTTTACTAACATCATATCATAATGAGTCATAACTTATTGAAAGGAAAGCGCGGCGTGATATTCGGAGCGCTCAATGACATGAGTATCGCTTGGAAAGTAGCAGAAAGAGCGGTAGAAGAAGGAGCCGTGATCACGCTGTCAAACACCCCTGTGGCAGTGAGGATGGGCGATGTAAGCAAGCTCGGAGAAAAGCTTAACGCAGAAGTACTCCCGGCCGACGCTACAAATGTCGAGGATCTTGAGATGGTATTTGAAAAATCGATGGAGATACTCGGCGGCAAAATCGATTTTGTATTACACTCAATAGGCATGTCGCCCAATGTAAGAAAAAAACGTCTGTATGACGACATTGACTACGACCTGCTCAACAAAACTCTCGACATATCCGCCATATCATTCCACAAAATGATACAGGCCGCAAAAAAGCTCGACGCCATAAACGACTACGGCAGCATAATAGCCCTCAGCTACATAGCCTCGCAGCGCACTATGTTCGGCTACAACGACATGGCCGATGCCAAGGCTCTTCTTGAGTCAATAGCCCGTAGCTTTGGCTACATCTACGGCCGTGAGAAAAATGTGCGTATAAACACCATCTCGCAGTCACCGACACAGACCACTGCAGGAAGCGGTGTAAAGGGCATGGAGTCGTTGATGGACTTCTCAAACCGCATGTCGCCGTTAGGCAACGCCAACGCCGACGAGTGCGCCGACTACTGCATAGTCATGTTCAGCGACCTTACACGCAAGGTGACAATGCAGAACCTATTTCACGACGGCGGCTTCTCAAGCATGGGTATGAGCCTTCGCGCCATGGACCAATATGAGAAGAGTTTCGACCTCTACCGCAATCCCGACGGCACTATACAGTACGGATAAACAGCTGTCATCACCATGACATTAAAAGACAAAAGAGCGGATAAACGACTGAATCCGTCTCTTTTGTCTTTATATACAATACTCTATGACTTCACTTAAGCCGACCAACAGTCTAAAAAAGCAATTGGCATCGCTTACCGTGCCGATATTCATTGAGACACTGCTCATCATGACTCTCGGAGCGGTAGACACTATCATGCTCTCACGGCACAGCGACACATCAGTTGCGGCCGTAGGTGTTGTGAATCAGATAGTCATGCTTTGCTTCCTCGTGTTTGAAGTAATAAATCTTGGCACATCAGTGCTTGTGAGCCAATACCTCGGAGCACGTCTGAACAACCGCATCTATGACGCCGTAGGAGTGGCACTCGTCGTGAATCTTGTCATAGGACTGGCCATAAGCGGCCTGCTATGCTTCGGGGCGGTGCCCATACTGAAGCTGATGGGTCTTGATGACAACCTACTCAAAGAGGGCATAGGCTATATGCAAATCGTAGGTCTGTTTGCGTTCTTTCAAGCGCTGTCACTAACACTGTCGGCGACTCTGCGCGCGAGCAACAAGGCCGTCTATCCTATGATAGTCGTCGGGCTTGTCAACATACTTAACATATTCGGCAACTATGTACTCATATTCGGTAAATTCGGAGCTCCTGCACTCGGGGCCGAAGGGGCCGCCATATCCACCGCCTCAAGCCGCGCCATAGCCATGACTGTGCTTGCTGTAATATTGTTCCGCACCACAATACCGCGCTTCCCATGGCACATATTCAAGAGGTTTCCAGTCAAAGAACTTAAAAACCTGCTTAAGATCGGCATACCCTCGGCCGGCGAACAGCTCAGTTACAGTTCGGCCCAGATAATAATGACCTTTTTCATCAATATGCTCGGACTCGAGGTACTTGCAGCACGCACATATGTGGTAAATATAGTGATGTTCGGCTATCTGTTCTGCATAGCCATATCGCAGGGTGGCGCCATATCGGTGGGGCATCTCGTAGGCAAAGCCAAATACCGCGGTGCCTTCATACTCGGCAAGTACGTAATGCGGCTCGCTCTTGTCATTACCGTCAGCCTCTCGCTGGCACTTGCATTGTCAGGCAAATGGCTACTCGGAATGCTTACATCCAATCAGGAGATAATAGCCATAGGATGCACTATACTTTGGATTGACGTACTCGTGGAGCTCGGCCGCCCGGTAAATATATTCGCCACAAATGCTCTGCGTGCGGCAGGCGATGTCAACTTTCCGTTTTATGTGGGACTGGCAAGCATGTGGCTACTCCAAGTACTCGGAGGATATGCGCTCGGCATATATTTCGCACTCGGCATCAATGCTCTATGGTGCATGATCGCAGCCGACGAGCTGACACGCGGCGCCATATTCATACACCGCTGGTGGAGCATGAAGTGGGCCAACAAGACATTTGTCAACACATAGACTCTATATTAGCACGGCAACATTATAAGTAAGCCATGCCACAAGCCATGCCACAAGCGTATTGTATATTACCGAAAATGCTCCGTACCGCCAAGACCCTGTCTCTCTGACAATGGCCACGACCGTGGCAGTGCATGGAAAGTACAGCAATACAAACACCATAAGGCTAAGGGCCGAAGCCGGAGTAAAGTCGGGCCTACCCGTTATGGAATCGGGAGCGGTAAGACGCGCCGACAATGAATTGTCATCAATCTCCTCGTCGCCGGTATAAAGCACGCCAAGGGTCGATACCACTATCTCCTTGGCCGGAGCGCCCGCTATGGCGGCTACTGTAGTACGCCAGTGAAAGCCGAGCGGAGTCATCACGGGATTGACGGCCTTGCCCAGCATCTCAAGATAAGAATCACGGTTAAGGTCTATCTCGGAGTCATCGACTTCGGCTATGGCCTGAAACTCCGGCGTCGACGAACGCTCATCATGCAGAGGGAAATAGTTAAGCGCCCATACCACTATACTTGCCACAAGTATTATGCCGCCCATTTTTTTCAGATACTGCTCACCTTTGGTCCACATATGACGCAATGAAGTACGGAAAGTGGGCAACCGATATGGAGGCAACTCCATAACAAAGGGAGTCTCGTCGGCTTTAAACCAGAAACGCCTTAACAGCCTTGCAGTCATCATGGCCACCACTATACCGAGCAGATAAAGACCGAGAAATACAAGACCTGCATGACGGTTGAAAAATGTTCCCACAAGAAGCACATATACCGGCAGACGCGCCGAACACGACATAAACGGATTTATAAGAATCGTAATGATGCGGCTGCTGCGGCTTTCGATAGCACGGGCCGACATTATGGCCGGAACATTGCATCCGAAGCCCATGACCAACGGAATAAACGACTTGCCGTGAAGCCCTATCTTGTGCATGAGCCGGTCCATTATGAAAGCGGCACGGGCCATGTATCCCGAGTCCTCCATAAAGGATATGAAAAAATACAATATGAGTATATTAGGCAGAAACACAATGACCCCTCCCACTCCACCTATTATACCGTCGGCTATAAGATCCTTGAGCGGTCCTTCGGGCATCAAAGTCTGTACAGTACGTGCAATAAAGTCTACAGCAGCCTCAATCCATGCCATAGGATAGGAACCGATCTCGAACGTACACCAGAATATAAACCACATGATCATCAGAAATATCGGAAATCCGAAAAGCCTGTTAGTCACAAAAGCATCGATGACATGGGTAGTCCGGGCCGTCTCCTTGGTGGTCTCGGTATATGTCTCGGCAAGAGCGCCGGCTATAAATCCGTATTTCTCATTGGCAATAAGAGAAGTAACATCCTCATGGCCGTTTTTCTCTATTTCGGCCACCGCTTCATCGCGCAATCCAAATATAGCTTCATGATCGGGCGAACGCCTGACCATGTCCTCCACCTCGCGGTCATGCTCCAGCAACTTTATGGCAAGATACCGCGGCGAAAAATGCGCGCCTATGTTTCCGTCGCGTTTTATGGCATCCTTTATAACAGTTATGCCCCGCTCCACATCAGGTCCGAGATTCACGTGTATGTGCCTTACGGCATTGTCACGTCCTTCGTAGACGCTTATTATCGTATCAAAGAGCTTGTGAAGTCCCTCACCGTTGCGCGACACGGTAGGCACCATAGGCACACCTATCATCTGGCCAAGCAGACTGTAATCAAGCGACGCACCCGAGCGTTCAAGCTCGTCATACATATTCAGAGCTATGACCATAGAGCGGTCCATGTCGATAAGTTCAGTCGTAAGGTAGAGGTTGCGCTCAAGGTTGGACGCCACAACGACATTGACAATCACATCAGGTGTCTCGTCGCGCAGATAGCGCCTTACATAAAGTTCTTCAGGCGAATATGACGACAAGGAGTAGGTACCGGGCAGATCCACTATATTAAAACAATAGCCTCCATACTCGAAACGGCCCTTCTTTGCATCGACCGTAACACCGCTATAGTTGCCTACATGCTCCTGTGCTCCGGAAGCCGCGTTGAACATAGATGTCTTTCCGCAGTTCGGATTGCCGATAAGTGCTATGTTTATCGTTTTGCATTTGCCTTCTATATCCTTACGTATTACTTCATCATGAACCGGATTGCCGGGGTAACCGGCAACTCCGACAGCGTCACCGCCAATATGATGCGACTCCTCAAGAGGAAGCACCTCGACCATCTCGGCCTCGCTCCGGCGCAATGACAGTTCATAGCCCATTATACTGTATTTGATCGGGTCTTTCAGCGGTGCGTTGAGCAGCACCTTTATACGCTGACCTTTGACGAAGCCCATTTCGATGACGCGTTTGCGAAACGCCCCGTGTCCAAGAATTTTTACGATAACACCGGTCTCCCCCGTTTTCAAATCGGAAAGTCTCATCATATATGTAGAATAAATTTCGGTTATCACTCTGCAAATATCGTAATTTTATAAGCGACAACCGAAAAAACGCAGACGTTAATTTATAACCGATATAAATAATAACATTATTTAACCATTTTTCTCCGTAAGATATTTCCAAAACCTCACAGGCATGTCCTGACGTTGCTTTCGAGGATTCATACGCTCCTTGATGGCAATAGCCTTGAAATAAGCGCGCCACATGTCCTGATACAGTTTTTCATCGGCGTCCATCATGGATTCGTCAAGACGCCCGGAGGATATATGGGGCAAAGTCTCGGGCATGGTCACGCAATGCACCTCACGCCCGTCATAATAGTATCCATATCCGCGCCGCTTGTCGTAAATAACGAATGTCATTGATGAAAAACGGTCAACAAAGTGTCCGACAGCCAATGACAAGACATTGTACAACGGCTCCATAAGCGCAAAGTATGTGCCGTCGGCAGCTTTCTGAAACCGTAAAAACTGCCTTATTCTCATAGCCTCATACCGCACCCGCCTCACCATCTTGGTGACCTCGACCACATCGGGGTCTGAAAAATCGGTCTCGATGCTCACAGGCGAATTCAAGGCACGGCATATATAACGAAAAAGCGTTATGTCATAATCAGGCAACTCGCAAAGAAAACTCGTAGCGGTAGCCGACAGCGCAGCTGCCGACAATTTGCGTCCGAGACCGCGCCACACCCGGTCACTCTTACCGGTATCGGCGATAACCTCATGACATTCATCGCAAAACATAGGCAGAACCGCGCCCTCCCGGACAATAGCTTCCGGAAAAGACTTACGTGAATAAGCATCAAACACAGCTGTGAGAAGCCCTTCAAAAGTACCGTCAAACATGTATACCAACATCATGAACCGAAATCAATGGTTAGCTGCAACGGATTGTTATCACGCTCCTTACCGGTAGCGGCGGTAAGGCTGCGACGTACATAGTCGGGCGACACATCGGCCACACACGGCGCTTCAAGCTCGCCGCATGTTATGAAATAGCGTGCCCGCTTCATGACCACACCGATTTTACGCAGATGCTCCGAATTAAGCCTGCGGAAACGTCGCGCATTTACGATAAGCGTAGCCGATTTAACCCCGACTCCGGGTATGCGCAGTATGGACTCATAATCGGCCCGGTTGACGTCGACAGGAAAAAACTCCGGATGGCGCAGAGCCCATGACAGCTTCGGGTCAATATCAAGCTCAAGGTCGGGATGAGCATCGTCCACAATCTCATCGGCCGTAAAGTTATAAAAACGCATCAGCCAGTCGGCCTGATACAGACGGTTTTCCCTGATTAAAGGAGGCTGCTTAAGCACCGGCAAGCGTGCATCGTACGTATTTACCGGAACGTAACCCGAGTAATACACACGCCGCATGGTGGGCATCGAGTAAAAAGCCGATGACAGGCGCAGTATGTCGCGGTCATGCTCAGGCGACGCGCCAACTATCATCTGCGTGCTCTGACCTGCCGGGACAAAACGCGGGGCACTGCGAAATTTACGGCGGTCCTCCTTGTTCTCAAGCACACCCTGACGTATAAACCCCATGGGCTCGTAAACACTCTTGAAATCTTTTTCCGGAGCGAGGTACTTAAGGGAGCACTCATTAGGTATCTCGATATTGACGCTCATGCGGTCGGCATACAATCCGGCCCTGTTTACCAGCTCGCGCGAAGCTCCGGGTATACTTTTAAGATGTATATATCCGTTGAAACGGTGCACGGTACGCAGATCCTGAGCGACTTTCACAAGTCGCTCCATTGTATAATCGGGATTTCTCACCACACCGGAGCTGAGAAACAGTCCTTCAATGTAGTTGCGTCGATAAAACTCCATCGTAAGCTCCACGAGTTCCGATACCGAAAGCGTGGCCCTCGGCACATCATTGCTACGTCGGTTTATGCAATATGCGCAGTCATACATGCACACATTTGTAAGCATAACCTTAAGCAGCGATATGCAACGGCCGTCATCGGCAAAACTGTGGCATATGCCCACACCTCCCACGGTGTTGCCTACGCCGTCGTCCTTGCGTCCGCGGCGCACAGTGCCGCTCGACGAGCACGACACGTCGTATTTGGCGGCTTCAGCCAGTATTTTCAGTTTATTGAGTGTAGCTTCAGTCATAGCCCGTGATTAAGAGAGTCAACAGAGATACAAATTTAATGTATCCGCAGGATATTGCCAAATCAACATTCGGCTGATGTCAATAAAAATCACTATTTTTGCACTGATATATGGAAGACTATATACAACAACTCAACAAGCAGCAACAAGACGCAGTGCTTTACACCGACGGCCCCCAGCTCGTGATAGCAGGAGCCGGATCTGGAAAGACGCGTGTGCTTACATACAAGATTGTGCATCTGCTCCGGCTCGGATACGAGCCGTGGCGCATACTCGCCCTGACGTTTACCAACAAGGCGGCGCGAGAGATGCGTGAACGCATCGAAGGGATGACAGGAGCGGCTACGGCCTCGAAGCTGTGGATGGGTACGTTTCACTCCATCTTTGCACGGCTTCTGCGCAGCAATGCCGAGCGTCTGGGCTTCAAAAGCAACTTCACCATCTATGACACGTCCGACTCCAAGTCGCTCATAAAGACCATCATCAAGGACATGGAACTTGATGACAAGATATACAAGCCATCGGTGGTCATGTCGGCTATATCATCGGCCAAAAACGCACTGATATCGCCACAACGCTATGCCATAAGCGCCGACATCATGGAAGCCGACCGCCGCTCCAAGCGCGAACGCCTGCATGAGATATACCGCATATACCGTGACCGTTGTTTTGTAGCCGGAGCCATGGACTTCGACGACCTTCTGTACTACACAAACATACTGCTGCGCGACAATCCCGATGTGCTCCGCCATTATCAGGAATTTTTCCGCTATGTTCTTGTCGACGAGTATCAAGACACCAACTTCGCCCAACATCTCATCATATCGCAGATATGCCGCGACTCCCACAACCTGTGTGTGGTAGGCGATGACGCCCAGAGCATATACTCGTTTCGCGGCGCCAATATACGCAACATACTCAATCTGAAAAAGTCATACGACAACCTGCGCATATTCAAACTCGAACAGAACTATCGCTCCACACAGAACATCATAAACGCGGCCAACTCGCTTATTGCGAAAAACACGGAACAGATACCCAAAAACGTATTCTCAAAAAACGACGAAGGCTCGCGAATAGAGGTGGTACAGAGTTTCAGCGACTATGAAGAAGCCTATCTTGTAGCCAACAGGATATCGCAGCTGAAGATGCGGCAGCATGACGGCTATGACGAGTATGCAGTTCTGTACCGCACTAACGCGCAGTCGCGTATACTCGAAGAGTCACTCCGAAAGCGCAACATACCGTACCGCATATACGGCGGTCTGTCATTTTACCAACGCAAAGAGGTAAAAGACGCCATAGCATACTTCCGTCTATCGGTCAACCCCGACGATGACGAAGCATTCAAGCGTGTCATAAACTATCCTAAACGAGGTATAGGTGAGACTACCGTCAACAAGATACTGCGCGCGGCCATAGACAACAACGTAAGCGCATGGAGAGTACTCGCCGACACCGGAGAGTACGACCTCGGCCTGAACGGAGGCACAGTAAAAAAACTCACGGCATTTCGTGACATGATACAGGAATTCATCGAAATGAACCGTAACGGAGAAAACGCAGAGACGGTGGCAAGACATATAATAACCCGCACGGCATTGCTGAGCTCGCTGCTTAGCGACCGTACACCCGAAAGCATATCCAAGCAGGAAAACCTTCAGGAACTGCTGGCGGGAATACAGGAGTTCGTGTCGGGAAAACAGGAAGAGGGTTCTGACGGAACGACCCTGACCGACTTTCTCGGCGAAGTATCGCTCGCCACCGATCAGGACACTCAGGACTCGACCGAAGCCTCCATAACGTTGATGACCGTACATGCGGCCAAGGGTCTCGAGTTTAACAACGTGTTTATTGTCGGCGTAGAGGAGGAACTGTTTCCTTCGGCCATGTCATGCGACTCGCTTGCCGCAATAGAGGAGGAGCGCCGACTGCTATATGTAGCTATAACACGAGCCAAGCTGAACTGTGTCATCAGCTACGCATCGTCAAGATTCCGCAACGGACAGACCAAGACATGCTCGCCGTCACGCTTCCTGAAGGATATCGACCGCACCTACCTGCATCTTGCCACCGGCAACGATATCGTAAGACCCGACAACTTCATAAACCCAATCGACAACTACAGGGAAACGTCGGCAAAAGAGAGACGGCGTTCGTTCAGCCATCCGTTGGTTGACCAACAGGAACCGACAACGTATGCCCACAAGTCGGTCACGGCGTATGGCGACGAAGACCTCCACACTATCGAACAACTTGCCACAGGCATGACAATAGAGCACAGCCGCTTCGGACGAGGAGTCATCACCGACATTGACACCGCCGCGGGCGATGCACGCATAGAGGTTAGCTTCAACACCCTCGGCGTAAAGAAATTATTATTGAAGTTCGCACGTTTTAAAATCATCGGATAATGAAACCCAACGACATACCTACCCCGTTTTACATCGTATACGAAGAAAAGCTGCGCCTTAACCTCGAGCTTATAGCACGGGTAAAAAAAGAGGCAGGCGTAAACATCATAATGGCGTTCAAAGCCAATGCATTGTGGAAGACTTTCCCTATAATAAAGGAGTATGTACGCGACTCCACAGCGAGTTCGCTCAACGAGATGAGACTCGGCAACGAAGAGCTCGGAGGCGAGGTACATTCCTACTGCCCCGCCTATACCGACGACACCATAGTGCCTTTCATGGAAGGGAGCACCCACCTTACATTCAACTCCATATCGCAATATCTGCGTTTCAAGCCAGCTGTCGACAGGCATAATGCCGGCGATGGCAACGGCAAAGTATCTACAGGATTGCGCGTGAATCCGCAATGCTCCGTGATTGAAACCGACATATACAATCCAGCATTGCCCGGCTCCCGCTTCGGAGTGACGGCCGACATGATAGGCTCTGAACTGCCCGAAGGCCTTGAAGGGCTGCACTTCCACTCCCTGTGCGAGTCATCGTCCTACGACCTTGAACGGGTGCTTCAGGCATTTGAGCAGCAGTTCGGACGTTATCTTCCGTCAGTCAAGTGGGTCAATATGGGCGGCGGCCATTTAATGACCCGTGCCGATTATGACGTCGAGCACCTCATAAAGCTTTTGCGCGACTTCAAGGCCCGCTATCCGTGGCTGAACGTGATAATGGAGCCCGGCAGCGCATTCACATGGCAGACGGGCGACCTCATAACCTCAGTGGTAGATGTGGTGGAAAACCAAGGGATAAAGACGGCCATAATAGACGCATCATTTGCATGCCATATGCCCGACTGCCTTGAAATGCCCTATAAGCCGGCAATCGCCGAGAGTATAGAGCCTGACGGCTCGGCTCCGGAATACCGTCTCGGAGGCAACTCCTGTCTTAGCGGAGACTTTGTGGGCGACTGGTCGTTTGCAGCACCGCTGAAGGTCGGCGACCGCCTGACTCTTAAAGACATGAATCACTACACGACAGTCAAGACCACCATGTTCAACGGCATCAGCCATCCGTCCATAGTGTTCTGTGACCGCAACGGCGACTGCCGATATCTGCGAGAGTTTGACTATAACGACTATAAATCACGCATGAGCTGATGAAATACTCCGTAATCATACCGGTCTACAACCGCATTGACGAGATAGAGGACCTGCTGCACAGCCTGTCATTGCAGACTAACAAGAACTTTGAAGTCATCATTGTCGAGGACGGCTCCACAATGCCCTGCGCCGACACAGTCAAGAAATATGACGGTCCTATCGACGTGAAGTATTTTTATAAAGATAACGAAGGGCGATCAATAGCCCGCAATTACGGAATGGAACGGGCTACGGGCGACTACTTCATATTCTTCGACTCGGACTGCGTGATACCGCCCGAGTACTTCGCCCGTCTTGACTACGCACTCTCATCAAGACCGCTCGACTGCTTCGGCGGCCCCGATGCGGCCCATGACTCTTTTTCCGACACGCAGAAAGCCATCAACTACTCCATGACCTCGTTTCTGACCACTGGAGGCATACGCGGCGGCAAAATACAACTTGAAAAGTTCACACCCCGCACGTTCAACATGGGTTTCTCACGGAGAGTATATGAGAAAGTGGGAGGCTTCAGAGAGATGTTTTCGGAAGATATCGACATGAGCACGCGCATCAAGAACGCCGGATGTTCGATAGGCCTCGTCAGAGATGCATTCGTATACCATAAACGTCGTGTAGACTTCAGAAAATTTCTGCGTCAGGTATATGTGTTCGGCATGTCACGCATAACTCTCTATCTGCTTTATCCCGACTCGCTGAAAGTCGTGCACATGCTGCCTGCCTTGGCGGTCATGGGCGCCTTGGCGCTGACAGCGCTCGGCCTTGCGGTAAGTCCGTGGTTTTTCCTGCCGCTCGGGCTTTACCTCACAGCCATATGGATATGCGCCCTCGCGGCTACAAAAAGCGTCAAGATAGCATGTCTGTCAATACCCGCAAGCATAATCCAGCTCGGCGGCTACGGATGCGGTTTCATAAAAGCCTACTTCACCAAAATCATATTGCGGCGCGGCCGCAACGTGCAAGAAGAGATACTTTTGCGTAAAGGCAAATGACAAACGCCACAAACCGCCCCACCCCTTAATACTTAAAAAAATCATATCCTTATGAAAACCGACTCTGCTACAGCAGTGCGTGACTACGTACTTATCGAAGACCTTGCGGCCGATGACCGTCCGAGAGAAAAAGCCATGCGTCACGGTATAAAATCGTTAAGCAACGCCGAGTTGATAGCCATAATATTCGGCAACGGCATGAAAGGCAAATCGGTGCTTACCCTTAGCCGTGAACTCCTGTCGCGCAGCAACGGACGCTTGTCGGAGCTGGCCCGCAAGCCCATACGCGACATAATAAAGAAAAATCCCGGAATAGGTCCGGCCAAGGCCATATCGCTGGCGGCGGCCATAGAACTGGGCATGCGATGCCGCGACGAAATACCGCAGGAAAAACCACGCATAACCGGCAGCAGCTCGGTATACGAACTTATGCGCGGCTCAATGCAAATGCTCAACCATGAAGAGTTCTGGATAATGCTGCTGTCGCGCTCCCATCAGGTACTTGACAGTGTGTGCATAAGCAAAGGCGGAAGCGCGGCCACAGTGGTGGACCCCAAGATACTGTACCGTAAAGTGCTTGAGTTCGGCGACATAGTATCGGCCATAGTGCTTCTGCATAACCATCCGTCGGGCAACATGCGTCCGAGTCCGGAGGATGACAGGCTCACACGTCAACTTAAGGATGGCGGAGCGCTACTTGACATAAGAGTGCTTGACCATGTCATCATAACGCCTTCAGGCTACTTCTCTTATGCCGACGAAGGCAAGATATAATAAATAGTATCAGAACGCGTAGCCGAAACCCAAGTTAAGGTATATCGGATACATTGTAAACGTTATAGTCTTGAACGAGGACTTGAATATGCCGTTACAACCCCACGTAAGATTGGCATTTACCGAAAGATGGCGGAAAGCCAACCAAGAAACACCGGCCTGAGCACCCCACTGGAAAGCACGTATATCGTCGGAGAAGTCATAGGCGGCACGTGAATCACCTTCAAACGACACCTTATTGCCCGTCGGGTCATTCTCGCGCAGATAGCCATCATAGACATATCCGTCAAAATTGCTGTTCATGGCTATGCCTATATACGGGCCGGCACTTACCTTAAGACGGCTGTTGATCTTATAATTGGCCGTCAAAGGCAAAGTAAGCAGACTGGAACTGTAACGGGTCTGGACACGTCCCGTCCAGTTGCCTTTCAGACGGCTGCCCTCCTGAATTATCTCCATGCCGTAATTCTTTACCGTGGCCTTTGTTTTCATGCCTTTGGACTCGAATATAATACCGAGGCCTATACCCCACTTTTTGTCCTTGCCGAGCCATTTTGTGGCCTTTGCTCCAAGCTGCAGGTTCAGATTGGGATTGTAGCTGTCGATGCTTCTTATTTCGGCAGGAAGCGGAATAGGTGAAGTACCGCCGATATTCACTCCGGCAAAAACCTCGTAATCAAGCGCATGCAGAGCTGACCAGACAAGGCCCGGAGTTGTATCGCCCTGTGCCGATGCACAAAAAACCACTGCAGCGGCAAAAAACGCCGATATATATCGTTTTATATTCATGACTGTATGCATATTATTATAATTCATCCTGATTAAGACATACAAGCGATACTTCGTCAATCAACAGCGTACTGCCCGGAGCTCCCGAGAAGTAATCGCCGTCTATGCTTGAAGAGAACACAATGGTTATACTGTATTTGCCGTCAATAAGTTTCTGCGGGTCAATCTCTTTGCCTTCACGATATACAAACGGGATATTGAACGAGGTCCATTCGCCGGCGGCCACCCTGTCGGCATCGTTTATCTCGGCCACGGCCACAATGTTAGCATTGTCAGCCGACAAAACATTATATCCGTCAAGCATCTCCATGCCCTTGACCGCCTCGAAAAATACGGCATATATATTGAACTTGTCAACCTTTCCGGGCACCTGAACAAGATTGCCTTTGCCGTCAGTCTCAAAAAACGTCTCGCCCGGAGCATATTTGTAATAGCCCTTTAATGACCGAGGTATGTTGACAAAAGGTGTTCCGAACTTAGTGGCCTTAAGAGCATCCTGCATGGCATTCAGGATGTCAAACTTGCCAATAAAAAGACTTCCGGCGGCCATAGGCTTCTTCACCATCTCGCCGAAATCGCCCGTACTGCGTGTGGTAAGCGCAAGGCATTTGCCCGAATGTCCATTGTCTATCTGATAGGTGGGAAATGCAGAAGGATTGTCTTTCAGGTCGGGACTCCCCGTCAAAGCATAGCCGGGATTTCCGCTGGCCCATGTCATTACTTCGTTGCCGGCAGGACCTACTTCATAAAATATATCATATGTGTAATTTCCGGTGACACGCTGTTTTACATGCTCGAAATCGTAATTAAGATTAATCGTATTGTTGACCTCGACTTCGACAGTATATGTCTTCTGCCACTTTCCGTCCTCGGAAGTCACAATATACTTTTTAGGTGTCGTGAAGTTGCGCACGGTACCGCTCGAAGGCTCTATTGTCGCTCCCGGAGTAAGCTCAAACTCGGGAGAGAGCTCACTGACCGATATATGATTTTTAACAATAAAAATAACTTTATCATTTTCGATTATAGGCTCGCGGTTGAGTATGTCCTCAGGCAACGAGGCCTTGACTATATCGCACTCCGCATTCAGCGGCTCGTTTTGGATACATGCGACAGACGCTACAGCCAATAACACACACGACATCCACTTTAATAATTTCATTTTATAGACGTATGATTTATTTTCTACTATATCTTCCAATTGATACTGCAAAGTTACGTTATTTTCCATAATTTACAATTTTATGGCTCACTTTACCAAATTTTGTTTAACTTTGCATAGATTTCAACCATTATATATAATAATGTGTCCGGGATTGTGAAACTAATCATAACTCAAAATTATATTACGTAAAAAGTATGAAAAAAAATCTTTTCTGCCTCCTTGCTGTCGTGTGCACCATGTGCCTTATGACAGCCTGTAGTGATGACAAAGAAGAACCCTTTGTTGTACCCTCAAAGCCGGTAACATACACAACCGGCAATGGACTAAGCCTTAAAATAGATGACAACAGTCTGCAAAACGCTACGGCTACGTTCAATCCTGATGCCGCCAACCCGGACAAAGGCACTATCGTAATCAAGAACAACGGCTCGTCAAAAGGTGTGACACCCGGTGAAAACGACATAATACCCGGAACCGCCGTACTGACAATACCGGTTGAGCTTAACGCCACCGAAGCCGGTGCCACTTTCAGTGGACAAAGCGAAACAGAGTACTATACCTACAGCTATCAGGGCACTATGCGAAATCACGAAATGCGTATAAGCATATTTGACCTTGCATCAAAAAATCTGCATCGCCCCGACGCAGCAATGATATTCACCGACCTTAACGGCCTGACACTGACTTACAACGGCACTCCGCTTATCGGCAAAATGGTGACATTCACCCCCGATGCCGCCGACAACACCAAAGCAGTGCTCACTCTTGAAGGCGCACCCCTTGACATAACCTCGATTCTCGGACGCGCCAATGAAGCCGGCTTTGCTACTGCGGGTGTGCTTCCCGGATCGCCCAAGACAGACCTGAACGTAACTCTGACATCAGACCTTACCGAGTCGACCTTCAACGGCACAGGTGAGACCGAATACTGCACATTTGCCTACAGCGGCGTTCTGACCAACAAAACAATGAAACTCGACCTCACCGAAGTGAAGTTAAAAAACACCTCACTCGCCGGCACTGTATGGGTACCAACCGAAGAGCATCCTAATGAAATGGGCATGGTCGAAGGCTCAATATATGTCAACTGGGTATCGGATGCGACTTTTGACCCCGGATTTCCTCCGCAGATGTTCGTGACCATGGTATGCTCTATGGGACTTATTCCTATGCCTACTCCTGAAAATCCGGACAAAGTGATAGACCTCAATCAAGCACTTGCAATGTTCCTGCAAAAAGTTAGATTTACCGAGGACGGCAATATCATAGCAGACTATCTTGATGAAGAGACTATGGCTCCAGCAACATCACCCGCAGGCATAGCCCAATATGTTGTGACAGACAATAATTCAATTCTGCTCTTCCTGAACCCCGCCGCTATCGCCGCCGATGCCAACAAATCAAAGGCCGATGAGGGAGAAAACGACATGATTACAGAATTGCTCGGCCGCATCGACATGGAGCAACTGATAAATCTTGCGATGACACAATATCTTCCGATGCTGTCAAACGGAGTTCCTGTGCACTTTAATGCATCGGCCGACAACGGCATGAACATATATGTCGATACCGACTTCCTGCTTCCGATGCTCAAGATTGCCGCACCGGCTTTTGAAGACAAAGAGTTTGTTGACGCATTTGTGGCCAAGATGCTTGAAGGTACCGACCTCGGAATGTTCGGTGCTATGGCTTCAGGAGTATTTAAAAGCATACCTGCGGTTGTAGAGGGCACTTCGACTATAGAATTAGGACTAAGCCTGACAAAAGCAGAGTAATCAAACGAAAATAATTTATTAAAAATGCGGCTTCAAATGAAGTCGCATTTTTATTTTTGATTTTTCTTATTATATTTTTTGCAGAATAAAAAAATATGCCTACCTTTGCAGTGTCAAAAGTGACAACAACATCATTGACATGGCGATTTAGTGTAGTGGCCTAGCACGCCACCCTCTCACGGTGGAGACCCGGGTTCGATTCCCGGATTCGCTACTCGCCTTTAGCAAGAGCATCGGATGATTTCGATGCTCTTGCTGTTTATAAAACAAGCCGCCATCCTCACCCTGCTTCCGGGGGCCAAAATAGGTTATAGAATTTAAACATACTCTATGTTTGTAGGTACCAATACCACATAGTCCGCAGACCGAAAGCTATACGGACATAGCCTGACATCGTAGAACAAACAAGCATAAACGGCCTATCTATCATCAGTCTGCAATAGCGCAACGTCTGTATACAGCCCTTACACTTCGCCCATAATATAAATACCTTTCGAATTCTTCGGAAATTGCAAACTACGAGCAAATTTGGGTCGCCTTTCGGGGGCTTTGTACGTATCAGGATAACGGACTTTATATCTGCCGCATACGCCGCACCGGGATTGGTTATCACCGACATGGTCTTCATATCCAGTGAATTAAGCTGAGCGAGTTCCTGAAGGTCATTGACCTTGCGCCCGTTGACGTATATTTCAGGAGAAGCATCAATAACTTTCTCATATAGCGCGTATTTTATTGTTTCTTTAGTTCAAGCAGGGCGTCTATAAGACTGCCGTCCATATCGATGCCTTTTTCTTCCAGTTTGCCACTTATCATCCGCTTGGTCTCCCCAAGTACGTTGGAATCAAGATCTTCCCATGCAAAAACCTCGGAACAATCGTCATTGGCTGTGACGCGGGCATTGCGTTCTATCCTGTTACCGACTGAATCCGCCACATAATATATGATGACGGCTTGGAATCTGTTGTCTTCAAATGCCTGAACATCAGACAACCCCACGTACTCCACATCAGAGATTGAATCAAGACGTGTCAGCACTGCTTGTTCAAGATTTCGGTCTCGACGGTCTCCTTTGCCCATGGAGCATGAGGCAAGGAGGGAAGCAACCATCAAAAAAACGATGGTGCAGGAGGTAATTTTTGTTTTCATTTCACATCAGGTTTTAATAATTTTGTTTGCAATCAAACGAAGCGTCATACGACGATTACAGATGCGAAATTACGTACAAAGCGATTTTAACTCCAAATACAACAGTCTTAACACGCAAGATGCAACCGACTGAAAATCAGCGGTTGCATTTCTTAAAAGTCTTAATACTGCCTCATGCGGTCTTAATGGATTCTTAACTTCGGCGCTGACTTAGCAGAAACCGGACAATATCCTCCTTCTCGGGCACTCCGAGCTTCTTCCTTATCGATGATTTTCTGACATAGACAGTGGAGGTGGTCTGCCCTGTTATCACACTGATTTCCTTTGTCGAAAATCCGGCCACCATAAGGACTATTATCTGCTCTTCTTTCAGACTAAGAACGTCGCCATACTTGTGGTGGAGGGTTGCATAGAATCCGGAATAAAGGTTGTCAATCATCTCAAAGACGTTTGACCAGTCGACAAGTTCACCGTTTATCTCTCCGTCGATGGAGGAAATTTTACGCAGCATTTCCCGGTTCTGTTCTGTCGGAGTTTCCGCCACCATCTTGATAATGCCCAGTTGCTTCAGCATGGCGCTGCGCAGTGCCGCCGAACCCTTGATTTCGGAATCCGGCACAGCGGGTGTGGCCTTATACTCGTCGACCATCTTCTGCAGCGCTTCGATACGCTCCTCATTTTCACGCTCGCGTAAACGGCGTATTCTTATAATCCATATAGCGCCGACCATGACAACCAACGTAACAAGACTTATTATAAGGATAATCACTGTCTTGTGTTCACTCTCGGCTTTCAGTGCCAAAGCACGGTTCTGCTGACGCAACGCGCCACGTTCCGACTCCCACTGCGAGGCTTTCACGCGATTGAAGCGTTCATTCTGGCGATTGTTAAGGCCGTTAATGTGCATCAGCTTTATACGCCCCGTCTGCTTGAAGTCGATAATTGCATGGAGCAGATTGCTGTAACTGCGATAATAGGCGTCATCGTCTTTTCTCAATTTGCCTGCTACACTGTCGGCCAATGCAAGGTTTCGCGCGGCCCTACCGACATCGCCGGAGTTAAGCGCGTTTATGGCATACTGGAAATACAGCAGGTCAGCCGCTCCGTTGCCGGGCCCCGCCTTACGGAATATCTCCCCGATCAGCTCATCGCTTTCGCCGCTTCTGCTGTTTTCCGTCAACAATTGTGCCCGTTCAAGTTCAAACAGAAATTGCTTGTCGCCCCACCTGTTGTCGCGGGCATAGTCTATCAGCTCATCCACAAGATAAAGCGCGGAGTCTGTCTCGCCGGCATATTCATAGGCCGATAAAAGCATGTACCGAGCCTCTGTCTTTCTCATAGAATCCGTCTCCAGTTCATGAAACTTTTTCGCGTACGGGATAAGTTCTTTACCCTGATACTCGGAAGCTCCGAGCAATACGCGGACCCTGAGTACCTGCAACATCAACGAGTCGGGCACGTCAGGCAATTCCGCAAGGGAGTCAAGCATGGCCAAGGCTCCGGGAGTATCGCCGACCCAGAACTTATACCAAGCAAAGACCATACCGCTCCTGATGTCTCTCACAACGTCTTTCCCCCGATAATACTCGTGGGCGTAACTTATAAGTGAATCGCCAATCATGGAACGGTTGCGCTTCAAGTGTCCGTACCCTTTCAGGAAATGGTATTTAGCCCGCAGAGAATCGATTTTCAGTTCAAAAGGATCTATAGCATCCAAGATTGACAGTGCGCTGTCGGTATTGCTGCGCATCGTCTGTTGGGCCCGGTCAATCTCTTCATCGTATCGTGACATTGACTTCGAACATGAAACAATGCCCAATACAACAATAGCCGTCAACACATATATTAATTCTCTCATTATTTGTGGTTTAAAAGCGGATGCATCATTTTTTATCGCGCCGGTCCCCGGATATATAAGCGCTGTTCACACGATAGACAAGAATTGTCACTATAATAACAAATATGATTGCCAATGCCCCGGCACAACCGCGCATGAAGTACCATAATTGCCATAAGACATTATCCACCAAGAATATCATACTAATCAGAATGGCAATAGCTACTCCGATAAGGCAAAGAGCGATACGCTTTAACCTTAAATTTGCCGGAGTATTATATAGCTTTTTAAGTTCTTTCCTGTCCATATGCGCATATTTAAAATAGTTTGTCGGTTCCGGTCGTTCAGAGGCCGTTCTACGTGCAAATTTAATAAATATCGATGATTATGCAACTATAATCAATAGCTATACAAAGCAGTTGTTAAACGGCAACTACTTTGTGGTAGGGACACTTGTACAATGACGTCCGGCTGCGACCCGCATGCTTCTCGAAATAGCTATGATTTGTAGTGACAAAAAAACGGTTAACTTCATAGGTTCGATTATTGTGGTGACATAAACAAAATTATTCCCAGCACAATATACATGTCATAAAAAAGCACCAATATGGCGAGAGCCTGCAAATGCTCACAGATTGAATGGCCATGTCCGTACGGCCGCAACCCTTATGGCCATCCGCAACCGCTTTGACCGCATGACCATCCGGATAAGCTGGTGCCGTACTACTGGCGCCCCTACATGCCTGCTGTATTATAATGGGTCAGCGCCTGCTGTTTTTTCAACACAAGAAAACCCGCTGAAATTCAGCGGGTTAACACCTTGCGGAGAGGACGAGATTCGAACTCGTGGTAGGATTGCTCCTACGTCAGTTTAGCAAACTGGTGGTTTCAGCCACTCACCCACCTCTCCTTGCGTGGGTCTTTTCTGACTTAGCGGTGCAAAGTTATGCAATGTTTTCGACTTGTCAAAATTTTTAGCTCAATAATTTTGATGTTTTATCAACAATAGCCGGTACCTACTCTCAATATAAGATAAATAAGACTCTGTATCAGAATGTAATTTGAGTAAAAAACGACAAAGTAAGCATAGATATTGCGTCAGACATTACCATAACATTATAACCGGCGCGTGGCCCCAACATAAGCATGTCGGCAATACGACAGGGGAAACCAAGCGTGGCATCGCAATCAAAAGCCCATCGTCCACAATTGTACCCTCCCTGTCCCCAAACCCGGGATACACCGATGACGATATCGCTTTCAATGCCCCATCTTCCGCCCAAAGACATACCATAAGATGCTCCTGCCGACAATCCGGCAGAGTCAAGCAGTCCGAAAAATTGGCCAGACCGATATACCGGCAATGACTGCACCTTCAATGCAGCAAGCAGCCCAAGATGTTCGTTCAGCGGATATATGACATGTGCTTTTGCCGAAAATCCGGTACGTAGCGACAAACCCTCCCCTATATCGGATAAGGGAAATACAGCTACTGTAGCGTAGTCAAATGCGGCAAGACGCTCATAGGACATATGGGGCAGCTTCAGTGGGGCATCGTGAAAGAAAAGTCCGCCTAACCAATAACCAAGCTCAGCCGAGGCGGCACCTATAGCAGCTCCGGCCAATACATCGCGCGGAAGATGACGCCGGGCCATTATACGCTGCATACCCACAGCCGATGCCATTGCATGAAATCCCGTCACCGACCACGGGGAGAAGCGATAAAGCTCACGGGCCCCTATCGAACCGAGATTGTAGGCCCAAGATGTATGACGGCTCGGAAACGAATCATCGCCTGACCCATCGGGACGTCTTTCGGTCACCGTATGTTTCAGCACCTCGGTAATGCCGACGTTAACAGCAAATGCCGTACCGGCCTGCACCACGCTCTTCAACGGACTGCGACTATGTGACAGACTATCCGGTTTTTCTGCCGCATGCAGCGACACAGCAGCTAACGCAAACACGGATAATAAAATACATTTTAACTTCATATACAGGATTTACATACAAATGTAGTCCAATTATTTCCGTCATTCAAATAAAAATTGCATAAATTTGCAACATAACCATTAACAATCCATGTCACAGGAATAATACAGAATAAAACATGCGTATCATACTATATATAATAGCTGTGTTTCTGACTGCCGGATGTTCATACTCAACCCAGTATATAAGAAGTCTTGACGATGCCGAGCGGTTAATGGCTGAAAATCCGGAAAAAGCGTTTGACCGGCTCAACCTAATCGATGTATCACAGCTTCACGACTCGTCCACAGTGGCGCGTTGGGCTTTATTATATAGCGAGGCAATGGCCGCCCGCAACCTGCATGCGCCGTCAGACTCAATAATCAATATTGCTATTGAATATTACGGAGCACACAGAATTGACGACAAATACCGTAGAGCGCAAGAGGCGAAACGCGCTTTAACCGGCTCTGTAAATGTTGAGGGCAATGCGTTGGTGACAGCCCTTTATCTTCAAAAGGAGAAAGAGTTTATGCTTTATAAAGAGCGTGCTAAACACAACCGACGTTTATTATACGGTCTGTTGCTTCTGTCGCTTGCAGCAGGCATAATAGTATGGCAACGACAACGTTTAAAAATAAGATCGGCACAGACAGCAGTGCTTATGGCCGAAGCCTCGGCATTAAGAAGCGACATCAGCAACAACCGGAAGGGAATGACCGTTATGGAAAATAAGCTGAAGCATCTATTTGATACCCGCTTCAACCTTATTGATTCGCTTTGCGATACATATTACGAAGCACAGGGAACTATTGCCGAGCGCAAAGCTATTGCCGACAAGGTAAAACGGGAGATAGACCTGATAAAAAACGACCCGGTAATAATAGCCGACATGGAAAATACGGTCAACGATTGTCGTGACAATCTGCTATATAATCTAAAAAAAGAATACAGCGATTTAAAACCATCGGAATACCGGCTTGCATTGTATCTTGCATGCGGGTTATCAAACCGCACCATAAGTCTGTTGCTCGGGGAGAGCATCGAGGTTGTATACAAACGTAAATCACGTCTTAAAAATCGCATCAACAACAAAAACGCACCCCATCAAACTGATTTTGCCGGTATTTTCAAGCAAAAATAGCTGTGGTCAGACAATCACGTCACGTTTCACCATAACTAATTAGAAACAAAAGCATTACACACAGCACGGTCAGACTTTTATTTTGGCAAATGAGGCATTGTCTAAGTAATTTTGTAAAAAAAAATTGCGACAATGAACTTAAACTTCAAGTACGTCACATTAACGGCATTTATGATACCGTTAATGTCTCTGGCCCAAAACGACGAACTGTCAGACTCTATCACAAAACAGTTGCAGGAAATAGTTATAACAGCAAAGCAACCGGCAACACGTCTTGACGGCACAACTCTCGTAACAACTGTAAGCGGTTCAGGACTGCAACACATCGGCACGGCACTTGACGTGCTTGCACAATTACCGATGATGCAAGTCGAAAACACAGATGTATCAGTCAGCGGTAAAAACGATATCGAAATCTATATAGACGGACGTCCGGTGCACGACACAAAGGAGTTGCAGCACCTGCTATCATCCGATATGAAAAAAGTGGAGCTACTTATGTCGCCGGGCGCCGAATATAAAAGCACCGTAGGCGCTGTCATAAAAATCACCACACAACGTAACATTATCAAAGGGCTGTCGCTTACAGCCATATCGCAGTCACAGCACCGCCGCAAGTGGTCACTATCACAAACAGTCGACGTTAATTACAGAATCAGCGGATGGGACATATTTGCATACGGTGATTTTTCCCACAATAACAGTTTAACAAAAGGCTCCTCCATAAACAGACTTATATATAATGGCGAGACGACGACTATAGGAAGTACACAGAACAACAATTATAAAGCAAATGCATCATCAGTGAAAGCCGGCTTCAATTATACTGACGGGAAACAATCACTCGGAGCATACTACAACCTGAATCCCGAGCATAGCGACTTCACAAATAACGGTACGGAATGGCTTAACGATTCTCATCCCGAAGAGCGCTGCATAACCCGCAATACGAAAGCAGGGAGCCACATGGTGTCAGCATATTATGACAATACTGTCGGCAATAAGTACCACTTACACTTTGACGGCGACTTCAGGTCAGCATACATCGATAACGACGTCACAACATCATATCCCAATGCGGAATTATCGCTTGTAAAATCAACCGATCACAACCGCTCGACTCTTTGGGCTGGAAAACTGTACTGCGACTTTCCGCTTCTGAAAGGCAATTTCTCTGCAGGTGCACAAAGTTCCTTCACTCGTTCAAGCCTCGATTATATTATGCGGAATCCGGAAATAGACAGTTATGTGCCATCGTCGTTATCCGCATCAAGACAGATATCGGCCGGTATGTTTGCATCATGGGCTTACATGACCGGGAGGTGGAGCATGTCGCTTGGTGCAAGATATGAATACAGTGACTACACTTTCACACTTAACAATGTAAAAGATAACAACATCAGCCGCACAGACCATATGTTCACTCCCGACATATCACTCGGTTACACTTTCAGCCCTACGGCCCAGCTCAATATCAGCTACAATACGGCTACCGTAAAACCACCCTATGCACGTATTACCGGCAGCAGGAATTATGTAGGCATACACGAACTCGAAGGAGGAAATCCCGGACTAAGAGACGAGACCATGCACAACCTTCAGATATTCGGCATGTGGAAAAACTTCATTCTTCAGGCCGATTATGTATACTCGAACGACAGCTATGCCTTTGTCAAACAACTATATGAAGCCCCAACACTTCAACTTCTGCTTCATCCGATAAACATCGATGTGTCATCGGTGAACCTGTATCTTATCTGGAGCAATACATTCCGATTCTGGCGGCCCGACTATACCATAGGATTATATCGCCAATGGCTCAATATCGATGAGATAAAATATGACAAGCCCATTTTCTCATATTATTTTGCCAACACATTCACCCTTCCACATGACATCGCAATAACCGCCAATTTAAGCGGACAGACCGAAGGTGACATGCACACCAACCGCTTCAACACAACTTGGTTCACCATGAACGCATCAGTAAGCAAAGCCTTCCTCAACAAAGCACTGACTGTAAAAATATCGGCTACAGACATATTCAATACTGCCAACAACAACTGGACCATGTATACCTATGGCATATCGTTTGACAAGCGACAAAGCTACGACCGACGCGGCATAACGCTTAATGTAGCCTACCGTTTCCGACCGCAAAAGAGCAAATACAAAGGCAAAGCCGCCTCTGAAGCCGAGCTAAAACGTCTTTAGTTATTTTTTCAGTATATTTGCAGAATGAATATATCAAAGGCAAAGATGTCAGCTGACAAAGCAAACCTCGACACGCACAAAACCGTCGAAACATGGCAGGATGAGCTTAGGCTCGTAGCCCATAGCGAAAAAATACCCGACCTTATGCGTTTTTTCAAGACAGGTCGGGGCGAATACGGCGAAGGTGACATTTTCATAGGTATTTATGTACCAGACAACCGCAGGATTTCAAAAGGTTATGCAGTGTTGTCATTATGCGAAATTGGCAGAATGCTCGACAGTCCAGTCCATGAATTCCGGTTGGCAGGCTTTCTCGCTCTTGTAGAAAAATACAGAAAGTCACCACAGTCTTATAAAGGCGAAATAGCCGACTTCTATTTCGCCAATTGCCACAAAGCCAACAACTGGGACCTTGTGGACTTAAGCACAGAGTACATACTCGGGGTCGAGTACGCCAATGGCAATAGACTTGAGGAACTTAACACCCTCATCAATTCCGATAACCTGTGGCGTCAACGCGTAGCAATGGTAGCAATGCTTACTCCGGTGAGGCAGGGCATACTCGACCTGCCGTTAAGCGTGGCCGACATGCTTCTTGAGCATCCACATAATCTTATGCAGAAAGCCGTCGGATGGGTGCTGCGGGAAGTGGGCAAAAAAGACATGGCCCGGCTTATTGATTACATCAACATAAACATACATCGCATATCGCCGGTAACCCTCAGTTACGCCACCGAAAAGATGAGCAAAGACAAACGCGACGCTCTACGCCTTATGCGGAGACAATACAAAAAGCAGATATTGCCTGTTCGGTAGATTTTCCGTAAGTTTGTACAAAATATCCATTTATGGCTACAAGTTATCTACAGGTTGAAAATCTGACAAAAAGCTACGGCGACCGCATGCTATTCCGTGACGTCACTTTCGGGGTATACGAGGGTGACAAAATCGGTATTATAGCTAAAAACGGTACCGGAAAATCAACCCTGCTCAACATAATTGCCGGCAAAGAGAGTCCTGACTCCGGCAATATAACCTTCAGATCGGGACTCCGAGTAGGTATACTGGATCAGACTCCCCTCTTTCAGAAAGATGACACCGCTCTCGGCTACTGTATGCGCGACACAGAGCACCTGCACGTAGATGAACATGACGTATGGACTTACGAAGACCGCGCACGGCAGATGCTGACCCAGCTCGGTATAACAGACGCCGACAGCCCCGTATCCACCATGTCAGGCGGGCAATCCAAGCGCGTGGCTCTCGCGAAAGTCATACTCGGCAATCCGGACCTGATAATACTTGACGAGCCGACCAATCATCTTGACATAAAAGTAATCGAATGGATAGAGAACTATCTGACTCGCTCACGCATGACGCTGCTCATGGTGACCCACGACAGATATTTCCTTGACCGCGTTACCAACAAAATAATCGAGATTGACCGCGAAAGCATATATACCTACGACGGCAATTACGATTACTACCTGCGACGTCGGCAGGAACGCATAGAAGCCATGAGTGCGGAACTTGCCAAAGTAAAAAACACTCTGCGAAAAGAGCAGGAGTGGATGCGGCGTCAGCCTCAAGCCCGCGCTGGAAAGGCAAAATACCGTATTGATGCATTTTATGATCTGAAAAGCAGGTCAAGAATAAATCTGTCGGAAGACAATGTAGAACTGAATGTCAAGTCATCGTACATCGGATCAAAAATATTCGAAGCCAATGGTGTAAACAAGCGTTTCGGTGAAAAAATCATACTTGACGATTTCACATACACATTTGCCCGATATGAGAAAGTAGGCTTAATCGGTCCTAACGGTGTTGGCAAATCCACGTTTATCAAGATGCTCCAAGGCATCGTCAGCCCCGATAGCGGAGAGTGGAACGTAGGTGATACGGTACGTTTCGGCTATTACAGTCAGGAAGGCATATCGTTTGACGACAATAAACGGGTAATCGACGCCATCACGGAAATAGCCGAAGACATTGTCGTAAACGGTGATGTACGGTACTCACCCATGCAGTTCCTAACCCATTTCCTTTTCTCACCCGCCGACCAACAGAAGTATATAAGCACTCTAAGCGGTGGCGAACGCGCACGTCTTCATTTGGCATCAGTACTTATGCGTTCGCCCAACTTTCTTGTGCTCGACGAGCCTACCAACGACTTGGATATAATGACCCTCGGCATACTCGAGGACTACCTGCGCAACTTCAACGGCTGCCTTATTGTAGTCAGCCACGACCGTTTCTTCCTTGACAGCATCGTCGATCATCTTTTTGTTTTTGAAGGCGACGGCGTGATAAAAGATTTTCCGGGAGGTTACACTGATTATAGGACTTGGCTTTCCGAACATACAGAGAACTCAGCCCCAGCCAACAAAACCTCAGAAGCTAAAGACAACAGACCGCGGCGTGAACGCAATGAAGCCAGAATGACATTTAAGGAACGTCGCGAATTTGAACAGCTTACAGTGGAAATAGAGCAACTCAACAATGAGAAATCAACACTTGAAGCAATCTTCAAGAGCGGAGAGGCAGTCAAAGACATCATTGAGAAATCAACACGTTACGAAGAAGTCAAGACTCTGCTTGATGAAAAAGAACTACGCTGGCTCGAACTCTCGGAAAAAGAATAAACTATATAAATAAGTTAATAAGCTAAAAGTTATATATAATTTGTAACATCTAATTTTATTTCGGAATCGCCATCTTTTACCTCTATAAAATACAGTTCAATATTCTGAAATATACCTCTGTCTCCTAATGGCAAGCCTTTTAAACAATAGAAATCCTTAGGTTTTAAAAATCTAATATGCGATTTATTTTTTATAAAAAAACTTCGAGCAAATTCATGTTTTTTCTTTGTGTCACTATCTTTTAACATATCTGCTTTAGATACATTGTATATAAAATCTGGTTTAGGAGGATGCCCTACTATAAAACCCTTAACAATATAATCTTCCAATTTATAACACGACAATAGATGTAATATCATATTCGTTTTAATAAAAGAAGATAGGATTTGAGTCTTAGCCTTATAAAAAATTTCAGTACTGAATCCTGATTTCAATTCAGTTATGAACATATATTTCTTACCACCGTGCTCAAATATTATTACTCCATCACAATCCTTACAAAATAATTCATTTTTAGTAGATTTTTGGAAAAAGGCTGTCATATCTTTTGCCAAAGTAGAATCGAAATAATTAAAATCAGAATTAATCCATGTTACTTTACGCACTGTAGCCTTTTCATCATATTCCAAAATATCAATCGCCCCTTTCCCTATTAAAGAGGGATAACGTGTTAATATTTTTGATAGTTTTTCACAAATTGCCATTATATTTAGATATTATCAATATATTCATCAATAATCGAAACGCTCTCAAAATCAGACATAATGGTTTTATGGAAAGAATCAAACGGTATCATACTATCTTTTAATACATCCAATTCGAAAATTTGTGAAGATTTATCTTCTCTTTGAGTCAAATAATATGCTTTTATCATATCAGGATCAATCAAAGCTTCAAAATATATACCTAATTTTTTTAATATCAGAGATATATCTTTTTTATTTTGCTTATATATTTTAAACAGCTTAATAAGAAGATTTAATCTTTTAATAAAATAATCGCTATGCGTAGTAATCTGCATATGACATCCCCGTGACAAAGTATATCCAATAAGATCCGCCACATGTTGTTGACGTTCAGGATGTAGATGCGCCTCAGGCTCATCTAACAATATAGATGTCCGTGAAAGATTAAACCGATTTAACAACATTGTAAATGGAGCTAATTCCTTTACAGAAGAGGCAGCAGCAGTCAATGGCATCTCTACTCCATCTAATGTTGTATAGATTATATTATTATCAGATTGAGACAATCTACCATTATTAACAATATCTAAAATATCAGTTAATATCGGATCTTCTTCTTTCTCTTTGGTAATTGGAGTTCTATACAACTCTGATTTTAAAGATATGAATTGTTCATACATTCCACTTTTAAAAACAGGATTACCTTGCAACTCCATCAATGCACCACGAGATGATGGCAATATGCAATCTTGAGGAAAATTCTTAAAACTTCCAAATATAGAAGCTGAAAGCTCAGCACGGAACAATGTTTCAAATACATACGCACCTATATTAGGCGTATCACCTAACAAACTATAAGAATAATTTTTTGCTTTAATGCGATATATCAATTCTTCCTTATTCGTTAGGCCTCCCATCTCCTCAAAATAACTGAATTCAATATATTCATCACTAAAAGGCCATTTAATATCCACTTTACCACTAAATTTCTCATGGCCAATCATATACCCTATAAATGTTATAGCATCTTGATTAATCCAATTAAATATATCCTGCACTTTAACTCGAAGAATTATATCCCCAGATTTTTTCCCATTTAACAATTCATCATAATTGAATTGCTTAAAATATTCTTCAAGTCTGTTGCTTCCAAGAATTGTATAGATATAATGAGTAAGAAAAGCCACATAGCTTTTACCAAGTCCGGAATTTCCTACGAACAACATAAATGGACGTACAACAACTTCAGCATCCGTTATCGCACCAAGTCTACTTATTTTTATCCTTACTTCATTCATGGAATATAATTGTTATTAAATTAATTACAAAAATAGCATTTAAAATTTGAATTGTACTATTTCTCATTTCAAATTTTAAATAAATTAGTATATTTAGGCAGTCATCTAAATTTTAAATAAATCTTCTTATTTCTAAACAGATTACATAACCCATCTTATAATATAGAACATTATTCAATATTTCATATACTGTAAAGCCCTACATCATTAAAGCTATCAGGGTGTATAATCATGAAATAAGTACGTTTAATGTAGCGATTAATCGAATCCCCCCAAATATTAAGATTGTCATCATCCACTTCATAATATTCAATCTCAACAATTGCATACTTAATATCATCACCACAATCATAAATCCATGAATTATAATTGCATGAGTAAATAATACATCTAAATATATGCCAATGACAATCTACTCCATCCGAGATGTTGATAGTATAATATCGCATCAGCGACGGCGGCGTTCTTTGAGGATAACGTAAAGGATGACGGGAGCGCCTATGACAGGGGTGACTGCATTGACAGGCAGTATTCCGCCTCCGGGGAGCAACGATATCAGATTGCACGACATAGCAACAAGCGAGCCGATAAGAAGCGTGGCGGGCATGAGCACACGGTGGTCATCGGTACGGAAAACCAGACGGGCTATATGAGGCACCGCCAGTCCGATAAACGCCACAGGACCGCAATATGCGGTGATGACCGACGTCAATAATCCTGTAGCAAGCAGCAGGCGATTGCGCACACTCTTCATGTCCACTCCGAGATTGCGGGCATAAGAGGTTCCGAGTAAAATTATGTTCAACGGTTTTATAAGCAATATTGCCATAAAAATACCAGCAAGTGTCATAAACGAGAATACAGGCATCTGAGCCATGGAGACCCCGTTGAAGTTACCCATGCCCCACATAACATAGCCTTGGACCCCCTCTGCCGTAGCGGCAAAATTCAACAGCATTATCACTGATGAGGCGAGATAGCCTATCATAATACCGGTTATAAGCAGCATAAGGTCGTTTTTCAGCCATGCCGACAATAACAGAAGCAACCCCATTATGGCAAGACTTCCAAAGAAAGCACCTATCATAACCGCTACATAACCTCCCCATGAAAAAGCCCCGGCCGAAACCGAACCGCCGAGCAGAAGCATAACCACAGCCACTCCAAGACTCGCACCTGAATTTATGCCTAATATAGAGGGGCCGGCCAACGGATTTCGAAAAGCGCTCTGAAGCATCAGACCTGACACGGCAAGCCCCGCTCCGGCAAGCAATGATGTAAGCGCAAGCGGCAACCGGCTCCCCAATACGATAAACCGTACCGCATCAGCAACTCCGTCACCGCCTGACAGGATGTGAAGCACATCGCGCGCAGGTATAGGCACCGACCCGACAAACAAGGTCAGAACAAATAGCGCGGCCACACACGCCGATATGACGAAAAACTTCACTGTCACCTATCTATTCAATAAAAAGTTCCGTAAAATACCGGTTGCCCTTCACCTGCGACAGTTCGGGATGACAGAGCATTATAAGGTCGTTAAGCAGCCATTGCGGATGAAACGGCACCTCTTCATAAAACCTCACTTTGCCGGTATTGCAACCATACACTCTTTTATTCTTAAACGCATCAAACTCACGGTATATTGCATTATCGCGTCCGAGTTCATCCAAAGTCTTGTCTACAGGCTGTGAATAACGTATGGCCCAGACATCGGCATCCTGCGCCTTATACAGCACTTCCTCAGCCGAAAGGCCTATGCTACCGCTGCGTTTGTATTCATCAAAAGGATTTGTGCCTCCTGCGTCTTCAATAAAGCGGCCCATTGTCGACACCGCCCCCGGCACATACCATGACTGTCCGTAAAGCCGGTCAATCAAAACTTTCGGACGATGCCTAACTGTGTCAACAAGAGCGGCCAAAGCATTATACTCCTTTACGGTATGGCTGAAAAGGGTGTCGGCAAACTCCTTACGTCCGAAAAGCATTCCGTAGAATTTCATCCATTCTGCACGGGCAAGCGGCGATATCTCCATATAGTCGGCACATTCTATTATAGGTACACCAAGTTGCCCCAACTTACCGTAACCACCCGAATTTTCAAACGGAGACAGCAGTATAGCATCAGGCGACAGGCTTATGATGCGCTCTATGTCGGGTGACATACTGTTACCGCAATCCATAACCGCCCCGTCGGCAATACGCTTCTTAAGTGACCGTTCGTGAATATACTGGGCGTCACAGACTCCTTTAACAGCATTCACAGCTCCCAGCTCACAAATCAGACTATTATGCACCGAAGAGTATATCAGCGCGGCGGAGAGCGGAGTGCGCACAACAGTGCCTGCAGGCAACCGCTTGGGCAACGGCTCCGATGCCGGCACCAGAATATATGTATTCAATATTTTTGTGCTATCCCACGGATTGCTGACGGAAACCTCAGTGAAATCTTCATGAGTCACTATTGTCAGAAGACGCGCATAATCCAACGACAACGTATCACCCTGCGAAACAGCAGAAGAGGCACTGCCGCCTCCGCAAGATACGAAGGCCGACAATGCCAGCATTACAGCAAGCGACTTTAATACAGTCACTGTATTCATATGAATTATTAATTAAAGAATACGGCAGCTTTAGGGTTCTGGCCGCCGCAGTCAAATTTCTCAACAAACGTACCGTCTTTTCTGAATCGATACATAGTGCCGTTACCATCAGCAAATAAAGTGGTACCTATATATATATCACCATTCTCAGGATTGACAGACATCATGGATATACTCTTGTTAATGAGTTCGGCAGGAGCGTCTTTTAAAAATGATGAGCCGACAAGCTTACCGGCCTTTATGTCGTAGTAGCTGAAAGTATTGGTAGAGATACGGGTGCTCCAGTCGGTACGCGAATCAACGAGATAGATCACATCGTCGCCGGCGGCCATGTCAGTAGCATAACCCAATTTGCTCACTTTATTATTGTTCTTAGGCTCTATAAGCTGCAATACGTAGCTTTCGTCAAAATAATCCCATGAAATCAAGAATACATTATCATCCTCCTCGACAAGCTTATTGGGGTTCTGAGCCACTGTCAACGTCTCTTTAAGCGAGAAAGTCTTCAGGTCTATGACCTTGACCTCCTTTTTATATACGTAATCGTTTTTATTGGTTGCCGGATTGAAGACAATCTCATAAGAATTGGCCACATAAAGATTATCATCGCATATGACAACACCTTCAAGATTAGCTCCGAGCCCGTTAAGTTTAGCCTTTACTTCAAGTGTAGCGGCATCAATCTTTGCCACAATACCTCCATAGAACGAAGCATATATATATCCGTCCTCAGCGGCTATATACCGTACACCTCCACGCAGGTCGGGATCTGACGAAAACAGAGTGCGCTTCTCCTGAACACATGCGGCATTCAGTTTGGCTATGTAATTGGAACCGTACACCGATACGTATATGCTGCCGTTGTAGCGGATCATACTCTGACCGGTATCACCCAGACGGCTTTCATTCTGACGATAAAAAATGTCGTCGATAAAGTCGCCGTTTTGAGGATCATAGAATGCTATACCTGCATTATTTGAATCGATAGAACCTTCATTAAGAATATAGACACGTGAGTCAGGTAACTCAACCTTGGAGTCGCCATCGTCCCATTCATTGTCATTATCGCCACAAGACACCATCATGGCGCCTAAACCGAGTGTACACAAGGCACCCAATAGAAAACTTCTGATTCTCATAAAATAAAATTTAAATTGTTATGTTAGTTAGAATATGAATGTACCTGTAAGCCTCCAAGACCTCCCGGGCATAGGATAGAACTTTATTACGTCATACTGGCAGTCGGTCAGGTTGACAAGTTCACCAAGAAGTTTAAGATGACATGTTCCTAAATCAATTTCGCGCGACAAAGTAAGAGTATGTTCGGCATAGCCGGCAATTTCGTTAACCGGTATGTTTTCCGACATATAATATCGCTTGCTTACCGCTACTATCGAATATCCGACATTCAACCACGGCGTTTCGACTATACCTGATGCATTGCCGCTATGTACAGGCGTGTACGGCAACAAGTCCTTGTATGTCTTGGCATCACGGTCAGAGAGGTCTACGGCACGCTGCCACGTATAGGCTCCTGACAGTATAAGTTTCAATCCGCGCGTAAACGAGAGTGCCGTGGCCAGCGTCACATCCAGTCCGGTCACATGCACCTTTCCGAAATTTACCATGCGCCAAGCATAAGTGGTAGGGAAAGCGACGATCTTGTCGGTAACGTCATTATAAAATCCGTCAAGTGTGACCGACATATAATCCATTGCCGGAAAAAACGAGCGGCTCCAAGTGACGCCGACGTCAAATTCGTCAGCCTTTTCAGGACGCAATGTGCGATTTCCAAGACGAAAATAATATAAATCATTGAATGACGGGGTACGGAACGTGCTTTTATACATGGCCCTGAAAAAGAGCATTTCATCTTGCCACGGCTGTACATTGACCGACAAACCCGGTGACAAGCGTTTTATGTCGTGCGGGCTATCACCCTCTTTGACCGTTTCTGTAATATAAGTACCTACAAGAGTGCCAGTGACAGTAAACAATCTACGCTGCCATCTTATACTCAAAGCACTCAGCGAAGTGTACCGGTCAGGATAAGGACAGTCAATCATGGTACTCCTGAGTGTATTAATCAAACCGTCCTGCGCAAAAGCCACATTAAGTTCAGGCAACGGACGGTAAAGGCCGGTAGCCGACAGATAATACTCATTCTGCTTATGCACGGCATTGTACTCTCCGCCGGTAAACTGCGGACCATACTCCCTGTCACGGTTCCAGCCGTAATTATATTTACCTTGGACCTTAAATTCCCATTTCGGAGAAAACCGGCGACTGTATTTAACCTGCATAAAAGCATTCTTATCCCATAACGTTTCGGTAGACACAGGATTGTACAGGGTTACGGCTCCGGGCAATCCTCGCTTCGAGTAAAAATAATAGCCCTTCAGCTGAAGCTCACCTCCTTCAGGCAATGAGTAATACATATTGGCCTCACCATGCCAAGAGTCTATCGCAGAATTGTTGCGACGCTCCGTAGTGACATATTTGCCGTTGACCAATTTAAACGGATAGTTACCGTCAGCTCTAAGAAAACTGCCGTCAACCGACGTCACCACTCTGTCACTCAATTTCTGCCACCAACGAAATGACGGGCTGACATAGCCGAATGACCCGCCTTTAACCATCAGCCGAAAAGCCGACGAACGGTCATCGTCAAACACAGGACGCTCGGTACGGATACCCAATACCGCAGCCGAAGCATATAGCTTGGCAGCCTGAAGCATGTCGTCATTCTGTCCCACGGCAAGCGACAACATAGCCACATTGTCAAGAGAAAAGCGACCGATATCAATCTGACCGGCCTGACAGTTGCTTACCGGAGCACCGTCATAACTCACCGCAGTATGTGCCGCTCCCATATTGCGTACCGATACGGTCTTTAAACCGCCTATGCCGCCATAGTCCCTGACATTGGCACCGGCGAAACGCCTTACAGCATCGGCCATATTCTGTATGCCAAGCTGCGACATATCAGCTCCCGACAAAGTCTGGACGGGAATTGCCGATGATACCTTTATAGGCGAACGGCGGGAAGATACAGTGACTTCCTGCATGCGATGCACTTTACCGGTAATAGTGTCAGCATGCACCGGTACCGGAAAAGAAACAGCAATCAAAGCCGCTCCCACCAATGAACGGCTACTACACAAAATGCGCGATAAAAATAGTTTATGTCCTCTCATCCTCGAAAGAAAAACATTAATAAATAATGCATCGGCAGGTCTTCGGACTTATTTCAGGTAAAACAAGGCGCCTTCCCATTGTGACAGACAAAAGTGGCACATGCCTTGACCCATAAGAAAATTACCGCAGCGGGACTGTCCGGGATTCACACCCGTGTTCCCTTTTAATCTCCTTGCCATAAAAAGCCTTGGAGAACCGAAGCGACCGCAAAGTTATATACTTTTGTCCAAATAACAAAAAAATATGCCGCATCAGAATTGACACGGCATACTATCATAGTGTTAACAATATGTATATCAGAACAGATAGGCAGCGGTTATAGTCCAATAACGGTTCTTTCCTTCCACACCGCCTTTACCGTCGTTTATATTAAGTTTGTTGACCGCTTTGGTAAGGCCGAGGCCGTAGCTTGCTCCGACCTGAATATGCTGAATAAGCTGCACACCGAAACCGAAGTTCCAAGCGATATCAACACTCTTATTCTTGTAAGCGTCACTTATGGCACGACGGCTTGTCAGAAATGAGAATGCCGGACCGGTGGTAAGATAAGGAGTTATAATCTTACCTATAACGGGGACTCCGATCTTCCACTTGAGGTTAAGAGGGACATCGATATAATCACGATTGTCTTTAACAATGTTTTCACCATCCATCCACTTTGCCGAACGGCGTACATACATGGCCGACAAGTCAAAGCCGAGACCGATCACAGGTACTGTAAACTCGGTCATGACGCCGGCAGTGAATCCGGCACGATTGTCGCCGTCAAAAACACTCTTGTTGAAATGAAGATCATTGACAGCCACACCTACACGAGGACCGATACGGAACTGCGCCGACACCGGCATAGCCGCAAAAACCATTACCGCGGCCAAAATAAATCCTTTAATCAATTTCATAATCTCTTATATATAATTTGTTTTTGGATAAACCTCTGTTTTATGAGTACACAATACGACCGCCATTATGCACATGCAATATCAGCGGTCGTATCAGATAAGGTCAAGTAATTTTTAATATACTTCTTAAAGAAATATTAGTTTACCTTAGAGGCAAGTTCTGCACCCGGTTTAAATTTAACAACTTTGCGGGCGGGAATGTTAATAGTTTCTTTTGTGCGGGGATTGATGCCTGTGCGTGCGCCCTTTTCAGTAACGGCAAATGTACCGAAACCGATAAGAGCAACCTTGTCATCGCTTTCCAATGCTCCTGCGATAGCTTCAAGGCAAGCATCAAGTGCGTTCTTTGCATCAACTTTTGTTAGGTTAGCCTTCTCTGCAATGGCATTGACCAAGTCTGTTTTGTTCATAATTGTGATAAATTAATTGAAATTACAATCGTTTAGATGTTACAAATATAACGTGAAATTTTTAAATAAAAATATTTTTTGCAAAAAAAATGCGAAAAATGACAGTTGCTTCGCTCAATTATTTATTGGAGGGGTGTAAAACGGGATATTTTGAGTAAATTTGTAAACGAAAATCAACATTTTATATTGAGAATGATACGAAACGGTGGTTCTTTTTTCGGCGTCATACCGCCTGTAACCAAAAACCTGATTATAATCAATGCCCTCATATGGCTGGCTATGATGGTATTGCCCAACCGACTCGGCATAGATTTTGTACGCTATGGAGGTCTGCACTATATCACCGCACCCGACTTCAATGTCGTTCAGGTGATAAGCTACATGTTTATGCACTCCACACAGGGCATAGCTCACTTGTTTTTCAACATGTTTACCCTGTTCATGTTCGGCATAACACTTGAACGAGTACTCGGCGGCAAGCGTTTTCTGTTCTACTACATATCATGCGGCATAGGAGCAGCCATCATACAGGAACTGACATGGGCAATGATGATGAACTCCTACATAACAGAAAATGTAGAGATGGTAGTAGCTAACTTCGCCCACGCCAACGGCATGAGTATGGAACAGGCCAAATCCTACATATCGCCCGTAGAACTGATGCATTTAAAGCAGAACATCGAAAATGCACTTGTAACGGTAGGCGCATCGGGAGCCATATACGGTGTACTGCTTGCATTTGGCATGCTGTTTCCCAACCGTCCGCTGTACCTGATGTTCATACCTGTGCCAATCAAGGCAAAGTGGATGGTACTCGGATACGGCCTTATAGAACTTTCGCTCGGCTTAAGCTCGGCATCGGACGGCATAGCCCATTTCGCCCATCTCGGCGGAATGATATTCGGCTTTTTCATCATATTGCACTGGAAACGCAAAGGTATAGTGGGAGGCAATGGATATTATTGAGAATCTGCGTTATAAATGGCGATACGGGTCTATGCTTATAAAACTCGTATTTGTCAACATAGCGGTATTCATAATCCTGAATGTCGCCACTCTGATACTGTCAATAAGCGGTCAACCGGCACAACTCGCTCTCGGACTGGTGGAAATGCCGTCGCAACTGCCTGCCCTTTTAGTCAGGCCATGGACGGTGCTGAGCTATATGTTTTCGCAGTATGACTTTCTGCATCTGCTGTTTAACATGGTATGGCTATATTGGTTCGGATCAATATTTCTGCTGGCCGATTCTTCCAAAAACATGTGCGCACTATATATATATGGTGGTCTTGGAGGAGCGGCGCTGTTCATAGCAAGTTACGCGGCAATGAATATGCACGGGCTACTCATCGGCTCTTCGGCATCGGTACTCGCCATCGTCACGGCAACTGCCATAAGACAACCCGGCTATAAAGTGGGCCTTCTGTTTCTCGGAGAGATATCTCTGAAGTGGCTTGCCATTATCACCATAGTCATAGACCTGCTGAGCATGGGCGGCAGCAACGGTGGCGGACACATAGCACATCTGGGCGGAGCCATAACCGGAGCTATATATGCCATAGCACAGCGCAAAGGCATCAATATAGCCGCTCCGTTCAACTCCATGACAGATTCAATTGTTAATTTGTGGAAACGCATAACGGCTCCACGGCAACCTAAGGCGAACAGCAGTCAATCAGGCGGCACCTTTTACCACGCCGGAACTGCGACAGGAACTTCAGGAAACAAAAAGCCGGCGGCAGAAGCCGATGAAGCTTCTCTTGACGAGATACTTGACAAAGTCAAAAAGTCAGGCTACGGAGCTCTTACCGCCGAAGAGAAAAAACGGCTGTTTGACATAAGCCGACGCATAAAATGACAAGAAGATAAATAATCATGAGCAGAAGTATAACATCGATACTGAAATCAGCCATACTTGCAGTATGGGTGGGTATCAATGTGCTTGTAGCATTATGCACACTGCTGGCCGCATATGGAGGTTACATACCGCCACGGATATTTCCACTGGCACAGCTCGCCAACATGACATTCAGCGGCTGGGTCATACTGTCAGCCATACTTCTTGCTGTCAATTTCATTGCCGTAAAACGACTGACAGTGATGTTCGGAGTGACAATGCTGCTTTGTGCCGGCCCGCTCCTCACCGTTTTTCCGATTAATTTCAATTTAGGTTCCCCTACTCCGGAAGAAGAGAAAACATCATTCTCGGTACTAAGCTATAATGTTCTCGGATTTCGCGACAATGAAGAAGCGACACCGTCATGGGGCAACCGTACATTATCGTACATAATAAACAGCGGTGCTGACATAGTATGTCTTCAGGAGGCCGCACCTCTTCACGGCAAAGGAGCATATGGAAACAAAGCTCAGCGCGATTCGCTGGCAGCCATCTATCCTTATTATACCGAACTGCCTGACCGAGCCGGAGAGACTTTATTGTCAAAGTATCCCTTTAAACTTATCGACACTCCCCAACCCGACTGGGGCTCCGGGCACTACACGGCCTATGAAGTGAATATAGACGGACATCCGACAACAGTGGTAAACTGTCATCTGCAGTCGATAGGACTTACTCCCGATGACAAAGAACTGTACAGAGAACTGACAGATAAAGACACACGGCCTACCAAATCGGAGCTGACAAAAGTCAAAAACGACCTTATCGGAAAATTGTCCAACGCATTTATCACACGAGCCGAACAAGCACAAAGTATAAAAGACTTCCTGACAGGAAGAGGCGACAACGTGATTCTTGTCGGAGACTTCAATGACGTGCCCGGGAGCTATGCTTACCGCACCATAAAAAGTTGTGGTCTGCGCGATGCCTATTCAGATTGCGCGTTCGGTCCTATAATAACATATAATACCAATCGCTTTTATTTCCGTATAGACCATATACTGTACCGTGGCAACTTTAAGGCGGCGGAAATAAAACGCGGCAATATACGCAGTTCTGACCACTATCCGCTTACAGCTACATTTATCCGTGACAACAAAGAATAAACAAACCAATTTCTTATACTTTTTTTCAAATGAAAAAGCTAAAATTAATCCTTGCCTCGGCACTGCTAATCACAGGAGTTTCAGCAGCCACGGCAATCATCACCAACGCAATGGACAAACAAAAAAATCCGTTCTTGAGCGAGTATGACACCCCTTATGACATACCGCCGTTTGACAAAATCACTTATGCCGACTATCTGCCCGCACTGAAAGCCGGCATAGAACAACAAAAAAGCGCCGTAGAAGCCATAGCCGGCAATACGGAAGCGCCTACTCTCGAGAACACAATCATAGCTCTCGACCACAGCAGTCCTATTCTTGACAAAGTATGTGCCGTATTTTTCAATCTTGACGAGTCAAACTCATCACCGGAAATGAATGCCATAGGAGAAGAGTTTTATCCACTGTTATCGAAGCATAGCGACGAGATAGCAATGAATCCCAGACTCTTTGAACGCATCAAAGTGCTTTACGACAACCGCGACAAGATGAATTACAGCAAAGCTCAGCGTCTGCTTATAGAAAAATCGTACGAAAGCATGGTACGCAACGGGGCGCTGCTCGACGAGGCCAATAAGTCAGAACTTAAAGAGCTTAACGGCAAACTCGCCGACCTGTATCTTAAATTCAATAAAAATCTTCTCTCTGCAACCAACGCATTTTCGATAGTAGTGGACAATAAGGAAGAGTTAAAAGGGCTTCCCGCCACGAGTATAGCAGTTGCTGCCGAAGAGGCTGCCAAACGCGGTCTTGAAGGCAAATGGGTGTTTACACTGCATGCACCGAGCCGTCTGCCGCTTCTCCAGTATGCCGACAACCGCGATCTTCGTGAAAAGATGTACAAGGGCTACACTACTCTCGCATCGTCAGGAGAGTATAACAACTACCCCGTGATAGCCGAGATCCTGAAAGTACGCGCCCGTAAAGCCAAACTGCTCGGCTATGATACATATGCCGATTACATGACCGCTAATGTTATGGCCAAAAACGTGGCAAATGCAGAGGAACTCCTCATGCAGATATGGAAGCCGGCCATAGCCCGTGTAAACGAAGAGGTAGCCGAAATGCAGTCGCTCAGCAATAAAGAAGGCAACACGTTCACCATCGCACCATGGGATTATTACTATTATGCCGAAAAAGTGCGAAAAGACAAGTTCAATCTTGACGAAGACGAAGTACGCCAGTACTTCCATATCGACAACGTACGCAAAGGCATCTTCGAAATGGCACACCGCCTGTATGGAGTAACATTTACCGAAATGCCCGACGCGCCCAAATACTATCCTGAAGTTACCGTCTATGACGTAAAAGATGCCGACGGAAAACACGTGGCGGTATTCATGACCGACTACTTCACTCGCTCAAGCAAGCGTCAGGGCGCATGGATGAGCGAATTCAAGGGTTCGTTCATCGACGGAGACAAAGTAGAGCGTCCTATCATATTCAATGTATGCAACTTCACACCTCCCACGGCCGACACCCCTTCGCTCCTTACTCTTGACGAAGTGGAAACTATGTTCCATGAATTCGGACACGGCCTCCATGGTATGTTGTCACGCGCCGAATACAAAAGTCAGGCCGGCACCAATGTTGACCGCGACTTCGTGGAGCTCCCCTCGCAGATACACGAACATTGGGCAATGGAACCGGAAATGCTCAAGATGTTTGCCAAGCATTATAAGACCGGCGAAACAATACCCGACGATCTTATAAGCAAACTTCAGGCTGCCTCGACTCACAATCAAGGTTTCACCACCACCGAACTTGCCGGAGCCGCACTTCTTGACCTGCAATGGGGTAAACTTACCGACACCGATAATGTTGACGTCGAAGGCTTCGAAAAAGCTGTCGCCGATAAACTGAACATGCCTAAAGAGGTTCAATATCGTTACCGCAGCCCATATTTCAAGCACATATTCGGAAGCGACGGATATGCTTCAGGTTACTATACTTATCTGTGGGCCGAAGTACTTGACACCGACGGCTTCGAATTATTCAGCGAGAAAGGCATATTCGACCCCGCAACAGCCAAAGCGTTCAAAGAAAATGTACTTGAAGCCGGCGGCAGTGACGATCCTATGGAGCTATACATAAAATTCCGCGGCAAGAAACCGACTCCTGAGGCTCTGCTGCGCAACCGCGGTCTTATCAACGAACCGGCAAAACCGGGCAACATCAACACTCCCGAAGGAAAATAAACAGTAAGTCAACAATACAAGAGGCCGTGCCGCAATATGTACGGCCTCTTTTCTTTATATAGATATGATGACCTCAGAACGATACGACCGCCATGTGATGCTTACTGATGTCGGAGAGGAAGGACAACGGCTGATTGCAAAAGCCCGCATACTTGTCGTAGGACTCGGAGGACTCGGCTCTCCAGCGGCGCTATATCTTGCCGCAGCCGGCGTAGGCACACTTGGCCTGATTGACGGAGACAAGGTGGACATAAGCAATCTTCAGCGTCAGGTCATACACAATACACCGGCATTGGGAAAGCCCAAAGTCATTTCGGCCGCCGAAACCTTAGCACGACTAAACCCCGATGTAAAAACAGAAGTGTATGACAGCTTTCTGACCGAAGCCAATGCATATGACATAATAAGCCGCTACGACTTCATTGTGGATGCTACCGATTCATCACAGACAAAATATCTGATAAACGACACTTGCGTCAATGCCGGCGTAGCGTTTTCTCATGGAGCCATAAAAGAGTACGACGGATATACGTTCACCTACGCGCCGGGATGTCCGTGCTATCGATGTCTGTTCGGAGTAAACACACCTATAAAGGATATTCCCCCCAGTGCCTCCTCGGGAGTGCTCGGTGTTGTGCCGGGTATACTCGGTACCATACAGGCTGCCGAAGCGCTAAAGTATATAACAGGCTTAGGGGAACCGCTTACCGGCAGACTATTGAAATTCGATATACGGACGATGAATTTCAATATTATAAAATTCAGGCACAATCCGGATTGTAAAAAATGCAATAACATAAAATGACAAATGGGGTGCGCTTCATCACGGCGTACCCCATTTATTATTAAAGAAGAAGTATCAATCAAATGTTATTTCAGCCCGACGGTCATGAGCATTGTCTGAAAACGCGTTGGTCGGTCCCATGCCTATTGTATTCACGCGTGAGGCAGGAACCCCGTGAGCTATCAGATAATCGCCTATGGCTTTAGCACGACGTTCACTTAGCTTACGGTTATAATCGGCATTGCCCGTAGCATCAGTGTAAGCTTTTACCGTAACAGTCTCGCCCATAGCCTTAGCCCTGTCAACAACCTTATTGAGGGTAGCGCTTTCAGGCACACCGGCACTATCGTATGCGAACAGATAAACGACCTTGTCGATGGCATCGCCGCCTGCTTCGGAAGCATCCGTATGGCCAGCAGCAAGCTTGCCGGAAGCATCTCTTCCAGAAGCGACATCATTATATACAGCTGTTGACTTGGCAACTTTATCTCCCGACAAGCCATACATACCTATCGTCTCGCCATCCACCGCTTTCTGCCATTGGGCACCTGTCAACAACGGCTTTTTTTCATTAAAGCGGTCATGGCCGACAAAGAAAAGAAAACCGGCCACAACAAGTGCAAGCCCCAATATAGTCGCAAAAACGCCCCATTTCATGGACGCGGTCGCCGCCGGCACAACTCCCGATACAAGAGCGGCATCAGCAGGAGCACCTACCATTAAAGGAATTTTATGTACCGGAAGCCCCAACGGCTCGGGATGAGCCGCAATGCCCAAAGGCTGCTTATGGGCCGCGAGTTTTTTGTGTGTCATATCATTTTTAGCCATAGTATAGTGTGTTATGGTTATATAGAAAATAACACATGTCTCCCATCAAGTGTTTTATAAAAAACTTTAATCAATGAGGGTCATACCATGCAACCTAATATATTTTTCAGAAAACCAAGTAATATATTTTACATATTCAATCAGCAGGTATGTGCTTTAACATGACATATGATGAAGAATCATTGACCGATACTTTATGGCATATCAAATCGGCCGTGAGACCGTCATCCAACTGCATAATCTGATCCGTAGCGCTACAGTCTGATTTTATCGTTCCTGTATGCACCATTACAGCTATACATCCCGGTATTAGATATATCATTATGATAAAGGCGAATAGAAATTTATTCATAAACTGGCTGATTATTTTACTCGCTTTTATTAACACATAACAATCATATTAGGTTCAGAACATATTCAAAAAAATATATAAATAAAGCGGGAAATGCCAATCGGCATCTCCCGCTTATAATGACGATACGTGCTATCGGATATTCTTAATCCACATACTTCTTTACAATGACAGTGGCATTATGTCCACCGAACCCGAATGTATTGGAAAGAGCGGTGTTTACAGTACGTTTCTGCGCCTTGTCAAAGGTAAAGTTAAGATTGTAGTCAATCTCTTCATCCTGATCCTCGGGATCATGGTTGATAGTAGGAGGAACGATATCGTTCTGAACGGCTTTCACACAGAAAAGGGCTTCAAGCGCTCCTGTGGCACCAAGAAGGTGGCCGGTCATTGACTTTGTAGAACTGATGTTCACTTTGTAAGCATGGTCACCAAACACTTCCTTTATGGCCTTAACCTCGGAAAGGTCGCCAACAGGAGTGGAAGTACCGTGAACATTGATATAATCGATATCCTCAGGCTTCATCCCTGCATCTTCAAGAGCGTTCTGCATCACAAGTTTCGCACCGAGACCTTCGGGGTGTGTAGCAGTAAGATGGTAAGCATCGGCCGACATACCGCCGCCGACAACTTCAGCATATATTTTCGCTCCGCGAACTTTAGCATGCTCCAGTTCCTCAAGAACAAGCACAGCCGATCCCTCACCGATAACAAAACCGTCGCGCGACTTGCTGAAAGGACGCGAAGCGGTCTCGGGGCTATCATTGCGTGTAGATAATGCATGCATGGAGTTAAAACCACCTACACCTGCAGGATATACAGCAGCCTCGGCTCCGCCGGTAACGATGGCGTCAGCCTTACCGAGACGGATAAGATTGAATGCGTCAATAAGAGCATTAGTCGATGATGCACAAGCTGACACGACACCATAATTGGGTCCGTGGTAGCCGTACTGCATGGACACATGGCCCGATGCAATGTCAGCAATCATCTTAGGGATGAAGAAAGGATTGTATTTCGGCCCCATATCCTCGTGCGTAGCATAGTATCCGGCCTCTTCTTCAAAAGTATGAAGGCCACCTATACCCGCAGCGATAATAACACCTACGCGATTTTTGTTGATGCCATCGTTTTCGAGGTCAGCATCCTTGACAGCCTGCTCGGCTGCAACAAGCGCATATTGTGCGTAAAGGTCAAGCTGACGGAGTTTCTTGCGGTCGAAATGATCGGCGGCATTAAATCCCTTAACCTCACACGCAAACTGTGTTTTGAATTTAGAGGCGTCAAAATGCGTAATGGGCGCGGCACCGCTAACTCCGTTCAAGGCATTGTCCCATGTGGTATCCACATCATTGCCTATCGGAGTTATTGCGCCGAGTCCGGTTACGACAACTCTCTTTAATTCCATTTAAAAAACAGAGAAATTTTGGGGTTCAATTAGTTCTTAGCTGCTTCGATGTATTCGATAGCATCCTTTACAGTAGTGATGCCTTCAGCCTTATCATCGGGAATAGTGATGCCGAATTCTTTCTCAAACTCCATGATGAGCTCAACGGTGTCAAGGCTGTCTGCGCCAAGATCCTTAGTGAATTCAGCAGTTTCAGTTACTTCGTTTTCGTCAACATTGAGTTTGTCAGCGATAATAGCCTTTACTCGAGATGCAATTTCTGACATAGTTCTAAATTTATTAATTAGTAATGATATTTGCGATTTTGCAGTGCAAAGTAAATAATTTAAATCGAGATACTAAAACTTTTCAATGCACAATGTGTCTTTTTTTGAGCAAATAGGCCTATTTAGCCTAAATATTGGCCGTTTTTGCTTTATTTTACACATATTTAATAATATAAATACTATTTGGATAAATATTACATTATGGTTACAAAAATAGCATTATAACTCCCTGACGGCTTAACTTAGATGAACAAATTAGGGCTCGACTACGTCATTAAATAAATAATAATCAATTTATCATATGAATTTCAGATATTACCCTTATGTATGCGCGTTAATGGCACTCGCAATCAGTGCATCATGCACCGGCAAAAAGGCTGCATCGCCGGACTGCGACACATCAGAAATCCACAACTTTGAAGTAAAACAGACAGTAAAGACCATTGAGCGCGATTACCTGTGTGAGGATGCCGACATGTGTTATGGCGACAGTATACCTGTATACAGCACTATTAAAATAGCGGTAGAATGGCCCGAAAAAATGGGTCGGCACGATATAAGCAGATTGCAGGATTCTCTAATATACAGCATATTTGACACTACAGGCATATCTATAGACCAAGCTATTTTAGCATCGACGGAACGCCCCGAAGACATCGATCTGTTCAAAATGAAGCGCGTGGACAGTATCCCCGTATCGGAAATTAACAGAGTGCTCATTCGCGACATTATAGCGTCGGTTATCACTTTTAGCCCGCGTTTCATCGTATACCAAATCATGACAAGCACCTACAGCGGTGGCGCACATGGCATTACGGAGTCGAAATATCTTAATTACGACATGGCTGCTTCAAGAACAATAACATCGTCCGACATATTCAAAGCCGGCACTCAGGACTCGGTATTGCAGGCAGTAAAAGATGGTCTGATGACAAAATTCAACGTGTCATCAATGAAAGAGCTTCAGGACAAGGGCATATTCGCCGACCGGATATATGTCACCAACAACTTCTATCTTCAGGGGTATGACATAGTATTTCATTACAACCCTTATGAGATAGCTCCATACGCCATGGGAAGCATAGATATACGCATACCTTACTATCAGATACAATCCTGTATCAAACCAGAAGCCGTATCCATGCTGTCGGAAGCGGCGGAATACTGACCGGCATAGTCGTACGGATATGTGACATCCCACAAAAACAGCGGCTGGGGGGGCATTGATGTGCCGGCGGCACATCGGTCATGAGCTTCAACAACTTTCATGAATCGGGTTTCGGACATCTTGCCGCGACCGACATCAATCAATGTGCCTACCACGGCACGGACCATATTACGGAGAAAACGGTCGGCGCTTATAACAAATACGTGTCGGCCGTTGCCTATATCCATCCACTCCGCGCGCGTAACCCTGCACAGATTGGTTTTGTTGTCGGAATGTAGTTTGGCAAATGACGTAAAATCATCTATGTCAAGTAACATGCTGCCGCAACGATTCATACCGTCAAAGTCAAGACCGGGGGGTTCCTGCCAACTATGTGTATATAAAAACGGCGACTTACCGGAATGAGTATAATAGTGGTAAGTCCGTGATACGGCATCGAAACGGGCATGAGCATCACTATGTACGGGCCACACACCCTCTATGGCTATATCGCGTCCTGTAAGAGCATTCAGGCTCCGCAAAAACATAGTTATCTCACCCAACGGTTTCTCGACATCAAAATGCGCTACCATAACTCGCGCATTTACACCCGTATCGGTTCGCCCCGCTCCGGTAATGCGTATATCGCTGCCGAGTATCCGCGACAGCCCTTCCTCGATGGTCGATTGGACGCTTACAGCATTGGGCTGCGACTGCCAGCCATGAAAAGGCGCCCCGTTGTAAGCGAGGCGCATAAAATAACGTTGTGACATAGACTCGGTAGTTTTCAGTCTTTTTCGAGATATGTATAGCCGTACAGTCCCGAACGATAGCGGCTCAGAAATTCACGTCCTTCTTCAGGGGTTATCTTGCCGGCCTTCATCGAGGACGTAACCCAAGTCTCCACATTTCTTACCAGTTTCTTGGGGTTGTACTGCACATAATCGAGCACTTCATCGACAGTTTCGCCATATATTATCTGGTCAATCTCATAACGGTCCTTGTACACACTTATATGTACAGCGTTCGTGTCGCCAAAAAGATTGTGCATGTCGCCAAGTATCTCCTGATATGCTCCAACGAGGAATACACCTATATAGTAGGGTTCCTTGTCCTTGATATTATGTACAGGCAACGATCCTGTGGTGCCATGACCTGATATATAATAGGATATTTTGCCGTCGGAGTCGCATGTTATGTCCTGAATGGTAGCCATACGGGCCGGTTTCTCGTCAAGACGGCATATAGGCATTATAGGGAAAACTTGGTCGATGGCCCAAGAATCGGGAAGCGACTGAAACAAAGAGAAATTACAGAAATATTTATCGGGAAGCATTTTGGCTATCTTGCGCAACTCCTCGGGGGCATGCTTCATACCGGCAGCTATCTCCCCTACCTCACGGGCAACAGACCAGAAAAGCTTCTCTATCTGAGAACGTGTGCGCAAGTCAAGCATACCGAGATTAAACAGGTCGAGGGCTTCTTCCCTTATCTGCAATGCATCATGCCAGCTTTCAAAAAGCCGAGGCTGGTCAAGGCGGTCCCATATTTCATATAACTCACGTGACAATTCATGATCGTCAGGACCGACCTCATGTTTTTCGTTCCATACAGGAAGCGATGTGGCGGCAAGAGTGTCGAATATCAACACCGAATGATGAGCAGTAAGCGATCGGCCGCTCTCGGTTATGATATTGGGTTGTTTTATATCGTTTTTAACACATGCATCCACAAGTGCCGACACCGAGTCGTTGGCATACTCCTGTATCGAATAATTCATTGAGCTCTCGCTTGATGAACTGCGTGTACCGTCATAATCAACTCCAAGACCGCCACCTATGTCGATAAACTCTACATCAAAACCCATTTTGGTCAATTGCACATAGAATTGCGTAGCCTCTCTAAGAGCATTTTTAATACGGCGTATCTTTGTTATCTGACTGCCAATGTGGAAATGAATGAGCTTGAGGCAACTCGTCATCTTGTTTTTAGTAAGGAAATCAAGAGCCTCAAGCAACTCGCTCGAGTTCAATCCGAATTTGGACTGATCACCTCCCGACTCTTCCCATTTGCCGGAGCCGGAGCTCGACAACTTTATGCGTATGCCTACATTGGGCTCAATGCCCAACCGTTTGGCCACCTCTGCTATAAGAGTAAGTTCGTTGAGCTTCTCGACGACGAGATATATACGGCGCCCCATCTTCTGCGCAAGCAGTGCAAGTTCGATATAATCGTTATCCTTATATCCGTTGCATATGATAAGGGCATTTTCAGCTATATTGGTGGCAAGTACCGCATGGAGTTCGGGTTTTGAACCTGCCTCAAGGCCGATGTTGAATTTTTTGCCGTGCGATACAATCTCCTCCACAACCTCGCGCATCTGGTTTACCTTTATCGGATATATGATGAAGTTTTGGGCTTCATAGTCATACTCCTTGGCAGCCTGTTTAAAACAACGCGAAATTTTCTCAACACGGTTGTCGAGAATGTCGGGGAAACGCAACAATACAGGCGCAGCCACATCACGTACCTGAAGCTCGTCAAGCACATCTTTCAAGTCCACTGAAGCATAACCCTCGCGCGGAGTCACGGCCACATGCCCCTTGTCGTTGATGGAGAAATACTTAAGTCCCCATCCATTGATATTGTACAGCTCAGCGCTGTCCTCAATACGCCATTTTCTCATTTAATCAATAAGCTATCTTTTTATAAAAACGCCACAAAGATAGTGACTTTTAACTTAATCACGAAATCAGAGGCGCAAGCACCGGCTAAGGTACGGACACTTCCTCTATTTCCGTCATACCGGGTGTGTAGAGCCTTGCTTTATTAACGTCTGATGACCCGTAATGTTTCCATGAAATCGACTTCCAGTCAATCTTGTCTGTAGACTGCGCGGGAGCTACATGAGGAATTACGGCTCCGTCTTTTACAAGTATCACACACTGAAGCTCACCGTCGGCATTTATGCGGTTCCATCCCGGTCCATAGGTCTTCCCAGTCTGATAATCGATCCATTTTCCTTTACCGGGCAGATATACATCACGTTCAAATCCGGATTCAAACAGCGGCGCCACCATAATCTGCGAGCCAAACATGTACTGATCCTCGATCAGCCATGCACCGGGGTCATCGGGGAATTCAAGCAAAAGAGCACGAAACATCGGCCATCCGTTTTCGGTACACTCTTTGGCCTCCGTAAAGATATAAGGCATAAGTGAATACTTCAGTTCGGCACTTTTGCGGAAATAGTCGATAAAATCATTGTTGTCATACAGCCACGGTTCAGTAGGAGGCGCACCGTGAGCACGACTGTGAGAGGAAAGAAAGCCCATAGGAAGCCAACGGCGATAAAGCTCTTCGGGAGTGCTTGTAACAAACCCTCCTATGTCATGGCTCCAGAAACAGAATCCCGACAGACCGAGCGACAGACCGCTACGCACCGTTCCCTGCATGCCGGTATTGGTAGATGCGGCATCACCGCCCCAATGAAGAGGATAACGCTGGCTTCCGGACCAAGCCGAGCGCGCCCATATTATATTCTCACCTTTTACTTGTTTTGTTATATCGGCTACAGCCTTGTTGTATCTTACAGGATAAATATTGTGTTCATACCATCCGGTACGTCCGTTACTGTACACAGCCTCCACAGGCGCTGCCTCACCGAAATCGACCTTAATGGCCCCTACTCCCATTTTCAGCAACCCGGCGAGTTTATCCTGATACCATTTTACCGTAGCAGGGTTGGTAAAATCAAGTACGGCATCCTCATAAGGCAGCGTACCTTTGCCGTTTTTCACGGCAAGTCCCTTATCTACCAGCTCCCCGAAATATTTGTTTCCGGGTACAAAATAAGGCAATTGCCACAGACTTATATGGAATCCGTCCTTAAGCAGATTGTTTATCATTTTTTGCGGATTCTTAAACCGCTCGGGAGAAAATTCGTAGTCACACTGCCAGTCAACATCAAACCATCCGGTATCGAAATGTATCACATCGGAAGGTATTTTATTCTCACGAAGTTTACGGGCTATCTCACGGCCCTCCTCCTCAGTGAAATATGATATACGGCTCATCCATGTGCCGAACGACCACAGCGGAGGCATATCGGGGCGTCCCGATATGCCGGTGTATTCCGACAGTATATCTTTTGGCCGGCCGAAGAATACAAACAGGTCCAGATCTTCATCAGCCATAAAAAGTTTGTTGGCGCCGATATAGCTATGTCCAATATCGGCAGTCACCGGAGCCGACGTGTGAATAAACATACCGTAACCGCGGTTGCTGAAGAAAAACGGCACGGGTTTGTACATATCGGTACTTTCAGGCCCCTGCGGGTCAGTGACAAAGAGATTGAGTTTCTGCCCGGCTTTATCAAGAGGTGTGGGTGACTCGCCGAGTCCGTATATCCTCTCACCCGGAGCAAGCGACCATACCGGATTAATGCTACGGGAATTATCGCTTCCCCGCTTTATGAAACTGAATGGAGGCACCTTTATCTGCGTACTGTCATTGTCGCTCCATACACGTGTCTGCGTAAGCACATTACCGTCGGCGTCCTTGAGTATCAGTCGCCACGGACAGGCATTTATGCGTAACTCTCCATACGGCGACTTGTAGATAATATCACGTCCCTCATGAATAACGGTCCACTGCGACGCATCATGCCCCGGCTTTCCGTCAAGCATGACCGATATGCTGTCATAATCGGCTGAAGCCACCGGCGAAGTCAGGACCTTCACTCTTAAGGTACGTGCATTGACAGGCTGCACGCTGAACTTCAACCGGGGATCCTGCGGATAAGCAGTGTCAGGAAAATCAAGCGACTTCAATGGTTGATGCAGATATGTATTGGCATTGAAAGCCTGACGAGGCATAAGTTGATGTCGCTTCCACTCGACGACACCCTCACCGGTGGCGACATTGAAATCGACAAGACTGTCTACAAAAAAATAAGTATTGCTCAGGTCCGAAAAATCCTGACTCATGTCCTTGCTCTGCGACAGCAGATATGCCGCACCGGCATTGGTCTTGGTTTCGCCGCATACAGCCACGGCACAGGCACAGGCTGTCACAAAAGCGGCACTACGACGCAAAAAAATGTTATTCATGATTGATGTAAATGTAATTTTCACAAATATAGCATTTCTTTTTCTAAAAAGTCGTATATTTGTAGTGCAATAGATATATTCCAACATTAAATATTAACATTGATTATCATGAACAGCAAATTATGCTATTCAGTGGTGCTGGGGACAGCGCTTCTTCTCACCGGCTGCGGTAAGAAGATGAACCAGTTTAAGGCCGATTATTTCACGGTCAACCCCAATCCTCTGGAAGTAGTGGGCGACAAAGTGCCCGCAACAGTTACCGGAAACATTCCCGGCAAGTTTTTTGTAAAGAATGCGGAAGTTACCGTAACCCCCTACCTTGAATTCGGAGGAATGGAAGTGGCTTCTGCTCCTTACACCTTCCAAGGAGAGAAAGTAAGAGGCAACAATCCTGTAGTAAACTTTGAGAATGGCGGTACAGTAACAATACCCGTACAGTATGTCTACAATCCCGACATGCGCACGAGTGAACTATCGCTTGCGTTCACAGTAAAACAGGGCAGCAAACAATATGCTCTCCCCCGTGTAAAAGTAGCCAACGGAGTTGTGGCCACCGCCGCACTCGCTGATGTAGGCACAGTGAATCCGGCAATAGCTCCCGACAAATTTCAACGTGTGATCAATGAGAAATATGACGCAGACATCAAGTTTCTCATAAATCAAGCCAATATACGTGACGGACAATTGCGCTCGGCCGAGATGCAGAACCTGCATAAAGAACTCGTAGAAGCCAACGACGACGGACGCCGCGAAATCAAGGAGATAAACGTCACTTCATATGCATCGCCTGACGGTGGTGTTAAACTCAACACCCGCCTCGCTGAAAACCGTGAGAAAAACACGGTAAACTATATGGAAGGCAAACTCAAGAAGGATCACATCTCCAACTTCGGCGAACTCACAGCCGACTTCACCCCCCAAGACTGGGAAGGTTTCAAGAAACTCGTTTCGGCAAGCAATATTCAAGACAAAGAGCTTATACTCAGCGTACTTGCAATGTACAAAGACCCCGAGCAGCGCGAACGCGAAATAAAAAATCTGTCATCAGTATTTGATCAGCTTGCTGAGGAGATACTGCCACAGTTGCGCTACTCACGCATCACCGCATCAATCGACGTAATCGGCAAGAGCGACGAAGAGATCAAGAACATCTACAAGGTTAACCCCAAAGGCCTTACAGTAGACGAAATTCTCTATGCAGCCACACTTACCGACGACAATGAACAGCGTATCCAGATCTATGATACGGCCGCCAGTTTGTATCCCAACGATTACCGCACGTTTAATAATCTCGGTATGTGCCAGTTCCTTGATCAGGATTATGACGCTGCACAGGCATGCTTCCAACAGGCCGCTAAAATAGCTCCCGAAAGCGGAGAAGCCCAGATGAACCTCGGCCTTGTAGCACTCCTCAACAACAATTACAAGGAAGCCACAGCCAAATTCGGAAATGCAGCCGGTGTGCCCGCACTTGCCGACGCTCTCGGTGTATACTACATGAAGCAGGGCGATTACAACTCTGCCATACGTGCATTTGGCGACAGCAAGAGCAACAATGCCGCCCTTGCCCAGATTCTCACAAAGGACTACAGCAAGGCTAAAGCTACCCTCGGCGCCATCGACTATCCCGACGCAACGACCTACTACATAGCCGCTGTACTCGGTGCACGCACCAACAACAGCGATATGGTATACAACAATCTCCGCGAAGCCTTCAAACTCGACAAGTCACTGGTCAACCAAGCCAAGACTGACCTCGAATTCAGCCGCTTCAACATCAACAGCCTGTTTTAAAGATTAAAACATACAGCAAAGTCATCTGACTTATTAAAAGATCAGGCCTAAAATCACAGTGATTTTAGGCCTGATTGCTTTTATACAGCCAGTCTCCCCAAATTTAGAGCGGTTTTAAACGGCAACTATGTAGTCCGGCTGCGACCCGTATGGTCCTCTGCAATCGCCAGCATCATATCCGTCTGAATTACTTACGACATATGGCCTCCGGATATGCGGGCGCCGTGGTACTGGCGCCCCTACATGCATGCTGCATCTTACCTTTGCAATCATGTTTTACTTCTGATTACGATTGTCTAACACCACATACGCACTATGTCTATTAACTTGGCCATATTTTCTTTTCCAATTAAAAATAATATTGTAACTTTGTCACATAAATCAACTGCTGCGGCAGTAGCTCAGTTGGTAGAGCATCAGCTTCCCAAGCTGAGGGTCGCGAGTTCGAGCCTCGTTTGCCGCTCAAGCCTAAAAATCTGATAGTTAGCATAGCCTGACTGTCAGATTTTCTTTTATTTGAACCACAAGATCGAGCCAGTAGAAAATAATGGACCAGCTTAAAAATCCGGTTGAAGTGTTAAGATGCAACAAGCATGTAGGGGCGCCAGTACCACGGCGCCCGCGAATCCGGATGGCCATACGGCAGAGCGGTTGCAAAAGGCCATACGGGTCTCAGCCGGACGCCGTGGTACTGGCGTCCCTACCGACATTGGCAGTTTTACAGCCATTTACACCCAAAACGGTTATCAAATTGCGCCCGTTTTGTCGCGGAATCAATCGGGATGCTGATACAGATAGCGTTTTATGGAGCGCTTAGGAGTCTTTTCAAATTCCTGATAGTGGATTTTGAAGTTTGATATTTGTGAATAGGCAGGCAAATCCTTGTTAAGGGCGGCAATATTTTCTTTCATCTCCGTATCTATATGCCCCATCGCAATACCGGCTTTTGTAGCAGCCTCCATATCGGGATAAATAAGAGCTGTGAGCTTACCTTTGTCTTCAATCACTATCGACTCCGCCACATAAGGAATATTGTTTAGTTTCTGTTCGATTTCCTCGGGATATATGTTCTGCCCTGAAGGACCGAGTATCATATTCTTATTGCGGCCGCGTATGTATATGTAACCGTCATCGTCTATAGTACACAAATCACCTGTATTCATCCAGCCGTCTTTCATTACCGCCTTGGTGGCATCGGTGTTTTTGTAGTAGCCTTTCATGACATTCGCTCCCTTTACCCAAAGTTCGCCCGGCACATTCTTCGGATCGGATGACTCTATACGGCACTCCATACGGTCCACGACACGTCCACAAGATTGAGCGCGCTGGCTCTTCCATGAGCAATACGATATCAGGGGTCCACACTCCGTCATGCCGTAACCTACCGTATAGGGAAAATCTATGCGACGTAAAAACTGCTCGACATCCTTATTAAGAGCAGCACCGCCTACAATTATCTCATGAACATTGCCACCAAAAACATCAAGAAGTCCATGTCTAATCTTGGACAGCAACTTGTCATCAACAAACGGCACTTTCATGAGAACCTTCATATACGGCTTATCCAGCAACGGAAACACTTTAGTCTTGACTATCTTCTCGATTATGAGAGGGACTGTCACGATTAATTTGGGACGTACAGCGGCGAAAGCATCCAAAATCACACGCGGTGAGGGCACTCGGGTAAGAAAATGCACATGACATCCTTTTACAAACGGATGAAGCAACTCCACAACAAGCCCATACATGTGAGCAAGAGGAAGCATACACACTATACCGTCGCCCGGTTCAAGAAATGTAAGCCCGTCGACACAAAATTGGATATTGCTCCACAAATTACCATAAGTAAGCATAACCCCTTTGGACATGCCTGTAGACCCAGATGTATAGTTTATCAACGCCACATCACTATCCTTCACCTTATGATAAATCACATCTTCGGAAGTAAACCGCTCGGGATATTTTTTTCCGAACAGTTCATTAAGATGCATACGTGCTTCACGCAGCCGGCTGTTTCGTTCATGAATAAGAGAGAAGTCGCCAAGCCTTATTATGCCGTCAAGCGCGCTCATAGAATCGGGGTCGAGATTTTCCCATATCGAATCGTCAGTAAACAACAAACGAGCTCCGCTATGGACAACCAGATGATGGACAGTATCGGACTTAAACTCATGAAGTATAGGGACTGCAACAGCCCCATAAGTAACCGTAGCTATGAATGCGACGGCCCATTGCGAGGAATTCTTGCCGCATATGGCAATCTTGTCGCCGGGTTTTATGCGTACATGAGCATACAACAGATGTAGTTTGGCTACCTTTCGGGCTATGTCGCGGTATTGATATGAAACGCCGTTGAAGTCTGTGAGAGCAAGCCGTTCCCAATTGTCTCTTATTGAACTTTGGATATATTCGATAAAACTTTTATGCATATAATAAACATGTGTTGGTTACTTATGTAGATATAAACAATTGAAAGCCATTTATTGTGCACCCGACACATGACAATCGGTATTACTGAACAGTGCGCCCTGCCGTATACCCAGTTTTCGGAGACGATTGTTCAACAGATTGACAAACTCATAATTTTTAAGTCCCCAACGCGGATACAACAGCAATCCAGCAGGTGACTGACTTGTAAAACGCTCTATGGCTATGTCCGGATTCATACGCTCAACCACACGGCAGCACAGATCGATATACTCATCCACCGTATAACGCCTTATATCATATACTCCGTTGTCTACATCAGCAGCCATACGTGTGCCTTTCAAAAGCTGAAGCTGATGTAGCTTCACAGTCTGCAGGGGCAGTTGCGAAACCCGGTCAACAGTAAGCAGCATGTCATCTTCCGTCTCTCCCGGCAACCCCATTATAAGATGAAGCCCGACCGGGATTCCGGCCTTGGATGTACGCATGACCGCATCTTCGGTACACTTCCAGTCATGACACCTGTTTATAAGCCGCAAAGTACAGTCGTGGCTGCTTTCAGCTCCGTACTCTATAAGTATGAACTTTGACCTGTTTAGTGCGGAAAGACGCTCAAGCAACTCGTCGGGCATACAATCGGGCCGGGTGCCGATTACCAAGCCTCGTACACCGTCTACTGACAGAGCTTCGCCATAAGCATCCATAAGCCGGGCCATATCGCCATGAGTACTTGTATAGGCCTGAAAATAGGCCAGATACTCCATGCTTGGATATTTACGGGCAAAAAACTCTTTTCCTTTCTCGATCTGTCCGATCACAGAAAGTGCAGGATGACAATAATCGGGATTGAATGACTGATTGTTGCAATACGTGCATCCCCCTGTGCCTACAGTTCCGTCACGATTGGGGCAAGTAAAACCGGCATTAACCGATATTTTCTGTATCTTACCCTTAAAGTATCCTGCGATAAAGTCGCTGAAATCCCGATAAAGTTCTGCCATACTCTACAATCGGGTAGTACGGTTTAACAACCACGCATCAAGAATAGTCATCGCAGCCATGGCTTCCACGATAGGTACTGCACGAGGCAACACACACGGATCGTGACGACCGCGTGCCTTCAGTACGGCAGGCTCACCTGTGTCCGATATCGTATCGACCTCTTTAAGCAGAGTCGCCACCGGCTTGAATGCCACACGGAAATATATGTCCTCGCCGTTGGATATGCCGCCCTGTATTCCTCCTGAATGATTGGTGGCGGTATGCACATTTCCGTCAGCATCGACCATAAAATTGTCAATCATCTCGCTGCCGCGGCGTCCTACTCCATCAAAGCCCATGCCGTATTCAAAACCTTTCACGGCATTTATACCGAGCATGGCGCTTCCGAGCATGGCATGCAGTTTTCCGAACACCGGCTGACCGAGGCCTGCAGGCACCCCGGTAATCACTCCAGTTATGACACCGCCTATCGTGTCGCCATCTTTCTTTACTCGCTCTATCAGCGAGCGCATCTCCGCGGCCTTTCCGGCATCGGGACAACGCACGTCGTTACTGTCAATCAACGACATGTCATATTTATGATAGTCACGGTCAAGCTCGATATCGCCGACCTGCGATGTATAGGCATAAACATTTATCCCCAATTTACGGAGCACCTGCATGGCAAATGCACCGCCGGCCACACGGGCTATCGTCTCACGGGCCGATGAACGTCCCCCGCCCCGATGATCGCGCATACCATATTTGGCAGTGTATGTATAATCGGCATGCGACGGACGAAAAGTATGGCGCATATTATCATAATCGCCTGAATGATGATCATCATTCATCACGGCAAAACCGATGGAGGTGCCCGTAGTGACCCCGTCCATAAGTCCGCTAAGAACTTTTATACGGTCTTTCTCATTGCGTGCGGTGACAATCGACGATTGGCCCGGACGACGACGGTCAAGCTGGCGCTGGACCTCATCGATATCAATAGCTATGCCCGATGGCATTCCGTCGATAACTCCGCCAATAGCGGCTCCATGTGACTCTCCGAAAGTAGTCAGGCGGTATATACGTCCAAATGTATTCATTTTTCTTCAGTTATAGGTACGGCAATGTCTGCGACTATGCCGCGTGTATATTTAATAAGGTCTGCCGGAGCTATTTTAAATTGAAGTCCTCTGACTCCCGCACTCACAAATACCCGGTCAAAATCATTGATTGAAGAATGGAAATAAGTCGGAAACGACTTTTTCATACCTATAGGCGAACATCCTCCACGTATATAGCCGGTAAGCGGCAATAGTTCTTTCATAGGTATCATCTCAGCTTTTTTAGCTCCGGCTATCTTTGCTGCCGACTTCAATTCGACTTCCATATTACCGGGAATAACACATACAATATAGCCGCATTTGTCGCCATGCAATACAAGCGTCTTGAACACCTGATTGATATCCTCTCCAAGTTCGTCAGCCACATGCCCTGCAGCAAGATCATTCTCATCCACCGTATAAGGAATAAGATCATAACTTATCTTTGCTTTGTCAAGCAAGCGTGCGGCATTTGTCTTTGTAATTCCTGCCATATAAAAATCGTTACTTTTCTGCAAAAGTAACGATTTATCGCCAAGTCACCGCCATATAACATCGATTCATTTACAAAT